>JACCDK011926114.1_pt1 | contig 45209 bp, 33 predicted proteins | sample 7445871 | NCBI WGS metagenome assembly JACCDK01 (sample SAMN15323436, study PRJNA562643) | freshwater metagenome | isolation source: river surface water | place: USA:Blue River Watershed | collected 2017-08-15 | reverse complement strand
CATCAAACACCACCACCACAGTGAAAAGCAAAACGCCGATGCCCTGTCAACCCTCGCTGGCGCCTTGCCTGCGCAGGGTATTGTGGCTTGCGTGTTGGGTGTGGTGAAGACCATGGGCGCGATTGACCAACCCCCCCCTGTGCTGGGTGCCTTGATTGGTGGCGCGTTGGTGGGTACCTTCCTCGGGGTGTTTTTGGCTTACGGTATTTTCGAGCCCTTTGGCAGCCGCTTGAAACAGATCATTGACGAAGACGGTGAAGCCTTGAAAGTGGCGCAGCAAGTGATCATTGGCAACATGCACGGTTACCCTGTGCCGCTGATCATCGAAGCCGCGCGCGTGTGTATCAACCACCACGCACAGCCCACCTTTGGCGAACTCTTTGACGCGTTGAGGAAATAATGGCTGACGAAAAAGACGCGGCCGCCGCGCCGGAAGACGCTGACAAAGCAGCAGAAGAAGCCGCGGCAGCGGCCGCTGCGGCTGCGGCCGAGGCGCCCAAAGAAGAAGAAAAGGAAGAGGCGCCTGCCCCCGTCATCATCATCAAGAAAATCATTGATGAAGGTCACGGCGGTGCTCACGGTGGTGCTTGGAAGATCGCGTTGGCCGACATGATGACGGCGATGATGGCGTTCTTCTTGTTGATGTGGCTGCTCGGTGCGGCCAACGAAGATCAGCGCAAAAGTATTGCCGACTACTTCAAACCCACGTCACAAAGTTTGGTGGCCATTGGCCAACTGGCGGGCTCCAATGGCGTGTTGGGTGGTCGTTCGATCATTGACCCCGATGGGTTCCCCTTTGCTGCCAAACAAACGGCGTTGTTGGAACGTTTGACACCACGTTCCGAAGGCGGTCCTAACCCCAGCACCGACCCCGGTCAAGAAAACAACAATCCCTACTCAGACCCAGACAAACTGACGCCTGAGCAGAAAAAAGAAATTGCGGCTGCGCAAGAAAAAGCCGACTTCGACAAGCTTGAAAAAGAAATCGAGCAAAAGTTATCTGAAAACAAAAAGCTCGGTGGTATGAAAGACCAAGTCTCAGTCACCCGTGACAAACAAGGCTTGCGCATTGAGATCATCGACAAAGCCGACTTTGCGATGTTCCCCAGCGGTTCGAATGGCATGCAAGGCAAAGCGGCTAATTTGTTGGCTGAGATCGCCGCTTCGTTGGCGGACATGCCCAACAAGATCGCGATTCGCGGTCACACCGACAGTGTGCCGTTCAACAACAAAGAGGGTCGCAATAACTGGTCTTTGTCGGCTGAACGTGCCGAAGCCACCCGTGCGTTGCTCGAGCGCAGCGGCATCAAAGAAAGCCGTTTCGCCCGCATTGAGGGTGTCGCCGATACCGACCCGTTCAACCCCAAAGACCCACGCGATCCGCGCAACCGTCGCATGAGCATCACCGTGCTCTACAACGATCAGGACTGATCTTTTTTAAGCGGGGCGCAATTCGTATTTGTTGATCTTCTCGATCAAGGTGGTACGTTGCAAGTTGAGTAATTTGGCGGTGCGCGACACGTTGCCTGAATTACGCTCGAGCGCTTGTTCAATGATGCTGCGCTCAATCTGAGCCATGCGCTCTTTCAGCGACAACCCTTCGGGTGGCAGCTGAGGCATGCCCTGCGCGAGCATGATCAAGCCTTCGATTTCGTTCTCTTCTTCCTCGGGCTCTTGGCTTTGCATTTCCGCCAACACTTCGGGCGGTGGCGTCATTTCCATCTTGGCCAACAACGGCGCTTTGGCTTGCAACTCGGCTTGCGCCGACACCAAACCTTTGGGCAGCAGCGTGGGCGGAATGGCGCGCAAGTCGAGCTCTTGGCCGGCGTACAAGGTGCTGAAGCGGTCCACCACATTGGACAGTTCACGCACATTGCCTGGCCAGGGGTATTTTTGCAAGGCAGCCATGAAGTCCGCCTTGAAGCGAATGGGTTGCTTGCCAAAGCTGGCGCATTTCTTGGCAAAGAAAGCCAACAGCTCAGGCACGTCATCGCTGCGTTCGCGCAAGGGAGGCGTCACCATGGGCAAGACGTTGAGGCGGTAATACAAGTCTTCACGGAAGCGGCCGGCTGCGATTTCGTTTTCCAAATCGCGGTGGGTCGCCGCCACCACGCGCACGTCCACTTGCACTTGGCGCGTACCCCCAATCGGGTCCACCGTGCGTTCTTGCAACACGCGCAGTAACTTGACTTGCATGTCCAACGACATGTCGCCAATTTCATCTAGAAAGATAGTGCCGCCGTGGGCCAACTCAAAGCGACCAATGCGATCTGCGACGGCGCCGGTGAAGGACCCTTTGCGATGACCAAACAATTCACTTTCCAGCAAATCTTTGGGGATCGCTGCGCAATTGATAGGCACAAAGTTCGCACCGCAACGATCAGACTGCTCATGGAGCAGGCGGGCGAGTAGCTCTTTGCCTGTGCCACTTTCGCCAGTGATCATCACCGTGGCATTGGAATTGGCCATGGTGTGAACCAACTGACGCAGGGCGGCAGCTGACTCACTGGAGCCAATAAAGTTAGTAGTCGGTTTCATGTCAAAAATTCCTACACCGCATTGTCGGGAGTCATTTTTTTTTCACAAGACAGAAAAAGTATTCGTATTTGAAAAAGTTAAAGATGCAGCGCGCGGTGCCGAATCAAAGGGGAGACCTCTCAAGGACACACATATGAACCGCATCACTCTCTGGGCTGTGACAGCCGCTGCTTTAATGTTGACCGCCTGCGCCAACGTGCCCCGCGCCTTCCAGCCCCGCGTGGAAGAAACCGCCAACATGATCACGCCCATGACCGAAAAGCGCGAGACCTTGGTCGCGACCGGTTATGCGGTCATTAGCATTCAAAACCATCGCAATCCAGCGCAGCAACGCCTGTTGGCCATTCGTGCGTCCAAGTTGGACGCCTATCGTGCGTTGACAGAGCAGGTCTACGGTCAACAATTGGACGCCAGTACCACCGTGGCCGACATGACCGTGATGAGCGACACCTTCCGCGCCCGTGTGGAAGGCGTGATTTATGGTGCCGTCTTGGTCAGCATCACCCCTGTGGGCGACGACACTTATGAGACCACCCTGTCACTGGACCGCAAAGTCGTCACAGATTTGCGCGCTTTGTACATCGCACACCTGAACAACAAGCAACGTTGATTCGGTCAATTTAAGACATTTGACCTATGCGCAGTTCAGCCCATCGATTCGTATGCCAGGTGTTCTTGGGCATTCTGAGTGTCAATTTTTCATTGGCAGCTGCGGATCTGAGTTCTGAAGATCGACTCCAAGCCATTCGGGTGGCCTTGGTGGAAGCGGCGATGAAGTCCAACACCCGAGTCAGCGCCACCAGTTGGATGGACAGCAATGGTCAATTGCGCGAGCTGAATCGGTTCACGTCGGACATCAAACTGCGCGAATTTCAAGTGGCCAAGTACGATCGAAATGCCGATCCAGAGCCACGCGCAGAATTGGCTTTGAAGCGCATCGACACCATCCAACAGAATCATTGTGAAGCACCTCAGGCGAAAGCAGCCTTGCGACAAGTGATGACTGTGGGATTGAAGGTCTCCACCGACTTACCCTCCTCGCACCGTTACCACGCACAGCAATTGGGATTTGCCGCTCGCACACTGTTGTTGCAATCGGCCGATCGTTCCGAGCGTTGGCGTCTCATCACAGGTCAAGCACAAGCGCGTGCCTATGACCGCCTGAGCTATGGACAGGGCGAAGAACATGTTCAATGGCATGCCCAACTCACCGTGGCACCTGCGCCTGATGGTGGGGTCTCAGATGACTATTCGGCTTTTGGTCTGATCTTGCAAGTCAGTGGTCCTGGCCAACGGCAGGCTTGGTTCAATGCGCAAGAAATCATCGTGCCCAGCATCAGTGGGCGCGTCTATGGGCAACCCAAAATTGACGTTGACACGCATGCCGCTTTAGGCCGCGCTGTCACCGCCCTTGCCGCGCAGCTGGAAATGCAGTTGGCATGCGAACCACAAAGTTTTGCAGTCGAACAGTCAGGCAACCGTTTGTCTTTGCTAGCAGGTAGCCATGCCGGCGTTCGTGTGGGCGACAAGCTCATGCTGGCCGATGCTTCCGTGTTGCCGCGTCACACGCTGGAGCCAGGGGCGCTTGACGCCGCCATGCTGGTCGAAGTTAAATCAGTCACACCGTATCAAGCTGAAATTAAGCAAGTCGCGGGACGAAAGCAAAAAATCAAAGGGGCTTGGGTTGCTTGGCCTTACACGTATTAAGACATTGACGGGAGATCTGACCATGGACACGCTGACCACTTCACTTCGCACCTGGATGTGTTGCGTTTTTGTGGCTGCTCCTTTGATGGGGCTGGCCGCAAACCCCGCACCACGCACCTATCAAGTTGTTCCAGGCGATACCTTGGATAAAGTGATTCGCAAGACCCTGCCCGAGAGCCCCTTGAAGGTTGAGATTTTGCGCAACGCGTTTGTTCAGCAAAACCCCCAAGCCTTCACCAAAGCGCCCCCCCGTGCTTTGATGGCTGGAACCGTCCTGAATGTGCCCAACCATGATGATTTGGTTCGCACCTACATGGTTCCTGGCTATGCAGCGGGCAACAGCGGTTCGCAACGTGGTGGGGGTTACTCCACCGCTGACATGAACATGAATGAGCGCAAAAACTGGGTGCGCTTTCCCTAAGGGGGCATCATGGCCATCTTGGGGCCTGAAAGCGTTCATGCCATTCCGCGTGTCGCGCCAATTCAGTTAGACACGCGCACCCTTTACGTTGAGGCGCCAGTGGCCCGCGAGCTGGGGTTGCACGACGGTCAAATCGTTCAGGCCATTGCAGCCATGCGCAACGACCAACTCAAGTTGGTCTTGAATGATCACATTTTCAATTTGCCTTTATCCCCCTACATCAAAGAAGGGGACATGGTGCAATTGCGGGCGCAGTTATTGGCCACCGGCAAATGGGCCTTACAGCTCCTCCACACGGGTAATTTTGCAGGGCCACAAGCCGCACCAGCGGCCTTGCCCACGCGTTTGAACACCTTGCTTTTTCAACCCAGTGGCTTTGCGAATTTGATGATGTTGCTGCGCCCGGGGGTGCTTGAAAACCTGCTGCCTGTGCAAGATGGGGGTGAGTTGAAAAAACGCATCCAGGCGCAACGATTGAGCATGGGTAGTTTGCAACCCCAGGCTTTCAAGCGATTCGTCCTGGGGCAAACCAAAGCCAGTGAGGCCTATTTGGCAGAGACAGAGGCGGTAGCAGACAACACCAAAGTGTTACTTCGCTTGCTCATGTCAGAGCGTGTTCAAGAGAAAGAAGGGGGCGAAACCCAGGAGCGCTTGCACCATGCCTTGGATGAGCTTGAAGCCTCCCAAGTGCAAGCGGTTCAACATCAACTCAAAGGGGATTTGAACTTTGCGATGGTCATCCCCTTTAAAGATGCCGATCCGGTGGAATTCCAGTTTGAACAAAAAGGCAACAAGCCAGGTCATCCTAGAAATCCATTGGTGGTCAACATGCACACCCAGAGTCGCGCCTTGGGTGAGGTCTGGCTCAAAACCACCATCAGTCACAGCTCGCAAATCGACCTCACCATGTGGGCCATCAACAAAGATGTGGCAGATTTGGCTAAATTTAATGCCAGTGAGCTCACTTATGAATTAGAAAGTGCGGGTTTGGTGATGGGCAGTTTTCAGGTCTATAACGCACCCCGACCCGATGCCAAAGAAGACCGGCCAGCGCCTGACCACGGGGCCTTAGTGGATACACGCGCATGATGGACAAACACTACACCCAAGCTGTGGCTTTGGAATATGGCCGCAACAAAACGCCTGTGGTGACCGCCAAAGGCGATGACGAGTTGGCGCGTCGTATCGTGGCGGAAGCCAAGCGACAAGGCGTTTATGTGTCGGAAGATCCCCGCCTGCTGGCCATGCTCAGTCGGCTCGACGTGGGACAAGAAATTCCAGAAGACATGTTCACCGCAGTGGCCGTGATCTTGGCCTGGGTGTACTGGCTCAAGGGCATGCAGCCCGGAGACGAGAGAGGTTAAGCCTCTGCGTAGCCGCGGCCACCACGGCGTCCGCGAGACAATTTGCCCAAGCGGTCATAGATCTCGACGGAACTAGCCGGATCTTCCACTTGCAGGCTTTGCAAAGCGCCACGGATGGCGTCAATTTTTCGACCAATCAGCACTTCGTTGCGTCGATGCAAATCGCGGCAATGTGCCATGTGCTCTTTGAACCCATCCCACTCGGGGCCGAGCGCGTCTGCTGAATCTGGACCTTGAATGCCAGCGAGCCGCGCGAGTTCCTCGAGCAGCTCATTTTTCTTAGCTTGAGATGCTTCAAAAGCATCCAAATTTTGCACCTTCAGTTGCTCGAACTCGAGTTCGAGCATGCCTTCCAGTGTGTTCGCCAAAGTCAGAGCCTGCTCCACGGAGGAGGGTTGTGCGTCTTTGGCTGAAGTTGTCGTCATGACAATCGATCGAAGATCAGTTGCCAATCATTTTTTCGAGCGCCACAAAGTTTTCGGCAATGCGGCGTGGATTCACGGGGTAGTTGCCGTCCTTGATCGCTTGCTTGATAGCCTCAACCTTGGAGCGGTCGAAGTCAGGCTGTGCCATGACTTTTTGGGCGACGTTGCTCAAGCTCACTTTATCTGCTCCTGCGGAAGCTGTTTTCTCCAAAGACGGAGCGAGCTCTTCTTTCGCTTGCGCGGCAGAAGGGCTACGTTTCTCGACTTTGTCGATGGCACTGCGCATGGCAGCGTTCGATTGCGTCATCCGACCGTAGTTTGAAATAGCGTCATTCATGATGTTTTCACTTTCTTAACCCGTTAGCCGGGTCAAACTTTTTCACAACACTTCAATCGACCCCAAATTCTAGAACTTGAGGGTTTTTTTGAAATATTTTTAAATACCACTTTGTTACTTATTTTTACCTAAGTTTTGCGGCATTCGGTCCGGTAATCACGCCTGAGAGTAATCGACCTGACTCGACATTTTTTAAGCGAATTTGCTCTCCAAAACCCCCGTCTTGCGTTGCTTCCGCACGCATGGTGATTAAGAAGCCGCTTCCTTCGCCTGCGGTGACCTGAACCTCTTGCCCGCGTTTGACCAGCACTGCGGCCCTGACGTCATACGAGCGAAGCGGTGTGTTGGGCGTGAGATCACGCACCAACTGCATGTTCTTTAATAAATTAGTATCAGTGATGATCTGATTTTCCATTCCCGACACCGGCATCTCAGCGTAAGAGAACATCTCTGGGCTGATGATGGTGCCGCGTTTGAGAACCTCTTTTGACACCAGCACTTTGTAAACAGCCGGGGCGGCGGGATGGCTGCGGTTGGCAGCGGTCGCCATCTGTCCCGAATTCAAATTCACAAACAACTGCCACTGGGGTTGCGCACAACGCACACGCACCGCAGGCTGGTTGGGGAATGGCTGGTCAAACTGCATGGTTTGTTGACAGTTTTGCACCGTGATGCGGGGATCAACCGGTGCCACGTGCACCGATTTCCCTTGAAAAGAGGGGTGGGTCGCAGCCCACTGCTGGGCTTGTTGTTGCAACACATCAAAGGCTGAATTTCCAACCGGCAAATCGGCCGCAAACCCAAGCGGGGCTTGGCTTAGCAAGCTTGCAGCCAAGCACCAACCTGCGCTTCGAGAGCGCTGGGTGTCGGCTTTTTTCAGGCACAGCATTTGCGTAGTCATAGGGGTCGGTGTGGAAGTTTTGACATTTGTTCTGACCCACACCACAAAGCAAGAACGAAGCCAACTTTGAAACGCACCGCTGCCACGGAGCCACCACCATGCGACTCGACCCGTCCTATAACCCCCAGGTGAACAACACCGACGCCTCTGGCATGCCCAAACTGCCAAGGAGTCAGTTGGCTTATGCACGCACAGCGCCCGCCTTCACGCGCGCGATGGCCAGTGTCAATCAATCGGGTTCGTTGGCGCCTGAGGGCAGTGCGGCGCCTTGGAGCACCACGGTCCGATCGGGACAAACCTTGACAGGTATCGTGCGCGAGCAAATGGCTGCCAAAGGCGTCAACGTGTCCAACAACGAAGCCATGCGTTTGGCACAAACCGTGGCGCGCTCGAACAACATCGTCAATGCCAACATGATCCATCCAGGTCAAGCGTTGAACTTAGACAGCTTGAACTTTTCCTTGCAGCAATCCCTGGCGGTCAAGCAAGCCATTGCAGCCAACCAAGCAGCGGCCGTGGTAGCGGCTGCGCCGGCCGTCATGCCTGCTGCCAACATGAACACACTCAATACCAACACCGCCATGGGCAATCCCGCTCTGACGGGAACAGCGCAAGTGCAATTGCTCACACGTTCGGACCGCAGCGGCAACGTGGTGTTGGAAAAAACCATCGACCGTGCCATTGAAAAAGGTTTCATCCCTGCGCAAGACAAACAAGCTGTGATGAACAAAATTGTGCAACTGTCACAGCAACACCGCTTCTCGCCCGATGACTTTGCCCGACTCACCTTGATGGAGAGTGATGGCATGAATCCCAAAGCCACCAACAACCGTTGCCACGGCATCATTCAATTCTGTGATGGACCGGACCGAGGCGCAGCCAGCGCAGGCTTTGGTGCCAATCCCAAAGCCATCCTGAACTACAGCGTGTTGCAACAACTCGACATGGTGGACAAATATTTTGAAGACACAGGGCTCAAAAATTTTGGCCCCGTGAGCTTGGATGACTTGTACTTGACCGTGCTCACACCTGCTGCACGGAATGAAACGCGCCCCAATGCCGCCTTGAATATTCCAGGTCAGCAAGCGGCGTTCTTGCATGTGAACCGCGATGTGCGTGCGCCCATCACGCGCAATTCGATCTTGGCGGGACTGCACCAAAACGCCAACGAACGTTTGGGTACGGAAGTGGCGCAACGCCCCTCCATGCAAGCGACTCGCTTGAGCGCCTACGCCGCGCAAGCGGCAGTGACGGAAGTTCGTTAACTTTCCTTAGAGAGCGGGGCAGGCGCAGCCCCGCAAAACCCTCAGTGGCAAAAGTTTGCCGCTTTGAGCGTCAAAACCACCGTGGCACGTCTCTTGCATTAATCGACACGAGGTCTCACAACTTGAGGCCAAGTGTCAAGAAACAGGAGTCTTGTGATGGACGTTTTTAAAACAGCATTCGGAATACATGAGCGTGCGCTTAGCGTGAGAAGCCAGCGCATGGAAGTCTTGGCGCGCAACATCGCCAACGCCGACACGCCTAATTACAAAGCGCAAGACATTGATTTCAAGGCGATGCTCAAAGAAGTCAAGACGGAATACCTGACCGCCACCAACGAAAAGCATTACGCCGGTTTGCAAGAGTCGCCTGACAACGGCATGCGCTTTCGCACCCCCTTCAACAGTTCATTCGACGGCAACACCGTGGAAATGAACGTCGAACAAGCCCAATACGGTAAGGCGGCCAGCGAGTACCAAGCCACCTTGCAATTTTTAGAAAACCGCATCGGCGGTCTTCGCAAAGCACTGCGCGGGGAGTAATAGACCATGCAACTCGACAACGTTTTTGGTATTGCTGGCACAGCGCTGAACGCGCAAGCCATTCGCATGAACACCACCGCTTCCAACTTGGCCAACGCCAATTCGGTCGCGGGCTCAGAGGAAGAGGCCTATCGCGGTCGACGCCCCTTGTTCAAAGCCTTGATGGATCAAGAAATGACCCATGCGGGCGCGCAATTTGTGGGCGGCGTCAAAGTCGACCGCATCGTCAACGACCCTGCACCGATTCGTAAAACCTGGGAGCCAGGCAATCCGCTCGCCGACAAACAAGGCTACGTCTATCACTCCAACGTGAATGAAATGTCTGAAATGGTCGACATGATGGCCGCCTCGCGGTCTTACCAAAACAACGTCGAAGTGGTGAACACCGCACGTCAACTGATGCTGCGCACCCTTGAAATTACCAAGAGCTAATCACCATGGCAACCACCAACAGCACCTCCACCCTGCCTAGTGGCGTCGTTCGCTACGAAGACTATGTCTCGCAGCAAAAAACGACACCCACTAAAACGTCAATGGGTCAAACGGAATTTTTGACACTCTTCACGACACAGCTCAAAAACCAAGACCCGACAGACCCCGTCAAGAACGAAGCGTTTGTGGCTCAGCTCGCGCAGTTCTCTCAACTCGAAGCCAGCACAGCCATGCGAACCAGCATGGACAGCTTGGTCTCGACGTTGGCAAACGATCGTTTGCTGGGCGCGACCTCGTTGATTGGAAAAACAGTCGGTGTACCCGATGGTCCGGTTGAAGTGACGGATACGACGGTGTCGCAAGGCACGATCAATTTGCCCACCGGCGCAGATGGCATCAAGTTGCAAGTCTTCAATGACAAAGGCATCTTGGTCCGTACACAAATCTTAGGTGCTCAGCCAGTTGGCGACGTCACTTTGGCTTGGGACGGTATGACCGACGGTGGCTCTGCCGCTCCGAACGGAACTTACCGTTATGTGGCCAACGTCAACAGCAAGGGACAAATGACCAAACCCACGGTGAACACCTACGCGCAGGTCAAGGGTGTTACCTCTGCCGGGACAAGCGACGGCGCCATGTTGCTCGAAGTCGCAGGCGGCAAGACCGTCAACCTCGCAGATGTGAAACGCATCAGTTACTAATTCAAAGAACCAAGATTTCTCTCAGGAGCTAAAGCACCATGTCTTTCTATACCTCCCTTACCGGTCTGAACGCTGCCACCGCCCAAATGGGTGTCACCAGTAACAACATTGCCAACGTGAGTACAACGGGTTTTAAACGAAGCCGTACTGACTTTGGTGACATCTTCGCGACCTCGCCGTTGCAAAAAGCCTCAGCCACCATCGGTCAAGGTGTGGCGCTCAAGCGCGTGACACAAGAATTTGGTCAAGGTAACTTGGTGTTCTCTTCGAACACCTTGGACTTGGCGATCAGCGGTGACGGCTTCTTTCCGCTGAAGTCGCAGGACGGATTCCAAGACATCTTTACCCGCAACGGTGTGTTCATGATGAACGACCAGAACAACGTGGTGAACTCAGCGGGACAAAAACTCATGGCGGCGTCAGTCGACTCATCCGGCAAAGCGAACTTGGATGACATGAACGTTCTGACCATTCCTCAAAAGACAACCGGCATGGCCAAGCAAACCAGCAAAGTGCAACTTGGTTTGAACTTTCCTGCGGATGCCTCTGTGATCACCAAAGACTTCAACCGCAATGATCCAGAAACCTACAACAAAAGTACCGCGCTGACGGTGTATGACGCGGGTGGTAACTCCTACCTGGCTTCGGTTTACTACGTGAAGACGCAAAACGCGAGTCAAGGTTCTCCAAACAACAAGTGGCAAACCTATGTGTATGTGGGTGACAAGTTGGTGAGCGCCTCTTTGCAACAAGCAACCAACAGCTTGGGTGAAGAGATGTACGTCAACAAATATGGCGAATTGAAAGCGAAGAGTGAATTCAAGACCCCTGAAGAAATCGCTCAGCTGAACAGTAGCTTCTCTAAGAAGACCGTCAAGTTCTCGTTAGACAACTTGACCGATGTCCGCACCTCTGAGCCTGCCACCGTGACGGCAGGCTTGGCTACCGATTTGGGCACAGGTTCAAACGACGGTATTGATATTTCCAACTATGTCGACATGAACAAGACCGACTTGTTGGAGCTCCAAGGCAGCAGCTCGGTGAGCTACGCGGTCAAGACCACCGGCGTGAAGGCCGATGAAGCCGTCGCTGTGAGTTTCAAATTGGCGGGTGTGACCACAGACATTCCAATTCCATCCAGCTCTGCCACAGCCCCTTCGCCCGCAGACTTCGTCACCGCCTTGAACAACAACGCTAACTTTGCCGCAGCCTTTGTGGCACAGGCTCCTGCTTCTGCCACGGTGACGGGCGTGAAATACGGTTCTACGCCTCTGGCTTCAGACTTCGCAAGTTTTGCGGTGACGATTGGCGGTGAGCCCTACACACTCAATGGCTTTAAATCGACAGATGCGGTTTCTTTGGGTGCTGAAATTCAAAAAGGTCTGCGCGCCTTTGACCATGGCACGTCGAACATCACAGTTGACGTGACTGGATCAGCCGCAGCAGGCTACTCGATTCAAGTGACTGACGCACTGGGTCGTGAAGTCAAACCTATTTCGTTGACCCCCAAGAGCCCGCTGCCCGCTGGCGCTGCTGTGGGTGCGACGCCCGCCTATTCCTACGGTGAATTGAAAATCACTGCTTTGGACCCCAACATTTCTGCGGCCCAAATTCAAAGTTACTTCACAGTGACGCAAGGTTCTTACTCAACCGCCACGGGCACTGCAGCTGCGAACCTGATTGGTTCGACGGCCAATGAGACCATTTATCAGCGTTTCATGTTGGACTATCCCGTCGGCACCACCAACGACACATTCAAAGCGGTGATTGGTACGGGTGTCAACGCCAAAACCATTCAAAGCGATGGCAGCGAATCGGTCTCCGCGTTCGCTTCACGCTTGAATGCATCGGCTGACTTTTCCGCCAACTACACCGCTGATGTGTCAGCGACAGGTATCAAGATCACAGCCAAAGATCCTGCAACCAACGGCGACAAAATCAAATCCAACTTGGTGATGTACAAGGGTGCCACCCGAATTGAAGACATCAACGTTCTTGCCGTTGCACCCACAGCGCCATTGCCTGCATCGAAAGTGACCTTGGCTGCCAACATGGGGCGCAAGAGTATCGATGAATTGAAAAACTTGTTCACCATCAACGTCGATGGATCCTTGAAAAAAGTGCAAGTTGGCTTGGACCATTTGGTGAAGTCGATGAGCGATTTACCCAGCACGGCCAGCAAAGTGTTGAACGGCAACCAAATTGCCGCCGAATTGACCAACGTGATTGCGCGTGCGTACGGTGACGAAAAGCCATTCAACTTTTCATCTATTCCTAACCCTACGTTCTCCGTCAACTTGAAGCCGGCTGGCAAAACTGAAATCGGAAAAATTCCAGTCAACTTGTCGCTTGAAGGCGATATGCGACCCGAAGATTTAGTTCGCGTGGTTCAAAACCAAATTGATGCGGCCGATGGTTACGAAAATAAAGTCATCGTGTCGTACGACACGCAGCTGCAAGAGCTGGTTTTCACACCCAAGGACACAGGCGCCAAGCTCACGGTGTCTAGCGATCAATCTGCCATGAACCTCTCCGACCCTCTGGTTCAGGGTGTGAATGACTCATCGTTGGGTTTCCCAATTTCTCCATCCGTCTCCACTTCACCTTTCACGGCACTGAACGATCAGCGCTATGGCATGAAGGTGGAATACGACGCGGTGAAGCAAACCTTCGTCTTCAAGTCAGGTACCACAGGGGATGACTCGGCGCTGGGGATTTCAGGTATTCGTCCTGGCAGCTTGGCCACGCAATCATCCAAAGGCCTGGGCATGACAGGTGACTTGGCCAACTATTCAGTCGAACCTTCCTCGATCGACGCCTTGCGCGGTATTGCCTCCACCCCTGCGGTGCTCACCGGCAACCCCTTGGCTGTGAACGTGGACAACAACTTCTCTGTCGGTGATACCAACAACCAGTTCGTGGTGTCGGTCAACGGCATCACAGGTACCGTGGTCGTGCCTCCAAAAGATACCTACACCTTGGGTACCTTCATGGAAGCATTGCAAGACGGCATCAACAACCTCCAGAGCGCCAGTAAAAACGGTCTGACACCTGACTCGGTCAACGGTGTCAAGGTGTCGTACGACGCCACCAAAAACGCTTTGGTGTTCACGACGGGTACAGCCTCGACAGACTCTTACATCAAAGTCACGGGCGATGCACGCTGGGGCTTGGACGGTTTGGATGCGCAATTCGGTAAAACCACCACCTGGATCAAACCCACCCCTTTCAAAGACGAAAAAGGTGCCACGGTCTACATCGACGGTTTTGGTGCCGAGTCGTCTTCCGCTGCAGGTTTTGACACCTTGCCCGCGTGGTCACCGGTCTACTTTGACAAAGGCGAGCTGACCTTTGACACGGCGGGTAACTTGGTGTCACCCAAGCAAGGCGCACAGTTGGACACGGTGTACTTGCCAAACGGTAAAGGTGCTTTGACCATCAACATCGACTACTCCAAGTCAACACAGTTTGCGTCACCGTTCTCCGTGTTGTCACAGTCGCAAGACGGTGCACCTGAGGGTGACTTGGTGGGCTTGGCCATTGCCGACGACGGCTTGGTCTCTGCCAGTTTCTCTAACGGCGCACAAAAATCGTTGGCCAAAGTGGTGTTGGTGAACTTCTCCAACCCATCCGGTCTGCGCCAAATTGGTGACCCCAACTATTACAAGTCGGCAGATTCAGGAACCCCCAAGTACGGCGAAGCCGGTTCGGCTGGTTTCGGTACCGTCCGCTCTGGTGCGACCGAGCGTGCCAACGTGGACTTGACCCAAGAATTGGTGGACTTGATCACCGAGCAGCGTAACTTCCAAGCCAACGCCAAGGCCATGGAAACCAGCACCTCGATGACGCAAACCATCATCCAGATCCGTAACTGATCGAACTGATTAAGAGACTGACATGGACCGCTTATCTTTCAACGCGATGGCCGCGATCAACGAAGATCGATTGATTCGCCAACAGTTGTCCAACGACATTGCCAACGTCACCACCGTGGGCTTCAAGCAAACCTTCGAAGCCACGATCCAACCGCATCAAGCGGTGGGTGAGGGCTTTGATTCCCGTTTGCAACCGCGCTTGTACACCACGGACCGTGTGCGTTTGGATCCAGGCCCCTTGATGGTCACAGGCCGAGATTTAGACATCTCTCTGAACCACAAAACCGTCATGGGCGTGACCGGCAATGACGGAAAACTGGCATTCACACGCCGTGGGGATTTGCGCATCAACACCAACGGGGTGTTGGAAACCGGGTCAGGCCACATGGTTCAAAGCCAAGAAGGCGGCCCCATCACGATTCCCCAAGGCTTCAGGATCAATTTGTCCGCCGACGGCACCTTGTATGCCACCGACCCCACTCAGCCGGGCGTGCCGCAAGAACAAGCCATTGCCCAACTGATGTTGCGCGATGCCAGTGCCACCAACCTGATCAAACGCGAAGACGGTTTGTTCATGGTTGACGAAAAACCACCTGGCACGGACTTTGCAACAGGTCCTATGCCAGCAACTTTGACACCGCAGGCCTTAGAAGGCAGCAGTGTCAATCCAATGGCATCGATGGTGAAGCTGATTGAACAGAGCCGCTCATTTGAGCACCAGGTTCGGTTGATCAAAGAAAGCAAATCCAACGATGAGTCGGGCGCCTCCATGATGAAGGTGTCTTGAATTTGACAGATTAAAAGGGGCTGAAAGCCATGGACGCATCATTGTGGGTAGCCAAAACGGGTCTTGACGCGCAGCAGACGCGCATGAACGTCATCTCGAACAACTTGGCCAACGTGAATACGACTGGCTTCAAACGCGACCGCGCCGTTTTTGAAGACTTGCTCTATCAAAACGTCAAACAACCCGGTGGTCAAACCACCAACAACACCTTGACACCCACCGGCTTCATGCTGGGCACCGGTGTCAAGATCAATGCCACCGAGAAGCTGCACTTGCAAGGCAACTTGGTCAACACCCAGTCGCCGCTTGACTTGGCGATCATGGGCAACGGCATGTTCCAAATTCAAATGCCAGACGGCACCACCTCGTACACCCGCGACGGTAATTTCAAGATCAGCAACACCGGTCAAATCGTGACGGCGTCTGGTTTCCCACTCATTCCTGCCATCACCATTCCTGGTAACACCGCGGCCGTGACTTTTGGTCAAGACGGCACCGTGTCTGCTGAATTGGACGCAGGCGGCGGTTCACAAAACATCGGTCAAATTCAAATTGCACGCTTTGTCAATCCAAGCGCCTTGAAGCCGATTGGCAACAACTTGTTTGAGGCCTCTCAAGCCAGTGGTGTTGCACAAATTTTGACGCCCGGCCTGAACGGCGGTGGTGCTTTGAAGCAAGGCTCTTTGGAAGCCTCCAACGTCAACGTGGTGGAGGAAATGGTCAACATGATCGAAACCCAACGCGCTTACGAAATCAACTCCAAAGCCATCTCGTCTGTGGACGGCATGCTGAAGTTCTTGAACCAAAACATCTGATTGAGGTTCCTCATGCACAACGTCTTTCGTTTTTTCGCTGTCGTCGCCATCGTTTTCTTGCTGCAAGGTTGCGCCACGGAGCCTGTCGACATGGTCTTGCGTCCATCGCCAGAGTTTCAACCGGTGTACCCACTGGCCAGCGACCGGCAAAAAGTTGCCACCGGCGGCATCTACAGCAACCGGCAAAGTGATGCCTGGTTTGGTCGTGGCCGCAACTACCAAGTCGGCGACATCATCACCGTGCTGTTGAACGAATCGACTCAAGCCGCGCGCACACAAAACACAGACGTCAGCCGTGAATCTAAAAACTCATTGCCATCTGGCGTGAACACCAAGATCGGGAACATGTCTCCGTTCTTGAGCGGCATCAACGTCAACGAAAACAACAACAGCAGCAAAGGCGCTGGCAAAGCTGATCAGCAAGCCTCGTTGTCAGGTTCTGTGGCTGTGACGGTGGTTGAAATCTTGGCCAACGGCAATTTGATGGTCCGTGGCGAGAAAAAGCTGGGACTCTCCGAAGGCACTGAAGTGATTCAAGTCTCGGGTGTCATTCGTCCAGAAGACGTCGGACCGAACAGCACTGTGCAATCGCGTCGCTTGGCGAACGCCCAAATTGCATACCGTGGCTCAGGTGATTTGGCCAACGCCACACGTGCCGGTTGGGGAACCAGCTTGATGCACAAGTATTGGCCTTTCTAACTAGACCCCTAGATCGAACGAGCATCTTATGAATCGCCTCTCTGTTTTTATCCGCCTCTGCTTGACCAGCCTGTGTGTGCTGGCGGCGGGTGCTGCGCACGCAGACCGTGTCAAAGACTTGGCCACGCTGGCGGCACAACGTCCCAACCAATTGATTGGTTATGGCTTGGTGGTGGGCTTGCAGGGCACCGGCGATGACGCATCGGTACCGTTCACCACGCAAAGCATGAAAGCCATGCTGGCACAAATGGGTGTTCGCATCGATGGCCCCTTGACCGACTTTGAAACCGCTGCCACCGCGGCGCGTGTGGACATCAAAAACACAGCGGCAGTGCTGGTCACTGCCGATTTGCCTGGCTTTGCAAAGCCAGGTCAACGCATCGACATCAACGTGTCTGCGATTGGTAAAGCCTCTAATTTGCGTGGCGGCAGCTTGATCATGACCGCTCTGCGTGGTGTGGATGGCGAAATCTATGCCTTGGCACAAGGCGCGCTCACAGCCACAGGCATCGATGCCAGCGCTGCAGGCTCTAAAGTTCAAATTGGTGTTCCGACGTCGGCTCGTATCCCTGGCGGCGCGATTGTGGAGCGCATCGTGGACTCGCCCTTTGAGACCTCGGAAAACTTGATCTACAACATTCGTGAAAACGATTTTTCGACCACGACTGCCATCGTCAATGCGATCAATAAAAAATACGGCGGCGACGTTGCACAAGCCATCGATGGTGTGTCGGTATCGGTACGAGCCCCTAAAAACTTAAATCAACGCGTCGCTTTCATGAGCGAAATCGAATCGTTAGACATCACACCTGGCGAACCGCCAGCGCGTGTGGTGATCAACTCGCGCACGGGTACCGTGGTCATCAACCGCTCTGTGCGCGTGACGGCAGCAGCCGTGTCACACGGCACGATCTCGGTGGCCATCACCGCGACCAACGAAGTGTCGCAGCCCAACATGTTGGCCGGGGGTCAAACCGCCGAAGTCCAAAACGCGGACATCAAAGTCGCGGAGCCAAACAAGCCCATGTTCTTGTTCCAACCTGGTGTGGAGTTGCGTCAAATTGTGGACGCCGTCAACCAAGTGGGGGCGACGCCTTCGGCTTTGATCGCCATTCTTGAAGCCCTGAAAAGCTCCGGCAGCTTGCGCGCCGAGCTGGTCATCATCTAAGCGAGTGCGGACATGAATAGCCCCGTCGACACCTCAGCTGCCCGGTCCTACACGGACTTCACGGGCCTGGGCGAGTTGCGCGGCAAAGCGCAACAAAACCAGAACAGCGCGCTGAAAGAATCTGCACAGCAATTTGAAGGTCTGTTCATTCAAATGATGATGAAGTCCATGCGTGAGGCCAATGCGCCCATGAAGGACGAAGACAACCAGTCGCATGCTTTAGAAACCTTTGAAGGCATGTTTGACAAAGAAGTGTCACTGCAAATGTCTAAACGCGGTGCCTTGGGTGTGGCGGACTTCATGGAACGTGCCGTCAAGCAACAAACCACGCCCCCAGTCAGCACTGAAATTTTGCTGCAATCACGCAGCAAGGGCATTCCGCTGAACCCTCGTCAAGACCCTCTGCCGTTGCTTGCAACGACACAGATGAACAAAGGGTTTGCATTAGAAAAACCACTGCCACTCAAGAGCTTGCAAGAGTTCAAGGCTCCTTTCTCAGGAGGCCGTAAATGAGTGACATGCTTGGTATCAGTAGCAACGCTATTGGTGCTTATCAACGTGCCTTGAGCACAGTTGCCAACAACATCTCCAACGTCAACACCGAGGGCTACTCGCGTCAAGACGTGGTGCTGAAGGACTCTGCGCCTAAGAAGTTGGCCAGCATGTACGTCGGTACCGGTGTGATGTTGCAAAACATCAAGCGTCAATACGACGCATTTGCCGAATCCAACCTGCGCAACAGCACCAGTGATTTGTCCAGTCAAAAGCCCATGGTCGAATACGCCAAGCGGGTGATGGACATCATGGGTGACAAGAGCATTGGCTTGAGTTCCGCATTTGATGACTTTTTTGCCTCCGCCAATGCCTTGTCCGCTGAACCGGCTTCCACGGTTCAACGCACCAGCTTTCTGCGCAGCGCAGAAGGTGTGGCTTCGCGTTTTGGCGAATTGTCGAGTCAATTGGAATTGATCGCGGCTGAAACGCGCCAAGGCCTCGAAAGTGCCGCTGCGCAAGTCAATACCTTGACCAGCCAATTGGCATTGATCAACCAGAGCTTGACCAAGTCTCCAACGCTCGAGGGGCAACCTGCAGAATTGCTGGATCGACGCGATCTGACCCTGCGTCAGTTGTCAGACTTGGCGCGCATCAAAACTACTTTTTCGACCAATGGCGCTGTCAGCGTCAGCTTGGGAAGCACCATGACACAAGGCGTGGTGGTGGATGGCACCAAGGCTCGTCCGATCGGTGTCAATAGCAAAGTCAAAGACAAAGTCGAGCTGGTGCTTGACCCCTACGGCAACACCGAATCGTTGGTGGGTGCCAGCGGCGGCACGATTGGTGGATATCAAAACTTCACCACCCAGGTTCTTGACCCCACGCAAAAAAATCTGAGCTTGTTGGCTGGCGTGTTTGCGGCAGAAACCAACACCATTCAACGCAACGGCATTGACGGTTATGGCCAAATTGGTCAAGACCTGTTCAGCATTGCACCAGGTTCAACCAACGATGCCGCAGGTATCAGGCTGAGCCTCAACGATGGCATGCGCATCGCCACAGCAGCTCAATTCCGCGTCAGTGAAGGCAACACCAACGTCACCACCACGCGGGCGACGGTCAAGTTCACAGACACCACGCCCACCACAGCGTTGAGTAATTCACAGTTTGTGAACAACCCCAACGCCTCTGCGGGTGTGAGTTTCAAGGTCGACGGTGCGCGTGTTTATACGCCCGTCACCACGCTGTCGGCAGGTGTAGGTGCCACGTTTTATTTAGATGAAGCAGAGCCAGGTCAACAGCTGCAAGTGATGACGCGTGATGGTCGTCAACTGCTGGGCCAAACTCTGAGTGAGACAGAGAAGTTTCAACTCTTCACCCCTGAAAACGGGTTTGCAGCCAACGCCAATTACAGCGATGCCTATTTGAACAAAACGGGGCCAGAGGCTTATCGCCACCTCGACATGTTTTATGGTGCCAAGGCTGAAGTTTTGTATTCGCAAAACTTTGATGCATACGGCGCCCCAGGTGTTCCATTCCCACTGAATGCAGCGATGGAAACCTCGCGCATTGCGTCGGTGAATTCCAATATTCCAGCCGGTGCCATCACGGTCAATGGCTTTGCGCTGCCTGAATTCAGCGCCAACACAGATTCTGAAATTGTCGTTCCAGCCGTCACCATTGCCAGTCCGCCTGCTGATTTCTCTTTTCAAGCGCTGATGGGCGGTGAATTGGTCACGGCCAATGTGCTTGCAGCAGATGCCACCACGTTGTCGCAGTTGGCTGCAGCTTTGAACACCCGCTTGCAATCGCAAGGCATGTCGGCCGAGGTCATCAACAGTGGTACTGATTTACGCATCACCGACAGCAAAGGTCGCGACGTCAGTGGCGTAGCCCTGACAGGTGTCACCTCGGGTGAAATCAAAACCAACTCGGCGGCCGTGCAGATGGCCAATTGGGTCAATGGCGTTTCACAAGCCACCGTGCTCAACCCACGTTTTGGCCTGCCCCCCAATCCGGGCTTCCAGCAGTTCAATGCCACTTTGGGTGGCGTTTCATTCCAGTTGTCCCCGCTGACGGCTGCAAACAGTTTGGCCAGTTTGGCGAGCGAATTGCAGAAACAATTCCGTGAACAAGACAAGAGCAATGACATCAGCGTGGTGGTCGATGCGACGCATCTGAAGATCACCGATGCAAGAGGTCGTTCATTCAAAGACTTTGCGCTGATCCCAACAGACAACACCTCACTGGCCTTTCCTGGCACGGTGGACATCAAAAACAGCAACGTCTCGCAAACCAATGTGCGCGCTGAAGTCTTTTCAGAAGTCCGCGTGCAGGTGAACCAGATCAACTTGAAAAAGCCATTGGTCATCAATGGACGAGAAATCTCTGGTTATGAGTCAGTCAACGGCCTCATCGAAGCGATCAACAAATCGAACTCCGGTGTGCAAGCAAGCATCAATGCCAGCGGCGAATTGGCGCTCACGGATCCGTTGGGCAGTCCGATTCGCATCAACAGCACGGCTGACGGCAATGCCTTAAATATTCAGCCCTCCACCTACAACGGCCAAGTCCGTTTGGTGCAGGTGGTGCGCGACATGCGGATCCCCGCCACCGATGTGGACTTCAACAAGCCATTGGAGCTGAACCGAGTCAACCTCAGTGAGGTTGCCTACGATTTGCCGACTGTTCATTTGAGCAATTACGAAATCAAGTTCGGATTCCCACAGCAAACGGTATCGGCAGCAACGCCTGCAGCTTTAGTCACAGCACTCAAAGCAAATGCCCAGTTTGCTGCCGCCTACAGCGCCAGCGCCGTGGGTCAGCGACTCACGATCACGCCGCTCACCAGCAACGTGACCGACTCTGATTTGGACAACACCTTTGCGGTCAAGTCCGACACCACCTTGCTCACGCCACAAACCAGCATGAAAACGCTGGCTGATTTTGTGCAACGAATCAACAGCAAGAGCCAAGCCACTGGCGTGGTTGCGGAAGTCGATTTCTATGGTGACTTGAAACTCAGCACCACCGACGAAAAAGGGGTGCGAAGCATCTCGGTGGGCCCAGGTGAGGATGCGCAAGGTCGTTTTGTCCCCAACGCTTTGGGCTTGGCGCCCATGGATTTCACCACCACCGAGCGCCTCAAGCGCAAATTGGCGGACCCAGACTTCATTTCAGACATCCGCCTCTCATTTGGCAGCTACGGCGATCCAAAACAATTTGGCGATCCGGCAGATCTGGCCAAACTGGGTTTGCGCACAGGAGCGTATGTCGAGAGTGGGGTGCCTGACGATTTGCTGTTGTTTGTGACTGGCAAGGGTTCTGCCAAAGTGGCGGTGGGCTTTGAGGGCCAACCCGATAACGTGCGTGACAGCTTGCGTGCGCAATCTTTGAGCATCAAATTCACCGCGGCAGATCGCTACACCATCGTTGACTCCAAAACTGGAACGCAGTTGGCCGATCGTTACTACGACCCAGCAGCCACCGAACCCGTCGTCGAATTTCAGGGATTGGAAATCAAACTGAGCCATGCCCCCGCAGTGGGCGACAGCTACAAAATTGACGGCAACTTTGATGGCACGGGCAACAACGTCAACATCCTTGACATGGTGGACTTGAACAAAAAGCCCACCTCCAATGGCAAGACGATTGCGAACACCTACATCGATCAAATCAACAGTGTGGGTAACTTGGCACAACAAGCCAACATCACGCAAGAGGCGTTGACCGTGGTGAACGATCAAGCCATTGCCTCGCGTGACAAAGTTTCGGGCGTCAACTTGGACGACGAAGCTGCCGCCCTGATTCGCTACCAGCAAGCCTATCAAGCGTGTGCCAAGGTCATGCAGGTCTCGAGTGATTTGTTCGACTCAATCATCCAAATGCGTTGATGAAGGTAAGTGATTTATGAAAGTTTCAACCAGTCTTTATTTCGATCGCTCGTCGCAGCAGTTGGGTAACGTGCAAACCAAGCTGGGCAAAGTGCAAGAGCAGTTGTCCACGGGTTTGCAAATCGTGAAACCCAGTGACGCCCCCGACAAGGCGTCCATCGTGACCCGACTGGAGTCTGAGTTGGCGCGTCAAACCACGTACCAAGACACCCTCAAATCGGTCAACGTGCGATTGACTGCAGAAGAAACGGCACTCAAAAACACCAGCGACGTGATGTACCGAATCAAAGAACTCGCCGTGCAAGCGGCGAACGACACACTCGGTGTTCAAGATCGCCAAAGCATTGCCCTCGAAATCAGTTCCTTGAAAGACCAGGTGCTCAGCTTAGCCAACAGCCAAGACAGCAATGGCAATTATTTGTTTGCTGGCAGCCGCGCCAGTGAACCCGCCTTCAGCAAAGACAGCGCGGGGCGCGTGATGTACCAAGGCGATCACTCGCGCATGAAAGTGAACGTCGGTGACAACCGCCGCATGAACTTGAATATGCCTGGCTCAGATGCGTTCACCCGCGTGGTACGCGACGACGGCAAAGGCGGCAAAGTGGGTGTCGACTTCTTTCAATCGCTCGACGATTTAACCGCTGCAGTCAAAAGTGCAGACCGCACCAACATTCAGCGTGGCATTGCCGAAATCGACACTTTGCAAGGTGGCATCAGTGAAGGCTTGGGCCAAATTGGCGCCGACTTGAACGTGATCGACATGCAAACCAACGTGCTCGACCAAGTGGTGCTGCGCCTCAAAACAACCCGTTCCGACGTGGAAGACCTGGACTACACCGAAGCCATTACCCGGATGAACAAAGAGCAACTGGCGCTGGAGGCCGCGCAAAGCAGCTTCGCCAAGATCTCTCAAATGAGCTTGTTCAAGTTGTTGAATTAACAACGCTCAAGTTTTCCGGGTTACTGACGACACACAAGTTGGATAAATAAAAATGGCCACCACTGCTTTGAGCTCCTCCACCGCGGCTGCGCTGTCTAGCTCCGCCGCATCGACCGCGGCGGCTGCAGCGGCGGCTAACAAAGCCAATGCGCAAAAGCTCATCACGTCGTTGGGCGCTGGCTCAGGCGTGGACGTGGCCTCCTTGGCGCAAAACTTGGTGGATGCAGAACGCTTGCCCAAAGAGCAAGCCATCAACACCAAGATTGCCAAAAACGAGTCCCGCATCTCAGGCTATGCGGCTTTGTCGTTTGTATTGAACGGCGTCAAAACCGCGATGACCGATCTCAAAGATCAAAACAGCTTCAATGCGGTCACCGCCACCAACTCCAACACTTCTGCTTTCGGCATCACCACCAGTGCAGCCGCAGCCGAGGGAAACCACACGGTGGAAGTGACGCAAATTGCCAAAGCACAGCGCAACGTCACCAATGGATTTGCCAACACCGCGGTCCACCTCAACGGCAATTCACCCATGTCGTTGTCCTTTGCGGTCGGACCGACGTCATCCATCTCGCCGACCACAGTCAACACAGCCACCCTTGCGCCTCGCAACGAAACCGCTGTCGTCGAATTCAAAGACTTGCTAGGTGGTGAGTCTGTCACGGTTGCCGGGCTGACTTTCATCGCTGCTGCCGACATGACAGCTGCTGAAGTCGCTGCTGAATTTGTAGGGCTGTCGGCCGATCCATCGACGCCAACATCCCCAAGCACGGGTGTGTTTGTTGGTAATTTGGACGGTTTCAATGCTGATGTCAGCTTGACTGGTAGCAGTTTGTTGTTCACTTCTGTGAGCGCTGGCACCAATGTGCAGGACATCGATGTGCAAAGCGATGCCGCTGTGTCACCCGTGGTCACCACCACGCAGGGCGACCCCGGCGCTTTGGGCTACAGCACGGTGACCTTCAAAGATTTAAAGGCCGGCCAGTCGGTCACAGTCGCAGGTTTGAGCTTCACGGCAACCGGTGCCATGACAGGTAGCCAAGTGGCTGCCGCTTATGCGGGCTTGGCGGCGAGTGGCGCCACGCCGGCCAATCCAGCAACGGGTACCTTTGCTGGCAATTTGTCGGGATTCAATGCCCAAGCCGATCAAGGCACGGCCACGCTGCGTTTTACCGTCACCTCAGATGCTGTTTCACCCAACAGCATGGCCATCTCGGCGGCCACGGCCAACATTCAATTGGCGGCTGGCAAAGACACCCCCCAAGACATTGCAGACGCCATCAACGCGTCTACAGCAGGTGTCACCGCGCAACTGGTGAACACCGGTGACGGGTCGGGTAGCCCCTATCAATTGATCTTGACCGGCCCGCTCGGGACAGCAGGGGCTTTCACGGTGTCCACCAACTATGGTGGCGGATCGGGTTCTCCAGGCTTGACCTTCTCCAACACCAACCCTGCACGCCAAACGGCCACAGACGCGATTGTCAAAGTGGACGGTGTTTCCTACACCCGCTCCAACAACACCGTGACGGATGTGGTGCCCGGTTTGACTTTCAATTTGAAGACGCCCACCAGCAGCGCAGCTTCGGTTGACTTGACGCGCGACACCAGCAGCATCAAAACAAAAATCAAAGCCTTGGTGACCGCCTACAACGATGCCATCACCATCTTCAAAGAAGTGTCTGACCCCAAGTCTGAGCTCGAGACCTATGGCAAGACCCTGATCGGGGACTCCACCACACGTTCTCTCAAAGCGCAGCTTCGCAGCATCGTGACGGGACCCTCCTCCACCCCTGGCACCTCGATCAGCGCGCTGTGGCAAATGGGTTTGTCGATTGACCAAACCGGCGTCATGGCCTTGGACGAAGCCAAGCTCGACAGCGTCTTGGCCAGCAATTACACCGATGTGGTCAAAACCTTCACCGGCAACCAAAACGGGGTCACCGCCTACACCACGACGCCTTCTGGCATTGCGGGCGATGCCTTTGTCAAAATCAGCGCGCTGCTCAGCAAGACCGGCCCGTTGCTCACGCAAAGTGAATCCGCCTCGACACAGAACACCAAATACCAAGCGGATTTGACGAAACTCCAAACACGCATGGATGGTTTGTTGCTGCGCTATCAAAAGCAGTTCTCATCCATGGACAGCTTGGTGGGCAATATCAATACGCAAAAGACCAGTCTGAAGTCGACCTTTGAAGGCATGATGGCCAGCCTGACAGGTAAAAGTAGCTAAAAGTAATCCATAAGAATTTACTTTTCTTAGTATTTGCAATTTTTTCAAAATATTTAGAGCGCGGCTCTAAAGTTATTCGCGCACCTTCCGATCAGCGTCTACACGTTGTCCTTGTCCACATGGGCAAGTCGAAAGGAAGGTTTATATGGTCACAGAAGTTTCTAGCAAGGCAGCCGCTGTTCTAAACAGCCCAGCGCCTGTTGCTGTGCGCAGCGCGCCGGTGGCTGATGCCGTAGCGCCGCAGCCCAAAGTCCAAGAACGCAAGCCCGTTGAAATCCGAGTCGATGTGGAAGCCATGCGCGCCAACTTGAAGGACTCGATTCAAAGACTCAACGAAAGCATGCGCGATGGTGGCCGCAACCTGAACTTTCACATAGACGACAAAGTGGGGGGGCCTGTGGTTCTGGTCAAGAACGCAGAGACGGGCGAAGTGGTTCGTCAAATACCCAACGAAGTGGTGGTGCGCATTGCACACAGCATCGAAGCCTTTAAGGGGTTGCTGCACAACGAACTCACTTAATTTAAAAAATATTTATCCCGGCTCTCTAAAGTTAAAGATTGGGCTGACGAATCATCAACCATCAAGAGAACAATTTCTTGAGTTCTTAACCAAACCTCAGTGATGCACTTTTTAGGAGAAACATCATGTCAGTGATCAATACCAACACCAAAGCTCTTGCCGCCCAAGGCTCACTGAGCAACGTGAACAACAAATTGGCCGTCTCTATGGAGCGTCTGTCTACAGGTCTGCGTATCAACAGCGCCAAAGACGATGCTGCTGGCTTGGCCATCACCAACCGCATGACATCGGACATCCGCGGTTTTGCTGTGGCCATCCGCAACGCCAACGACGGTTTGTCGATGGCTCAAACCGCTGAAGGCGCGATCGGCCAAGTGACCGACATGCTGCAGCGTATGCGTGAACTCGCTGTTCAATCTTCTAACGGTTCAATGAACGCCGACAACCGTGCTGCTTCTCAGTTGGAAGTGGCTCAGCTCAAGGCCCAAATCGATGACGTTGCTAAGCAAACCAACTTCAACAGCATCAAGTTGTTGGACGGTTCTGCAGGTGCCATCAAGTTGCAAACTGGCGTGCGCGCTGGTGAATTGATGACCATGTCCGTGGATTCTGTACAGACCAAAGACATTGGTTTGGGTTCACGTGCCTCGTTGACTTCGACTGGTTTCTATGACGCCACAGCCGGTGATTTGGTTGGTACAACAGCCGATAACCGCATGCTGTCTGCTGGTGATTTGATCATCAACGGTGTCACAATTCGCGCCTCTAGCGCCACCGACGACACTTTGTCTTCTAGTGACAAAGCTGCCAGTGCCATTGCCAAAGCAGCTGCCATCAACGCAGCCAGCGCACAAACAGGTGTTTCCGCTGTTGTCGGTAACACGATGGTAGGCGGCACGGTGATGACTGGTGCAGGTGTTGCCAGCTCATCCATGAAAATCAACGGTGTCGCTACCGCGGCATTCACCACAACAGCAGACACCGGCGCTAGCCGTGCTGTAACCGTAAACGCCATCAACGCGATCAGCAGCCAAACTGGTGTGCGCGCTGTCGATACAGGTGATGTGAACAAAGGTGTGGTGTTGATCGCCGATGATGGCCGTAACATCACAGTTGACTTCACGGGTGGACAAACTGCTGCGGCAACAGGTGTTGGTGCTGTCGGTGTGTACACCGGTAGCTATCAACTCTCTAGCTCAACCAATGCGCCAATTACAATTGCTTCCAGCAGCAACGGTAAATTGACCAATGCAGGTTTGACGGCTGGAACCTACAGTGCCAACGTGTCTGCCATGACATCGATTGACCGTGCGGTCGCTTCTGCAGCTCCTTCTACAACTACAACTGGCCTCTTGCAAGCAGGTACGTTGCGTATCAACGGTACGTCTATCGTTGCTGCATCTACAGCCGACGATACAGCTTCCGCTGACACCAATGCAGCAGGTACAGCGATCACTAGCTCAACGAAAGCTGCCAGTGCGATTGCTATCGCCGCGGCTATCAACAAAGCCAGTGCCACAACAGGCGTTACTGCGACAGCAGCGGCTAACGTCATCGTCGGTACGTCGTTTACTGCGGCATCAGGATCCGCCAAGAGCTTGTCTTTGAACGGCGTGACCATTGCTTTGGACACACTGACCACTAGCTCGACACGAGGTGATGTGGCCGCCTTGATCAACACCAAGACAGGTGAAACTGGTGTGGTGGCAGCCGATAACGGTTCAGGTTTGACCTTGACCGCAGCCGATGGTCGTAACATTTCGATTGGTGGTCAACTGACTGCTGCAAACTTGGGTATTGATTCAGCCGCCTACACCAGCGATGCTACCTTTGCTACTGCACAAACTACGGCAAAAACGACTTACGCCCGTGTAACCTTGCAGTCTGACAAGTCTTTCACCTTGGAAGGCGGCTCAGATGGCAACGCTAACTTCGGTTTGTTGGGTTTCAAAACAGGTACTTTTGGTGGCGTGGATAACGGTGTCAAAGTGGCCAGCATCGACATCTCGACACAAGCCGGTGCTCAAGTGGCACTGACTGCTTTGGATGCTGCGCTTAAATCTGTTTCGTTGAATCAAGCCAAGTTGGGTGCATTCCAAAACCGTTTGGATGCTGTGATCTCTAACTTGACTGAAGTCAACCAAAACATGTCTGCCTCACGCAGCCGTATTCAAGACACTGACTACGCTTCTGAGACCACCAATTTGGCCAAGTCACAGATCATCCAACAAGCTGCTACAGCCATGTTGGCGCAAGCGAATCAGTCTTCGCAATCGGTGTTGTCGCTGTTGAAGTAATTCAACTGTGCAACCTTCAAAAGCGAGCCTTCGGGCTCGCTTTTTTATTTGTATTCCAGATTAAAGCTTGAACTCTTCATGCCGAATCAACAGAGACGATTAGAAATTTAGGGCGTCAGTGTCCTCTTCATGAGGCACAGAGTCCAAACCGGCGAATAAAAAAGGATTGATCATGTCAATATCAGGAATTTCAAACTACACCATTCCTCAAATTCAAGCGTTATCGACGCGTGATATCCGTTCGCTGGATGCAACAGAAGTGGCCAGCTTGAGCTCTGATCAGCTCAATGCGATGTATGCCGAGCAAATTGCAGCTATTGGTCCTGATGAGTTCAAAAGCATTGCCTCTTCTACAGTGGCTGCGCTGAGCGTAGATCAAATTTTTAACCTCATCACCGATCAAATCGCTGCCATGGGGTCTGGGCAGGTGGGGGCATTGACCCCGGCTCAAATTCAAGCCTTGGAAACTGCAGATATCCAGGTGTTGACTTCTGCACAAGTCAATGGATGGACCGGCAGCCAAATGACGGCTTTGAACACAGATCAGATCAGTCGTCTGGATACACAGGTCATTGCATCGCTCAATGCGGGGCAAATTCAAGGTATTGAGGGTGAAGATCTTGCAGAGTTCACCACCAGTCAAATCGCTGCGTTGAAGTCTGGGCAAATCAACGTCATGTCCTCGGGGCAAATCAACAGTTTGACCGCGGCCGAAGTGGCTGTTTTGAATTCAGACCAATGGAAAGGTGTGTCGACCCAAATTGGCGTCATGTCTTACGACGCTATTGCTGGTATTGCATCTAACCAAGCCGCCATGTTGTCCACAGATCAAATTGTGGCCCTCACGGGTGACCAAATTGGCTATTTGGCGACAGACACCGTTCAGGCGCTCTCGTCGACACAAGTGCAAAAAATTGAGTCTGCAGACTTGGCGCGGATGTCTGTCGATCAAATCGCAGCTATTTCAACTGCTGGTATCAATCAGCTTGAGAACGCACAAATTGATGCATTGAGCAATGGCCAAATTAATGCATTAACCACCACGCAAGCCAAGGCTTTGGCTCCAGCTGCATTGACCCGCATGAGCTCGGACCAAATTGACAATTTGAACGTGGATCAAATTTCGGTTCTGACATCGGCACAGTTGAATTCAATCGATGCAACTGATTGGGCCACCATGAGCTCTGACCAAATTCGCGCCATCAGCACCCAGGCCATTGCCGGATTGGATGCCACGCGAATCTCTAACTTGACGTCTGACCAACTGCAAGCGTTGACCACCGAGCAGGTCAAAGCATTAACGTCCACCGAGTTGAGCGATTTGACGGCTAATCAAGTGAAGGCGTTGACCACAGAGCAAGTGAACGCATTGAGCGCTACGCAAGTCCCAGGTATCGACTCCGCCGATTTGGTGCAAATGAGCACGGAGCAAATCGTAGCCATCAATACGGCTGCCATTTCGGGCTTAGGTTCTGCTCAGGTTAATCAGTTGACAACTGCCCAAATTGAGGCACTCACCACAGACCAAGTGGCCAGGTTGACTACTGATCAAATCGTAGCCTTGAGCTCAACCCAAGCGCCTAAATTAACCGCACAACAAATTGCGGCACTCAGCACAACCCAAGTGAGTAAATTGGGTGTCGATAATTTGAAGGTGTTGTCATATGACGCGATTGATGCCTTGTCTGTCTCCCAAGCCAAAGCGTTGAGCACCACACAAGTTGCTGCTTTGACATCGGGCCAGTTCAGACGCCTGAGTACTGGCGCGATTGCTGCGTTGGCATCTGACCGCATTGTCAATTTGACCAACGATCAAGTGGCGGCCATTACCACCGATCAAATGCAGGCTTTGACAACAAGCCAAATCAGCAACTTGAATGGGGTAAAGCTCGCCAAGCTCACAACATCTGCCATCGCAGCGATGTCTGCTTCGCAGGTGAAAGCAATTGATTCGGCCGCCATCGCTAGCTTGACCACCGACCAAGTGAAAGCCATCAAAGTGGAGTCTTTGGGCGGCATGAGCAGCGCTCAAATCAGCCAGCTGGTTGATACCACTCAAATCAAGGCGTTGACTACAGCACAAATGGATGCCTTAGATTCGGCACAGCTGAAGGCTTTGAGCCTGAGTCAGATGCAGAATTTGAGTGAAGGGCAAATTGCAGCGATCAATGCGTTGCAAGTCAAGGGCATTGATTCAGCAGACTTGAATGGATTGACCTCTGACCAAATCCGTGCATTCAGCACGGCGGCTGTGGGGGCTATGAGTGCGGCAGATCAAATTGCCAAATTAACGCCTGCACAACTGGGCGCTTTGTCTTCGGCTCAAGCCAGAGCCTTGACGGTCGCACAAGCCGCTGTCATCACGTCGCTGCAAGCTGCGGCTTTAACGTCTGATGCAATCGGTGCCGTAGGCAATGCCCAGTTTGCTAGCTTATCTTCTGCTGCCGTCAGCAAGCTGACCAACGACGCTGTGAGTGCCATCACCACAGGGCAAGCTAAAGTCATGACGACGGACCAAATCAAGGCTTTGAGTAGTGCGCAATTTGCCCGCATGGCCTCGTCCAATGTTGCCGTGCTAGATGGCACACAGTATGGCGCCATTTCGTCGGATGTGGTGCCCACATTGTCAAATGACCAAGTGGCTGCGATCAATACGACCACCCTGAGTGGCCTGAATGCCAGCGGCCAATTTGCCAAGCTCACCTCCACCCAAATTGGGGCTTTGACATCGACGCAAGCCAAGGCGCTGACCAGCGATCAATTGAAGGAGTTGGGTTCCGCACAAATCAGCAAACTTTCTGCATCAGCAGTTGCGGTGTTGACATCAGCGCAAGTGGCTGGCATCGAGTCGGGCGACTTCGCAGCACTGAGTACCGACCAGGTGCAAGCGTTATCGTCAAACAGTGTGGCTTCATTGAGTAGCGCTCAATTCAGCAAATTGAACTCATCGCACTTGGCTGCTCTGACGACCGCGCAAGCCAAGGCGCTGACCGTTGATGAATTAAAGACGCTCGATTCGACAGAGATTTCAAACCTCAACACCAACCAGATCGCAGTGATGAGCTCTACCCAGTTAAATGGTGTGGACTCCGCAGTTCTTGGGACTCTAAGCAACGACCAAGTCCAAGCAATCAGCACCGCCGCTCTGGCTGGTTTGGATTCAGCCCATGTGTCGAAATTGGCCTCTAACCAAGTGGCAGCGTTGACCACGGCACAAGTGAAAGCACTGACCAGCGATCAGCTCAAAACAATGACCTCAGACCAGTTGCCCAGCTTGAGCGTGGCAGGCATGGCGTTGTTGACCACAGGGCAATTCGCCGCTGTTGATTCGGCCGATATCAGCAAATTTGGCGCCGATCAAATCAAAGCACTCAGCACTTCTGTGATTGCTAACTTGACCAGCGCACAAGCCACTTCGCTTGTGGGTGACCAAGTCGCAGCGCTCACAACGGCACAAGCCAAAGCATTGAGCGTTGGCTCCTTGACCGCCATGACTTCAGAGTCATTGGGCCGGTTGTCAACAGCGGCCATGTCTGCGTTGACTGGTACCCAAATCACCGCCATTGAAAGTGCAGACCTGGTGACCATGGGGGCAGATCAAATTGCTGCGATCAATACTGTGGCTCTTTCTAGTTTGGCCTCTAGCTTGGTGGGTGTGTTGACCACCGATCAGACGGCGTCTTTGACGACGGCACAAGTGCGGGCGCTGAAATCTGAACAGATCAAAGGTCTAACGTCTACTCAGACTGCGGTGTTGACTAAGTCGCAGTTGGAAACCATGACCACTGGCCAGATCAAAGCGATGGAGTCTGAAGACTTTGCCACGTTGACTGCCAGCACCATCACTGGACTGAATGCTGCACAAGCCAAAGTCCTGAGCTCAGACCAAATCAAGGCCTTGTCTACAGACCAAATTAGCCAATTGGGCACGGCAGCGGTTGCTGCGCTCTCCAGTGCGCAACTGCAGGCAATTGAAAGCGTTGATTTGGTTCAAATGACAACCGCGCAAATCAAAGCTTTGAGCCCAACGCAGATTGCAACTTTGAGCGATACCAAACAATTCAAAGTACTCACGACCGACCAGTTGGCGGCCATCACCACGACTCAGTTCAGAGCCCTGACGTCAGATCAAATGGCGGCTTTGACCTCTGATCAAGTGGCGGGATTGAGCAAAACACAAATGGCGGTGATGACATCAGCCCAAGTGAATGCTTTGTCTGCTGGCACATTGAAAGCACTGAGCACTGATCAGGTGCGGGCATTGAATGTCTCTACCTTGAGTAAGATGACAAGCACGCAAGCGGCATTGCTGTCGACCGACCAGGTGGCATCATTGACCACGACGCAAGTGCGCGTGCTGTCGACAGACCAGTTGAAAGCGTTTGACTCAGCGCAGATGGCAAGCCTGACCACATCGCAGATGACAGCTTTGTCAACTGCGCAATTCAATGCAATTGATTCAGTCGATTTGAAAGCCATGAGTGCTAGTCAAATCAAGGCGCTGAGCACGGCTGTGATCGCCAAAGCCGATTCAGACCATATCAAAGGCTTGACTACCGATCAAATTGCAGCGCTGAACACCACTCAGGTCAAGGCTCTCGGTGCGGCGTCGATGACAGCCTTGACATCAGACCAAGTACTGAGTTTGACGACCACCCAGGTGGCGAGTTTGAGCACATCCCAATTCAATGCACTGGATTCTGAGGATGTGAAGGTCATGTCTGCTGACCAAATTAAATCGTTGTCGAACGCCGTGATTGGCAAGATGGGTACCGACCAAGAGGCTGCTTTGACCAGTGAGCAAGTGGCTGCTTTGACGCAATCACAAATTCGCAGTTTGACCACTGCGCAATTGGTTGCTCTGAGCTCGAATCAAGTGGGTAGCTTGACCACTTCACAAATTGCGGTGATGAGCACCACTCAGTTGGCCGCGATCGAGGAAGACGACGTGGCGAGTCTCACGACAGAAGCCATCGCCGCTATGACGACCAGCCAAGTGGGCGCTTTGAAAGCAGTCCAAATGGAAAATCTGACCGCTGCGCAGCTGCAGGCCTTCACGACCCAACAGTTGGGCGCGTTGAAAGCTGCCCAATTCAATGCAATTGACTACCACTTGGTCAACAAACTGAGCTTGGATCAGATCAAAGGTATCTCTACAGCTGCCATCGCAGGCATGGACGATGATCACCTCACGGCATTGACCACTGACCAAGTGGCATCGTTGACCACTACGGCTGTGAAAGCGCTAAAAGCGACCCAGATGGGGGCGTTGCTTGACGATCAAGTGGCGAGCCTGACAACGACAGCTTTACAAGTCTTGTCGTCAGCGCAAGTAGCCGCCATCCAGACAACAGGTTTGGTGAAGTTGAACGCAGATCAAATTGCCGCCATCAGCACCGCAGGTCTGATGGGGTTGACCGCCGATCAGGTGGGCAATTTGAAAACCGATCAAATTGAGGCTTTGACCACGCTGCAAATTAAGACTCTCAAGACATCGCAAATTGCGGCGCTCGACGATAGTCAGATGTCAGCCTTGACAACCACGCAGTTGGGTGCCATCACCTCAGCACAGGCGGCAGCTTTTGAGCTGGGTGATCTTGCAGAGTTGAGTGGTGACCAAATAAAAGCCTTGACCACCGCCGCCTTGACAGGGTTGACGACCAACCAATTCAGTCACTTGACTGAAGACCAGGTTGTAGGATTAACTACCGACCAAACCAAAGCACTGACGACCGCACAAATCAAAGCTTTGACAAGCGATCAGGCTGGATATTTGACGGCAGAGCAAGTGGCTGTATTGACCACCAAGCAAATCACGGCGATGGAAAGTGCTGACTTTGGTGCATTGACCACAGACGGATTGAGTGGTTTGACGTCCACACAAGTCGGTGTCATCAACACGGCCCAAATAAAAAGCTTGAGCGCCACTAAGGTGGCTGCGCTGAGCACAGACTTCATCGCTGCGTTGAATGGAAGCCAATCGGCCGCGCTGGATAGCACGGTGTTGGATTCGTTGACGGGAGATCAAGTGTCTGCCTTGTCTACCAAAGCCATCGCTGCGCTTTCTTCTAGCCAGTTGACTCGACTGTCAACCGATCAATTGCAAGCTTTGACAGGGGATCAAATCAGCGCGCTGACCACCGTTCAAATGGCATCTTTGACGGCAAACCAAATCGGAGCGTTGACTTCTGAGCAAGCAGCAGCATTGAATGGTAACCAGCTGAATGCTATTACGGCCGCCTCTATCACGCGCTTGCAACCAGGCACACTGAATGCGCTCAGTGCTGGATTGATGCCAGCATTGTCGACAGGTCAATTGCGTGCTATGGGTACGGACATGCTGCCGATGCTGACTGCAACACAAGTGGCTGGTTTGTCTGTGCAGCAAGTGAACACCTTGGCTTCGCAGCAAATTGCATCTTTGACGACAAGTCAAGTCAAAGCACTGACCACAGATCAAGTTCAAGGTTTGAATTTGAACTTGTTGACGAAGTTGACGACCTCTCAAGTTGAAAGCTTGACGGTGTCCCAGGTTCGCGCCATCACTTCCTTGAATATTTCATATTTGGGAACTGATCAAATTCAGGCACTGAACACGGCTGCGGTTAATGGTTTGTCAACCAATCAGTTCACACAATTGACTACGGCGCAGGTCAAAGCCCTCAACACAGACCAAATGCGCGCATTGACTGCGCAGCAAGTGACTGCGATGACCAAGGCGCAGGCAGGTGTCCTGAATGCTGACCAATTCTCAGCCATGACAGCTGCATCTTTGAATGCGGTGAGTCGATTCAACATCGAAGCCTTGTCAACCTCGACGGTTGCTGCGCTGCAGACTTCCATCATCAGAAGTTTGACCAACACGCAAATTGCTGCGTTTACAACCTCGCAATTGGGGGCTCTGTCAGATGAGCAAGTGAAGTCCATCACTAGCAGTCAATTCAATGCATTCAATTTGACGAACTTCACAAAATTGAGTGCATCACAGTTGCAAGCCATTGATGTGTCGACTTTTGCTTCGATCACGCCTAGCTTGATTGCTTACTTGACTAAGGATCAAGTCCCAGCGTTGACCTTGAATCAAGTCAGTGGCATGACGTTAGGACAAATTCAAACCTTCAGCCAAGAGATGCTGGACAGCATGACCTCTGACCAGGTAAATGCCCTCACAGCGGCTCAAAGGTCGACCATCGTGACGGGTGGTAAGAAGGTGCCGACCACTGTCTAACTGAAAAGTGACACGTTCAAAAGCCGCTCAGTGCAAGCTGGGCGGCTTTTTTCTTTTACATATACTTCAAGACCATGAAAATCAGATTAGTCGTAGCCACACGTGTCAATGAAGATGAGTTTTTTACATCCACGTTGACCGGACGTTCTTTGCGTGCGAACCATCCGGATTTTGTCGAGCTCAAGCTTTTTGCAAATAACCAAACCGGCTTGCCTAAGCTATACAACCAAATTATTCGGGAATCTCAAAACGACCCAGCCACTTTGGTTTTCGCGCATGACGATCTGCTGCTACTTGACTACTACTGGTGTAAAAGATTGATTGAGGGCTTGGAACACTTCAGCGTGGTGGGATTGGCGGGCAATATTAGCCGCGCACCTCGGCAACCTACCTGGTGGTTTGTGGACGAGCAATTCAATTGGGATAAGCGAGAAAACCTCAGCGGTGTGATTGGCCATGGCGATCAATTTCCTCCCGAAAACATCAGCTTTTACGGGGCACCCAGACAGCAGGTCAAGCTCATGGACGGTGTGCTCATGGCTGTCCAAAGCCAAACATTGATCGACCATGAGTTGTATTTTGACGAACAGTTTGATTTCCACTTTTATGATTTGGATTTCTGCCGTCAAGCAGAAATGAAAAACGTGGATTTGGGAACCTGGGATATCTCATTCACGCACGGCAGCAAGGGTAATTGCGGGACTGAAAGCTGGCGACAAGGCTACCAAAAATACCTTCAAAAATGGGGACAATGATGCAGCAGACGCCTATTCACGATTTGCATAATCCAGATTTACTAAGTGTCTTACAGCCTAATTCTAAAAAGCTTTTAGAGGTAGGTTGCATGTCTGGTGCTCTTGCGAGAGAGTTTAAAAAAATAGCCCCACTGGTGCATTACACCGGCGTAGAGATTGATCCGGAATATGCCGGATTAGCAAAAAATTATTGTGATTCCGTTTACACACTGAACATTGATGAAGCCCCTGATTTTTTCTGGGAGATGCATTCAGATGTGGATGGTTGGATTTTTGGTGACGTACTTGAACATCTTCGCGATCCATGGGCTGTATTGGGGAAAATTAATAAGCACATTCCTGCAAGTGGGTACGTAGCTGTTTGCATCCCAAATGCCCAGCATTGGTCGATCCAGGCGAGGTTAAGTATTGGGGATTTCCGCTATGAAGATAATGGTTTGCTAGACAGAACGCATCTAAGGTGGTTTACCAAGCAAACAATCTATGAAATGTTTGAACAAGCTGGTTTTAAAATCGTTCAAGAAATTCCGAGAATATTTCAGCAGATTGGAAATGATGAAATATTAAAAGCAATATTTCATTTGGCAACTGCCACGGGTCATGATGGGAACATTGCAATCCAAGAGGCTTTGCCATTGCAGTATGTGATCAAAGCTGTACCTGCTAATAAATAACTAAATGTATTCAAGACTTCATTGCAATTGTGACAAATGAGGTTTGAGTCTCTTGAAAAGAAATAGTTTCAAAGCCTGACTTAGTCAAAATTTTCCTGATGGTGTCTTCGTTATACACATGGTGGTGAAGACATCTATTATGAAAATTATTTAAGCTACGAAGAGTAAATTCCTCAAAGTTGCCTGCTGCGGGGTCTTTGCTTAAATCATGAAAAGTCAAAATCTCACGCAGGTGAGTGAGATCTGTTTCATCTTTATTGGTTTCGAAGTCATCAATGATGTGCTCATAGGATGTGTAGGCTCTCTGATGATCAAAGTTGCTTGTTTTATTGGGTAAAACTAGCAGCATCAGATGGTTGGTTTTTAAAATCCTGTTCCACTCTAAAAGTGCTTTGATGGGATTCGCTATGTGCTCCAAGCAATCTGAAGAAAGAAGAAATTCGTAAGAATTTGAATTGATCTCAGACAAATCAGTTCCATCCGAAATGTATTGATGCCCAAATTTGCCAGGTAAATATTGATAGGTATTACCCGCTTGGATGTCGCCTTCCCAGACTGTTCTATTCGAAAAATTAACGCCATCAACCTTGTTTGCGCTGAAATAGACCGGTATCAACGATCTAAAAATATTAGACGGTCCACCAATTTCTATCCCGTTTTTTCCAGCAACATAATTAATCATCGTTGAGCCTTGTTTATTTAAGAGTTTTTATGAACCATCAAGTCGATCTGTTGTTCAAATGAAGCGGTCAACAACTTAGGATTCTTCTGCTTGCGCAACATGCTGCTCTTCACGCTCTTCACCAATTCTTTTTGATATTCAGCGTCATTGGCGATCTTCAGCGTGATTTCCACATACTCGTTGAAAGTCGTAGCGATCAACTCATGCAAGCCCAAGGTGCTCAGCATGCTGCGGCCCATGCGCGAGACCATGGTTTTGCCTGACAGCGTCACCATCGGCAAGCCGCAATTGAGCACATCATGTGTGGTGGAGCCGCAGTTGTAGGGGTAGCTGTCCAAAAAGACATCAGCCAGTTGCAGACGTGCCAAATACTCTTGGTAGCTGGTGCGTGGGGAGAACTGAACTTGGTGGGCTGCAACCCCAATTTGATGAAGTTTGCGTTTCAGTTCTGCCGTTGTTTTTTCGTTGTCATCCATCAACCAAAGCACGGTATGAGGCGCTTGCTTGAGGATGTTGGCCCATGCGGCCAATAGGTCTTCATTGATTTTGTAAACGTTGCCAAATGCGGCCATCACAAACGCGTCTGGTGGCAATCCCACTTGCTCGCGTGTGATGGGGGTGATGTCGGCCATGTTCTTGTTCAGCGGCAAAAAGCTTCCGTCCAAGTACAGTGGCTTCTCTGTGAAATAGGGTGTCAATTCTTCGGGCAATACATGGCGATCAGCCACCACAAAGTCCAGCCAGGGCATGGCAGTGGTGCCGATGAAGCCCAAATAAGTCCCTTGCAATGGCGCAGGGTGCAGGGCGCAAATACCAGGGCGTGCGCCCGAGCTCAGTCCGTGCATGTCGATCAAGACATCGATTTCCTGTGCCATGACCAGCTCAGCCACTTGACGGTCGTTGAGTTGACCCACTGGATGAAAGTGATCAAACGCATTTTTCAGACGTGCGCGATAGGGAGTGCCATCTTCGGGGCTGTAGTCAAAAGCGTAGATTTCGAATTTGCTTCTGTCGTGCGCCTCTAGAAAATCAGCCATCAACAGTCCCACCGCATGGGTGCAAAGATCGCCAGACAAGTAGCCCAGTCGAATGCGCTTGTGTTTGTACTGTTTGTCCTTGCTCCAAAACTCTTCTTTGAAGCCATAGGTTCTGCCAACAAAAGCATGTGCGGACAACAGCTGAATCACTGGGTCATCGTGCAGCGACAGCATGGCCAGGGGGGAGGTGCTCATCAGCATGTCATTCGCAGACACATTGGGCAGGCTTTGATACACCGGCCACATGCATGCTTTTTGACGGATGTGAACCCAATGCTGAATCACGCCCGATTGTTTGGGATCCATCTGAAGGCTGCGACGCAACGCTTGTTCGGCCATTTCGTATTGCTTCAGGTTTTCATACACGCGCCCGATGTGGTTGAGTGCTGTCACCTCCATTAGCTTGTCACTGGAGGGGTTGACAACGCCTTGTGCTACGACGTTGGACCACTGGTCCAATGCTTGTTGGTTTTGACCTTTGCGCTCTAGCACGAGGCCTAAGTTGATGTGGGCTTGTGCCAATTTGGGTTCGGTGGCAACGCACAGCCGGTAGGCCTCTTCCGCTAAGTCGGTCATGCCCATGGTTTGCAGCAATGAGCCGTAATTGAACAAGGCCAAGAATTTTTGTGGGTCTTCCGTGTGTTCAATCCATTGACGGTAGAGGTGTGCAGATTCCACTTGACGCTGCTCAGCTTGCAAGGCGTCGCACTTGTACATGAGCTGATCCAGGCGAAGTTTTCCCATGCTGGCTAACAACATGTAGTTGCTCAGCTCTTCATCTTGGACGAGCGCTGGTGCGGTTGAAACAGCAGGTACGGCCACAGGCGTGGTGTCTTTTTTACGCTTCACTGTTTTGACGGGTAGCAGCATGGAGGAGGGGGTTCGCGCGTTCATGTCATTCCCTAGGGTGATAAAAGTCTTGAAGTCATCAAGCAGTTTCCATGCCTATCAATTAGCGGGTTTGCCGACACCCGATTTCCCGTGGCTGGGCCGTGCGCTCTGTCAAAAATAACTTGGTACGGAGTTTGCTTGGGAGGTTCAAACCTAACCCATGGAGTAACAGATGACACTCATTCAAGAATTGATGAACCAGGCCAGCGTCGGCGGTTTGCTCAATGCACAAGCGATCAAACGTTTCAGCCCCTCTGAAATTCGCGAAACCATTCAGTCGCTCGTCGCCACTGAACAACTCGAGTTGGCCAACGCATTGGGCGATGCCGGCATGAGCTTGTACCCCCACAGTGAAGACATCTTGGCGATCACCAGCTTGCTGGCCATGATGAATCAGGATTGGCCATTGGCTGTAGAGCTGATGGATGAGCTGGTGGAAATCCAAGGCGGCAAAGCCCAGCCTTTTACATATGTGATGCTGGTTCGCGCGCTGCGCTGCAACCTGGATCCAGAGCGTGCTCTGGTGGTGGCTCGTGAAGGTCTGGCGCTTTATCCAGGCCAAGTCGAGTTGCTGGCAGAGAAGTTGTCACTGGACGATTTCAGTGAGTCCATGATGCCCGCTGCGGGCTTGCAGCAATAAGCGGCAACAGGTTGCAACGAACCGGCAAACGGCAACCGATTGCCGGTTTAGCGACAAAACCTTGCCACTGAGTACTTAAATGAACATCAAATCACACGAAAAAAAGGGAAAACCCTTATCAAGTTGTGTCGGAATAAGTTGGCACGAGATGTGCTTAACCAGTGGCAAGTTTGATTGACCAATAGGGTCAGGAGAAAAAAATGGCAGTTATCAACACAAACGTTAAAGCATTGTTTTCGCAAATGGCGCTCGGCTCTTCTGGCCGTGCCCAAAGTATTGCAATGCAACAGTTATCGACAGGCAAGCGTATCAACTCTGCACGAGATGATGCGGCAGGTATGTCGATCGCAACGCGCATGACGCATCAAATTCGCAGCTTGAATCAAGCCGTGCGCAATGCGGGTGATGCCATCAGCCTGATTCAGACCGCTGAAGGTGCGACCAACGAGATCACGGACATGATGCAACGCATGCGTGAGTTGGCCGTTCAAGCGGTGAACGATTCAAATAACAATGCGGACCGCAGTTATTTGGATTTGGAATTCCAACAACTGAAACAACAAATTGTCCAGATTGCCGACAACACCGAGTGGAACGGTTTCCCTGTGTTGAACGGTAAAGCGGGTGAACAAGTGGGTGAAATGCCTGTTTACAAAGTCACCTCCGAAAATCAATCGGGCAGTGTCTTCATTTCGCCAACAACCACACGCACCATGAGCGGTACGGGTGCGGGTGAGCAACAAACATTCACGTTGGCTGCCCCTGGCGCTGCAGTGACACCTGGCCCCATCACCATTGCGGGTGTGACGGTCAAGCTGACGTCTTCACAAAATACGTTGGCATTGGCCGCTTCCTACATTCAAACAGAGCTGAACAACTCCAGTTTGTTTGCTTCTAAAGGCATGACTGCTGCGATCGATGGTGCAACCGGTGTTGCCACCATCACTTACAGCCCTGCTGAAGGCGATGTGTCCATGGCCACGGTGGCCGTTGATGTAGCTGCGACAGGCTTGACCGCGACAGCTGTCACGACTTCACGTTATGCCGCAACCAATTCGGCAGAAGTATTTGCTGACAACGGCAAGTTCTTGCAGAGCGGTTCGTTGGCATTCAGCGTGGCCTCGGGTGCAGCCAATGCATCGGCCGTCACGGCGACCTTCACAAACCAAGACAACAAACAAATCACCTTGACAGGTACGTTGGTCACACAAAACCCAGCGGTGGTGAAGTTTGCCAAAGCCGATGGCATGAACAGCTCAGTCATCTCTGGCGATCTGACTTACACATTGCAAGACTCAACAGGCGCTGCCATCAATGTGGCCAGCCGCGGTGTGTCGATGAGTGTGGGGGTTGAAGGCAGCATTCCCAATATGCGCGAAGGCGATTTGACGATCAATGGCGTGATCATTGGCCGTTCCAATGCCGCTGACGATTTGTTGTCACCCCGTAACAACGCGTCGGGCAGTGCGATTGCCAAGGCTGCCGCCATCAACCGCATGGCGGTTGACCAAGGTATTTCGCAAGGCGAATCGCAATCCATCACATTCTCTGGCACCCCCATGCCTGGAACGATCACGGTGGGCGGTGTCAGCGTGGTGTTGACCAACGATGACAACACCCCCGCATTGGCTGCCGCCAAAATTGCAGGCGCCATGCAAGCCAGCCCCTTGTATGACAACAGCACCAACCGCAACATTGTGTATGCGCAAGGTTCTGCGGTGATCAGCGTGAATTTCCCTGCCAAAGAAGGCAATGTGGCGAAGTTGGATGTGGTGCCTGGCGCCACCGGCTTGGCCAGCGTGGTGAACACCACCACTGAATATGCAGTGAAGACACCGGGTACAGGTGTGTTCGCCAAGGTCAATGAAAACGTGATGACAGGTCAAGCCATGGTTGGCGGCCCTGTGACAAACGGTGTGGTGTTTATCAACGGATATGCATCGGCTGAGATCACCACAATTTTTAACAACTCACAAGCCACGCGTGCCAATGTGGTTCGTGCGATCAACTTGATCAGCGACCGCACCGGCGTGACTGCGATTGACACAGGTTCAGATGCCAAAGGTATCAGCTTGGTGGCGCCCGATGGTCGCAACATCGAAGTTCGTTTTGAAACCTCTGACTCAACCAATGCCATGGTGTTTGGCCAGCGCATTGGTTTGCGTGATGGTGTCCAAAGTTCGACGATTTCGCTGGAATCCAAAATTCAAGCGCCCGTGGTACTGGGTGCCAGCCCCACAGGCGACATCAAGCGCGTGGGTTTGGTGAGTGGCAATTTCTCGAAGAACGAATCCATTTTGAACACACGCATGCGTGAACCGGTTGCTGCCGCTGTGGCGCAAGTTCATAGCGTGAAGTTGACAGGCAATGCAAATGCCAGCGACAAGGCATCGATTGTCATCAACGGAACGACCTTCACGTCGACCGCGGCGGTGGCGGGTGCGAAGCCTCCCGTGGTGGCTGAAGAACTGATTCAGAAGATCAACGCCAGCAGCATCTTGGGCGTCTACGCCACCAAGGGCAAAGAGTTGGGTGAGATCTTGCTGACTGCGCGTACGCCAGGCATCCCCTTCACCATGACTGCTTCGGCCAACACCGGTGCCGGTATGAGCGCCGCGGCGACAGAAGTCACGCCCAACCAACCTGCACCGTTTAAAAACCTGGGCATGGATGACTTGGAGATCAATGGCATCAAGATTCGCCCCACAACAGCGGCGGATGACAAGTTTTCAAACGCGATTGTGTCGAGCAGCGATCCGTCAGCCAGTGGCTTGGCGTTGGCTGCCGCCATCAATGCGAGCACCAGCTTGACGGGTGTGACGGCAGAGGCCAACCCCGCAGTGTCTGAGGGTAACTACACCTATACCAAGTTGCCATTGAGTGGTCGACAGTCCTTGTGGGTCAACGGCACCAAGATTGACGTTGACTTTGTACAAGATGAAACCGGTACCGCGCGTCGTGCCAAGGTGGTTGCGGCCATCAACGAGCGCGTGGGTCAACACGGTGTGACTGCCACAGACAACGGCAAAGGTGTCAGCCTGGCCACCGATGGGCGCAACTTGTCGGTCTGGTTTGATTCGAGCCAAGACGAATTGTCTGCCGCCAGCTTCGGTTTGGACAAGGGCGGTTCTGTAGCTCAAGTGTCAAAAATTCAAGTCGCCAATACGGGTGCAGCATTGCCCGGTGTTGTGACGACGCAAGGTGCTGTAGCGACGACAGAATCTTCAGCGGTCACCTTCTTGGGCTTGGCTGCAGGCGAAGAAGTCACGGTTGCTGGTTTGACCTTCAAGGCCAATGCAGCGATGACCGCCTCCGAAGTGGCGACTGTTTTTGCAAGTAAGGCCGCAGGTGCAACACCCGCGAACCCTGCCGCAGGTACTTTCTCTGGGACCTTGACTGGTTTCAGTTCTGGTGCCGCTGCGGCAGCAGTAGTGACCTTCACCAGCACAACGGCGAACACCAACGTGACCGACATTGCGGTGACTGCACCTGCTTATGTCATGTTGAATGGTGTCACCATTCGCGCTGACTTGCCCACGTTGTCAAGTGCATCCGACACCGCCACAGCCTTGGCCTTGGCGATCAACAACAACACCTCGCTGAAGAACGTCACTGCGGTGGCAGCAGCTGGGGTGGTGACGATCACATCGAACGTGGCCGGCACTGCATTTGATTTGCGCGCACCTGCTGTGAACGCCAACAGCTCACAAACTTTGACGCTCGGGACAGCGACACCGAACGCACAAGGTAACAACGATGTGTCAGCAGTCGACATGAGCGCGGCTTATCTGACCAATGTGTTGGGCAGTGCCAATGCACCCTACAGTGCGATGGCCATCAAGACGGTTTACAGCACGGTCAAATTGACTTCGGATGCGCCCGTCTTGCCTGCTTTGCCTGGTGCCGATGGGTTGCCACCGAACATGATGAACATCTCAGGTCGTCCGATCCAGATTCGCAGTGGTGCGGATGGTTTTGGTCCACAAAGCAATTTCTCTGCGTTGGGTTTCAACGAGGGAAGCTTCGGTGGCCGAGCCAGCCAGGACATGGATCCTCCACGTGTGGGTCGCATGGCCTTCCAAGTGGGTTCGAGTGCCAACCAGGTGATCACCATCGACTTGGCCGACTTCGGCAAAGGCGGTCCGATCACAGGTCAAATCACCGGTGACGCTGATTTGGCAGAAGAGGCACGCAAGGTTCGCATCAACACCCGTGAAGGTGCCACAGCGGTTCTGAACATGCTGGATGCCGCCATGGACAAGGTCAACGCCACACGTGCCACGATGGGCGCGGTGATGAACCGACTTGACCACGTGATCAACAACTTGACCAACGTGTCGATGAACATGTCTGCTTCGCGCAGCCAGATCGAAGACGCGGACTATGCACACGCATCGACCGAGTTGGCCAAGACGCAGATCATGCAACAAGCCGCAACGGCGGTGCTGGCACAAGCCAACACCAGCCAACAGTCGGTGCTCAAGCTCTTGGGCGGTTAATAGCCTCCCTTGAGTGGACGCATGAAAGCTGATCAAGGCGCTGCGCCTTCATCTTCACCTCTGCCAAAGGGGCCCAATTGCTGGGAGTGTCGCTATCTGGCGATCACCTGGGATTTGCGCATGCCTTATGGCTGCAAGATGATGGGCTTTCGATCGAAGGTGATTCCTTCGTTGGAGGTCTTGCGCACGGACGGTCGTTTCTGTAGCGGCTTTTCTCCCAAGCCCGCGAAACCTGAGGCCCAAAAAGCCTCTAAAAAACCTGTCGGCAAGTCGTCGAAGAGTCAGAAAAATGACCCTCGTGGGCCGATTTACCACATTAATTTAATTACTTAGGTTTAAAAAATACCTGGCACGACCTTTGCATAACAGTCTTACCTTTATTTCGGACTGTACTCAAAGTGAACGCTTCTCCTGTCAACGTTATTCATGCTGTGTGGTTGGACCCTT
>JACCDK010592738.1_pt1 | contig 45648 bp, 49 predicted proteins | sample 7445871 | NCBI WGS metagenome assembly JACCDK01 (sample SAMN15323436, study PRJNA562643) | freshwater metagenome | isolation source: river surface water | place: USA:Blue River Watershed | collected 2017-08-15 | reverse complement strand
GTTGCGCGCGCTGCTGCGCTGATACTGCCGGTGTCGGCCAGCGCCAGCACTAGCCGCAGCTGTCTGAACGTCATATTCATAGTATTTTATCTATGATAAATAGCGTAAAAATCGATTTTACTCGATTATTTAAAATGTCTATCATCCTCGCCTCAAGGAGGATGTATGCAAAATCTGCTCGACCCGGCAATTCTTTTTTTTGTGTTTGGTGTGATCGCTGGCTGGCTGCGCTCTGATCTGGAGATACCCGCCGCCACGGCCAAATTCCTGTCGCTCTATCTTTTGATGGCATTGGGCCTCAAGGGTGGCTTCGCGCTTGCGGCTTCAGGTCTGAACCCCTCGGTGATGATCAGTCTTTTCGCCGCGATACTGATGGCTTTCATTGTGCCGGCGCTGGGTTATCTTTTTCTAAGAAACCGAGTGGAACGATTTGATGCCGCTGCCGTCGCCGCCTCGTATGGCTCGGTGAGTGCGGTGACTTTCGTGACAGCGATGCAGTACCTCGAATCGCAGCAGATGTCGCCGGGTGGGCATATGGCGGTCGCGATGGTGCTCATGGAGTCGCCTGCGATTCTGATGGCGGTACTGCTTGCCAACATGATTCGTCAAAAGCAGGCGACTGCGCAGATGGTCGCGGGGCAGGGCGGTAGCGCGGCGCTGCTGGCAGAGGGTGGCAAGCGTTTTTCAGCGCCCTCGATGGGTAAGGTTATCCATGAATCCTTCACCAGCGGTGCGCATTTGCTGTTGCTGGCGTCGCTGCTGATCGGCTATCTGAGCGGTGAGGCGGGCAAAGTCATGATGCAGACGTTTTCAACAGATCTCTTCAAAGGCATGCTGGCTTTCTTTCTTCTGGATATGGGTCTGATGGTCGCTCGCAGCATGCGCGATGTGCAGGGCAAGTCCCCGATTCTGATTGCTTATGCAGCGCTGGCGCCGGTGGTTCACGCAGGCATCGCGCTGTTGATCTCGATATTGCTGTCATTACCGGTCGCTGATGCGGCACTCATCATGGTGCTCTCGGCTAGCGCTTCGTACATCGTAGTACCGGCGGTCTTGCGTTACGCGATTCCGGAGGCCAACCCCTCGCTCTATCTGGGCTTGTCACTTGGGGTGACTTTTCCGCTAAATATTCTCTTCGGCATCCCCTTCTATACGGAGGCCGCCAGGAAGGTGCTCGGCTGAGTTCGACTTCTTTTTTTGATAAGGTGTGCCCCGGACTGCTCTGCAGGAATTTTCCAAAGCAGTTATCTTTGCAGCACCGGCTTCAAAGCGTCGGGGCAACATCTTCAAAATAAAAAATGGGAGTCATCCATGCCGGAGCTTTTTCGCGCACGTGAAGCGCAGCACGCAAGACTGGCGCGGACGATAGTGTTCGCCGGCCTCTTTGTCGCGGGGGCAGTAAACGCGACCATTATGGACGGTGACAATCCTTTCGAGCTGTTTGATTCGGCGCGCAACTTCACCGTCACGTCCAAGGTGACTTGGATACCTGTGGATAATATTCAGGCGACTTGCAATCGTGAGGCCCGTATACGCGGCTATGCCTCTTACGATTATGAGGTGAAGGCCTGCTCATTTTATGAAAATGACGTCTGCATCGTGTTCACTCAAAAAAAGCTGAACATGCATACGTTGGGCCATGAGGTTCGCCATTGTTTTCAGGCGAACTGGCACGAGTAAGCGCTTAGAGATCCTTGTCTTGTCCTATCGATTGTGGTGTTTGCATTCTTTGCAGAGCACCAGCAAGTCGCATAAATTTTATTCTGAACCCTCGACATCGTCGGTCGCAGCCCATATTCGCTGATGGGCTGCCAGACTCGGACTCGCTCAGCGCTCCCCGAGAATCCTGTGATCAGTTTTCCTGATTGAGCCGCTTTACCCAATCTTCGATCGCATCAGCGACATTTTTTGACTCGCAGAATCCCGGTATTTTATCCACGGCCGGCTGTAGCAGTCCGCGAATGAATTGCATGTCTTTTTCCGAGTAGCAGCTACCGACTTGCTGCTCAGTGGCGATTAGCATCGCGTCATGCTTGCGCTTGCCTTCCTTGGCTTGCGTGAGAAATTCAGTCGAGCATGTCTTCTCGTATTTCGCCGCCACCAGAGAGCCCATGTAAGTGGTAATCAGCAAAGCACTACTATCGTAGTCCTGGAATTTGCACTGCGCGTAATTCGGGTTGGACGAATCGGGCGTGATTTCAAAAATATTTTGTGCACTGGCTGCTTGCATGGTGATCAGGAGCGCTACGCCGGCAATCAATCGCTTCATGGAGTCTGCCTCGGATAAGTTGTTGTGTTTATAATTTGTTGATATTGCGGGAGGGGGTTTTAATTTTCCGCAAAATGTCACTTTACCTGATTGGGCCGATCGTGGGTGGTACGCGAAGCCAGTTCATGGGCTTGAATTGCTGAAGCCCGCCAGCATCAGACCGTACAGATTCGCCTGGCCTACCTGCCCACCTTTGAGCAGTACTTCCTTGTCGTGTATCAGCGGGTCATCAGACACGAGCGTGCAGACATGGGCATTTTGCGCAAAGTGACTGGCTTTGATTTCCAAAGCACTTGCACGTATGTCGCGCATGGTGAAGCTGGATGAGTCACCACCGGCGACCACCAGTCTTTGCAATCCGCCCTGTGCGAATGCCATACGCGCGAGTCGCGCGAACAGAGAGCCGATACGCTGCGCCATCGCCGATGCGCTCATAGCGTGAGCCGACGCTGCTGAAGCCAGAGCATCATCTGGACCCTCAGCGGTGAACACGATCACGCTCGTACCGGATTTCAATGCATCCAGCATGCGATTCTCCAGCGCGTTCAGCGCGCCAGGGTCTTCGCCCGTCAGCAGACTCAGATCCGCACGTATCGTCAGAAAACCAGCCTGCCGTGCCCACGCGATCTGATCTGCCGACAAGGAAGAACAACTGCCGGAGAGGACCAGCAGCCGATCAACGGCATCTAGCTTGTGAGTCGGTTGGCTTAATTTCAGTCGCCCTGACTGGCGCAGCCATGCACCAAGTCCGTGGGCAAATCCCTGTGCTGCCATTGCGCACACCTGACGTTCTTGCGCTACGTGCCACAAGCTGGCAGCGGCAGTCATCACTTGCTTTAGCGTGTAGCCATCGAAGACGACGCTCTCGTGGGCAATGAGCTCGGAAGCCAGTGCGTCGGGACTTGCTTCGAAATGATCCAGCAGACGTAAATCTACCGCATGGGTCGGGGTGAAACCTTGCTGTGTGAGCACCAACGATAAATCCGATTCGTGCATCGGTGTTACCGGATGGCGCGACATGACCGGATGACGGTCAAGTCGATACACCGCCGTGCCAGCACGTGCGTAGTGATGACCAAACAGTGTGTAACGGCCGAACTCCGGCGTGGCTGCGAGTACGGGAATCAGACTGCTTGGCCAGCACGCTTGCATCAGCTGCATTGCAAGGCCAAGGCTGCCTGTATCGGGTGATGAATCAAAGGTAGAACAGCATTTGTACTGAACCAGCGGCACTTTCAGTTGCCGGAATTTTTCCAGCACCGGCATCAGCTCAGCGCGCATGCCATCAGGATCCAGCGAGCGCGCTGTGCCTGCGACGCCGACGACATCATAGTGTCGGGCAGCTTGTTCAAGGACATTCGTGCCAGGATCGGAAAAAAACAAAACCGTCTTCAGTCCATGCCGCGCATATTGCGCAGCATTGTCCGAAGCACCCGTAAAATCATCGCCATAGAACAGGACTTTTGCCCGCAAGTTTACGTTCGCGTCGTTCATGATCTTATGACCTCATGCGCGCGGAAATTCGACAGCGCTCATGTGAATTTTTCCAGTGCTTCGCGTAATTCACGATGCGTTTTTGCTGCGACATCCAGAGGCACTCCCTCGATGGCTGCTGACCAGGATTGGCGCAGTGCGCTCACACCCGCAGCGATGCCGCCAGGGTGTGCGAACAATCCACCACCGGCAAGAAAAATCAGATCAGTCGACTGCAGCCGTTCCCAGGTAGGCGCTGCCTGCCTGACAGTCTGACCCGACGAGAACACCGGCATGATCGTGCAGGGTTTGTCCGTAAACATCGGTGTCATGCAGGCGCGTGCCGAAGTGATCACGCTGTCATCATCCTCCTGAAACTTGTTGGCGATACCATTGACGTGCATATGATCCACGCCGGCCAGGCGCCACAGCTTTTGCCATGCCGTGTAAGACCAGCCCGCTTGCAAATAGCCCCAGCCGTTGCGGTGCGCATGAATCGGTAACTGCGCATGACGACGAAAGGCATTAAAGCCTGCCATGCCGACAGAGTTCAGACTCAGCATCACGGCCGTGCCACCAAGCTGCTGCACCAGATCATGGCGGCGTTTCATCTCATCGAGCTCGCCAGTGAGATTAAAGGCATACATCACTTTTTTGCCAGATCGTTCAGCATGACGATTGATCGCCGCCATCGACAACGTAACGCGCTCATCAAAAGGGCAGGCCGGCCCATCTGCCTGCAGCTCATCATCCTTGATGAAATCAACCCCGGCCTCGCACAGCTGCGTAACGATATCTGCGGTGGCTTGCGCACTCAGTCCTACCGAGGGTTTGATGATGGTGCCGACCAGCGGTCCCTGCTGCACGCCACTGAGTGCGCGCGTGCCCGCGATACCAAACGCCGGGCCCGGATAGGCCTGTGCGAATGCGGGCGGCAGCGTCATATCCATCAGCCGCAGCGAGCGCACCGGTTTGAGTTCATACAGATTGCCGGCAATAGTAGCCATTAGATTCGGCAGTGATGGTCCGAGATTCTCGAGCGGCCATGAGAGCTTGAGCTCATAGCGTTTAGCGTCGCCGCCGCTTCCATGGTTCAGCGCCGTGATTTCATATCGTGCGGCAGCGCGCGCCTTGAGCGCTTCATCTTCGCCGGGAATGGCAACGAAAGTCCCCGAGGATTGTTCGCCCGCGATCAGTGCGGCTGCTTTTTCCGGATCATCCGCTGTTTCGAGATGGTAGACGGCTTCGATGCGCATGTTCGTGCTGAGACTCATCGTTCAAAGGCCGCGCGCGCCGCTGGACAAAAATCCACCATCGACTGGCATTGCAATACCGGTGATGTAGGCCGCATCTTCGGAAGCAAGAAATTGCACCGCTGCGCCGACCTCGGATACCGTACCGTAGCGATTCATCGGAATTGCTTTCGAATATTCGGTGCGAAATTGCGCAGTATGCAGCAGCTGGGTCATGGGCGTGTCTACCGGCCCTGGTGCGACCGCATTGGCGGTGATGCCATGTTCGGCGAGTTCAACGGCCATTTGTCGGGTGAGTGCAATCACAGCCCCTTTGGAGGTGCCATAGGCAGTGCGCCCCGTACCTACCGCGCGCATGCCAGCAACCGAGGCGATATTGATGATGCGTCCCCATTGATGACGCATCATCAGACGAGCTGCATGCTGACTGCAGAGCAGGGTGCCGTTGACATTGATGTTCATCGTACGCTCGAATTCTTCGAGTGGAAAATCGATAAACGGGAAGACCTTGGCCACGCCCGCACAATTGACCAGAATGTCGCAACGACCATGTTTGCTTGCAATCGCATCAAAAGCAGTGGCGATGGCGCCATGATTGCCGACGTCAATCGCAACTGCGGTAACAGAGAGCTGCTGCGATTGCAGCTGTGTGACCAGGGCGGTGCTGGCCGCTTCATCGCGATCGGCAATGATCACATGATGACCGATACGCGCTAGTCGCTCGACAACTTCAGCACCAATACCCATGGCGCCGCCGGTTACGACAGCGACCCTTGCTGTGGATATGACTTCCTGATTCACACTTTCCCCCGATACTGCATTGTTATTTTTATGATTGGTTTTATGGTGTTGATTCGTGCGCAGAGCGCGCGATATCAGACCCAAAGATATCACACTGAACATGCTGTCCAACCGCTGGACCCCTCGCTCGCGCCGTACCATGAGGACTGCCGAATCTACATCGTCAGTGCCGCTGTTGCAGTGCGATACTTAGTTTTGCGTATCATGCAGGCTGACCATAACAAGGAGAGCGACTATGCGCGCCATGTGCTTTTTAATGGGGTTATTCGTGGCCACAACTGCAGTTGCGGATTCTCCCAAGACTTTCCGTGATTGCCCGAGCTGTCCGGAAATGGTCGTTATCCCGGCAGGCAGCTTCGTGATGGGCACATCCGATAAAGTGAAATCGGCAGCCAACGACAGCAGTAATGACAAGGAAAAGCCCGCACGGAACTTACAGATGAAATCCTTCAGCCTGGGCAAATATGAAGTGACGCAGGCAGAGTGGGTGGCGCTGATGGGCGAAAACCCCAGTGAACATGAAGGGGAAAATTTCCCCGTCGATCACGTCACATGGGAGATGGCACAGAGCTTCGTTGAAAAGCTGAGCAAACTGACCGGCAAAAAATATCGTCTGCCGAGTGAGGCGGAGTGGGAATATGCAGCACGCGCGGGCACGTCGACAGAGTTTTATGACAGTGATGACACTGCGTCGCTTGATACCTATGCCTGGTTTGGCGGGAATTCAAATAAGGAAGTACATGCGGTTGGCGAGAAAAAGCCCAATCGCTTCGGCCTGTATGACATGTATGGCAATGTATGGGAATGGACGCAGGACTGCTGGAACCCAAATTACCAAGGCGCACCCGAGACGCAGGCGGCTTGGGAAGAGGGTAATTGCGAGTCTCGGGTTAACCGTGGTGGATCCTGGTTCAATGTAGCGCGCATGCTGAGATCAGCCTTTCGGTCGCGCTTTGCAACCACCCTCAAAAGTCCTTATTTCGGATTACGCGTGGTCCGATCTGATTGATTGTCCGTACTGGAAACCGGCGATGTATGGAAAGTTATTTTATGGATAACTTTCCATTTTTGTTTTTATATAGATCGTCTGTCTGTTGATATCATCTGGCTGATAACAAAATAAGTCCCGCGCATGCTTTTCCCTACCGTTGAATTCGCATTATTCTTTTTGCTGGCGTTTGCGCTGGCCTGGGGAACGGTACGACACCATGTGACGCACAAGCGCGTGCTGCTGGTGCTCAGCTATTTTTTCTATGGCTTTTGGGACTGGCATTTTCTGCCGCTGTTGTTCACGATATCCTTGTATGGCTGGGTTACGGCCAAAGGCATAGAGCAGGGTAAGCACAAGCGTCGCTGGCTAATCGGTGGCATCGTCGCTTGTTTGCTGACGCTGGGCTGGTACAAATATCTGGCTTTTTTTCTTCAGAATTTTCTCAATCTCGCCAACGGTCTCGGTCTTGAACTGCAGATGTCAGTCAGCTCACCCATCCTGCCGCTGGGTATCTCGTTCATGAGTTTCCACGCGATCTCGTTGATGGTCGATGTCTGGCGCGGCAAACTCGAGCGTGCGCCGTCACTTGAAGACGTACTGCTTTACGTGGCATTTTTCCCGCAACTGATCGCCGGTCCGATTTTGCGTGCTTCCACCTTCATGCCGCAGTTGCAGAAGGCGCCAGATCCTTCGCGTATTGAAACATCACGAGCCTTGTTGTTGATTGCGATTGGCCTGTTCAAGAAGGTGGTCATCGCCAATAGTCTGGCCACACTGATGGTGGACGATGTTTTTGCAAACCCGCAAAGCTTCAGCGCCAGTCAGGTACTGCTCGGAGTTTACGGCTATGCCGCGCAGATCTACTGTGATTTTTCCGGTTACACCGATATTGCAATCGGCTGCGCGCTATTGCTGGGGTACCGTTTTCCGGATAATTTCGATAATCCCTATCGCAGCGCATCGCCGCAGGAATTCTGGCGGCGCTGGCATATATCGCTATCGACCTGGTTGCGTGAATATCTGTTCATTCCACTCGGGGGTTCGCGTCAGGGCGAGTGGCTCAATGTGCGCAATCTATTCATCACTATGCTGCTCGGTGGGCTCTGGCACGGCGCTGCGTGGAATTTTATCGTGTGGGGATTCTGGCACGGGATGCTGCTGGCAGTACACCGGGTCTGGGACAATTACTGGTATGCGAAGGGCGATGATAGATGGCGCGAGTCTGATCTGTGGCGTTATGCATCGCGCTTTTTGCTCTTTCATGCAGTGTGTGTCGGCTGGATTTTCTTCCGTGCTGCGGATGTCTCTCAGGCCTTCGCGGTGATGCAGCAATTCCTGGGTGGCAGCTGGCACTGGGATCTGGCACCCGGAATGCTGATTTGTGTGCTGATGGGGATCGGTATGCATTACCTGCCTTCGCGTGTCTTGTTACGCGCGCAGCTGGTTGGCATGCGCATGCCTGCAATGGCTTTGGGTGCCTTGTTTGCAATCTCGCTGACAGTCATTGAGATTCTTGGTCCTAGCGCGCCGGCGCCTTTCATTTATTTTCAGTTCTGATTATGTTGCGTTCCACTTCAATCACCAATGTCATACGCGCGCTCGCATCCGCTTTGCTGGTGGCCTTGCTGCTCGAGGCCTCGGGTCTGGTTGTGTGGGCAGAACGTTTGGAAGTAGGCGCATTACGCGATGTCGCTCAGCCTGTTACGCAAACATGGCAGCGAATCGTGACGGAGTTGCACCTTGACGCGCCACGACGTCTGGCGCTAGATCTGCGTGAGCGCTGGTCAGTTGCCTTGATGCCTGTGACGGAGGATCTGCCGACTGTCGAGAACACGCCGCCCACAACAACGCAAGTACCTCCGCCCACCGCTGCGGAGGCGACAGAACCGCCTGAACCCAAACGCGAATCTCCCACCGATCCGGATCAGAAAACTTCAGCATCAACGGATGTCGCCGAACCGCGCGCAGTGGCCCCCGTGGTTGCGCCATCAATGCAGGTAGCTCTGGTGGGCGACTCCATGATGGCGGTGGGTCTGGCACCGGTTTTACGCCGTAATATCACACGCGAAAACGGTGCACGTTGGGTTCGCGCTTATCGCTCTGGAACCGGGCTGGGCCGGCCCGATGTCTTCAACTGGCCGGCGCAGTATCCTCAACTGATTGGTGCTGCGCATCCCGAGTTGGTGATTTGCGCGATAGGTGCCAATGACGCGCAAAATTTTCAGGTAGATCGCACGGTGTATTCTTTTGGTACGCCTGCGTGGAAACAGATGTATGCAGAGCGAGTACGTGAGTTCGCGAAGCTGCTTACCCGTGACGGAGCGCGTGTACTGTGGATAGGCATGCCTGTCATGCGCGAGAGCGGTTTTTCACGCCGCATGGCTTCGCTCAATGTGCTGGTGAAAGAAGTTTTGTCTGAATTCCCTCAAGTTACCTGGGTAGATCCTAATCCTTATATTGCCGGCAGCAGCGGCAGTTTCGAGCAGTATCGTCAGGATCAGCGTGGCAAGCTGGTGCGTTTGCGTGCCGATGATGGTATTCACTTGAGCGAGGAAGGTGCTGCGTATTTGTTGCCGGCGATTTCCAGTTGGATGCAGCGAGTGTCGTCTGGCACCTGAAGTCCAGTCTCTTTCCTTAAGTATCCGTCCACGCCTTCGACCTCTGAACCACGATCCAGTTTTTCGCACCGCACTCAGTTGCACACTTCCTCTTCGACAGCCGCTGCATAAGGTTTACCAGACGGCCAGACACCGAGGAAGCGATTTTCCGGCGATTTGGGTGTGAACAACGCAGTCGGATAAGCACCACCGGCCACGTAATCGAACATCGCCATCGTGATACGCCAGTAGCCGTAAAAATCCAGTACGTTGAGTGAGCCTGAGCTCTCAAATCCGTCGCGACCTGCGATGCGCTTGGGTACGTTCGCTGTCGCATCCGGAAAATCAAATCGATTGTCTGGTGCACCCGGTGAGCCATGTGCCGAACTGATTTGCTGGCCGCCATCCGAGTGTGAAGGAAGCATTAACAATGTGCGGTGCGAGCGTGGCAGATGGCACAGACGCGCTGCCCATGCGCGCGCTGTTGGTACACCGATGCTGGTGTCAGCTGCGCCGCTCACTAGAAAAACCGGTAAGGTGGGAGGTATCGATTCCAGTCGTGCGACGGTAGGTACAGATTCGGTCCCGTGAACGACGTGATAGGCATCGCCAGGCGCGACCAATACAACCGCGCGCGGTGCGGGTATGCCGAGTTCGGTATGTCGGACTGCAAAATTCGTCGAGATTGACGCACCCATGGAAAAACCCCAGTACAGCGTTTTTTCCTCATCAATGAGTTGCGGGTGCGATTGACGCAGCATGTCGATCGCTGCGCGAACGCCTTGTGCTGCGTTCGATGTAATTTTTTGTGGCGATGTTTTCTCGCCTTCAGCCTGATAGACCGGATAAATCACCACAGCGCCGCTGCGAACCAGCAGATCAATCAGCCCACCAAAATTTTTGGGATTCGTGCCGCGCCAGCCGTGCATGAACAAGACCAGCGGTAAACCAGTCACAGAGCGAGCTTCAGGTCTGAATACGTAGGCGCGCGTCTCACTGGTGCCCACTGTATCGACTGCAATATCGCGATATTGACGCCTCGCTTCCCACGCGGCGGGGCTGGATTGCTTGAGCAGAGTTTGCTCGATCGGAGAGAGCGGAGCTGCTGTCGAGGCGCTTGTGGCTGCCAGTAGCGCGAGGATCAACGCTAACTGGCAGGCGATACGCAAACGCGGAGCGAAAAAAATCACGGTTTATTTGCCTTCATTAGACAAGCATTCATCAAAGCGCCGCTGCCGGCTGGCGACCGGCCCGTAGCGTTTTTGGGCGCCACTGAAGACCCACTCGATCTCCGCATACCAGGCTTCCAGAACACTGGGATCCAGTTCACGCTGCTGCGCCACTAAACGGGCGTCTTCCTGAACCTGCTTCTTGGTGCGGCCTTTTTTTCGTTCTTCGGCGAAGGACTCGGCATTGGTGGACACCGAGTCGCAATAGCGGCGGTAATCCGCATGTGCCGTACCGCACCACAAAACGATGAGGGTCAAAGAGAAGAATATCGTTTTCATTTTAAAAATTATTTTCAACAATCCGAATGGTCCAGAATAGTCATTCGTCAGTTGATCTTGTTTATTTAGTCCAGATTGTGATGCTTTTAAAAGCGAGCCGGTACGAATCGAGAACCGCCGGGCTCGTCTTCCGCGCAAGCAGCATGAATTGATGATTGCAGAATATCCGCTGCATCGCAACAATGGTGCGCGTGTTTTATTACACAATCACCCAGAGTTTATAAAAACAAAACGCCATCGGTGCATACGATCACATTGCTATCCATTGCCAAAAAACCGTGGAATAATCAGCCTGAGAAAACCTCGCCGGCCAGGCCGAGCAGGTATAAAAAAATAACGGGGGAGATCACCATGCTGCTGGATGTCAGGACCTATGTGTGCAAGCCTGGAACATTGAAGGCTCACCTGGATCTTTATGAAAAGCTGGGCAAGACGCCCCAGGTACGCCATCTCGGCATGCCCTTACTGTATGCCGCCTGCGAGACTGGCAATCCCAATGAGTACATTCACATCTGGTGCTACAAAAATGCCGCCGATCGCGAAGAGCGTCGTGCTGGTTTGTGGGTTGATCCCGAATGGCTGAGCTATGTGAAGCAGAGCGCGGAGCTCGGTGCGCTGGAAAGCCAGCAAAACAAATTAATGAAACCGGTGGACTTCTTCCCCTTGTAAGTGCGATTGATCGTTCGGCCCGAATAAAAATTACAGGAGACCTCATGAAACGTATCGTGAAACTGCTTGCTCTGGGCCTTTGCTTCTCGCCTGTGCTGCTACATGCGCAGGATAGCAAGCCCTTGCGAATCGGTGTTCCGACTTCGGTGCAGTTGCAGGTGGGTCGCGACACCGTCACAGCTGTCAAGATGGCGGTGGACGAGATCAACAAGAAAGGCGGTATTCTCGGACGCAAGGTCGAGTATGTCACCGCAGATGAAACCGAAAATCCCGAGACAGGCATCAGCGCGATCAAAAAGCTAGTCTCCGATGAAAAAGTCGAGCTACTGGTGGGTGGCTACACCAGCGGCGTGACGCTGGCACAGTTACCGCACATCGCGGCATCAAAAACCATTTACCTGGGTGTTGGCGCAGCTTCGCCGAGTATTACGGCCAAAGTTAAAAACGATTACGACACTTATAAATACATTTTCCGTGTCGGACCGATTAATGCTGCGCATCAGGCGCGTGCGCTGGTTGATTACATTTCGGGTTTCGTGATTGGTGAACTCGGTTATAAAAAAATCGCGATCGTTGGTGAGAACGCAAAATGGGTGCAGGATCTGGTGCCAGTGCTCAAACGGGGTGCTGCCGAAGTGGGCGCCGATATTCGTATGACGGAATTGTTTGATACGCAGACGTCCGATTTTTCGCCGCTACTCGCAAAGGTCAAATCCAGTGGTGCGCAATACATGATTGTGATTCTGTCGCATGGTTCCAGTGATGTCTTTGCCAAGCAGTGGCATGACGCGCAGGTACCAGTGCCTTACGGCGGCATCGACGTCAAGAGCATGGATGGCGATTTCTTTAACCGCATTGGTGGCAAATCCATCTCCGAGGTGGCGGCCAATTTTGCGGTGCGCGCGCCGCTGACTAAAAAAACCATTCCTTTCTTTGACAGCTTCAAAAAGAATTCACCGAACTATCCGGTGTATACGGCCTTTTTTGCTTATGACTCGATCTTTTTGTATGCCGAGGCAGTCAAGCGCGCCGGTAGCTTTGACACAGACAAAGTGATCAAGGAATTGGAAAAGACCCGCTATGAAGGTGTGGCCGGCGAAATCACCTTTGATGAAAACCACGATGTACTGCCTGGCAAAGGCAAGACCAATCTCATCTTCGTACAGTGGCAGGACAAGGGCGAGCGTGTGGTTCTTTATCCCAAGGAGCTTCGCACCGGGAGCTTCATCCTGCCACCCTGGATGAAAAAATAAATTGGAAATCCTCATCTATGGCGCTGTCACCAGCGCTATTTACGCGATGCTCGCGGTGGGCTTCACGCTGATTTTTGGCGTAGCCCGCGTCTTGAATCTGGCGCATGGGTCGTTCTATGCATTGGGCGCGTATGGAGCGTATGTACTGACGTCCATCGTTGGCCTGCCGTTGTGGCTGGCAGCGACGCTGTCAATCATCAGTGTCGCTGTATTTGGCGTGCTGGTAGAAAAAATCCTGATTCGGCCACTGCGTTATTCGCAGCTTGGTGTGCTGATGATCACGCTTGCCATTGCACTGGTAGTCGAGCAGACCTTGTTTCTGACCTTCGGATCCGAGTATCGCAATGTGCCGGCCTTTGTGGATACCAAGATCAACATCGGTGGTGTTGATGTCGCCGGCCAGCGTTTGCTTACGCTCGTGGTGGCGGGTGTTTCGATTGCAGTGCTCTATCTCTTCATACAGCGTACACGCCTCGGCAGCGCGATTCTCGCGATCTCACAGGATGCTGATGCGGCCAAATACATGGGCATACCCAGTGATCGCATCTTCTCGCTGGTGATGGCGATCTCAGCAGCGCTGGCGGCGCTGGCCGGCATACTCGCTGGGCCTTTTCTCTCGGTGCAACCTTCCATGCATTTGCTGCCCATCGTCAAAGCCTTTGCGATTGTGGTGGTGGGCGGACTTGGTTCTATCCCCGGCAGTATTCTGGCGGCCTTCATGCTTGGCTATGCGGAAACCATTGTGGCTTATGAAATCTCCACTAGCTGGACAGAAATTGTTTCGGTGCTGGCCACGCTGCTGATGCTGGTCTTCCGACCAGCCGGAATTTTCGGTAAAAGGACGGCGTTTTAAATGGCGGCGCTCGGATCTCTCGACAAACTGAGCTCTACAGCGGGCTTGGTTTCGCTCGCTCTGCTTGCTGTTTTGCCGACGCTCGTGGGTGGTGGTTATCTGGTGGGCGTGCTGACGGTTGCTGCGATTTACGGCATCTGGGCAGTGAGCTGGGATTTCATGTCGGGGCTGACGGGGCGTGAAAATTTCGGTCATTCGCTCTTCATTGGCGTCGGTGCCTATGCCGCGGGTTTTCTGAATGTGCAGATGGGTCTCGGGCCGTGGTGGAGCCTGCCGGCCAGCATGGTGCTGGCCATGTTTTTCGGTCTCATGCTGGGTTTTCCGACATTGCGACTCAAGGGTCCATACTTTGCGCTGGCGATGCTCTCTGCTGCCGTGATCATGCAGCGTTTGATGCTGATTTTCTGGGAGTACACCGGCGGTGAAGAGGGCATACAGGACATCACGCCGCTGATCAAAAATCACTTGCACTATTACTGGTTTGTGCTGAGTGTACTGGGTCTCACTACCTGGCTGCTGGCATGGCTGGCGCGTTCGCGTTGGGGCCTGATACTGCGTGCCATCAAAGGCGATGAAGCTACGTGCATGGCTGCTGGCTTGCCCATCACGACTTATAAAATTATCTCGCTCATCATCAGTGCAGCCTTCGCCGGATTGGGGGGGGCGCTTTACGCGCACTATCAGTTGCAGGTGAGCCCGCAGCTGTTTGCCGTGGTGACGTCGATTACCATCATTACGATGGTATACGTCGGTGGTATAGGCACTATTTTCGGACCGGTTGGCGGGGCGCTTTTGCTGACGCTGATGACCGAGGGACTGCGCAATTTCGGCGAATGGCGTTTGATGATCTACAGCGTCTTGCTGATTCTTATTCTGTTCTTCCTGCCCAACGGGGTGGTTGCGCCTGTCTGGAAAAAACTTCGCGCAATGCTGACCTCGCCCTCGCAAAGCACGGGTGCACAGCGGCCGACGGACAAAGCCGCAGGGGAGGCGTGAGATGTCAGATTACCTTCTCGATGTCAAACAACTCAACAAGCGTTTCGGTGGTCTTCATGCAGTGCGTGATGTCAATCTGCAGGTTCGCCGGGGCGAGATCGTTGGTATTCTGGGACCAAACGGCGCTGGCAAGACGACGCTGTTCAATCTGCTCACTGGGTTCATTCCTACCGATGAGGGCACCGTAAATTTTCAGGGGCGGTCGATACTCGGTATGAAGCCGCATCGCATCGTCAATCTGGGTGTGGCTCGTACATTCCAGTTATGCCGGCCTTTCGTCGGTATGAGCGTGATCGAAAATGTGCTGGTCGGCAGTTTGGGGCCGCGTGTCAGTGATGTCGATCTCGGCGCGCGCGCCATGCACTTGTTATCGGAAGTCGGGCTGGCAGAGAAAGCGGATACACCCTCTGAGTTATTGTCCTATGGTGATCTGCGTCGTCTGGAAATCGCACGCGCATTGGCAACCGATCCCGAGTTGCTCTTGCTTGATGAGCCTTTTGCCGGTTTGGGTAGTGCCGAGATCGAATCCATATCTGTACTCATACGCAAGCTGCATGCAGAAAAAAATCTGACGATTCTGCTCATTGAGCACAAGCTACGCGAATTCATGCAGCTGGTATCGCGCGTGGTGGCGCTGGATTTTGGTGAAGTGATTGCCGAGGGTGTTCCGGCAGAGATTGTCAGCCATCCACGTGTGATTGAAGCTTATATTGGCAAGCAGACGCCGGAGGCGCTCGCATGATGCTCGAGATCAGCGGCTTGAGCGCTGGCTACGGCAAAGCCATTGCGCTGGAAAATCTCAACCTGCACATCAAGGCAGGTGAATTGGTGACGGTGCTGGGTCCTAATGGTGCAGGCAAGTCGACTTTGCTGAAAGTGATTTCACGGGCCATATCGTCGCAGGGGCAATTGCAGTTCGAAGGGCACTCCTTGCATGATTACTCGACCGAGCAGGTTGTCGGTCTGGGCATCTGTCATTGTCCCGAGGGGCGTCGTCTGTTTCCTGAGCTGACAGTGGCAAAAAATCTGCAGCTGGGTGCTTACCTCAGACGCGACAAGGCAGCCGTTGCCGCTGACATGGCGCGAGTGCTTGCGCTGTTTCCGATTTTGGCTGAGCGCGAGCATCAAATCGTCAGCACGCTTTCCGGTGGTCAGCAGCAAATGGTGGCGATCGGTCGTGCATTGATGGGCGGCCCCAAATTGCTGCTGCTTGATGAACCCTCGGTCGGTATCGCGCATCGCCTCAAGCTGGAAATTTTTTCTGCAATACGCCAGATTTGCGACAGCGGCGTTGCCATTCTGATGGCCGAGCAGGATGCGCAATCAGCGCTGCATATTGCTGACCGTGCGTATGTGCTTGAGCATGGTCATGTTGCGCAGGAGGGCGAAGCAAAAGCACTCGCGAGCGATGACCGCATTCGTAAAATTTATCTCGGTATCGGCTGAACGCAGCAGCTGATTCTCCATCCCCATCATCCGCATAAAAATGGACAAGCCCAATGATGCATGAACTTTGCGGCTTTACTGCCAGCCAGTTGTTAGCGATGTATCGTAGCGGACAAGTGTCGCCTGTCGATGTGACACGCGCTGTGCTACAGCGCATAGATCAGGTCAACGGAAAACTGAATGCCTTTTGTCTGGTCGATGCAGCGCACGCGATGGAGAGCGCGAAAGCCAGCGAACAACGATGGCAGGCCCACAGACAGCAGGGCGCTGCGATCGGAGCACTGGACGGCATACCTGTCTCGATTAAGGATCTGATATTGACGCGTGGCTGGCCGACATTGCGCGGCAGTCGCACGGTTGATCCGTCGCAGCCCTGGGAGGTGGATGCACCGGTCACTGCGCGTCTGCGTGAATCCGGTGCGGTACTGTTAGGTAAAACCACCACGCCCGAGCTGGGCTGCAAGGGAGAGACCAATTCGCCGCTGCATGGCATTACCCGCAATCCCTGGAATCTCTCACGCACACCCGGTGGTTCTTCCGGCGGCGCTGCGGCCGCCGTGGCCTCCGGTATGGGGCCGGTGGCTGTGGGTACCGATGGTGCGGGCAGTGTGCGTATTCCAGCCGCGTTTTGCGGCAATGTCGGTATCAAGCCGAGCTTCGGTCGAGTGCCGGCGTATCCGTTGTCGCCGTTCGGTACCGTCGCGCATCTCGGGCCCCACACCATGAGTGTCACCGATGCTGCACTCATGATGAATGTGATGAGTCTGCCAGATGCACGCGACTGGTCCTCGCTGCCTTACCATCCTATCGATTACACCGTTGGTCTGAATGACGGTATACGCGGTTTGCGCATCGCTTATTCGCCAACGCTGGGCTATGCCAAGGTCGATCCTGATGTTGCGCATCGTGTTGAGGAGGCAGTTCGTGTTCTTGAAGCGCTGGGCGCGCGGGTGGTGCGATGTGATCCGGGCTTCGCAGACCCGCTCGATATCATGACCGGTATCTGGTTTGCGGTGGCGCATCAGGTCTGGGCCGCAATGACACCCGCACAGCAGGCGGTGACGGATCCGGATTTTCGGGCAGAAGCCGAGATCGGCGCACGCTTTAGTTTTGGTGATGTGCATCAGCTTAATTTGCGTCGTGGCGAGCTGGGCTCGACCATGCGTCAATTCATGCAGCAGTATGATTTGCTGGTCACGCCCACACTGGCGATACCCGCCTTTGAAGCGCGTGCTGCGGGTCACAGCAAAGTCAGCGCCGAGCAATTGCTGGGCTGGACGCCATTTAGCTATCCTTTCAATCTCACTCAGCAACCGGCAATCACCATTCCCTGTGGATTAACACCGGCTGGTCTGCCGGTGGGTTTGCAATTTGTTGGCCCCATGTTTGGCGATGCGTTGGTGCTGCGTGCAGCACGTGCCTACGAATCCCTGCATCCTGTTCCCAGACCACCCGAGTCTGTTTTGTCGGAGGCGGTAACGCATGCATAAGCATAATGATGCGCAGGATCATGCGCATGACTTTGCATCACACAGCGTCAAACGGCTGCGCGAGGATCTTGCGCTGGCCTTGCGCGCGGCAGCGCATCATGGTCTTGCTGAGGGCGTGTGCAACCATTTTAGTGTTGAATTACCCGATGGCTCGCGACGCTTTCTCCTGAATCCGCGCGGCTTGCTTTGGCAAGAGATCGGTGCCGATGATATCGTGATGATTGATGAGCAAGGCAACAAGCTCGCCGGGCGTCATGAGGTGGAGCCGACTGCCATGTACATACACGCTGCGATTCATCGCATTGCCGGCAAAGCTTGTGTAATGCACACGCATATGCCGCATGCAACAGCGCTCACACTCACCAGTGCTCGAGCGCTGGATACGACGTTATCGCAAAACGCGATGCGTTTTCATGGACGCATTGCGATTGATGCGCATTACAATGGCCTGGCGCTTGATCACACCGAAGGTGAACGTATTGCCAATGTGATGAAAAACGCCGATATTGCGTTTCTTGGCAATCACGGTGTCGTGGTCTGCGGCGACAGTGTCGCTTATGCGTATGACGATCTTTATTACGTTGAGCGTGCCTGTATGGTAGAAGTGCTCGCACTGCGTACCGGGTTGCCATTGAAACCAGTACCGGAAGCGATGGCTGCACAAGTCGAATTGCAGACGCGAGGAGAGCGATTGCAGGCAGATCTGTTTTTCGAAGCGTTGCGGCGTACACTGTAGTCCCTTTTACTTTTTCTCCCCAAGATGAACTTGCGACTATGGCAGCGTTGCGCCGTTGTGCTGCTGGTGTTCGCGCTGTCTGGCTGTGGTCTCGTCCGCACGGGCTATGACCAGTTGGACACACTCGCTTACTGGTGGCTGGACCGTTATCTGGACTTCAATGAATCGCAGAAGCGCGAAGTTAAAGCCGATTTAAAGGCATGGCATGCCTGGCATCGAAGCTCGCAATTGCCGGGTTATGCGGATTTGCTGAACGAGTTGCAGCAGATGGCAAAAGGCGATGTAACCCACGCTGCTGCTTGTGACGCAATTATGAAAGCCCGAGATCATTTCGAGACACTGGTGCTGCAGACTGCGCCTCAGGCCGCCACACTCGCACTCTCACTTGAGCCAGCTAATCTGAAACGTCTTCGTAAAAAGTTTGCCGAAGAAGATAGGCAATGGCGTGAGAAATGGCTGGACGTGTCTGCAAAAGAGCTGGCGGAAGATCGTTTGGAGGAGTGGAGCGACCGCAGCGAATTTTTCTACGGTCGCCTAAGCACTGCTCAAAAGCAGGCGATTCGGGACGCGATTGCACGCTCGGCGCTAGATCCCAAGGTCAGCTGGATGCTGCGTCAGCGAAGACAGGAAGACATCCTAGCTACGCTGGAAAAAATACGGAAAACCAAACCGTCACCGGAACTGGCTGAAGCAGAAATACGCGCATTGATGGAGCGCGCCCTGCACCCCGATGATCCGGTAGGCGCCGAAATGCGACGCAATTTATTCAACGAGGCCTGCGCAAATTCAGCAGCCATGCACAAACTAGCCACACCAACGCAACGTAAGCGCGCAGAGGAAAAACTGGCCGGTCTAGAGCAGGATTTCCGTAAGCTTTCAGCGCGATGATAAAGATCTGAATCTTAGAGAGCTTTCGCTGCCGATCGGGCGCCTTGAATTTGATTGAATTTGGGGCTAAATTCACCCCCAATTGCGCTAAGGAGCCCGCTATGCAATCCCTCGCCAACAAAAGGTCATTTTCCTATCTCAAAAGCCATGCTGCACAAATTTCCGAGGACCTGCAGCTGAACGGAAGCCCGTTCGTCATTACCCAGAATGGCGAAGCCAGCATGGTGATTGAAAGCGTCCAGCAATTTCAGGAAAAAGAAGCACTGATTGCGGCGCTAAAAATTATCGCTCTGGGTGAAAAAGATCGCCTAGAAAATAAAGGCCTCACTGCTGAAGAGTCTCGCGCACAACTTCGTGCTGCCCGTCAGCGCCGAAAATAATGGCCGTTATTATCCTGCCCGATGCACAAGACGATTTACTCGATCTTCAGGAGTACATGCTGGATCAATGCGGGGAGATCGAGTGGCTCAAGGCTGAAGATGAGATTTTTGAAAAGCTGCAACAGGTAGATGGTGAAAACTACCCAGGTACTTCGGTAAAAGAGCTGATGTCGGTTGGTATCTTTGAATACCAACATGTTTTTACATCACATCACAAGCTAGTCTACCGACGAATCTCCGAAAACATTTATGTATACGCTATCGCAGGGAATAAGCAGGATTTCCCTTATCTGCTAATGAGGCGATTACTTAAACGATAAAGTTCTGCTTGGTTCGTTCTGCATAATTCAGTTTTTAGCCGACTTTATTTTTGTCAGTAACCAATTGCAGCTCCATCACTGCGTGGATCTGACCCCCCATAGCGTACACCCGTGATCGGATCAATCACAATGCCGTGCGCATGACCTGCGAGTTCATTCCACGTACCCCAGCGGTTCAGTTGATGCCCGCGTGCGTCCAGTGTGTGCAGTGTCTCTTCTGAAAATCGACCTTCAATGTGAAGCGTGTCGCGCGCCTCGCCGATACCAAAGCGACCTGATAACCAGCGCGGGGCTTCCAGTGCCGGTTGTATGTCGCAACCAAAATCCATCATCGCCACATAGGCCTGGAGTTGTATTTGTGGCTGACCATCGGCCCCCATGCAGCCTAGCACACTCCAGAGCTTGTCATTACGCTTGCCCATTGACGCGATCAGCGTATGGACCGGAATCTTGCCAGGTGCCAGACAATTTGGATGCGCAGGATCGAGCGAGAAATACGCACTGCGGTTTTGCAGCAGCACACCGGTATCACCCGCGACTACAGTGGATCCAAACGCACCGTACAGGCTGTGGATGAGCGAGACCGCATTACCTTCTTCGTCTACGGTCGCGATGTACACCGTGTCACCCGTAAGACTGCCATAGGAGGGTACCTTGTCCCACGGTAGAGCGTGCGCTGGATCAATCAGCGCACGGCGTTCGTTTGCATACGCTTTGGAGGTCAGACGATCCAAGGGTACGTTGGCAAAATCCGGATCGGCCAGATAGCGATCACGGTCGTGATACGCAATCTGTTTTGCCTGCACCAGCAGGTGCACATGGTCGGGGCCAAGGAAGCCTGTCTTGCGTAGATCGAGCGGCTCGACCAGATTCAGCATTTCAAGCACCGTGAAGCCCTGCGTCGGTGCGGGCGTCTGATACAAGGTCAGGTCGCGGTATTGTCCGACCAACGGTTCACCCCAGCGGGCTTCTTGTGCGTGCAAATCGTCTTCGGTAAAAAATCCACCATGCTTCTGTACATAGCCAGCCAGAGCTTTAGCGACAGCACCTTCGTAAAAGCCGGCGCGGCCTTCGCTTCCGATAGCCTCCAGCGTTCGGGCAAGACCTGCGTTGCGTATCAGCGCTCCTGTTGTAGGTACACCGTTTGCAAGGAAGATGGCAGCGGCATCAGGTTGCGCGCGTAATTCGGCTTCGGTGCGTGCAATCCAGCCCGCTAGTCTGCCAGTGACTGGAAAGCCATTGTGCGCATACGCAATCGCTTGCTGCAGATTCCGAGAGAGGGGTAGACGACCCCAGTTCGCATGCGCTTTGCACCAGCTATCAACAGATCCGGGGGTGGTGAGGCTCGCTGGCAGAATGCCGCGAAACGGAACTTCTTTCAGGTCGCGCGAAGTAAAAAAATCAATGCTGGCTGATTTTGCTGCGCGACCACCGCCATTCAGATAGTGAACCTTGCCGGTCTTGGCATCATGGATCAGCCAGAAGGCATCACCACCGATACCGGTCATATGCGGATAAATAACCGCCAGTGCAGCACTGGTGGCAATCGCCGCATCTACCGCCGAGCCACCCGCTCTGAGTACATCGACACCGGCGGCTGATGCCAGTGCATGTGGGCAGGTAACCATGCCCCGCGGGGCCAGCGTCGCAGGACGTCCTGTCGTAATTTCCAATCAGCTCTCTTCTATCGTTTGATTTGATTGCGGCGTTATTTGCGCGCGGCTTCCATTAGCACGAATTCACCTTCTTCCCACAGACCTTCGAGGGGCACGCGACCATTGGCGAAGCTTTTTTTGCCTTTGCCATGAAAGCGCCAGTCTTTGAATTCGCCCACATACTGATCGCCGTTCTTGTATGTATAGGTCACTGTCGAGGGCAGCTGGTCTTCGCGGAATTCGCCGGTGAATTTACTGCCGGTGGCGTAAGTATAGACACCTTGTCCGTGGCGCTGGCCATCGACGAATTCGCCGGTGTATTCATCGCCGTTGGCATAACGCAGTGTGCCTTTCCCTTCGATACGGTTTTTGCTGAAGCTGCCGGTGTAGCGATTGCCATTCGCAAATCGCAGCGTACCCTGACCATTGAATTCATCATTGCGGAATTCGCCGACAAAGCGGTCGCCATTGCGGAAGAAGTAGCTGCCTTGACCGGTACGCTTGCCATCACGGAATTCGCCGACGTACTTGTCACCGTTCAGATAGTAGGTGCTGTGGCAGCCAGCCAGCGCAATCAGCAGACCTGTGGCCAGAGCGAGGGTTCGGAGGATAGTGGTTTTCATGGCGACTCGGGACAAATTAAGATTTAAGAAGCATCGGCATCTGCTATCAAAACTTTAGCGCACGCTGTAATGCACCCAGACTGCGCTCCAGCGCAAGATCGGCAGAGGGCTGGTGGTAGTGCTCACCGCCCGGGCGGGCAAATGCGTGGTCGGCGTCCGGGTAGAGCCAGACCTGAACGTCGTCGCGATAACCTAGGCTTTGGCTAATTTTTTCCTGCGCTGCCTGATCACAGTATTTATCGAGCTGTGCGATGTGGAGAACTAGCGGGCAGTGCAAATGACGGGCTTCCTCGAGCGCATCTTCGATGCCTACGCCGTAGTAGCCAATGGCGACATCGGCATCAGTGCGGCATGCTGAGAGATAAGCGAGCTTGCCGCCAAGGCAGAAACCCATCACACCGACATGCCCACTGACGAATGCCTGTTCCCGCAGGGTGGTGATGGACGCCTGAATGTCGTCCACGCCAGTGTCTACATTGAATCGCTGGAAATATCCAAAGGCCTTTTGCCAGTCCTCCGGGGTGTAGCCCAGCTCCACGTTCGGCGTCATTCGCCAGAAGAGATCAGGCACCAGTACCACGTAGCCGCGTGCAGCGAATGCATCGGCAATCTCGCGCATGGGCTTGTTCACGCCAAAAATTTCCTGAGCGATCACCAGACCGGGGCCGCGACCGCTTGGCGGCAAGGCGAGATAGCCGCTAAAGCTGCCGCTGCCATCGCTAGCCTCCATCGTCAGCGTATTGGATCTTGCTGGGCGCGCCTGTTTTCGCTTCATCGTGAATTCCCCATGGCTGTAGTGTGACCGTGTAGCTTACGTGAATTGAACGATCAGTTACTGCGTCTTTTGTTGAGTGCACGCATACTGCAGTACCTTCTCGAGTGCCGTATCGGCTGCGGGTCGAACCCAGGGGGTATGACGATTCCACGGCTCGACCGCACCTTGTCCCATCAATCCCGAATAGAAGGCGCCGCCCACCGCGCGAATCAGTTGCCGACTGCAATCGACTTCACAAACCATGCTGTCGGATGCATGACCGCGCGCCGTAGCTTCGCGGTAATTGCGGAGGGTGTGAATGGTTGGCCATTTGCCTCGCGTGCTGATATCGGGATCGACAAAAAACGTTTCACCCGCAGCGATCGAGGCCGGATCGGGCACTGGCAGTATGACCCAGTCACCTGCAAAGGCTGAGGCACTCGTGATCAGTAGTGACAGAATCAGTGTGCGCATTATGGTTTTTTCCCGCACAAGAAGTAGAGCGCTGCAGCTTCGAGGGTGTCGGCAGCGGGGACTTCCCATGGCGTGGGTTGGTATTCCGATGTCGTGTCGCCGCGTGCCATGGGATCTTTGTAGTACACGGCGCTGCGTTTGCGCAGCGTGCCGTCATAACAGTTGGATTCGAAGAGCAATCGCGCAGATTGATCCTGATACTCATCCGGTTTGCCGTAATCGTGCAATCCCCAGACGCGGGGTCGGGTGCCTCGGACCACAGTAAGCGGATCGATATACAGGCTGCTCTCGTTTTGCTTGTGGAGCAGATTCCATTCAGCCCGAGCAGGTAATACGCAGAGCAGAAGCAGAGGAAATAGAATTTTTTTCACTGGCAGTAATGGCGAGGCGAGGGTGATCCGTCTCAGTGTACTCCATGCCCAGTGCGTGCCGCGATTGATGCTATTTAGCTAAGGCAGCCGTTGGCCAGATCCATAGAATGTGACAAGGCAGCTTGGCCGCTCGAATCGGTATGTAGTGGCGGGAGCTTATTTCTTGTCAGTTTTCGTACCGATACCGATATACACGGACTTGCTCAGGGAATTGAAGCCAAGATTGATGCCGAAACTATCGAAGCCTAAAATGAAACCGCCATTCAGGTTCATACCGTTCTTGGTGTAGGAGTCCAAGTCATACCAGCTATCGCCATACTTGGCGACACCTTCCAGCGTGCCGTAGCCTATGCCCACATATGAGTGAATGGTTTTGTAAAACGGCACCAGACTACCGGGGCCGACGGCGGCAAAGGTTGCGCCCACATTGGCGATGTAGGGCACTCGTGCGCGGTCCGTGTAGGATCCGTACGAATAGCCGTTGGCGTTGTAGCCATCAGGCGGCAGGCCAAGCGTGCCGTTGATGTAGTAGCCCGTGCCCTGATCTTTCAGTTGATAGACACCTACACCCAAACCATCGGTGGTGTCGGATTGTTTGACTTGGTAGTTGAGGTCCGCAAACAATGAATCGGCATGTGCGAAACCATTGGAGATCAATAGCGTCAACGTGGCAGCGATCGTAATTTTTTTCATGGGAATTTTGTAGCTTTGATTTTCAGATATCAGGAGGCAATCACGCCGAGCTGGCCGCGTTCCAGGCTTTGACGATTGGCTTCATCCGGTTCAAACAGCCGCACCAGCGAGTTCAGCAATCGGGAAGCTTTCTCGCTATTGTCCGTCGAGTAGTTGCAAACATAGACGTCCAGCGTCACCGCCTGCAATTCAGGCCAGGTATGCAGAGCCAGATGAGATTCAGCGAGCAGTACGGTGCCCGTTACACCGCCGGCCTCTTCTTGTTCTGTGCCTGGAAATGCATGGAAGACTTCGTTGACTGCAGTCAGTCCACTCGCCTTGACCAATTTCAGGCAGGTCGCACGCAAACTTTCAACGTCTGTCATCAGGCCCAGATTTTTTTTGCAGCCCGAGAGGTCAGCGGTCAGGTGAAGTCCTTGCATTCATTACTCCTAGTTATTGCATCAATCAGAAACGTCTGCCCCGGAATGCGGCAGAATTTATTCTGGTTTTCTCTATTCCTGCTTTTTCGGTCGCCCGGTTTTAATCGGATCCAGCTTTGCTTGCGCCGATTTCAGTTTCTTTGGCCCCATGTCGCTGATCAGTGCGATGCCAATACGCAGTAGCTCGCTTTTTTTGATCTGAAATCCTGCCTTCAGGCATGCCTCTTTTACTTTGGCGATCTTCGCGTATTCCTTCATCGGCATCGTAAAGCTGTCACGCACCACCTTGTCGCTGGTAGATTTGCCGGCTTTCGCTGCCAGCTTCGGCTTACCGGACGACACTCGTGAAATCGTCTTGCTGTTGGTACCGGTTGTGGCAGGTTTCGCGCCCATGCTGGCTCAGTAAAATTTATTGAGGGTAAACAATATAAACGATTTATCTGTTTTTCAAGCCTTATTTACTGAAATTGGCCGATATCTGTTGTCTTGGGCTACACGCAGCCCCAAAAAATTCTCAAAACAATAAGTTATTGTTGTCGGTGATCGATTTTTTGAGACTTTTCATTTCAAGATTGGCTTTTCGTGTCGATTCAATCCTAGATGAATGTGTAAATAGGAAAGCGCTTGTGATTTTGTTTTTCTTTTGATAACGCAATAAGTGAGTGAAAGCGGAATCGAATTGATCATGAGATCCGTATTGAGTGCGATTTACGAACGGAAAATAATTGATCTGGATCAAAGGGATAGCCGTTTCAAGGCTTGAAGATGATCGGGTTGATCCCATATACAGATGGTCATGAAAAACCGGGGAGGCTTTGTCCTTTAGACGCATGCGTAAACTGATTTTTTTTCTGTCGCTGCTTGCCGCCACATGCGCCTACGCGCAGGATAGCGCTTGCAGCCAGACTCAGAGCGTCGAGGTAAGAACGGCTTGTCTCGACAGCCTGATGCGACAGCAGTCTTATTGCGTCTCGATTCAGGATGCAGATTCCAAAAATCTTTGCATGGCACAGGTCAGACAACAGAAAAGCTACTGCTTCAGCATTCGATCTTCCGATATCAAAACCATCTGCTTTGACGTGTTCAAGTAGCGACACCGGTTCTTGGTCTGAACCATCTTCACTCTCCCTGATTGATTGACGTGCGTTCTGCCACGCAGGCCGGCTAAAATACGGCATAAACCTGCCATGAGCGTCACCGGATCGCTGACCTCGAGCGATCGGTTCCGGCAGCGTTTCCGAAAACAACAACATCCAATTCACAGGGGAACCTCATGACCATTGTCAGCCAGCGTGCGCAGAGTCTGGGCACTGAAAACGCCTTCATCGTTCTGGCCGAAGTCAACCGCCTGATACGTGAGGGGCGCGACATCCTTTCATTTTGCATCGGTCAGCCTGATTTCCACACCCCCCAGCATATTCAGGATGCCGCCGTCAGCGCTATACGCGATGGCAAGCACGGTTACACACCTTCAGCTGGTATTGCGGAGTTGCGTGATGCCGTGGCTAAAGAACTCAGCCGCACTCGCGGTGTCGAGGTGCTACCCGATGATGTGGTCATCGCTGCCGGCGCCAAACCTTTTATCGGCTACACCATTGCGTCTGTCACGGATTTTGGCGCGGGCGATGAGGTAATTTATCCGGTGCCGGGTTTCCCGATTTATGAATCGCAAATCAAAGCCAATGGTGCTGTGGGTGTGCCGATTTTTCTGCGCGAATCGCGCCAATTCAGTTTTGATCCGCAGGAGTTGGCTGACAAGATCACGCCTCGCACCAAACTGCTGATTTTGAATTCACCGCAAAACCCGACGGGCGGCATCATTCCGCGCAAGGATATGGAGGCGATCGCTGAAATCCTGCGCAAGCATCCGCAGGTCTGGATCTTCGCGGACGAAATTTACGGCCGATTGATTTATGACGGGGAATTCGTCTCCATTGCTTCACTGCCGGGCATGCAAGAGCGCACCATCATTTCCGACGGATGCTCAAAGACCTATGCAATGACGGGCTGGCGTCTGGGTTACATCGCCAATCGTAAACTCGCGCCTTACTTCACGACCTGGATCACCAATACCGAATCTTGTGCATCACAGATCACGCAGTGGGCAGCGGTACAAGCACTCAATGGCCCGCAGGATGATGCAAATCGTATGCGCGATATCTTTCATCAGCGACGGGAACTGATCGTTGGTTTACTCAATGACGTGCCGGGCGTGCATTGCCAGAGTCCGGGTGGTGCCTTCTATGCTTGGCCCAATGTCACCGAGGCGTGTCAGCTTACCGGTTGTCGCGACTCCGAAGAATTCCGCAAACGTTTGCTCAACGAAGCCGGTGTCGCGGTGCTGGCAGACATTCATTTCGGGCAGCGTGTCGAAGGCGAGGGTCAGCACATTCGACTCAGCTACGCTGCGTCAGATGAAGCTATACGCGAAGGTGTGCGGCGCATGGCCGAGTTTGTAAAAAAACACACGCGATGATGTTGGGATCCGATGCCATCCAAGGGTGGCATCGGCGTTTATCACTCGCAGGTAAATCGACTCACACACCGCAACCAGACAACGCAATCCGTGCTCTGGTGAATGACCTTCTTTCCGCTGCGTTGGCACTGCTGCTGTGCACGCTGCCAGACCTTGCCCGAAAAATCCAGACTACTATAGCTGTACGTCAGCCCGGACTCATCGTCGGCGAGTTCGCGGATCACGCAGCTACTCAGCAGTCCCACAGCAAGCAACCCGGTGAGAATGGCTCGCGTTGCGCGACTCGCAGCCCGTGGTCTAGCGCTGTGAATTCTGGGGCTGAGGATTGGTTGGGGTGGCTGGCACGACAATCAGCGTCTCCGGTGGTGGCGGGGGTGGCTTGACGACTTTCCTTGGCGCACCGTGGGGATTGGATCGCGTGGTCGTGGATTGCGGTTTATCCCGCTGATCGTGAGATGAGATCGTCTCGGCGCCGCAGGGCAGGGCGCCGAGTGCAGACCAGAGCAATGTTGCGCCGATCAGATGAGCGAATACACGGGTCACGATAGTTTAGGCTCGATTCAATCCAGTTGTACCGACTTCATCCAGGACAATTTGCGCTCGGTACGCTTGAAATTCCAGCCTTTGTCGCGCATGCAGTCCAGAAAAGCCGAACTCATGTGTATCGTCTGGTCTTTTTTGTCTTTCGATGATTCAGGCACGAAGAAGTTGACCTGATTGCAGGTACGCTCATCCTGTTCGAAATCTGCCTTGGTTGCCGCGTCATTGCCGGCACGAGTGATCTGATAGTTTCCACCACAGCCGGCCAGCAGGGCGGACAAAAGCAGGACGGCAGCTAAGGATTGTTTCATAGTCTCTCCCGGATGTGAGTTTGGATTGTCTGCATTTTTTTAAGGGCCACCTGTTGCGTTGCGCCCGGCGAACACTATTTTGCCATGACCGACCCGGCCTAGCCTTGCACCGAATAACCGCCGTCGACAGGGATGGCGGTACCCGTGATGAAATCCGAGGCGGCACTCGCAAGAAAGACCGCAATCCCGGCAAAATCATGGGCTTCACCCCAGCGGCCCGCCGGCGTACGCGCCAGAACCCGCTCATTCAGACCGGCGATATCTTTGCGTGCTGTTTGGGTAAGCTCGGTGTCGACCCAGCCCGGCAGCACCGCATTGACTTGAATATTGTCCGCAGCCCATGCACAGGCCAATGCGCGTGTCATTTGTACGATGCCACCTTTGGATGCAGCATAAGGCGTGGTGAATGCGGTACCAAAAATCGACATCATCGAGCCGATGTTGATGATCTTGCCTTGTGACGCGCGTTTCATTTCAGGATAAGCCGCCTGAGAGCAAATGAATGCACTGGTCAGGTTTGTCTGCAATATCTGCTGCCACTCGGTGAGCGCGTAGTCTTCCGGTCGTTTGCGGATGTTGATGCCGGCGTTGTTGATAAGGATATCCAGACGCCCATGCGTCTTTAGCGTTGTCGCCACCATCGCCTGGCAGTCGGCTTCATCGGTGACATCAACCACCATCGCAAAAGCCTTGCCGCCCGAGGCGAGGATGGATGCCACTGCCGCTGCATTTTTATCTTCGTTACGCGCTGCAATCACCACAGTAGCGCCTGCTGCGGACAGCCCCCGTGCCATGCCGAGACCGATACCGCCATTGCCTCCTGTGACAATGGCGACCTTGCCTTGCAAATCACACGACGAAATCATTGCTAATTATTCCTGTGGATCGTTATGGTTTTGCAGCAGGTTTACGCAGGGATTCTTCAACCGCAGGTTGCGACTGATAGAGCTTGGCAGTCCCTGCAGTGAAAGAGCGGTCCTCGTTGCTCATGCAGGATTCGAAGGCTTGATCAAAGACCGCCTCGGCGTTCTCCTGATATCCCGCGGTGCCTTCTGTGGCGAGCTTGTTGCTAACCAAAACAGCGGCGCAGCGACACAGCATGCGCGCGCGTCCCTGACCTTTGGCCAGGCAATGCGTGTTGACCGATTGCTGAATCAGCAGCAATTCGTTCACGGTCGGTGTTTGGGCACCTGCGGTCGTTTGCGTCAGGCTGGTGCAAAGCAGGGCGATGATGGCGAGCGTTTTTTTCATGATTTTTCAGGGGTCTCGGGATTATGGTTCGGATTGTAGCGTGCCAGCTGTTCCCGCAGAGCGGTTTTCAGTACCTTGCCATAGTTGTTCTTCGGTAGCGCGTCGATGAAATGATATTGCTTGGGCCGCTTGAAGCGGGCAATGTTGGCTAGGCACAGCGCATCAAGCTCAGCGACCGAGACCTGTTCTGCGACCACAAAGGCAACGACCACCTCGCCCCATTCTGCATCCGGCTTTCCGATCACCGAGACCTCATGCACGCCGGGATGACGCAGCAGAACTTCTTCGACTTCGCGCGGATAGATATTCGCGCCGCCTGAAATGATCAGGTCCTTGGAACGATCATGCAGCGTCAAGAAACCGTCCTCATCCATCCTGCCCACATCGCCGGTTCGCAGCCAGCCATCCTGTAGTGCGGCGGCACTGGCTTCCGGATTGTTCCAGTAGCCTGCCATGACCACATCGCCGCGCACGCGGATTTCGCCGATTTCGCCTGAGGGCAGTACCAGCCCTTGATCATCGCTGATGATGACCTCGACCATCGACTGTGCAATGCCGACCGATGCGATTCGTTCCAGCCAGCGCGGATGCGTGGTATTGGCAAGGTGTTCACGCGAGAGTGCCGTAATCGTCATCGGACATTCACCTTGTCCGTAAATCTGCACAAAGCGATTACCCATCAACGATAGTGCCTTGCGTATGTCCTCGGTGTACATGGGGCCACCACCATAGATGATGGTTTTAAAACCGGCCGGGTCTACCGCATGCGTTTCGATATGCTCCACCAGTCGCCTGACCATCGTAGGCGCGGCGAATAACGTCAGCTGCCCGATATTTTTTGAGAGTCGGCACAGTTCGTCCGGTTCGAAGCTGCGCGATTCCGGTATCACATGCAGCGCTCCGCGCAGCAGGTAGGGAAAATGATACATACCCGCGCCGTGCGAAAAAGGTGCTGCATAGACCATGGCGTCACCTGCTACGACATCATCTACGTCAGTGAAATAGCAAGAGATCATCGTCAGCAAATTACGATGTGTTTGCATCACACCCTTCGGAAAGCCCGTCGTACCCGAGGTATAAAACAGCCAGGCGACATCGTCGGGCGCTCGTGGCGTGAGCGGGGCGGGCGTGGCGCGCTGCAAACGTGCATAGTCATCAGACGCTACTGTGAAGACGCGGCGCAGTGCGGGTAGGGTATCGGCAATGAGGTCGATACTGGCTGCAAGACCATCACTGCAGAACAAACAGGCAGCGCCGGCATTGTCGATTATGTAGGCGGCCTCCTTTGGATGGAGTTTGGCGTTGATGGGTACGGCGATCAGTCCAGCCCACCAGATGGCGTAGAGGATCTCCAGATAAGCGACATCATTGGTCATGAAGAGTGCGACCCGATCACCGGGCGCCAGTCCCAGTTCGGATCTGAGATACCCGGCAATCGATGCAGCACGGCGTCCCAATTCCCGGTAGTCGACCAGCTTTCGTTCCCCCAGCATGATGGCGGTACGTTCGGGGAATACCGAGGCGGTTCTCAGGAGAAGCTGAGCGACATTCATGCAGGGTCTTTCATCAGGCCACCGATGGAGTGATGGCGTTTGTCAAATTCACAAGACATCGTGATTCATCATTTGCTGGTATAACTTGATCAAGATTGCTACTCATTTTTCGGTGTCCTGTCGTGCCTGTGCCGGCGATCTGGATTCTGCATTTAGACAAATCACAGAATGACACTACGTGCCACGATACTGCTCTCGCTGCTGTTGCTCAGCCCTTTAGCCGGCGCGGAGTGGCGGCATCTCGCCGAACGCGATGATGGCGATGTGCACATGGTTTCCTATTACGAACCCGGCAGTCTCATCAGAGCGAAAAAGCCGAAAATCTCCATCATGGTGATTTTCTCGAAATCTGCGCCGCACTTCGGGTGGCGTGCGACGAAATATCTCTGGGAAGCCAACTGTTTTTCAAAACAGATTCGCTTACTGGGCTCGGTGGAATTTTCGCAAATGGGCAGCGAGGCTATTCCTGTCATCGAAGACCCTTATACCGAATGGATGCCGCCGGACGATGGTAGCGGCAAGATTCACGTCTACAACTTGCTCTGCAAAGGTACCTGAGCACAGCAGTCTGACAGGTACCGGCAGCAGCGTTAATTTATCAAGTGAACTCACCGAGACAGCGTTTCGGCGCTCACGCGTATCCAGACCGCCGTATCGTGAAACACTGCACCGCCGTTCGGCCATCCCGGTTCCGCACTGGTCAGCGCATTGATGCCCAGACCGGTATCGAACGCGCGATTCGGCCACAAGCCTTCGATGATCACCACACCACGCGGCTGACCAGATTTGGGCTGCACATGCACGCTGACCGAGCCGCGCTCATTACCCACCGTGACACGATCGCCTTCATTCACGTTAAGCACCGCACAATCATCAGGATGCAGCAATGCCGTCGGCCGTCGTTCGCGTTTCAGCGATCCTGGCGTTTCAGTAAAGGTGGAATTGAGAAAGGTGCGCGCGGGTGCGGTCACCAGTCGATACGGTTTCTCATCCGTCGCATTGTCGATCACATCAAAGTGATCTGGCAGGACCGGCATCTCGGCAGCTCTGCCACCAAAGCGTGACCAGTCAGGCTTGAAATGAAATTTCCGATCTGGCGTGTCGAAGCCATCGAGGAAATGCATGCGCTCGAAAGGCGCCGCCAAATCCTGACCACCGCGCTCATAGTTGGTTTGCGCATCCCACAGGCCGGATTGCTTCAGGCTCTGATCCATGATCTCCCACGCAGTCATCTCAAAGCCGGGATGGGAGGCGCCAAGGCGGCGTGCCAGTTCGCAGATGACGAAGTGGTTCTCGCGTGCCTCTCCCGGTGGATCAACCAGTTTTTTCGCGACCTGAAACACGGTATGGCCACTGGCTGAGTAAAAATCGTCATGCTCGAGAAAGGTCGTGGCCGGCAGCACGATATCAGCCAGTGCTGCTGTCTCGGTCATGAATTGCTCATGCACGCAGGTGAATAAATCTTCGCGCAGCAGACCAGCCCGCACGCGGTGCAAATCCGGGCAGACCACCGCCGGGTTGGTATTCTGGATCAGCAGCGCCGTCACTGGGGGGCCACTTTGAAGCGCATCCGCATCGCCCATCAGGATGGCACCGAGACGCGATTGATCGAGTACGCGCGTCGTCGTATCCAGCTGATCCAAACCTTCGATCAGACCACGATCCAGCGGCAGCAATCCCGCGTGTCCATATACGGCGCCACCGCCGCGGCGCTGCCATGCACCAGTGACTGCGGGCAGGCAGGTCACAGCATGCATATTAGATGCGCCATTGCGTGAGCGAGAGAAGCCGTGATGGCAGCGAATGAAGCTGGCGCGCGCGCGACCGTACTCGCGCGCAAAGCTGATGATGCTGTCTTCGGACAGGCCGGTAATGGCCGCTGCCCAAGCGGGCGTACGTGTGCTGACGTGTGCGGCGAGCTCATCAGGGCAATCGGTATAACGCCGCAAATAGTCCCAGTCCGCAAAACCTTCAGCAAACAAGACATGCATGACGGCGCAGGCCAGCGCACCATCGGTACCCGGCTTTACCGCCAGATGCAGATCAGCTTTTTCAGCGGTGCCGGTACGGTAAGGATCCACCACGACCAGACGTGCACCGCGTTTTTTTGCTGCCATCGCATGCTGAATCACATTGACCTGCGTATTGACCGGATTGCCACCCCAGATCACGATCAGATCTGCATGCTCGGCGGCTTCCAGCAAATCCACACCGCGTTTACTGCCAATACCCGCCATCCACCCGGTGTCGGACAGTGCAACACAAATGGTGGCATGCCAGCGCGAGTACTTCATCGTATGTCGGAGTCGCTGTATGCCATCGCGCTGCACTAGACCCATGGTGCCAGCATAAAAATAAGGCCAGACGGTCTCGCTGCCGTGTTGTGCAGCTTTTTGCAGCATCGCCTCAGCGGTGCGATCCAGCGCTTCTTCCCATGTGATCCGTTTCCATTGCTGACTACCCTTGGAGCCGTTGCGCATCAATGGGTATTGCAGTCGATCGGGATGATGCTGACGTTCCGCATAGCGGGCCACTTTTTCGCAGATCACGCCGGCGGTGTAGGCATTGCGCTGAGAGCCGCGTACTTTGCCTATGCGGCCGTTGCCCAGAACCTCGACCTCCAAGGCGCAGGTACTGGTGCAGTCGTGGGGGCAGACCGAGGGCAGGGTAGTCGGAGGTGACATGGGCTAGACCTTTGAGAGCGTGTAAAGCAACCGGATCACGACGCCGCAATCGGCTGCGTCATGACTGGGGTAGTTTATCCGTTCCCTGAGATTGACCCTCCAGATCGCTCAGCTGGTCCTTGGCTTTTTGCTGGGCCACTTGCATCGCTGCCAGTCGCTCTTCCATACCGATGCGGAAAGTTTCCAGGCGTATCGTGTTCTCAGTGTTGGCGTTCTCGGTTTGTGTACCCGTATTTGCCAAGGGATCATTGGTATCGGTGGATGCATCAGCGCCGGACAGTGTCGGGGCGTGGGGTTCGATGGTGTGGTCGGTTAGAAGGACGCTCTTGTCTATCCATTGATTTTTTTTCAGCGGCCCGTGCTTCTCTCGCGCCTGCGACAGTTTTGCAATGCTGTAATTTTCCGCCGACATGTTGTGATCGCCGTCGGGGCGGAATACATCAAAGATGTCTTCCTTGCTTGGGAGTTTGGATTTGTCATTCATGGCCAATCGTCACCTCTCCCTGTTTGCAGCGAACCGGCTCACCAGACCGATCGGAAAAATTCTCCGCGGTTTTATTTATCGATACCCTTGGTCACGATCTCGCCCGTGACACTTTGCAATCGGGCGACGATCGTTTCAATATCCTCATCGGTAAATCCATTGTCCTGCAATGAGTCGACAAACAAATCAATCATCAGATTGTGAGACGCTTTGGTGACCCCGGCAGTCATATGCTGGTCATGCAGCTGCTTCATGCTGATGTGAGTTCTGGGTTTGCCTAGTGCGAAGGTGACATATTCGATGTGGTGGGAGATGATCTTGTCCGTTGGCATGTCGGCAAAATAGCGCCGTATGTGAGGTCTGCGCATCAGTCGTTCATGGAAATCCCGTACGAGTTCTGTCACCGTCGGTACGCCGCCATATTTGTCGAACAAAGTTTTAGACATCAATGAATCCAGACCAGAGAAACGAAGCGTTACTTTTATATCATGCAACTGCGTGCATCATCCCTTGATGCCGTTCGGCATGCCGTATCAGGATCGATTAGAAAAAATCAATAAATTGATAACGCATTTTACCGGGTTTCAGTGTGCCTTGGTCTGGCAGGCGGCGTAATGGTGATGCCGCCAGCAGAATACCGGACTGGAAAGTAGTGGCAAATCACCTTAGTATTCGCGTGGCTGATGATTTTCCGATTGAGCGTTACACGTGAGCGGTCGCTCATAAAATTATCAAAATAAAAATAATTTATATTTTCGTCCGAGAAGAACAAGTCCGAAAGAACATCCCATGCAAGACACTGCAGCAAGTCATTATGCCCATGCGCTGACCGGTTGGCGCCTTAAGTGGTACACCATTATCTTTGAAGCCGACACGGCAGCAGGGCGTCGTTTTGATCTGTTTCTGGTTTGGGCCATCGTGATCAGCCTGCTGGTGATCATGGTCGATAGCGTGCAAAGCATACGGTCCGAATACCAGTCAGCGCTGACCACGGCGGAATGGGGTTTTACCATCATCTTTACGCTCGAGTATCTAGCGCGTCTGGCCTGCAGTCCTAACCCTATGCGTTACGCAAAAAGCTTCCTCGGGGTGATTGATTTTGTATCGATACTGCCGAGCTTTATCGCACTCGTCGTGCCGGAAGCCTATGTGCTGCTGGATGTGCGCATACTGCGTCTGCTGAGAATCTTCCGTATCCTGAAAATGTCAGGCTATGTGGATGAATATCAGTGGCTGATGCTGGCCGTAGCCGATAGCCGCCGCAAGATCGGCGTGTTCCTCTCTATTATCATGACTATGGTGGTTATTCTGGGCACCATGCTGTACGTGGTGGAGGGCGGAGAAAACGGATTCACCAGCGTGCCAACCTCGATCTACTGGGCCATCTCCACAGTGACTACGGTGGGTTTTGGTGACATCACGCCCAAGACTGATCTGGGTCGTTTTCTCGCTTCCGTGATGATGATGTTTGGCTGGGGAATTCTCGCGGTACCGACGGGTATTGTTTCGGCTGAAATGATTGCTCAGCACGCGGTTCGAAAAACACTGACCGAGTCCACCACGCGCACTTGTCATGCCTGTATGACTGAGGGACATGGCGCAGAGGCGAAACACTGCTTGCATTGCGGGGCTGCCTTGACTGAGTACTTTGGCGAGTCACCTGATCTCACGCCCCGAATTGCCTTTGCGGCCGCAATGATCTATATGATCAATGCTGACGGGCACATAGAACCGGAAGAGATACGGCGGTTGGTGATTGCGGTACGGGATGATCGTGTGCTGCTAGAAGTTGCCACGCGCTACACCAAATTTAACACTGTCGAGCACTTCCTCGACGAGTGCTCTGTGCTGCTGGATCATGAACAGAAACTGGCAGTGCTGGTGAATCTTTATGATGCGATCCTTGCCAACGGTGAAGCTTTGCCGCAGGAGCTTGAATTGTTCGAGCGATTCATGGGCGTCTTTGGTTTCAATGACGCTGAGTTCGATCCGTATTTCAATTCGATCGCAGTGAAGAATAACAAGGCTTTGTTCGGCAAACATTAGTCGCTGATGTCGGTGGCGGCACCGTAGTGGCGCCACCGAACTTCATCAGCAAATTCCGTCATTCATGGTGACAGCCTCCTGGACGTTGATGGTCCAGTGCGTGCACTTACCTCGGCCCCTGATCAGTCCTTCGTGGTCGTGTTCGACTTGATCAAGGCCTTCAACTCGGCAATTTCGAGCTGCAAGGCCTGAAGTCGGTTGGCCACATCTGATTCGTCATTTTTCTTAGTCTCGTGGTGTTTGATCGAGTTAATCGAATCCACAATCACTGCGACGAACAGGTTCACGACAATGAACGTCGAGATGAAGATAAAGATCAGAAAAAATACCCAGGCTGTGGGGTAAATTTCCATGATCGGTCTGGCGATTTCTTCGGACCAGCCTTCTAGGGTCATTACCTGAAACAGCGTGTAGAAGCTCATACCCAGCGAGCCGAAGCGTTGCGGGAATTCTGGGCCGTACATGTTCGTTGCAATCACGCCAGAGACATAAAACACAATCAGCACCAATCCGAACACCGAGCCCAGACCGGGCAGGGAACCGAGCAGGGCGCCCACCACGCGGCGCATACTTTCTATTTTGTTAATGAGTCGTAAAATCCTGAGCACACGCAGTGCTCTTAGTACGGACAAACTGCCCGTCGCAGGCACCAGCGCAATCGCAACCACCAGAAAATCAAAAATGCACCAGGGATCTTTGAAAAAATACCAGCCGCGCGCGGCGATCAGCAACACGATCTCTGCAATAAAAACCCACAGGATGGCGTGATCGAGCAGAATCAATTCGTGTCCGATCGAAGCCATGATCTCCGGGTTGGTCTCGATACCCAAGATGCCGGCGTTTACGATGATCAGCGTGATCAGCATGTGCTGAATGAAGGGTCGAGACATGAAGCGTTCGATATCGCCGCGCCAGCCTGGCGTGTTCAGTAACTCGGTGTGTACATCCTGGTGCATGAATTCCTGCCCTTGTTTAGTAGTTTGTTAATTTTTTGCCGGTCGTAGCGGACTTCGCAAACAGCCAAGCCCGATATTTTCTCACAAGGCAATGACTGTCTTCGTTATGCGGAGCGGGGGAAGGTACTGAGGGATGCGTCCTTAGTGGGGCGCATATTGAATCACAGCGCAAATAGTGGTGACTGAAAGAATGACGCCTTGCGCCTGGATTTTCTTGCGATCACGTCGCGCATCTTGATAGAAACGGTGGAATCAAAACAGTGCCATCTGATTTTCTTCGAGAAGATAGTCGACGACAAATTGCAAAAGCAATTCATGATGTTCGCCGTGATGCCAGTGAGCGCGCATATTTTTTTTCAGATACCAACTATCTTCACTTTCAAGGTGGCATCCGATCAAACCGACCGATCCCTGCACGATCGCCATGGGATCACCATTGGCATAGGTCGCGATTTTCTCGAACTCGCCACCGACGAAAGTCGGGCCATCATAAAAATACATACGTTGTTCTTCGCCGCGCCAGATAATGGGCAAGGTAGTAGCGTAAGAAGATTTGATATCTGACTTGGGACGTTTAATGTATTGAACTACCCGCGTGTCTTTGAGGAGGCCAAAATAGTAGGCGTCAGCCCAATAAGCACCCATGCAAATACCGAGATATTTTCCGCCTTTGCGAAGAAAGGTTTTGATCTCATCAATGTTGTTTTTTAACAGAGAGACAAATGCGCTGTCGTCACCGACGCCGCCCGGAAAAATCACCATGTCAATCGCGTCAAAAAATCCGTCTGGCACTTTGTGGCGCGTGAACACCCGAATGTTGTAGTTGGGTGCAAGGGCGCTCATCACGCCGTTGACGGATTCAATAGAGCACGTGGGATGATGCAGGAATATTGCGATGGTTTTCTTCACTGGAAGCAGTCCCTGATACCGGCATTCGTAAGGCAAGCGATTGAAATTATAATTTTGATATCTTCCGAACGATATGACCGCTCCCACCCTGAAACCCTATGATTGGGCGGACCATAAATTCTAACGTCACTCCGCTATCCTGATCAAAGTATCCTGACATTCTATATTTTCGCCCCAGAAGCATGACCACTAGAGATTTTTATCCTTTTGAATCCCCGGAAGCGAGCACTTTGCTCCTGATCCCGCTGCGTGTCCGCTACAAGCTTGATTGTGCTGGCATCCGGTTGCGTTTGGCCCAGTGGCAGGCGCTGACCCACGACGAAAAAACCCAGCTGCTGCAGATGCCTATCCTCACGGCCCAGGAGCACGAAGCTTACAGGGTTGCCTTAATCCGGATGGTAGACCGCCTGGGCGGCGCTGCACTGGTCGAGGAGCCCATGACGGGTGAAGAAGGCTGGCGTACCACGCAGCGATGGCCCGACGTAGTGGTCAGGCAGTGCGAGGCTCAGCACTTGCCATTACCGCCGCTCTCAAAGTGGCAGAGCCTCATCGAGGCCGATCGCCATGCGCTGTTTGTGTTGGCACGGTCGAATCACAGTCAGACGGAGTTTGTTGCGGCGATGGCGCTGTTCTGTGGAGGCTACAAGTAAAGCTGCATCCTAGGGTTAAGCAAAGACACTTGATCCCGGCGCAGGCCGGGATCCAGCGTCTTTCGCAGCAAGTCAGATGACTATCAACAAGGTGGATACGCCGCCAATCAGGCCAGCATTTGACGGTGGGTACTAATCGCTTCGCGCACGATGGCACTCATGCTGTCGGCATCGCTGGTATCCAGACTCGCCACGATCACACGGCGCATGCGCGGATCCCAGAAGCGCTTGAGATGAGACGCAATGTCCTTTTCCGCTTCCGCGCGATTGGGCATGCTCTCGAAGAACTGACCAATCTGGTTGGCCATTTTGATTAATTGTTGACTGTCCATAATTTAGTTCTCCAACCGTTCCGGGTGGGTGTAGATCACATACGAGTGGTCACGCATGAAACCAATGAGTGTTACGCCTGCGCTCTCTGCCAGATTGACCGCAAAATTAGTCGGCGCCGAGATGGCAGCGACCAGACCGATATTCATAATGGCTGCTTTCTGCACCATTTCATAACTCGCGCGGCTGGTAATCAGCAGCGCACCAGCACTCAAATCCGTTTGTCGGGTAACGAGCGCACCGATCAGCTTGTCCAGTGCATTGTGGCGGCCCACGTCTTCGCGCACCAGCGTCACCTGCCCCTGAGCATCCATCCATGCAGCCGCATGCGTGGCGCCGCTTTGCTGCTGCAGCGGTTGCAGTGCCTGCATGGCGCGCATGCCCGCCATCAGCTGGTCATCAGCAAAATGCTGCCGATGAATCACTGGCGATACAACACGACGCACTTGATCCAGCGCCTCGGTGCCACACAATCCACAACCTGTGCGCCCCGTCATATTACGGCGACGCTCTTTGAGCGCGACGAAACGTTCGGAGGCAATCTGCAGATGCACCAGCAAGCCATCGCCGCGCTGCTCTACCTCGGCTTCATACAGCTCGGATGGCTGAGCGATGATGCCCTCGGTCAAAGAAAAACCCAACGCAAAATCTTCCAGATCATTCGGCGAGGCCAGCATCACTACATGCGAGATGCCGTTGTACTCCAGCGCCACAGGGGCCTCCACCGCCAGCACATCCGCCGAGACCGTGCGCACGCCATCCCGGCAGCGCAGCACCGATACTTCGGCCAGGGTCTCTGAGCCATGCATCAGTGCTTCGCGGTCCGGGAGCTGACCCATGCTCAATCGACTTTGGCCAGTTCCAGCTGCTGCTTATTGAAGCGCTCATATTCGCGCTGCCATTCCGACGGCTGTGTTACCGGCATCACCTGCACCGCGGTCACCTTGTACTCGGGGCAGTTGGTCGCCCAGTCGGAGTTATCGGTGGTGATCACATTCGCGCCGGATTCCGGGAAGTGGAAAGTGGTGTACACCACACCCGGCTGCACATTCTCAGTGATCGTCGCGCGCAATACCGTCTGACCGGAGCGTGATTCGATACCGACCCAGTCATCCTGACGTATGCCGCGCTCTTCAGCGTCATGCGGATGGATCTCCAGACGGTCTTCGCTGTGCCAGCGCACATTCTCGGTACGACGTGTTTGCGCGCCTACGTTGTACTGCGAAAGAATACGACCCGTGGTCAAGATCAGCGGGAAGCGCTTGGTGACCTTCTCATCGGTGGGCACATATTGCGTGATGATGAAACGACCCTTGCCGCGAACGAATGCATCAATGTGCATGATCGGCGTGCCATCAGGTGCGTTTTCATTGCAGGGCCACTGCACGCTGCCCAGCTGCTCGATCTTCTTGAACGATACGCCATGAAAGGTCGGCGTCAGCGCAGCAATCTCGTCCATGATCTCGGACGGATGCTTGTACTGCATCGGATAACCTAGCGCATTGGCCAGCAGCTGTGTGACTTCCCAGTCCGAATAACCCGCCTTCGCAGGCATGACCTTGGTCACACGCGAAATGCGACGCTCGGCATTGGTGAAGGTGCCATCCTTTTCGAGGAAGGATGAGCCCGGCAGGAAAACGTGCGCGTATTTTGCGGTCTCGTTGAGGAACAGATCCTGCACGACGATGCACTCCATCGCCGACAGCGCCGAAGCCACGTGCTGGGTATCGGGGTCGGACTGCACGATGTCTTCGCCCTGGCAATACAGACCCATGAAGCTGCCATCGAGAGCGGCATCGAACATATTCGGAATGCGCAGACCCGGTTCAGGATTGAGCGTGACGTTCCAGCGCGCTTCGAATTCAGCACGGGCAATGCTGTCGGAGATATGGCGATAGCCCGGCAGCTCGTGCGGGAAGGAACCCATGTCGCAGGAGCCCTGCACATTGTTCTGACCACGCAGCGGATTCACACCCACGCCTTCGCGTCCGACGTTACCGGTGGCCATTGCCAGGTTCGCGATACCCATCACCATGGTCGAGCCTTGCGCGTGCTCGGTGACGCCCAGACCGTAGTAAATCGCCGCATTGCCACCTGTCGCGTACATGCGTGCGGCAGCGCGCAGGGTCTCGGCCGGAATGCCGGTCACGGCTTCCATCGCCTCCGGCGAGTTCTCGGCGCGTGCGGCGAAGGTGCGCCATTCCTCGAACGAGGTCATGTCGCAACGCTCTTTGACAAAATCTTCCTTGACCAGACCTTCGGTCACGACCACGTGCGCCATCGCGGAGATCACTGCGACGTTGGTACCGGGGCGAAGCTTGAGGTGGTAATCGGCGCTGTAGTGCGCACCCTTGACCATTTCGGTGGTGCGCGGATCAACGACGATCAGCTTGGCACCCTGACGCAGGCGACGTTTCATTTGCGATGCAAACACAGGATGCGCAGCAACCGGATTGGCACCAATCACCATGATCACATCCGCGTGCATTACTGAATCAAAAGTCTGCGTACCAGCCGACTCGCCCAGCGTTTGTTTCAGACCATAGCCGGTCGGCGAATGGCAGACGCGAGCGCAGGTATCGACGTTGTTGTTACCGAAGGCGGCGCGCACCAGCTTTTGCACCAGATAGGTTTCTTCGTTCGTGCAGCGTGACGACGTGATGCCGCCGATCGAATCCTTGCCATGCTTGGCCTGAATACGGCGGAATTCGCTGGCCGCATAGCCAATCGCTTCGTCCCATGACACTTCCTGCCAGGGATCGGTGATCTTCTTGCGTATCATCGGCTTGAGCATGCGGTCCTGGTGAGTCGCATAACCCCACGCAAAACGGCCCTTCACGCAGGAGTGACCGTGGTTCGCTTTGCCGTCCTTGTGCGGCACCATGCGCACGACCTCATTGCCTTTCATTTCAGCTTTGAACGAGCAACCCACACCGCAGTACGCGCAGGTGGTGATTGCGCTGTGCTCGGCCTGACCCATCATGATCACGGTTTTTTCCGTCAGCGTCGCGGTCGGGCAGGCCTGCACGCAGGCGCCGCAGGACACGCAGTCCGATTCCATGAAGCTGTCGTTCTGACCCGCCGCCACGCGCGAATCAAATCCACGCCCATCGATGGTTAGTGCAAAGGTACCCTGAGTCTCTTCGCAGGCGCGTACGCAGCGGTTGCAGACGATGCACTTCGATGCGTCGTAGGTGAAGTAGGGATTCGATTCATCCTTCTTCAGTTCGAGATGGTTTTTGCCCTTGTAGCCATAGCGCACTTCGCGCAGACCCACGATGCCCGCCACATCCTGCAACTCGCAATTGCCGTTGGTCGGGCAGGTCAGGCAGTCGAGCGGATGGTCAGAGATGTACAGCTCCATCATGCCGCGACGAATGTCAGCCAGCTTCGAGGTCTGGGTTTTGACCTTCATGCCATTTTCAACGGGCGTGGTGCAGGAAGCGGGGTAGCCTTTGCGACCTTCGATTTCGACCAGACACACGCGGCACGAACCAAAGGCTTCGAGCGAATCAGTCGCGCACAACTTGGGTACATTCACGCCCGCTATCGTGCTCGCACGCATCACCGAGGTACCCGCAGGTACGGTGACGGTCATGCCATCGATTTCCAGTGTGATTTGTGTATCCGATACGCGTTCGGGTGTACCGAAATCCGTGTCATTGAGCTTGTTCATGCAGCCTCCTTCTGCGCGCTGGCAGTGGTCTTGTTGATACCGAAATCTTCAGGGAAATGATTCATGGCAGAGAGAACGGGGAAGGGTGTCATGCCGCCCATCGCGCACAGTGAGCCATTGAGCATGACATCGCAGAGGTCGCGCACCAGATGAATCTGCTGTTCGCGATCTTCACCGGCAATGACTTTGTCGAGTGCTTCCTTGCCGCGTGTTGAGCCGATGCGGCAGGGGGTGCATTTGCCGCAAGACTCCACGGCGCAGAATTCCATTGCATAACGTGCTTGCTTGGCCATATCGACGTTGTCGTCAAAGATGACGATGCCGCCATGCCCGAGTGTGCCGCCAATCGCGAGGAAGGCTTCGTAATCTAGCGGGGTATCGAATTGTGATTCGGGCAGATAGGCACCAAGCGGGCCACCGACCTGTACTGCGCGTATGGGTTTGCCGGAGCGCGTACCGCCGCCGAAGTCATAGAGCATTTCACGCAACGTGATACCGAAGGCTTTTTCTACCAGCCCGCCAAATTTGACGTTGCCGGCAATCTGAATCGGCAGTGTGCCGCGCGAGCGACCCATGCCGTAGTCACGGTAGAACTCGGCACCGCGCGCGAGAATGATGGGCACCGAGGCCAGCGAGATCACATTGTTGATCACCGTCGGTTTGCCGAAGAGGCCAGAGATCGCCGGCAGCGGCGGCTTGGCGCGCACGATCCCGCGTTTGCCTTCCAGGCTTTCCAGAAGCGCGGTTTCTTCACCGCAGACATACGAGCCTGCGCCCATGCGTACTTCAAGATCAAAGCCCTTGCCGGATCCGAGGATATTCGCGCCGAGATACTGCGCATTGCGCGCAGTAGTAATCGCTTCGTTCAGCGCAACGATCGCATGCGGATACTCGGAGCGCACATAGATGTAACCCTTGGTCGCACCGACCGCCAGACCGGCAATCGTCATGCCCTCGATCAGCATGAAGGGATCGTCTTCCATCACCATGCGGTCGGAGAAGGTGCCCGAGTCGCCTTCGTCCGCATTACAGACAATGTATTTTTGTCCAGGCGGGCATTTGCGCACGGTTTCCCACTTGATACCCGTCGGGAAGGCTGCGCCGCCGCGACCGCGCAATCCGGAATCAGTGACCGTTTTGACGATCTGCTCTTCGCTCAGTTTCAGCGCATTCTTCAGGCCGACATAACCTTCATGGGCAAGATAGTCATCCAGCGATACCGGATCTGTGATACCTACCCGCGCAAAGGTCAGGCGCTCCTGGTTTTTAAGATAGGGAATTTCATCCGTCTTTCCCAGAGCCAGCGCATGCGCTTTGCCCTCGGTGAAGCCGGCATCAAAGAGCGAAGCCACATCATCTTCATTCACCGGGCCGTAGGCGACACGGCCTGCATCGGTCTCTACCTCAACCATGGGCTCGAGCCAGAACATGCCGCGCGAGCCATTGCGCACAAGTTCAATTGCAAGGCCACGCGACTTTGCTTCGGCAACGATGGCGTTTGCCACCTGATTGGCACCGAGTGCCACCGCAGTGGAATCACGCGGTACAAAAATTTTTACGCTCATGCTGTACTCCCTGCGCGCTGCATCAGTTTATCGAAGCGTTCTGGCGTCACGCGCGCATGAACATCTTCTCCCACCATGATGGACGGGCCGCAAGCGCAATGTCCGAGGCAATACACTGGCTCCAGCGTCACTGATCCGTCTTTGCTCGTTTCATGAAAATCGCAGCCTAATGATTTGACCACGTGCTCGGCCAGCTGATCCGCACCCACCGACTGACAGGCTTCCGCGCGGCAGACCTGGACCACGACCTTGCCGGCGGGGTGCTGGCGGAAGTGGTGGTAATAGCTGATCACGCCATGGACTTCTGCGCGGGTGAGGTTCAGACGGTCCGCGACCAGAGGTACGGCATCAGAGGGAATGTAGCCACAAAGCGCCTGAATTTCGTGCAGCACAGGCAGCAAAGCACCTTCGATATTGCCGACAGCGTTGAACGCCGCTTGGACGTGGTCGGAAATCTGCGTATCAGCCATAAGGCTCTCCGGTTACAAATATGTCTTTAATGACATATTTGTTTGAGGTAATTAATCCCGCATTCCTCTGCGGCCAAGCGGATGTTGCAGAGTGAGGAGCATCTTTGTCAATATGTTTGATAAAGCATATGAATGATAGGCCTTCCACGGGCCCCCTTCCGCCGCATGATCTTGGGAAAATGCTTGCTCAAAGGACCAAGGTGCTTAGGGCTTGCGCTCACACCCGCCAGGTAGCGGGCAGGGGGCTGAGTTCCATGCGACGCGATTGACGAAAACTGTCGGGAACCTTTGGCGTCGACACACCTCTGATTCGAGGAGGGTTGATTAATACGCTCGATGGGTAGGGACTTTTTCTGACTGTTTTGATTGGGGTAAAAAGCTCTGATTATTGAAACGAGTCAATGAAATTCAACGTCGAGATCTACAATCCGGAGGTGGCTTTGGTGAGCGGAATCGTGAGAATCGTTCACGAGTTTGAGGGTAATCGGGTTTATTTTCTGGTCGCTCGTTAATTTACGCGTCACAGTAAATTTATGGCTATTGACTCAGAAAAAATTATTCACGCCAAAATTACGCAATTTGAAGCTGACATTGCTTTTTTGCGCGATGGCTACATGATAGTCAACAAGCGGTACGTCCATACGCTTGACTCCCTGAAGCTGTTAACGCAAAGCGCCTTGGAAGCGGTACTTCGTGCGGCCAACGCAGCGGAGAAAGCTGCACAGGCATCGAAAAATGCTGCTGCGGCTGCGATGGCTTCGGCAAATGCGAACATTATTGATGCGACACATGCGGCAACCGAAGCCGCCAGCCTAGCGGCAGTGGCGGCTGC
>JACCDK010115125.1_pt1 | contig 45767 bp, 45 predicted proteins | sample 7445871 | NCBI WGS metagenome assembly JACCDK01 (sample SAMN15323436, study PRJNA562643) | freshwater metagenome | isolation source: river surface water | place: USA:Blue River Watershed | collected 2017-08-15 | reverse complement strand
GGGGGTTATTTATTTAACAATTGCAATTACGAATTTCAACTTTTATTTTGTTTTTAAATTCAATGTGAAAACCATTAGTTTTATCTCGCATTGAACGACCGAAATCTTTATCTCTATTCAATTTTAATGAGGTTTCAATAGCTGATACAAGAGCGTCCATAATTTGTTGATTGTTTTTAAAATCTTCAACATCAATTGTGAAGACCAAGTTTGAGGTTTTAGAATTTTTCATAAGATATCTTTAATAATAAATATCGCATATAATCAAAAAACACTATAACTTTAATAGTTAACAATACCTTATTGTATAAGGGAAAATTAAGTAGAATTAACTATCGCAAACACTAATTGGGGGAATAATAGGGGAATTTGAAGAATTAAAAAACCCTAATTCCTTTATTTTCAAGGGATTAGGGTTGTTTTTAAGTGCGGGTAATAGGACTCGAACCTACACGCCTTGCGGCACCAGATCCTAAGTCTGGCACGTCTACCAATTTCGCCATACCCGCAAAAATTGTGAGTGCAAATATAACAATAAATATGAATTTCAAATTAGTAAAGACGAATTTTTTTTAAAAGTCTTTTTTGTATTTTTGAAAATCTAAACAACCCAATAAAATGAATACCATAAAAAATTACGTTCAAGAAAATAAAGAACGATTTATAAACGAGTTAATTGAATTATTAAAAATTCCCTCAGTAAGTGCAGATACAGCCTACTCTCAAGACGTTATTGATACCGCAAATGCTGTTAAAGAAAGCTTAGAAAAAGCGGGCTGCAACCATGTTGAAATTTGTGAAACACCCGGATATCCAATTGTCTTTGGAGAGCATATTATTGATAAAAACTTACCAACTGTTTTGGTTTATGGCCACTATGACGTTCAACCACCAGATCCAGTTGAGCTATGGACCTCCCCTCCTTTTGAACCGGTAATTAAAACTACCGATATTCATCCGGAAGGCGCCATTTTTGCACGTGGGGCTTGCGATGACAAAGGTCAAATGTACATGCATGTTAAGGCTTTTGAGTACATGATAGCAACCAATAATTTGCCATGCAACGTTAAATTCATGATTGAAGGAGAAGAAGAAGTTGGTTCAAAGTCATTGAGCTGGTTTGTAGAAAGAAACCAAGAAAAATTAGCCAATGATGTGATCTTAATTTCCGATACCGGAATGATTTCCAATCAACAACCTTCCATAACTACTGGACTAAGAGGTTTAAGCTATGTAGAAGTTGAAGTTACAGGCCCTAATAGAGATTTACACTCAGGCCTATACGGTGGAGCTGTTGCAAATCCTATTAATATTTTAACTAAAATGATTGCCTCACTTCATGATGAAAATAACCACATTACCATTCCAGGTTTTTATGATAAAGTGGAAGAATTATCTGAAGCTGAAAGAGCCGAAATGGCAAAAGCACCATTTAGTTTAGACGCTTATAAAAAAGCTTTAGATATTGCTGATGTTCATGGAGAAACAGGTTATGTAACCAATGAAAGAAATTCCATTCGCCCTACACTTGATGTAAACGGAATATGGGGCGGCTACATTGGCGAAGGAGCTAAAACAGTAATTGCAAGTAAAGCGTATGCAAAAATCTCAATGCGATTGGTGCCAAACCAAGATTGGGAAGAAATTACAGAACTTTTCACAAAACATTTTATTAGTATTGCCCCTAAGTCGGTTACTGTAAAAGTGACACCTCATCATGGTGGACAAGGTTACGTAACTCCAATTGATAGCATCGGGTATCAAGCTGCAAACCAAGCCTATACCGAAACCTTTGGGGTGCCTGCAATTCCGGTTCGTTCTGGTGGAAGTATTCCAATTGTAGCTTTATTTGAAAAAGAATTAAAAAGTAAAACCATACTAATGGGATTTGGTTTAGACTCAGATGCCATTCATTCACCAAATGAGCATTTCGGGATTTTCAACTACTTAAAAGGAATCGAAACAATTCCGTTATTCTACAAATATTTTGTAGAAATGAGTAAATAAATTTATTCCAAACCATAAAAAAACCCGTTTTATTGAAACGGGTTTTTTTATGAAATTAATTTTCTTTGAAGTAGGTTATTATTAATGATTTTTAACAACTCATGTTTGCTTTTATCAAATTCTAAAATAACAATTTCATCATACTTTAAACGTTCAATTTTATCCTTAATAATTAAATTTGGAACTCCTACAAAAAAGTGCTCGATCTTAAAATACAATTTAAGAAGATTGGCGAAATCTTCCATATCGTTTACCACAAAAAAACAAGCGTCGTATCCTTGAATCGCTTCAGAATCAAATCTTTTCTTATTGGTACAAACATCAAAATTCAACTTAGCAGAATAGTAATGTTTCAATAAAGAAGAAAATCCTTTTGAGGTATCGTATATGTATACTTTTTTATTCATTCAAATCATCTTATTTACAACTACTTAGACTAATATCAATAAAAGAAAAAGTGGTTAATAGTAAAAATACCTCTATTAGCTAAATATTGATTTTTATTTAGCCGAAAGGGCTTTATTAATAGATGAATGAACTATTTTTATAGACGAAATAGGATTTAAAGATTGAATAATTCACTACTATTTTCAATTATAGTAAATTAATAGAATCCATTAAAAGGGAGCGATTGTTTTTACTAACCGGAATTAAATCTTTACCAATCAAAACGGTAGAATCCTGAATATCAATAATTTTATTCACATTGATTACATACGAACGATGTATTTTTAAGAAAGAAGATTTTGGAAGTTTCTCTTCTATTTTCTTTAATGTAGTGTGAACGGTGTAATTATTAATTTCGGTTTTGATTAATATATAATCTCCATTTGCCTGAATAAAATTAATGGTAGCAATGTCAATTTTAATTAATCGTTTATCAATATTGACATAAATCTCTTTAGTAGTAGTATCAGGAAGAATTGGAGTAATAACAGGCTGTTCTTTTTTTATAGAAATGCGCTTTACTGCTCTATTAAAACGATCTTCTTCAATTGGTTTTACCAAATAATCGGCAATACAATTGTAATTAAAAGCATCTAAAGCAAAATTTTTATCTACAGTAACTAGGATGATTTTAGGTGGATTTTTTATAGTTTGAACAAAATCAAAACCCGAAAAATTTGGCATATGAATATCAAGGAAAATCAAATCTACCTTATTGGAATTAAGGTATTTCATAGCATCAATAGCATTAGAAAATTGCTCAACTAATACCAATTTTTCAGATTTCAAGATCAAAATGGATAGAATTTCTCTAGCCAATTTTTCATCATCAATAATAATACACTTAATCATAAAAATTAATGCTTATAATTTTTGGATAAAGTTAGTTATATTTTTTAATATAACTTCGAACTCTTTTTGATATTGCAAATTCTGATTTCGTAAATTTTGCTCAAAAAGACCGGCTAATTTATAGGAATCTTCCAGGCCCAATATTCCAATTTTATGTTTTAATTTATGAACTGCTTCTGATGATTCATGATAATTTGGAATAGCAATATTGTCATTGTAATTCGCTAATTGCTGTGGAAATTCACTTTTTAAAATTGAAATAAATTTATCGATGATTGCTTGATCACCATCGGCAATTTTATAAAAATAATCTAGATTTGGTTGCTCCATAATGAGTTATTTATGTAATGTAAAAAAGAATGTGGTGCCTTTATTTTCTTGGCTTTCCAACCATATTTTTTCGTTGCTGTTATCTAAAATTCGTTTCACAATTGACAACCCTATACCACTGGATTTATCATCCACATTAATCGATTCAAAAATCAAAAATATTTTTTCATGGTTCTTTTTTGAAATCCCAACTCCATTATCCTTAACCGAAAAAACATAATGCCCGTCTTCTTCCTGGCAAGAAATTTCTACTAACCCTTTTGGTTTATCATTAAAATTAATGGCATTATTAATTAAGTTTTGAAATAATTGCTGCATCCTAAAACCGTCTGCTTTAATGGTTGGCAATTTACTTTTGATATTAATTTCTATATGAGGCGGAACAAAAACCATGTTTAAAATATTATTTACCAAATCATTCAAGTCAACCTCTTCTTTTACAATATTTACTTTATCAATTTTAGAATAGGTTAAAATTCCATGAATAAGGTGGTTCATTTTTTCAACTTTTTTCTGAATTAATGTAAAATATTCTTCAGTTTGAGGATTAAAATTCTTTTCGTTTTCCTCTTTTATCCAAGTAATTAAGGAATGTATACTTCGCAAGGGTGACTTTAAATCATGGGAAACTACATGTGCATATTCATTTAAAGATTGATTTTGTTTTTCTAAACTATAAACTAATTCTTCACGCTGTTTATTGATTTTTATTATCTCAATAGTTTGCTGTTTTATATAATCGGAGGTATTAAAATCATTGAGTGTTGGATTATTATTAGTATCCAAATTCATAGAATTCAATATAAATTCTAGATTTTTATTAATTTCTTTCAAACTATCAGCTTCATCTCTTAATTTTTGATTGGCTTCGTACAATTCGTCCGAACTTATTTTCATAGAATGTTGAAGAATTGCAATTTGATCTTCATAATTACTATATGAATCATCTATAGATTCTAAAAATTGATCCATATGATTCAATCCATTCTTTAAATGCTTCCCAATTTGCCTTTTCAGTAATGAATTCATTATTCGCTTATAAGAGTTAGGGTCATTGTTTGATTGTGAAGATTGGTAAAATCATTTCCATAAAAAGGAGCTATTTGCCCATAAGAATAAAATCCAGTTATTAAAGTAGAATCATCTAATGATTCTTTTACATATTCGGTTTCTTCTCCTACTCGTTTATTCATTACCAATTTTCTGCCTATACAACTCACTAATATGGCAAGCTCGGCCTGTTTTTCTCTATTTTTGACTGCCAATTCGGTAGCGTTTTGTGCGCCGTCAATTAATGCATCTACAGAAGCCATTAATAGTTGTACTTTGGAATTTTCGGGGGCATCCCCAGCTAATAGTAAGGCTTTATTTTTCTCATCCAATCCTAAAATAGTCCTTACAACCGCTTGGTTTTTGCCTTCATAAGTAATATTTAATGGAAATGCTAAAGAGGCAGAAGGCAACCCAATTGCTCTATGAGCTAAATGATTTTTATAAACATCTAAGGCAGGCTTATTATCTATTTCATAGAGAATATTGTCTTTAGATTTAGTTATTTTTCTTTCGGGTCCAAATGGGAACCATCCTCCAGCACTTGCATAGGAAACCTCGAGAGCATCTCCATACAATCCGATCAATACTACTTCACCAGTTTTGGGATTTTCATTATAGGATGAAAGTGTTTTTTCAAAACGAGCATCATCACCACACATTCCGCCAGTAATGGATATTGAAGCATCTAAATTATTTTCCAACCCTTGAATCAACCTACTTCCATCCAACATTCCATCTGCTAAAACAAACAAATGTTTTAGTTTTTCTTTAGGCAATTTCGCTAAAAGCGTTTCGCCTAAAAGATTGATTTGCATGTTGAAATTTGCAATGTTTTCCCTTTCAATAATATAACTGCTGTTTTCGAACTCTATTGCAGTAACCGATATCGAATTATCAATCAGGCTGCCATCTAATATTTCACCTGAAGTGGATGCAAAAACAAGATTTTCATATGAAAACTCTTTTTTTATTTCCATTATACTATTTTCATCTTCTAACAAATATCGGTTACCAAAAACCAACACAAGTGGATTATTTAATTGCTCTTTTTTTTGCAAATAGCGCCAATTTTCATTTCCATTTTTTAATGCTTGAATTATTTTCATATCATTACTTTTTTAGCTCAATAAAAAATGTTGTTCCCACACCCAACTCACTTTCTATCCAGATTTTTCCGTTAAACAGCTCAACAATTTTCTTAGCTATAGAAAGTCCTAATCCGGTGGATCTGTCATTATTATTAAAATACTTAGACACATTAAACAGGTGGGGTTGGTTTGCTTTGGCAACGCCTCTTCCATTATCCTTAATCGAAAAAATATACGAATTCCTATTTTCTTTATAATCTATTTCAACTATTCCATTTGGTTTATCAATAAACTTTACTGCATTGCAAATCACCTTTTGAAATAATTGTTGCAACCTATTTTTATCGATTAATAGAGAGGGTAATTTTTGAATAATTTTAACTTCAATGTTTTTTGGAATCAACAAATTTTCAATACTTATCGATACTATTTCATTACAATTTACAACCTCATAAATGAATGCATCTTTATCTATTTGTGCATAATCTAAAATGCCTTCTATTTGACGATTCATTTTTTCCAATTTATTTTCAATCGTGGTGAGATATTCTATAGATTGATCCTTAAGTTCATTATCTTCTTTAATGAAAGTTATTAATGAATAAATACTTCTAATTGGGCCTTTTAAATCGTGGGAAGCAATTAATGCATAGCTTTCAAGATCCTTATTGGTTTTTGCAACATTATTTGCCAATTCTTCGGTTTTTGACTTTAGAGTAATATTTTTGGTAATATCTTCTTCAATTGCAAAATATTTTAAGATTTTACCTTCCTTACTATACAATGCTTGACCCTGAATTTTTACCCAATATTTCTCACCCGACTTTTTATAATTTATTATCTCACACTTAAAAGGAAGTCCATTTTTTATTTGATTACTTAAGTATTTTATTTGCTCTTTATTTGACTCTTTACCTTGTAATATTTCTCCCGGTTTTTTTCCTATAACTTCATCAAAAGAGAATTCCGACATGGTAATAAAACTGTTATTTACCCACTCAATTTTCCCCTGACTATCGCAAATAATTACGGCGTTAATGTTTTTTTCTGCAATTAAAGAAAGAAGAACAAGCTGCTCCTCTTGGTTTTTTTGAGAATCATAACCCAAATCTGAATTATTCAAAATTGGTGTTCCTAAAAAAAGAAAATCCTCTTTATATGAATGAATTTGTCCTGCAATTTTTAAATCCGTTTGTTTTGAACTAATCGTAACATTTTCTTTAGCTATTCTTTTTTTTATTTCGGGATTACTGGTAAAATAATCAAAGATGGAATTTGATTGTGTACTTTTTGAAATACAATCAGATAAACCTTGTCCGTATTTTAGAATATTAAAATCCTTGTCCCATAAAATAAAATAAGGGAAAATGTGATTAAAACTAGTTGCGTCAAACTCAAATTGGGAATCTTTCATGATCAATAAAAAAAGGCTATTATAAAAGTTCATTACTTGACCAATAATCGAGTGTTTTTTTTACCAAAACTAGATAATCTTCGTATTTTAAAGGTTTAATCATGTATCCAGAAATTCCTATTTTATAACAATTTACAATATCTCTATGGTTATTGGAGGTTGTAAAAATAATAACCGGAATATGTCTGCTTTCTTGTTCTGATTTTACAATTTTTAAAAATTCAATACCGTTAAGTTTTGGCATATTTAAGTCTAAAAGTATGATGTCGGGGATAAATTCTTTTGCTTTCAAAATCGCTAAGGCCTCTTCTCCATTACTAGCTTCCATTAATCGATGATTGACACCAATTTTTTGCAAAACCCTCACAAACATCATAACCTCTATAGCATCATCCTCTACAAATAAGATATTTAATAGCTTAAACATGAGTACTTTTTTTAATATGATTTTCAAATATTAGATATTATTTTATTCTATTTTCATAGAAACTAAATAAATCGTTAAAATAACATTTATTATAGATGAATAAATTGATATTTCTTACAAAATAAAAAAATACTCAAAAAAAAACCTCTTGAGTACTTCAAGAGGTTTTTTTTTGAGGATTTTTATATTATTCTTGGGATTGAATTTCCGCCTGAATTTTTTTTGTAAGACTTTTAAAAACCAATTCATAGGAATCATTAATAAGTTCAAGCATCATTTTATCGGAAACATCCCCATTAAAAGCTACCGTGTTCCAATGAATTTTACTCATGTGCCACCCCGGAATTATTGCTTCATACTCTGCTCTAAGTTCTTGGGTTCTATCGGGATCACATTTTAAATTTAACGAAGGTGTTCCTTTTTCCCACTCGTTTAAAGAGGTGAGGCAAAACATTTTTCCACCCACTTTAAAAACCAAAGTTTCTTCATCAAATGGGAAATGTTCTGTAACTCCTTTTTTAGAAAGGCAAAAATCATATAACTGCTGGATGTTCATTTTATCTTTTTATTTTATAACTACTTAACTTTCTCCATCATTTTTTCGGGATGTGCTAATGCAGCGAACCCAAATTTTTTATACAAAAAATGAGCATCAGAAGTTGCCAAACGCCATATCTTAACCTGTTGCAATTCGGGTTCGGTCATCATAGCATTAATTAAAATTGAAGAATACCCATTTCCACGTTGTTCTTCAATTATAAAAACATCCATTACATAGGCAAAAACAATATAATCTGTAATTACTCTGCAAAAGCCAATTTGTTTTTCATCTAAATAAATTCCGAAACAAAAAGAAGAATCTATTGTTTTTTGAACTTCATCAATAGTCCTTCCAGCAGCCCAATACACATCTTTCAAAAAATTTTGAATAAATGGAACATCGAGCTTGGCTTTATCTGAAGAAACGGTTATCATATTTTATACAAAATGGGTTTTGACGGGGAAGCATCATTTTCAAAAGATGCAATTTGTAAATTCAAAATATAACTCCCATCTCTAACGGAATCATTAACATATATCAACTCGGTAATGGTACAATTTAATCTAGCGTCCGCATTTAAATTGGTTACATTTTTTACATTCCAAAAAGCCTTATGGGCAAGTAATTTCCCTTCATCTTCCTCTCGGTCAACACTTGGTAAATCAATTAAAAGATGTTCAACTCCAATTTCTCTTATAAAAATTGCAGCTTCCTCAGCCAGATAAGGCGGATTTGTTTTTGAATAATTCTGATTTTTTTTACTCTCTAAATTGGGTGAAGTCCTAATAACAATTGCTTCAGGAGATTTACCATTTAAAGAATTTTCAATTTGAGATTTGGAGATAATACTGTCTTCCCCAACGTGTTCTGGAGTAACCGAAATCAATTCGGCAGTGAAAAAAAACTGCTTTAGACACTGATTAATCGAATAAAATTCTCTTGTAATGTGCCCTAAACATTCTGTGTGAGTGCCATGCCCATGTGGATTAAATAAAATATTATTGAAATTTGTAGAACTTCCCTCAGAAACTTTCCCTATCCAATCTCCAAATTTTACCGGTTCAATTTCGGGCTTTTCAATATACCATGCAATAGGATTTTCGTCGGTATTGGTTAAGGGAATCGAAATGTCAATAGGTTTTGACAAATCAATTTCAAAAGTCTGGTTTTTATGGATAATCGTTGTTTTCAAAAGACTGATTTTATTCCAAATTTAGTAAAAATAAATCGGATGCAATTCCATCGCTCAAGAACTTCCCTTTTTGAGTAGTTCTTAAAATTTCATCATCCATAAATAATAAATGATCCTCAATATAACGCGCAGCTTGCTTGTTTAAATAGTGTAAATAGGTTGGGCCAAATTCCTTTTCAATTCGTTGTAAAGAAACGCCCCACATGGTTCGCAATCCAGTCATAACATATTCATTATAACGATCTGTTTTAGATAAGATTTCGGTTTCTAAGGGCAAAATACCTTCCGAAATAGATTTTATATAAACCGAATTGTTTGATACATTCCAACCTCTTTTTTGTCCGTCATAACTGTGCGCAGACGGACCAATACCAATGTATTTTTTACCCAACCAGTAACTCGAATTGTTTTTTGAAAAATAATTTTCTTTTCCAAAATTGGACAATTCGTAGTGTATAAAATTATTTTCATTGAGTTTTTCAACCAATATTTGAAAATGCTCTTGCGCTACTTCTTCGTCGGGCTGCGGAATTATTTCTTTTTGAATGAACGAATGCAAAGCCGTTTTTGGCTCGACCGTTAAAGCATAACTAGAAATATGCGGAACATTAAAAGACAACGCCATTTCTATATTTTGCATCCATTTTTCATTACTCATTCCGGGGATACCATATATCAAATCAATGGAGATATTGTCAAAATATTGGGTCGCTTCTTCTAAACATTTTTTGGCTTCCGCCGAATTATGAGCCCGATTCATCATCTTCAAATCATCTTCAAAAAAAGATTGAATCCCAATAGAAAGTCGATTGATTTTGAGATTGGAAAGTGAAACTATTCGTTCTTTTGATAAATCATCCGGATTGGCTTCGAGGGTTATTTCTGGATTCTCAACAACATTATAATTAGAGTAAATTTCGGCTATCAAAAATCTTAAATCTTCAATCGCTAACAGAGAGGGAGTTCCTCCACCAAAGTAAATGGTTTCTACAACCGCATCTTCAAACTCGTTTTTTCGCATTTGAATTTCTTTGGCTAAAGCCATAATCATTTCGCTTTTTTTCTTCATTGAAGTAGAAAAATGAAAGTCGCAATAATGACATGCTTGCTTGCAAAAAGGAATGTGAATGTAGATGCCGCTCATTTATTATTTCTTTACGCGATCTTCATTTTGTTTTACAAAAGCATCCCATCCTGAATAACTTTTTGCACCAACAACTTTTCCTGAGTTGAAAAAATGACAAACCGCAGCAGCTAAACCATCTGTGGAATCTAAATTTTTAGGAAGTGTTTTTAGTCCCAATAACTGTTGCAACATTTTAGCAACTTGCTCTTTTGTGGCGTTCCCGTTTCCGGTTATAGCCATCTTAATTTTTTTCGGCTCGTATTCAGTAATCGGAATGTCTCTCGAAAGTCCGGCTGCCATTGCAACGCCTTGAGCTCGTCCTAATTTCAGCATCGATTGCACATTCTTACCAAAAAAAGGCGCTTCAATAGCTATTTCATCGGGGTGATGGGTATCAATCAATTCAATGGTTCGCTCAAAGATGACTTTTAGCTTTTGATAATGGTTGTCGTATTTACTCAAAATCAATTCATTTAACTGAATGAATTCCATTTTTTTATTTACAACCCTAATTAAGCCAAAACCCATAATCGTGGTTCCTGGGTCAATACCTAATATGATGCGCTCGTTTGCCAATTATTTAGTTTCAAGATTAAAAAATCTAAGCAAAGTTTTGTGTTTCTTTGCAACAATGATTTCAATTCCTCACAAAGCTAAACAATTCGGCGTTTTTATAATCAAACTTTTGATTGTAATTGCAGCTTTTTATTTCATCTACCATGAATTAGCAAACAATAGCCAGCTCGATTGGAATAAATTTTTGGTTTTATATCGAAAAAATCAGTCGGTAGCTGGAATTAGTTTTTTACTGTTCCTAAGTTTTTGTAATCGCTATTTTGAAATTTTGAAATGGCAAAATTTAGCACAAGAAGTGGAAGTGATTTCAAAACTTGAGGCAACGAAGCAAGTTCTAGCTGCTCTAACACTTGGGGTATTTACTCCGGTTGGTGTTGGTGAATATGTTGGAAAGGCTTTGTATTTTGATAAAAAAGACGCCAAAAAAATTGTTTTTTTAAACCTTCTTTGCAACGGAATTCAAGCGCTTGTTACAGGTTTATTTGGCTTAATAGGAATGCTCGTTTTAGGCTATTATTATTGGGGTGCCTTGTTAATTTTAAGCTGCGTATTAGTGCTTTTAATTTCATTTTTTTCCAAAAAAATTTTGATTCAAGGACACTCTATTGAGAATTTCATTTCTAGAATCAATGCCATTCCAAAAAAAATACATCACAAAAACATCCTACTTGGTTTGGCTAGGTATTTGGTTTTTTCACACCAATATTATTTTTTGTTTGTAGCTTTTGATGTTAATTTGCCTTATGTAACTTTAATGGCGAGTATATCTACGGTTTATTTATTGGCTTCCATTATTCCAAGTTTTCAGTTTTTAGACTTTGCTTTAAAAGGAAGTTTGGCAGTTTATTTCTTCGGGGAATTGGGCGTTAATCAATGGATAACGGTATTTGTAACTACATTAATGTGGTTTTTAAACATTGTATTACCTGTTGTCATTGGAAGTTACTATGTTTTAATATTTAAATTAAAGAGCGTTAAATTATAGGTTATGGTATTTGTGTTATTTTTTATTTTGTTGCTATATAGTGCTTTTATTGTACAATTATTATTTGGGTTTAACAAACTAAACTATTTTGAAAAAACTGAAAAACCACCTCAAACTTCGTTTTCAATTATTGTCCCATTTAGAAATGAAGAAAAAAACCTACCTAAGCTTTTAAAATCAATTGCCAACCTTAATTATCCAGTTGAAAAATTTGAAATAATATTGGTGGATGACTTTTCTAGTGATGCTTCCGAAAGAGTTTGCATCAACTGGCGTTTGGCTAATGGCTTAATCGAATCGACACTTTTAGAAAACTTACGACTCTCAAATTCTCCAAAAAAAGATGCTATTTCACGAGCCATACCCATTGTAAAACACCCTTGGATAATCACTACGGATGCCGATTGTGTGGTTCCAAAAAACTGGCTTACAACTTTAGATAATTTTATACAAGAGACACAACCCGAAATGGTAGTGGGTGCTGTTGTTTATAAAACTAAAAACAATTGGATGCATCATTTTCAACAACTCGATATAATGAGCCTTCAAGGAACTACAATTGGTAGTTTTGGACTGGATAAACCATTTATGTGCAATGGCGCTAATTTTGCCTATACGAAGCAATTATTCATAGAAATTGGTGGCTTTGGAGGAATTAACAGCACGGCAAGTGGAGATGATGTTCTTTTATTACAAAAAGCAATTGCTCACAATTCTGATAAAGTGGGTTATATAAAAAATAAAGACTTCATTGTAAAAACCAAACCCATTAATGACTTGTTTGAACTCTTTATGCAGCGCGTTCGGTGGGCAAGTAAAACTTCAAGTTATAAAAATAATTACGCCAAAATACTTGCAGTAATTGTTTTGGCAATGAATTTATCTTTATTGCTTTCACTCGGACTTTGGTATTATGGTAATATAAACTTTTGGTATATAGCCATTGCATTTGGAATTAAATACTGCATTGATTATTTATTACTTTATAAAACAAATTCTTATTTGAGAAAAAAGAAACTATTTCCCCCTCTTGCAAGCAGTCTTTTATATCCTTTGTTTTCATCATTAGTTGCTATTTACTCAATTTTTGGAAGTTATAGATGGAAAGGAAGAAGCTTTTATAGTTAAAAACTAAGATCAGAATAATACTATTTTTTATAAGAAAATACTTATAAATTCTTATTTTTGACAAAAAAAATGATTAGATATTCCCCCTTATCTATCTTAATCTTTTTTCTGTTTACATTATTTTCGGGAGTTGCTCAAGAAAGTATAGCTGAAAAAGATTTTATGGTGCGTTATTTTTCAGATCGATTAGAACTTGATTTTGATAAAGCAAAATTACCAAGTACTTTAAAAGTTATTGATGTTTTTTCAAATAATGAAATAGCTATTGAGAAAACTACCAATCCTAACTTTTTTATAATAAATTCCATAAAACCTTCTCAGTTTTTCAAAATTGAATACACCTTGAAGGAAGCTAAAACAAGTACTTTAAGTACCGTGATTGCATCAAAATCGGCATCTAGTGGATCCATAAATGTATATTTCAATCATCCGGTGGACACTAGTTTTAGTCAAACGCAAGCCGCAGTGAATTTGGCTGACACACTAGATAATATGCTAATAAGCTATATTGATAATTGTGTTGCAACATTGGATATTGCCATTTACAATTCTTATTCTCCATCTGCAGCAGCAGGTATTGCCGGAGCTATTAATGCAGCCTATGCAAGAGGTGTTCAAGTACGAGTCATTTATGACGGCGGCACAAGTAGCGTTATGATACCACTACTAAATAGTGCCATTCCTACACTTGCTAGCCCAACAACTTCGAGCTATACCATAATGCATAATAAATTTGTAATTATCGATGCCATTTGTAATAATCCATTTCTATCTTATGTATGGACCGGATCTACCAATTGGACAACAGCACAAATTGATGGTCCAGACAAAAATAATGCAATAGTAATTCAAGATCAAACTTTAGCAGCAGCCTACACTTTAGAATTTGAGGAAATGTGGGGAAGTGCTACAGCGACTCCAAATACCACTTTGTCAAAATTTGGACAATACAAAACTGACAATACTCCGCATAATTTTATTATTGGTGGAAGTATTGTAGAATGTTATTTTAGTCCATCTGATGGAACTAATTCGAAAATAATTGGTGCAGTAAATTCTGCTAATACCGATATAGAGGTTGCGGTAATGAATTTCACTAGAAGTGATGTTTGTTCGGCAATATTAAATAAATTTTCAAGCGGAGTTACCAATTGTAACGTAATTGTTGATAGTAGCAACCCATTAAGTAATCAAATATCCAATTTACAGGCTGGCCTATTACCTAATCATGCAGTGGTTGATGCGGCGTCAGGAATTATGCACCACAAGTTTATGGTTGTAGATAATTTTAATAGTGCTTCAGATCCTCTTGTACTTACCGGTTCTCATAATTGGAGCACTTCTGCCGAAACTAAAAATGATGAAAATACGCTGATCGTTCACGATGCCAATATTGCCAATCAATATTATCAAGCTTTTGCAAATGTGTATCAAGCAGCTGGAGGTATAATAATCAATCCATTAGCTAATTCAGAATACCAACTTGAAGATTTCAAAAATCTAAAAATAATACCAAATCCAAATAATGGTGTTTTTCAATTGTACTCAAATGAAATAATTGATTCGTTACACATCCGAATTTATGATGTTTTGGGAAAACTAATACAAGAAAAGCACTATACTGAATTTGTCAATAGCATTATTGATATGACTTCAGAAATGGCTGGTTTTTATGTAATGGAAGTAAATCAAAGTGGTAATTCTTTTCATTACAAAATAGTAAAAAAATAACTTAATTTTTACCGTTTTCGGTTTTAATAATAACGGGTAAAATAAATTGAGTTTTTACCGGAATTCCTCTTTTTATTGCTGGGTTGACTTTAGGAAAATCAACTAATTTTATTTTTAAAATACTATCTATTTTAATGGTGTCATAGGCAATAGTATCTCGAGGAAATTGGGGTTCAAATTGCAATGATGCATCCGAGTTAATAGTAACTTTTACTTCAATAGTATCTAATTTTGGAAATAAGATTTTTAGTGTGTCAATGCTTAATTTCTGCTGAATTGTGCTTTGCATAAATTCAAAAAAACATTGTTTGCGTTGAATAGGATTCGTTAATTTTTCACAATCGGCTATAGATGGATATTGATCTACCTCTTTCCAATTGATTTCTTTCATTCGTTGATTCAACAAGTCTTTTTCATTGGGTACTTGCTTCTCAAAATATTGACAAGATTGAAAAAGGAGCACTAAAAAAAATAAACTTATCTGTTTCAATTGTTTGTTTATTATACAACTCACCAAAAATAGTAAAAAATAAAATAGTTTCCTAAAAGCAAAAAAGCCATCCTTATTTGGGTGGCTTTTTTGCTATGAAAAAACTTAATAAATTAGTTTACAATTATTTTCTTAGTTTCTTTTTGATTGGAATCTGATGTAACTTCTACAAAATAACTTCCAGCTGCAACTTCTTTAAGATTTAAAGTTTCTATTGCATTTGATGGAGTATAATTTTCAGTTTTTATGGTTCTTCCAAGCATATCAATTAATCTAATTTGTTTTACCATTGCAGTTCCTGATAGCTGAACAGTTAACTGCTCTCTAGCAGGATTTGGAAATACACTAAAATTTAAACTTGAAAATTGATCTGAAGCAAGTGCTTCAACGGTCACATTAATAGTTGTTACTCCTGCACATTGTCCCGCATTTGGAGTAAAAGTATAGGTTTGTGTTCCTAAAGTGTTCGTAGAAATTGTTGCTGGTGACCAAGTACCTGTAATTCCGTTATTTGATATGGCAGACAAGCTTTCTGGTGTTGCATTTTGATAATATGGCCCGTAGGTATTGAATAGCGGTGCAATGGTTGTATTTACAGTGTCTGTTGTTAGAACAAAAGATCTCGTTTCAACACAACCTGTAGATATTTTTTTAATTCCGGCCCAAATTACTTCGCCATCAGCACCTAAATAATTTGTATTATTTGTAATTGGGTTGGCTAAGTTTTGTGCGTCTGATTGATTATGATAATAAGATACTGCATAACCATTTGCAATTAATCCTGTTAAAATCACAGGTGTATTGTTTGTTAAATTGTAAGTAGACCCTTGACATGCTGTTAAATTAGTAGGATTTGTGATGATCATTGGCGCAGCAAACTCTACATTAATACATTGTGAAGTTGGACACGATATACCCATAGGGTATACGGTTACACAAAGTTGACCTGGTTGATTAATTGGAACACAACTGCCTGAAACATTAGGAATTACTTCTCCATTCAAAACCCATTCATGAATTATTGAATTTGATAATCCAGTACATATTTGTTGCGTTGTTCCATAACATGGAGCTAATCCATTTGAAACGAGTAAATCATCTGGTAAATTAACTAATTGATCAGCATTAAAGCTATTCGCTTCAATAAAAACTGCAGAATCAAAGGCATTATCACTCACATTTGCAATTGCTAATTTAATATGATAGGTTTCCCCACATTGCACTGTGGTACTTGCCGGTAAAACTTTGGTTCTACCATCGTATTGTGTCCCAAAATTAACATTTGGTGTTGATCCAGTCCCATTATTAATATAATAATCTGAATTAAGTACATTATTGATAGTATTAATAGTTATAGGTGTTGTGGTAGTTGGAAGTACCGCAAGATTTTTTGCATTACCACTAAAAGGTCCAGAAATACCAGGACCACTAATGAAAAAACCAAAAACATCATTAAAACTTGAATTAACAAATTCTAAATATTCTTCGGAAGCAAAAACATAATTAAAACTTAAATTCTGTCCAATTGGAACAAAATCAAATTCAATAATTGCTGTATTTCTAACTGTATTTGTAGTAAGCATAGCCAAATCTGGGTCTCCGGCTACTGGGACTGCAGGAGCTAAACTTGCACCCGAAAGGTCATTAGGCCCTTCAGCAACCATTGAATTCCCCGTAGAAAGAATTATTCCATTTGCAATTCCAACGCTATTGATACCGTTTGAAAATTTTCCTACTTGATCAACAATCGTATTTGCAGCAGCTGTGGTTCCATTAAATTTAATATTTGTAACTGTAATACCGCTACCTAATAAATAATTTTGAACATAATCTGACGGGGTTAGTTCAGTATTACCAACAGCAACCTGTGATTGTATTGTATTTATTGAAATAATACATATAAAAAGTAAAAATTTTTTCATGCTAAAAATGATATGTAAATTAAATAGCAAACATTTAATATATTGCTAATTACAAATATATAATTTTAATTTTAAGTTGATCTCAAAAAATTTAACATTAACAAAAAAAGTAGAATGAAAGTGATTTAAAGCAAAAAAGCCATCCACAATAAAGTGGAAAGCTTTTCATTGGTCTAACTACTAAACCGTGATGCGAGTTACAAATTCGCATCGAAAACAACACAACTAATTTTGAATGAACTACTAAATTAATAAACTATTCAGCACTTGCATTTCATATGCTTTATTGGGCAAAAAAGCACTTTGTTTCCAAAGTGCTTTTTCCCAATTTTAGCGGTCTGGACGGGACTCGAACCCGCGACCCCATGCGTGACAGGCATGTATTCTAACCAACTGAACTACCAAACCTTCGCTTTATTGCGGTTGCAAATATACACCCATTTTTAAAATTAGCAAGTGTTTCTATTATTTTTTTAATTAATTTTTTACTTGATTTAGCATTAGTTAACCAAACATTTGTTTTTCAGCCAAGTATGTGGTTAAGATTTTATCAAAATTTGACCCAACATTTACCGGAACATACTTAATTTTATTTTGCGCACAAACTAAAGAGAGATTTTTAAAGTAATCTTTCAGATTTTTCTCATACTCCTCTTTTACATTTTCTGCAAATAGATTAACTACTTCTCCTGATTCAACATCTATAAATTTTCTTGGGGTATTATCAAAATCAAAATTTAACTCCGTTTTATCATCAATAACATGAAATAAAACTACCTTATGTTTGTTGTGTTTTAAATGCTGTAAGGCGTTGAGTAATTCTTCCTGATTTCCATCCTGAAACATATCTGTGAAAATAACAATCATCGATCTGCGATGAATTTTTTCTGCCACTTGATGTAAAAAAGTAATCGTGTCTGTAGCTTTGGATTGCTTTGGATGATCTAGCAAATCTTCCAGTTTATGTAACAACATTCTATGGTGGCGGTCACTCCCTTTTTCGGGAGCATAATATTCATAATTATCCGAAAATACACTCAATCCAACGGCATCACGCTGCTTTTTCAACAAACTCATAAGCACCGCTGAAGCCAAAACCGAAAATCCGATTTTACTTTCATAAAAATTTTGATTTGCCTCCAACTTTGGATAATGCATGGATGAGGAATTGTCAATTATCAAATGACAACGAAGATTGGTTTCTTCCTCAAATCGTTTGGTAAATAATCGATCTGTTTTGGCAAAAAGCTTCCAATCGATGTGCTTCGTGCTTTCACCGATGTTGTAAATTTTATGTTCGGCAAATTCGGCAGAAAAACCATGAAAAGGTGATTTATGCATCCCCGAAATAAAGCCTTCCACAACTTGGTTAGCCAATAACTCGAGATGTTTAAATCCAGAAATAAGTTCTTTTTGTTCTTCTATTTTCATACATCAAATATAATTTGAAAATTTCAATATGTATCTATTTCGGATAAATTATATTAATAAAAAAAGGTTCAGCTTTCACTGAACCTTTTAATCTATTTATTTGCTTTAATTATAACAAAGCGTCAATTGCATCGGTATAGGTTTTTTTCGGAGCTACTCCTACTTGACGACCAACTACTTCTCCGTTTTGGAAAATTAATACCGTAGGAATGTTTCTCACACCATATTTCGCAGCAAATTCTTGGTTTGCATCTACATCTACTTTTCCAACTACAGCTTTGCCTTCGTATTCTGAAGAAACCTCATCGATAACTGGTCCAACCATTCTACAAGGTCCACACCAAGCTGCCCAAAAATCTACTACTACCGGTTTATCTGATTTTAAAACTACTTCATCAAAAGTAGCATCTGTTATTGCTAATGCCATATCTTTTTTATTAAATTTATTAATGTTATCGTTTATCTAGGCAAATATAATTAATTATTTTATGGATGAAATGTAACAAGTATTACTTTTCGTTATTTATTAATTAATTTAGTTTATAGTTAACCGGAACTTTATCTAATTCTTCCAATAACTCTTTGGAAATTTTGACTTTCAATTTTCTGCTTGGCATGGCCAATCGGGTAACAACTCGATTCTCTTCAACTGAAATTGGCATATTCACCTCCATGTCGGGCTCTTCTAATTCGGATTCTAAATCAACTGCCACCTCATCCAAATCACCTTCTTCAGATTCAGTAGAAATTGGTAGTGCTACCGGCACATTTTGCTCTAGGATTTTGGTTACTTTTTCTATTTCTAATACTTCAAAATTAACCGAATTCTCTCCACTATTTGCTTTAAAAAGCTCGCTCAATCTTTGAATTAAATTTGAATTCAAATCTTGAATATTCAAATGAATGGATAACTTTTTGGCGAAAGCCGGCAAAACATCAGCCAAGAATTTTGCGTCTTGAAAGGTAATTCTTGGATCCGATTTTTTTCCGGTGTCCCGATTTACCCAACCGTCTTTTACGCTAATTTTGAAATAAATGAATTGATTGTTGACTAAAAAATGTCGGAATTTCAGATATTCTTCGTCAAATATTCTAAAGTCATGGCTCTCATCATAACCTTCTAAAGTGAAAGAGGCCCAATCTTTTCCTTTCTGCCCAGTGCGGTATTGTACATTAGTTACAATCCCCCCAAAAGTTAAGTTTTTACCTACAAGTGGTTCTAAATTTTTTAATTGAGCCAATTTAATATTACAGAAATAGTTCATTTCATATCGATAATCATCCAGCGGATGCCCCGAAATATAAATACCAACTACTTCTTTTTCCTTAGCCAGTTTTTCCATCGTGCTCCATTCGGCACAAGGAGGCACAATTGGCTCGGCAATTTGTACTTCACTGGCTTCGCCAAACAAACTGACTTGCGATGAATTTTCATTTTCCTGAAATTTCGAACCATAACGAATTGCCTTCTCTAAAAAGGTAATTCCATCTCCATCTAAGTGGAAATATTGCGCGCGATGGGTATCTTCAAAACAGTCGAAACCTCCTGCATATGCTAAACTTTCAAAAGCTTTTTTATTGGCTGCACGCAAATCTATTTTTTTGGCTAAATCAAATATTGATTTATAAGGCGCCTCTTTTCTATTTTGTACAATGGTATCTACGGCATTTGCTCCAACACCTTTTACGGCTCCTATTCCAAATCGAACAGCATAGTTATCATTTACCGTAAACTTATAAAACGATTCATTCACATCTGGTCCTAGCACCTTCAATCCCATTCGCTTACATTCTTCCATAAAGAAAGAAACTTGCTTAATGTCGTTCATGTTATTAGACAAAACCGCTGCCATATATTCGGCTGGATAATTGGCTTTTAAATAGGCTGTTTGATAGGCAATCCAAGCATAACAAGTAGAATGCGATTTATTAAACGCATACTCTGCAAAGGCCTCCCAATCTTTCCAAATTTTCTCTAATTTATCGGCTGGATGTCCTTTAGCTTCCGCTTGAGAAATGAATTTAGGTTTCATTTTGTCAAGTACATCTCGTTGTTTTTTCCCCATTGCTTTACGCAACACATCGGCATCCCCTTTGGAGAAACCTGCCAATTTTTGAGACAAAAGCATTACCTGCTCTTGGTATACGGTAATTCCGTAGGTGTCTTTTAGTAATTCTTCGCAAGCTTCAAGATCGTAAACAATTTCTTCTTCACCATTTTTTCGCTTAATAAAACTCGGAATGTAAGCAATAGGCCCAGGTCTATACAAGGCATTCATGGCAATCAAATCTGGAAAAACCGTTGGTTTTAATTCCTTCATGTATTTTTGCATTCCCGGACTTTCATACTGAAAAATACCTACCGTTTCTCCTCTTTGAAAAAGTTCATAGGTTTTAAGATCATCAATTGGAAATTCGTCGGGATTGAGCTCAATACCTGTTCTATATTTTACTAATTTAACCGTATCTTTTATCAGAGTTAGGGTCTTCAAACCCAAGAAGTCCATTTTCAACAAGCCGGCACTTTCAACCACCGAGTTATCAAACTGGGTTACATACAACTCAGAATCTTTGGCAGTAGCAACAGGAACGAAATTGGTGATATCGTCTGGAGTGATAATTACCCCGCAGGCATGAATACCGGTATTTCTTAAATTTCCTTCTAAAACTTGCGCTTGCTGAATAGTTTCTCCACCTAAATCACCAGAACTTCCCAGAGCAATCAAATCTTTAACTTTATCAAACTCTTCAGGACGAAGTGCCTTTTTCAAGCTGGCTTCATCCATTGAAAATATCTTAGCTAAATTCAAGTTATTAGGAATCAGTTTGGCAATTTTATCCGCTTCAAACAAAGGTAAATCCAACACACGAGCGGTATCTCTAACCGAAGATTTTGCCGCCATGGTTCCGTAGGTAATGATTTGAGCCACCTGTTTTGAACCGTATTTTTGAATTACATAATCCATTACTTTCCCTCTACCTTCATCATCAAAATCGATATCAATATCGGGAAGGGAAACCCTGTCTGGATTCAAGAATCTCTCAAAAAGCAGATTGTACAACAACGGATTAATATTGGTAATTCCCAAACAATAAGCCACAACAGATCCGGCTGCAGAACCCCGCCCAGGACCAACAGAAACTCCCATTTTTCGGGCTTCGGCAATGAAATCTTGAACAATCAAAAAATATCCTGGATAACCCGAATTTTCAATGGTTAGTAATTCAAAATCAATGCGTTCCTGAATTTCAGGAGTAATGTCTTTGTATCTTCTTTTGGCGCCTTCATAAGTTAAATGATGAAGATATTTATTTTCACCTCGCTTCCCGCCGTCCTGTTGATCTTCAGCAACGAGAAATTCCTCGGGAATTGAAAATTTTGGTAACAATACTTCACGAGCAAGATCAAAAATTTCAATGCAATCTACAATTTCTGCAATATTTGAAATTGCCTCAGGCAAATCTGCAAAGAGTTGCTTCATCTCTTCGCTCGATTTGAAATAATATTCTTGATTTGGCAAACCGTATCGGAAGCCACGACCTCTACCTATTGGCGTAGATTGCTTTTCTCCATCTCGAACACAAAGCAAAATATCATGGGCATTGGCGTCTTTTTTATCAATGTAAAAAGTATTATTGGTAGCCACTAATTTCACATTGTGCTTTCTGGCTAACGTAATTAAAGACGCGTTTACTCGGTTTTCATCCTCTTGATTGTGGCGCATTAATTCGATATAGAAATTGGCACCAAACTGTTCTTTCCACCAAATTAATGCCTCTTCTGCTTGGTTTTCTCCAAGATTCAGCACTTTATTTGGAACCTCACCATACAAACTTCCTGAAAGAACAATAATATCTTCCTTATATTGTTTTATTATATCCCTGTCAATTCTAGGAACATAATAAAACCCATCTGTGTATGCTATGGAAGCCATTTTGGCTAAATTGTGGTAGCCCTTTTTATTCTTAGCTAAAAATACAACCTGAAACCCATTGTCTTTTCGAGTTTTATCTTTATGATTTTCACAAACAAAAAATTCGCAACCTAAAATTGGCTTAATCGTAATTTCTTCTGGAGTATTTCCAGCCTCAATTGCGGCTTTGTTTTTTGCTTCCGCAGATTTGTTATGGTACAGAATATCCCTCACAAAGTGGAAGGCTCCCATCATATTTCCCATATCGGTCATTGCAACCGCCTGCATTTTATTCTTTACTGCCGCTGCAACTAAATCTTTGACAGAAACAGTTGATTGTAATACCGAAAATTGGGTGTGATTGTGCAAATGAACAAACTCCGAGTCCACAAGAATTTGTTTGTTTTCGGTAAGCGTTTCATTTGAAATTGGAACATGGTCTTTATCCCCAAATTGTTGTCTTATCTTACTAGAAGCCTCTTTTAGATTAACATGTTGTAACCCAATTAAAGAAATTGGCTTGGGATTTTTTAATTTAAATTCCTCAAAATATTCTGAAGTAACTCCAAGTTCTTCTGTGGTAAATTGTTGAGTTCGTATTAATTCGAAAAAACATCTCGTGGTTGCTTCCACATCGGCAGTAGCATTGTGAGCTTCTGCAAAAGGTTGCCCAAAAAGATATTGGTGTAATTCGGTTAAAGTGGGTAATTTAAATTTTCCTCCCCTTCCTCCCGGAAGCTGTAACAAAGAAGCGGTTACTTCGGTACAGGTATCAAGTATTGGCATTGATGACATGGGAGACTGAATTCCCATTCGATGGAATTCGCAGCCCATAATATTCACATCAAAACCAAGATTTTGCCCAACAATAAATTTAGCTATGGAAAGCGAAATATTAAATTTCTCTAGCATTTCAGCTAAAGGAATTCCTTGTTGTTGCGCTAATTCGGTAGAAATTCCGTGAACGCTTTCGGCATCATACGGAATATTAAAACCCTCGGGTTGTATTAAATAATCTTGATGCTCCACAAGATTTCCCATTTCATCATGCAGCTGCCAAGCAATTTGAACGCATCTTGGCCAATTATCGGTGTCGGTAATTGGTGCTGCCCATTTTTTAGGAAGTCCGGTAGTTTCGGTATCGAATATTAAATACATCTAAAAAGTAATAAGTAAATAGTGATTGGTAATTAGCTAAAAACTAACTAACAATTACAACTTCAAAAGTACATTTTAAGGAGTGAATTTTCAATTTTAGTTATTAACAATAAAAAAACCATCCGAAAAATCGAATGGTTTTTGTAGTATAATAAGTTTGAAAAACTAGTATCTTCCTCTGTTACCGTCACCACTGTTTCTATCGTTGTAGCTTCCGCCACCACGAGAATTACCTCCACCATTGTAACCACCGCCTGAACGGTTGTTAGAAAAAGATCTTCTTTCTCCTTCTGGTTTTGGCTCTGATTTGTTTACTACAATTGTACGGCCTTCAACAGTTGCTCCGTTCAATTCAGCAATTGCTTTTTCAGCTTCTGCATCGTTTTCCATTTCAACAAATCCGAATCCTTTACTTCTTCCAGTAAATTTATCAGTAATAATTTTAACAGAACTAACCGATCCGTACACTTCAAAAGACTCTCTCAAATCTGCTTCCTCTATACTCCAAGGAAGACTTCCAACAAAAATATTCATATTTATTTTTTAAAATTCCTTACAAATGTACTCATAATAAATGGGGTAAGTGTAGTATTAAGGTTTTATTATGAATAATAAATAAAAAACCCATTTGTAAACAAATGGGTTTTTACTCTATTTATATTTATTTCTTTATGGAATTGCTTGAACTGGAACTTTATAAAAAGTACCGTATTGGAAATTTACTAACTCTCCTCCTAAAGGATTTCCACTGGTGTTTATCGCATTGAATTTAAAGTTACCTGATACTGTATCGCCAGTATATTCAGTGATATTCACTTCTCCATTACTTCCTTCAACATTTAAAACTGCAATTTTGGCATTAGCTCCACCACCCAAAATTGTAACTACATCACCCGATTTATATCCGGTACCTGGCGAAGCAACTTTAACAGAAGTTACATGACCCGCTGCATTTGCTATTACATTAAGTGTTAATCCACTTCCTGTTCCTGTGCTGGTTGTAGCGTGAGAATTTCCGCACACATATACTCCGTTTACTAAATTACAATCTGTAGTATATCCTGTTCCTTCATTAATCATGTAAGTATACATTTTAGCAACCGGACCAGTGATAATGTTTGTACGATAAGATAATGCTATACCATTAAATGTAGAGTTGTAGGTAGCATTGGTAGATAAGTCGGTAGTCCCAAAATAGTAGGTTCCAACATTTGAATTTGAAATTTTAATTTCCACTTTTTCATCTTGAGCTAAAGCCACAAAAGAAAGATCACCTGTGAAGTCAGATCTCGTAGCTTTCACGTCTAAGGCTCTAAATAAATTTCCATCACGATAAGCTTGAAAACCAGGATTATTGAATTTCACATCGGTAGTACACGACAAAGTAGCGAATAATACTACAATTAGGGAAACTATTTTTTTCATCATCATTAATAATTAGTAATTACAAAAATAGTTTTTTTTGCAATAATTCCAAGTCAAACTATTTTTTTTATTTACAATTAGTTGGAATCAAAAAGTTTTATATCTTTGCACCCTTAATTAACCGAGGTCGAGAACCTCAATTTAATCATTTAGATTTATGTCAGTAAAAATTAGATTACAAAGACACGGTAAAAAACAAAAACCATTTTACTGGATCGTAGCAGCAGATGCTCGCGCAAAAAGAGACGGTAGATTCCTTGAAAAAATAGGAACTTACAATCCAAACACTAATCCTGCAACTATTGAATTAAACCTTGACCAAGCGGTACAATGGTTACACAATGGCGCTCAACCAACAGACACAGCTAGAGCTATCCTTTCTTATAAAGGTGCTTTATTGAAACACCACCTAGATGGAGGAGTTCGTAAAGGAGCTTTAACTCAAGAGCAAGCAGATGCTAAACTTGAAGCTTGGATTAAAGAGAAAGCTACTAAAGTTGAAGCTAAAAAAGAAACTTTAACTAAAGCACAAAAAGATGCTAAAGCTAAAGCTTTGAAAGCGGAACAAGCTGCTAACGAAAAAAGAATTAATGCTGCTGCTGAAGCTTTAAAAGCTGCTGAAGCACCAGAAGTAGTAGAAGAAGAGGTTGCAGAAGTTGCTGCTGAAGAAACTGCTGCTGAAGAGGTAGTAGCTGAAGTTGCTGCTGAAGAAGTAGTAGTTGAAGAGGCTCCTGCTGCTGAAGTTACTGAAGAAGAAGCTGCTCCTGCTGAAGAGGCTGCTCCTGCTGAAGAAAATAACGAAGAAACAGAGGCTTAATATCTTGCAATAATGCGTAAAGAAGATTGTTTCTATTTAGGCAAAATTGCGAAAAAATTTAGTTTCAAAGGCGAAGTCTTAATCTATTTAGATACTGATGAGCCAGAGTTATATGAAAATATGGAATCGGTTTTTGTTGAATTCAACAAAAACTTGGTTCCATTTTTTATTGAAAATTGCAACCTTCACAAAGGTGATTTTCTTCGAGTTAAATTTGAAGATGTTGATAGCGAAGCTGATGCCGATGAAATTATTGGTTGTGAAATTTACCTTCCTTTAAACATGTTGCCAAAACTAGAGGGCAACAAATTTTACTTTCATGAAGTAATTGGTTTTGAAATTGAAGACCAACGATTGGGAGTATTTGGAAAAATTGTATCCATTAATGATACTTCAGCTCAACCGCTTTTTGAAGTAGTAAATGGATCCGTTGAAATTTTGGTACCTATGATTGATCAATTTCTTGTAAAAATAGATAGAGCTAACAAGAAAGTCATCATGAACCTCCCTGAAGGATTAGTAGAAATGTATCTTTAGAGATTTTTAGATTCGCTTCGCTTTTATATTAATAGAAACGCCTGCGACTTTAGAAAAATATCTAAATTGTCTAATATTCTAAAAAGTCTCAATTGTCTAAATTCCAATTCAAACAATTCTCTGTATCCCAAGACCGATGTGCCATGAAAATTGGAACAGACGGAGTATTGCTTGGCGCATGGTGTCCTATTGATAACAATCCGTATTCTGTTTTAGATATTGGTGCGGGAACCGGAATATTATCTTTAATGCTAGCCCAACGAAGTAATGCCGAACAGATTGATGCCCTTGAAATAGACGAAGATGCCTACGAACAATGTGTAGAAAACTTCGAAAATTCACCTTGGGGTGATCGGTTGTTTTGTTATCATGCCGGTTTGGATGAATTTGTTGAAGAGCCAGAAGACGAATACGACCTCATCGTTTCCAATCCGCCTTTTTATTCGGAAGATTATAAAACCGAAAATGAGCAACGTGATTTAGCACGCTTTCAAGACGCATTACCGTTTGAAGAGTTAGTTGAAGCAGCCCATTTATTACTGTCTGAAAACGGAATTTTCGCAGTAATCATTCCTTTTAAAGAAGAAGAAAAATTTATTGATTTGTGTGCCGAAGTAGAACTGTTTCCTATAAAGGTGACTCGTGTAAAAGGCACCCCAACTACCGAAATTAAACGAAGTTTATTGGCTTTCAAACGCTATGAGCTAAGCACTTTAACTGCTGATGAATTGGTCATTGAAACGTCCCGACACCAATACACAGACGAATATATAGAATTGACAAAAGCATTTTATCTAAAAATGTAAATTCTATTATTGTCATTATTTGACTTGATTTTTCGAAATAAATTATCATATCATTAAAAATTATAACATTCGTTGAATGAAATACTAAATTTGTTTATGTAAATTTGTGTCATCAAAAAAACAATCGAATGAAACCAGATTTATTTCAAACTCCCGATTACTACTTGTTAGACGATTTGCTAACTGAAGAACATAAATTAGTTCGCGATTCTGCCCGTGCCTGGGTAAAGCGTGAAGTTTCTCCAATTATTGAAGAGTATGCTCAAAGAGCAGAATTTCCGAAACAAATTATTAAAGGTTTGGGAGAAATTGGCGGATTTGGCCCTTATATTCCAGAAGAATATGGCGGAGCTGGATTGGATCAAATTTCTTATGGTTTAATCATGCAAGAAATTGAAAGAGGGGATTCTGGAGTTCGTTCTACTTCTTCTGTTCAATCTTCGTTGGTGATGTATCCTATTTGGAAATTCGGAACCGAAGAGCAACGAATGAAATATTTGCCAAAATTAGCAACCGGAGAATTCATGGGTTGTTTCGGCTTGACCGAACCCGATCATGGTTCTAATCCTAGCGGAATGGTAACTAATTTTAAAGATATGGGCGACCACTATTTATTGAATGGAGCCAAAATGTGGATTTCTAATGCCCCATTTGCTAATGTAGCTGTGGTTTGGGCAAAAAATGAAGAAGGAAGAATTCACGGACTTATTGTAGAGCGTGGAATGGAAGGATTTACAACTCCTGAAACACACAATAAATGGTCACTTCGTGCTAGTGCAACTGGAGAATTGATTTTTGACAATGTAAAAGTTCCAAAAGAAAATTTATTGCCAGGAAAATCGGGTCTTGGAGCACCATTGATGTGTTTGGATTCTGCTCGTTACGGAATTGCTTGGGGTGCTATTGGCGCTGCAATGGATTGCTATGATACCGCATTGCGTTATGCTAAAGAAAGAATTCAATTTGATAAACCAATCGCTGGAACCCAATTACAACAAAAGAAATTAGCCGAAATGATAACCGAAATCACCAAAGCACAATTGTTAACTTGGAGATTAGGTGTTTTAAGAAATGAAGGCCGTGCAACAACAGCTCAAATTTCGATGGCTAAAAGAAATAATGTGGATATGGCTATAAATATTGCTCGTGAAGCGAGACAAATTTTAGGTGGAATGGGAATTACCGGTGAATATTCTATCATGCGTCACAGTATGAACCTAGAATCGGTGATTACCTACGAGGGCACCCACGATATCCACTTATTAATTACAGGTGCCGATATTACTGGAATTCCGGCATTCAAATAATTGATTAAACGATAATTAAAATTGATATAAAAAGCTTCTCTATAACGAGAGGCTTTTTTAATTTTACGAAAAATAAATAAGATGACTATTTCAACGATAAACCAGAATATTCAGGAATATAAAAATCAATTACTGACGCATAGTTTGTATGAAAAGGTAAAAACAATTGAAGATCTTCATTGTTTTTTAGAAAATCACATTTATGCCGTTTGGGATTTTATGTCGTTGCTAAAAGCATTGCAAAACAAACTTACCTGCACAACAACTCCATGGTTGCCTGTTGGAAATCCACAAGTACGTTATTTGATTAATGAAATTGTTGTTGCTGAAGAAACAGACTTGGCTATGGACGGTACCCGTCAAAGTCATTTTGAAATGTATTTAGATGCCATGCAACAATGCGGCGCTACTACCAGCGTAGTTTCTGAATTTCTTGAGAATGTAAAGAACACTCAAAACATATTTGTATCCATCAAGCAAAGTAATTTACATCCTAACGTGAAAGCGTTTTTAGATTTTACTTTTAGAGTAATTGAAGAAGGAAAAGCACACAAAATTGCAGCCGCTTTTACCTTTGGAAGAGAAGATTTGATTCCGAGTATGTTTACCGAAATATTGAAGAATTTTCAATCGAATTTTCCAGAAACTGATTTATCAAAATTGATTTATTATTTTGAAAGACACATCGAATTGGATGCCGACGAACATGGACCAATGGCGATGCAAATGATTTCTGAATTGTGTGGTTCAAGTGAAACAAAGTGGAGTGAAGTTGAAGAAGTTTCTGTTGAAGCATTACAAAAACGAATCGGGCTTTGGGATGCCATTGAGGAACAAGTTATTCAAAAATATGAAATGGCTTAATCCTATATTTCATAAATGAAATTCAAAATTCAACATATAACTTTTATAGTCATTGCATTAGTATTTGCTAGTTGTAGCATTGAAAACAATGTAACAAATTCTGTTGAAACTAGTAAAACAATAAAATATTTAGCCCTTGGTGATAGTTATACCATAGGACAAAGTGTATGTGAAACTTGTCGTTTTCCAATACAATTACAAACAGAACTTAAAGGAATACTTTCTGAAATAGATGTTGTTAACACAACCATAATCGCTCAAACAGGTTGGACTACAACCAATTTAAAAGCTGCAATTGCATCTCAAAACCCTTCTAATGATTATGATTTTGTTACCTTATTAATTGGTGTTAATAATCAATATCAAAACAAACCTTTTAGTTTATATCAGCAAGAATTTCCAGAATTAGTTGCAACTGCAATTGCAAAAGCAAAAGGACTCAAAGAAAGAGTACTAGTAATTTCAATTCCGGATTATGCCTATACTCCCTACGGAAATGGAAATCCGGCCATTTCATACCACATTGACAATTATAATTTATTTGCTAAAAACTATTGTGAAAGTAATGCTATCACTTTCATTAATATAACTGATATTACGCGATTGGGCTTGGCACAGCCAAATCTTGTTGCCACTGATGGATTGCATCCTTCGGGATTAGCATATCAAAAATTTGTGGAGAGAATTTTTCCCCAAGTTAAGTTAAAACTTGGTTATTAAATAGTTCGATTAAGTTATTGCTCTGGAGCTATCTCTAATTCAAGTCCATCGATATCCTCTGAAATTTGAATTTGACATCCCAGCCTGCTATTGGATTTTACATGATATGCATCTAACAACATGGCCTCTTCGTCGTCATTGCGTTCTGTCTTTAACACATCATTCAAAACATAGCATTGGCATGAGGCACACATTGCCATACCACCACAAACACCTACAGTGCCTTCTTCAGCTAATTCATACATTCGAATCAACTCCATTACATTCAAGTTCATGTCGGTTGGCGCCTGAACTTCATGTAAAACACCGTTTCTATCGGTAATTTTTATGGTAATATCTTGAGGCATTATTCTTAATCTATTGATTTTACAACGGCTTTTTCAGCTTCTTTTCGGGTACCGTCAAAACCATCCACTCCGGAAACGGTAGTGTATTTAAGCACGTATTTTTTTCCTGGATTGATTCGTTGGTAAACACTTTGACACATTAATGTGGCTTCATGAAATCCGCAAAGAATTAATTTCAATTTTCCTGGATAAATATTCACATCTCCAATGGCATAAATTCCTGGGATATTGGTTTGATAATCTAGAGCGTTATTTACTTTGATTGCATTTTTTTCTATCTCCAATCCCCAATTGGCAATCGCTCCTAATTTTGGCGTAAGCCCAAATAAAGGAATAAAATAATCGGTTTCTAAAAGTTGTTGGTTGCCCTCGTTTTCTAGTACAATACTTTCTACGTGGTCTTTTCCATTAATAGCAACTACTTCTGCTGGAGTGACTAGATTGATTTTTCCTGCTTTTTTAAGTTCCTGAACTTTTTCAACTGAGTCTAATGCGCCGCGGAATTCATTTCTACGGTGAACCAAAGTCACTTCGGAAGCTACATTAGAAAGAAAAACACTCCAATCTAAAGCAGAATCACCTCCACCTGCAATTACTACTCGTTTATTACGAAACAATTCGGGGTCTTTTACAAAGTACTCCACTCCTTTTTCTTCATAATAAACAATGTTATCTAATTGAGGTTTTCTAGGTTCAAAAGTTCCTAATCCACCAGCAATAGCAACGGCTTTTGCATGGTGTTTTGTTCCTTTATTGGTGGTAACAATAAATGTTCCATCCTCTAATGTATCGATAGTTTCGGCAGTTTCGGCAAGTGTAAATCCGGGTTCAAATTGTTTAATTTGCTCCATTAAATTAGTAACTAAATCACCTGCTAAAACTTCGGGGTAACCCGGAATATCAAAAATTGGTTTTTTCGGATATAATTCAGCTAATTGCCCTCCGGGTTGCGGAAGTGCATCAATAATATGGCATTTTAACTGCAATAATCCAGCTTCAAATACAGCAAATAATCCGGTTGGTCCTGCACCAATGATAAGTATATCGGTTTCTATCATTTTTCTAAACCTATTTTACTAGGCGATATTTTCTACAGTTTCTATTTGAGGAGCGTATTTTTTTATAGTAGTTTCAACACCTGCTTTTAGTGTCATTTGATTTACGCTACAACTAGTGCATGCACCTTGGAATTTCACTTTCACATGTTTTTGATCTTCAATCGAAATCAAACTAATATCGCCACCATCGGAATTCAAGAAAGGTCGAATTTCCTCAAGTGCTTTTTCGATATTTAAAGTCAACTCTTCGTGTGTCATAATTTAGACATTTTAGATTAATTGGATTTTTAGACTGCTTAGAAATTTAGCTCTTTAGACATTAAAGAGATCTAAAAAGTCTAAATTGACTATTTCTTTACTGCAGAACAACCTGCCATTGTTGTAATTTTAATTGCTTCTGTTGGTGCCAAATTTTCATTGCGTTTCACAGTTTCTTCAACTACATTTCTTGCTATTTCTTCAAATACAATTTCCAAAGTCGAATCGGTTTGTAAAGCTGCTGGACGTCCATAATCCCCGGCTTCGCGAATGCTTTGTACTAAAGGAACTTCTCCTAAAAAAGGTACTTTTAAATCTTCTGACAGATTTTTTGCTCCTTCTTTTCCAAAGATGTAATATTTATTTTCTGGTAATTCTTCTGGTGTGAAGTAAGCCATGTTTTCAATAATTCCTAATACCGGAACATTGATGCTGTCTGCCATAAACATAGAAACTCCTTTTCTTGCGTCTGCAAGGGCAACTGCTTGAGGCGTACTTACTACAACCGCTCCTGTGATAGGCATTGATTGCATAATCGACAAGTGAATATCTCCTGTTCCTGGAGGTAAATCAATAAGCATGAAATCCAGTTCTCCCCAATCGGCATCAAAAATCATTTGATTTAATGCTTTGGCAGCCATTGGCCCTCTCCAAATCACTGCCTGACTTGGGGAAGTAAAAAATCCAATGGAAAGTAATTTTATTTCATAACTTTCAATTGGTTTCATTTTGGACTTGCCATCCACTTCAATAGAAATTGGTTTTTCATTTTCTACATCAAACATAATTGGCATACTTGGCCCGTAAATATCGGCGTCTAAAACACCAACTTTAAAGCCCATTTTTGCCAAAGAAACGGCAAGGTTTGCTGTAATTGTAGATTTACCAACTCCCCCTTTACCCGAAGCCACCGCAATAATATTACTAATTCCTGGGATGGCTTTCCCTTTAATTTCATTCGGATTTTCTTTAGCTTCAACTTTAATGTTTACTTTTACCTCAGCCTCTTTAGAAAATTGTTCGTGAATTAATTTTTTTATATCGTCTTCAGCACGCTTTTTTATGTGCATGGCTGGAGTAGAAAGTACTAAATCAACCACTACTTCATCTCCAAAAGTAATGACATTTTTTACTGCACCACTTTCAACCATGTTTTTTCCTTCACCAGCAATAGTAATGGTTTCTAACGCTTTAAGGATTTCTTTTCTATCTAGTTTCATTTTTTTTTGATAATAAAATCTAACTGTCTTATTAAGATTGATTTTAGATTGCAAAGGTAATAGTTATTTACAGAAAAATATCATTTTTTATAAATTCTATACCTATAAAACATAAAAAAAGCAGCTCTAAAACAGCTGCTTTAACTAACTAAAAAATAAATCAATAAAGTAAAAATAAATTAAAATTGATGTCAACGTTTTCTTCGACTTGAATCAAACCAAACATTTTTTTTGGCGATTTTAAATTAAAATCTTTGATATTCAACTTTAAAGTTCCTTTTACATTATTATTTTTTTCATTGAAAGTAGTGGGGACTAAATAATCTTTAGTTTTTCCAGCAATTTCAATTTCAATTCGTGTAATTAAATTAGAATTCTCGATTTCTATTTCTTTCAGTTGAATATTAATTGTGTTATAACTATCTGCTTTTAAAGTAGTTTTAAAATCTTTAGTTATCAAATTGTTACAACAATCAAAACCATTACTGCTAATAGAAATCTTAGCATTATTGAGATAAATAATATTATCGGTACTTTTTACTGAAGTAACTAAAATCTCTTCATCTAGTAAATTAGAATTGTATTTGCATTGAAATGAATTAATATTTGATTTGCCGCAAATTGAAACTTCACTTTTAGGTGAAATTTTAACTTTGGTCTTAGTCATAGAATTAAAACTAATTAGAAATAACCCAAATACAACTATACAAATACTAATAAATTTCATGACTTTAAAAAGAGAAAAGCCGAAGCTTTTCTCTTGTATTTATATTAATTAGAACGTAATTACAGATTCAAACATTAATCCATTGAATTTACCATTATATAAATCATTTGGATTACCACTTACAAATTGAGAGTAGTTATTATAAGTTTGATTTATATACGCCAATTTTGCTAGTATATTTTTAGTCATAAACCAACCACCACTTAATTCTACTCTATTAATACTTATTTCATTAGCATCTGCATTAGCTAATTTTCCAGTAACTGTATTATATTTAGCGCCTAGATATAAATTTTCTGTTTTTCCAAATCTATATACAACATCTCCAGAATATTGATTTACGGTACGTTTATCATCATTCCCTTTTACATCTCCACCAGAAGCTAGTTCAAAAGTTCCAAAAAATTCTAGTCCTTTGTATTTCAAAAATGGATTAATCATTATTGAAGTTGCCCAGTTTCCAAATCCAGGATTAAATCTTCCAGTATCTTTATTTGCAGTCACGTCAAAGTTATTTGCAACAGCACCAGCAACACCTGTGTATGCTTGGTGAGACATTACTCCATAATAGTGACTTCCCGCTCTATCAGAAGAATATAAATTACTACTCATATTAGAAACATGGTATAAAGATCCTGTTAATCTTACTCTTAAATCTTTATCTAATTGTTTGTCATAACCAAATTTTGCTAAGATAGTTGGACTAATAGTGGTGTTTTGATTTGGTAATGCTACAGTAGCTGTTGAAGGTACAATTTCTGCAACACTTTGATTTAATTTAGAATTCGTAACACCTAACATGCTAACCCATCCGCTTCTATTATAGTATACTTCTATACCTGGCTCTGTTGTGAATGCGTCCATTACATTATTTTCAATAAATGGATTCACTAATGCACTTCCATTATCTGATCTTCTAAAATGTGCATCTCCATAGTTATTTTCCATTTGACCTATTTTAATAGTAGCATATTTCATAAAGTCTTTAAGGAAATCTTTTTTAATAAAATCTAATTTATCAATTTGCAAATACCCTCCTTTAACCCAAGTTTCATTGTGGTGTCTAGCAGAAAGATATAAGTCTAAATGCACTCGAACTCCATCGGCTAATTGAGCTCCAAAGGTCATGTTGGCAATTGGTAGGTTTAAATTATTTGCTAAATCATTTAAGCGATAATTTGCTATTGGTGCAGGTAAGTTTTCTTGTCCATTAAATGAATTTAATGCCTGAAATTGTAATGCAAATGCGCCGCCCATATAAACACTTAATCCTTTAAAAGGGACGCTGTCTTTTTTCACATCAAACTTATTTATTCCGTCTTTGTCTCTTGGGATGCTATTTTGAACATTCCCAAAAGTAGTTTGAGCATTACTATTGGCACTTAAAAATAATAGAGTTACCAATAAAGAGAATTTAATAATTGTTTTCATAATATTGATTTTTAATTTGTTTAATTATAAGTTACTTTGAAATCTGCGGTTACATCTGGCCCTGTTTTTATAGTTCCGAAGAGTGCTGTAGGTGGAACTACTTTATATTGAGTCATTGTAATTTTTGTTTTCCCTGAGAGAGTTATTTTTTTTCCAGTAATTACAGCTGTAAAAATTTGATTTATGTTTCTAGTAGTTCCTGCTATACTTAAATCTCCCTGCGCTTCAATGGTGTAGGTGGTTGAAGAAATTTTAGAGATTTTTGAAACATTAGTAAGCTTATAATTGATGGTTTTGTATTTTTTAGTGTTTAATGCTTTAAAGGTGTTTTCATCCATTCCAGATCGGCCACTTAGCAATTGTTCAGAATCTACTACAAAATCTAAATTTTTAATATCTGAAAGTGTAGAATTATCAAAAATAAAAGTTGCTTTACCGCTCATTGTATTCGCAACAATATCCCAATCATGTAAATTAGAAGTACCAAACACAGTTAATTTACTTTCTGCTAAAATTAATTTAGATTCTTGAGCGAAAAAAAAGGTTGGAAGAAGTAATAGAAATGCAACTAAGGCATTTTTCAAGTTTTTAAATGTATCCATCGCAGTATTCATTTAATATTATACTGCAAATTTCTACTGAATTAAAAGGGTAATATATGACTTTTGTCAGTTTCGAATAAAAAAGTCAAAAAAATCTAAAAAATTGATTTCGAAAACGTTTGAAATGAAAAAAATAATCAAAACTATTTTTATATGTTGTCTTTGGGCTCCCAAAAAACCATGTCAAAATCTAAAATTTGATTGTTCTCTACTTTAATTCCTTCGTTTTCTAAAAGTTGTTGCATCAAGTTGGTTCCTTGAAAATGGTGTTTGCCAGAAAGTAGTCCATTTCGATTAACCACTCGATGAGCCGGCACATCGGCTCTATTATGGGAAGCGTTCATTGCCCAACCTACCATTCGGGCAGATCGAGCCGTGCCTAATGCTTTGGCGATTGCACCATAGGAAGTAACTCTACCTTCAGGGATTTGCTTGGCAATAGTGTAAACTCTTTCAAAAAAATTATCTTCCATTAAAGTACATTTTCAAAAGATGAAATAAGGTAAATAGCGCTACTACTCCGGTTATGGTGCCAATCATTTTATTCATATTGTTAATAATATAATCGGCTTTGCTTTTCATTTTGTTAAATAAAACAACATATAAATAAAAGACCAAACTAGACCCTAAAACAACACCTAATACAAACAGAATTTCTTGAAGTAATTCAAATTTTAATAAATTATAGCTGGCTAGAGTAATGCTAATTAACACATAATAAGGAATAGGAAAAAAGTTAATTACTGAAACCAACATACCAACCAAATACCGGTTGCGTTTAACTTTTATTACCTTGGGTGCTTCGGAAATTACTGCTGTTTTTTTAGCAAATTTTAGAAAATAGATAGACAAAAAAACAAAAATTACAAGTCCAATTTCTCTAATTAAAATAATAATATCTTGGTTTCGATTAATGTACTGAGCAAAGAAAACTGAAATAAAGGTTTGCGCTACAATTACCGTTAAAGCCCCAAAAACAAACTTCATTGCCATTTTTTTTCCATCAATTAGGCTAATTTTAGCAGCGGTTAAATTGATTAATCCTGGAGGAATAATACCAACTACTGCGGCCATAAACCCAAATATGAAAGGAAGGAAAAACTGCATTTACTTTATTTTAAAACGAATATACGTAATTGCTTTATTAATTTCTAAATATTGCTTTTCATAAAAGGTTTGAATGCTTGTTACCTCAGCTGGTGCCCCTTCATTTTTATACACATTATGATTTGCATATTCTACCTCGTGCCCTTCTCCGTGTAATAATCCAAGGGTATATCCGTGCATGAATTCAGAGTCAGTTTTTAAGTTTACAACACCGTTTGGTTTTAGAATTTTCTTATACATTTTAAGAAATTCGGAGTTGGTCATTCGGTGTTTGGTTCGCTTGTATTTTATTTGAGGATCGGGAAAAGTAATCCAAATTTCATCTACCTCACCATCCGCAAAAATATGGTTAATCAATTCGATTTGGGTTCTAACAAAAGCTACATTATGCATCCCTTCTTCAACGGCAGTTTTTGCACCACGCCAAAAACGAGCTCCTTTAATATCAATTCCAATAAAATTTTTATTTGGATAATGTGCGGCCAATCCTACAGAATATTCTCCTTTTCCACACCCTAATTCTATAATAATTGGATTTTGATTTTGAAAAAAATCAGAATTCCACTTTCCTCTTAACGGAAAACTATTACTTACTACTTCTTCTCTTGTTGGCTGAAAAACATTTTGAAATGTTTCATTTTCTTTAAATCTCTTAAGCTTGTTTTTACTTCCCACGATTTGTTGTCTATTTTTTGGTATAAATTACCTTAATTTTAAGATAACAAAACTAAGGAATTAAAAAGTAACACAGTTAAACTTTTAGTAATGTTAAAATAACCTTAACAAAAAACAACATCGTTTAATTTGTAGAAAACAATTACACTTGGAAAAAAGAAAAGTTGAATTAGTAGTAATTTCTGATGTGCATTTGGGCACTTATGGATGTCATGCTAAGGAATTATTAGAATATCTATCTACAATAAAGCCAAAAACATTAATTCTTAATGGAGATATTATAGACATATGGCAATTTAGAAAATCGTACTTCCCTAAAAGTCACTTAAAGGTTATTAAAAAAATAATATCCTTAAGTTCAAAAGGAACTAAAGTGTATTACATTACAGGCAATCACGATGAGTTTTTAAGAAAATTTACCGATTTACAACTTGGAAACATCAGTCTATTAAACAAATTAGTTTTAGAATTAGACGATAAAAAAGCGTGGATTTTTCATGGAGATGTATTTGATGCTTCCATAAATCATGCTAAATGGCTAGCCAAACTTGGCGGTTGGGGGTATGATTTATTGATATTAATAAACCGATTTATCAATTGGGTGTTAGCCCGATTAAATAAAGAACCTTATTCGTTATCAAAGAAAATAAAAGGAAATGTAAAATCAGCTGTTAAATTTATTTCTAACTTTGAAAATGTATGTATTGAATTAGCCATAGAAAACAAGTTTGATTATGTAATTTGCGGACACATTCATGAGCCAAAATTTGAAAGTGTAGAAACCGAAAAAGGAAAGACAGTATATTTAAATTCTGGCGATTGGATTGAAAATTTAACGGCACTTGAATACAATAAAAAACAATGGCGTTTATATACCCATGAAAAAAAGATAAATACTCCAGAAATTGATGAAGATTTGGATCATGAAAGCAATTTGGCTGAGCAATTTATTTCTATACTAAACAAAGAATAAGATGAGTAAAAATATATTGGTTGCTCCATTAAATTGGGGATTGGGTCATGCCACACGTTGTATTCCAATAATTCAAGAGTTACTAAATAATGGTTTCAACCCGATTATTGCTTCGGATGGAGTGGCATTGGCTTTGCTTAAAAAAGAATTTCCAAATTTAATTGCTCTAGAATTGCCTTCGTATAACATTGAATATTCTAAAAAAGGAGAAAAATTTAAATGGAAATTATTAAAAAATAGTCCGAAAACCATCAAAGGTATTTTATCCGAGCATAAAATTATTGAAAAATGGATTAAAGAATACCAATTAATCGGAGTCATCTCAGACAATAGACTCGGATTGTATACCAATAAAGTGCCCACTGTTTTTATTACACATCAACTCAAGGTAATGTCGGGAAATACTACTTGGTTAAGCAGTAAAATGCACAGTATTATCATTAATAAATACAAAGAATGCTGGGTACCTGATGCTGAGGGAACTCCAAATCTATCGGGAAAATTAGGGCATATAGAAAACACCAATTTAAAAATTAAATACCTTGGTGTATTGAGTCGATTGAATTATAAAAAACTCAAAAAACAATACGATGTAATGGTTTTGCTTTCTGGACCTGAGCCCCAACTAACTATGCTTGAAGAAAAACTACTTTTTGAATTTAAAGAATATCCAAAAAAAGTGGTTTTTGTGAAAGGAAAAGTAGAAGCCGAACAAAAAATGGAGCAAATTGGTAACGTTACGGTCTATAATTATATGCAGGCGACCCAATTGGAAAAAACAATTAATCAAAGTGAAATGGTACTTTCACGATCGGGTTATACTACCGTAATGGATTTGGCAAAACTAAAAAAGAAAGCCTTTTTTATACCTACACCAGGGCAGTTTGAACAAGAATATTTAGCGATACAATTAGCTGAGGACGGATTAGTTCCTACTGCAACTCAAGAGGAGTTCACTATAAAAAATTTAGATTCAATAGATGAATATAAAGGACTTCCAGAAATAAATACAGAGGTAAATTGGAGTGAATTATTCAGCCTTTTCAAGTGTAAATGAAAACTCTGATCCTTTAGAAAATTCACTTTCTACATAGATTTTTTCATTGTGTCCTTCAATGATGTGTTTTACAATTGAAAGACCCAAACCAGAGCCTCCTTCGCTTCGAGAGCCACTCTTATCAACTCTAAAAAAGCGTTCAAAAAGTCTTGGAATGTATTGTTGTTCTATACCTTCACCATTATCTTTAACTCTAACAATGATTTTATTCTCAACTAAATCTTCAATGGCTACTTCGGTAGTTCCGTTTTCTTTACCGTATTTAATAGAATTTGTTATTAAATTAGTAAGTACTTGTTGAATTTTTTCCTGATCTGCAAACACATTAATTGACTTACTGTATTTGCGGTCAAACATTAAAATTATATTCTTATTATCTGCATTCATTTCAAGTAAATCGAATACATTTTGAATTAATTCAACTATATTAAAATTGGATTTTTCTAAATTTAATTGTCCCATTTCTAATTTAGAAATCATATCTAAATCTTCCACAATATATATAAGGCGTTCCACTCCTTTTTCAGCTCTCTCAATATATTTAATCCTTAATTCTTTATCTTTAATTGCTCCATCGAGTAAGGTAGAAAGATAGCCTTGAACTGTGAATAAGGGTGTTTTTAATTCATGCGAAACATTACCCATGAACTCTCTACGGTATTCTTCTCTTACTTTTAAGTTTTCAATCTCAATTTTTTTATCAGTTGCAAACTTTTTAACCTCTCGAGTTAAAGTTGCCATGTCGGTAGTAATTGATTGAGAACTGAGGGTTGTAGAGTCTAAAAGAGATACATCATCATAGATTTTTTTAACCCTTTTATAAATAAAATGTTCTACTCTGTATTGCAATACAAAGAAAGAAAATAAAGCTACAGAAACTGAAAAGGCTAAACAAAATTGCCACGATAAAGCGGAAAAAACCAACGATAATATCACCACTAATGCAGTTGAAAAAATGGTAATATAGGTTGTTGAAACTACAGCAAAAGTGTAGGTTTTTTTAAAGCTTAATGACATTTATGTAATGTGAAATTAAAGTATTGTTGCGATTTACAATTCAAATTTATAACCAACTCCTTTGGTTGTTTTAAAATAATCATCACCAATTTTTTCACGTAATTTTCGAATGTGAACGTCTATAGTTCTTCCTCCTACAATTACATCATTTCCCCATATCTTATCTAAAATTTCTTCTCGTTTAAAAACTTTTCCAGGCTTAGATGCTAGCAAATAAAACAATTCAAATTCTTTACGGGGTAAGACGATTTCTACATCGTCTTTAATTATTTTATATTCTTCTCTATTAATAATAATAGGACCTACAGTAATAGTTTCAGGGTTTTTATTTTCGTCACTCTTAAGTCTTCTTAAAAGGGCTTTCACTTTACTGACCAACAATTTTGGTTTAATGGGCTTCGAAATATAATCATCTGCACCTGCTTCAAAACCGGCAACTTGAGAATAATCTTCGCTTCTTGCAGTAAGAAAAGTAATTATTACATTACTTAATTCTGGTATTTTTCTAATATTTTCACACGCTTCCATTCCGTCCATTTCTGGCATCATTACATCCATAATGATTAATTGCGGCTGTTCTTTCTTTGCCATTGAAATGGCCTCTTTCCCATTAGTTGCGGTAACAATATTGTAACCTTCTTGTGAAAGGTTATAACCTACAATTTCTAGGATATCTGGTTCGTCATCTACCAATAATATCTTTATGTCTTTTTTCTTCATAGGGCAAAAATTGGCAACAGGTTTGCGATTGTAAATATATGATATTTATATAATATCGAATCAAGTTTGATTGAGTTAACAGTAATTTAATTTTGTTAACATTAAGGTAAAGATTACAAAACTTAAACATAAAATCGGGGTAACTTGAACTTTACATTGAGTAGCGTTCTTTGCATCAAATTTTAATTAAAAAAATAATGAAATTCAAACTTATTTTATTAGCATTACTATTCAGTTTAAGTTCAATTGGTCAAACCAAAGCAACTATCACAGGAGTGCTTACTGACAAAGACAATTCTAACCTTCCATTACAATTTGCTAATGCGGCCATCAAAGGAACCAATATTGGTGTTACAACAGATGAAAAAGGTAAATATACATTAAAAGTAGAGCCGGGAAATTATACCCTTGTGTTTTCATTTGTAGGTTATGAATCTGTTGAAGTTGCTATTACTGCAAAATCAAACGAAACATTAACAATTAATAAGGTATTAGGATCTGGTGGGTATAAATTAGATGATGTAAAAATTCAAAAAGTAACTAACAGAGAAAAGGAAACTGCTTTATTACAAGAACAAAAAAAGGCAATTGAAATCAAACAAAGTATTGGTGCTCAAGAGATGTCTAGAAAAGGAGTAAGCGATGTAGAAGAAGGCTTGACTAAGATAACAGGTATTTCTAAAGTAGGTTCTAGAGGATTATTTGTAAGAGGATTAGAAGATCGTTATAATAATTTACTAATTAATGATTTAGCCGCTCCAACAAACAATCCATTTAAGAAAATCATCCCATTAGACATTTTTCCAACGGATATTGTGGGGGTAATAGATGTTTACAAGACATTTAATCCTAATATTTATGGGGATTTTGCTGGAGGAACATTTAACATTGCTACAAGTACTTCAAAATCTTCCAAAAGTTTAACAAAAATTAGTATTGGAACTGGTTTAACTACTAATAATAACTTAAGTGATTTTTTAATTTCTAAAGATGCTGATAACACTAAAGGATTTTTTGGTTTAACAGGAAATGATAGAGCATTACCTTCACTATTAGGAGGAAAACCTTCAAGTTACACTTTCACACCTGATCAAGCAATTGGATCATTTAAGAGCGGTTTTGATGTTAGTCAAAATAAAAGTCCTTTAAATACAAGTATCGGATTATTACATACTGAAAAATTTAACTTAAAAAATAATGATAAAATATCTTATTTATTTTCTTTAAATTTTGATAACAATTATAGTATTCGAAATGGTGTAGAAAGAAATTTTAACAACAATCCATCGGGGTTTGTTTATCGTAATGATTTCATAAATACAGAATATAGATATAAAACTTCATTTTCTTCATTAATCGGATTAAATTATTCTGGGAAGAAAGTTAAATTATCATGGAATAACTTTTACTTAAGAACAACTGAAAATTTAATTAAAGATCAAAATGGATATGCAGATTTAACTGCTAATAATAATATTTCATTTATTAGAACCAACCAATTGGATCAATCTGATTATTTTAATTCTCAATTACTAGGAGAATATGCTTTAACATCAGATAAAAATCAAAATATTAAATTTGGTGGTTCGTTTGCAAAAACTTCATATAAACAACCAGATAGAAAATTTTTCACAGGTACTCTAAATGGTCAAAATATTCTTACATCCATAGCGGGAAATAATTTTATTAAGCAATATTTAGATATAAATAGTGATGTTTATTTATCTGGAATGTTAGAATACAGCTTGAAGTTTGGAGGAGTTGATAAAAAAAATAAATTGTCATTTGGATACAATGGATATGCTTCATTGATGCAATCCTCTTACCGATTTATTTCACCGATAAATAATTTTGTACCTAATAGTTTTACAGTTCCTGTAAATAGTTTGGATTCACAATTAAATGATTACTTAATTCAAAATGCATTTAGCTTCAAAGAAAGTTCTAATAACACTTATAAAGCAAAATTAAATGAACAAACAAATGCAGCTTATATGAATGTATTATTCAAATTTGCAGATAAATGGGAAATAAATGGTGGATTAAGGGCAGAAAATACGTTAAGAGAAACTAAATACAGAACTCAAGGTAGTTTTGATGAGCCATTTCAAAAGTTAACTTATAAAAATCTATACTTTTTACCATCATTAAATGTAAAATATGAAGTTTCAAATAAAGCTAATATGCGTTTTGCAACAGGAAAGACTTATACAAAACCTGTAATAATGGAAGCATATCCTATAGAATACATTAATGCAGATGGAACTTCAATGAGAGGAAATCCAACATTAACAAATAGTGAAAACTATAATGTTGATTTAAAATATGAATTATTCCCTTCAGAAAAAGAAATGGTGGCAGTAGGGTTTTTTGGAAAAAATATTAAAACACCAATTGAAAGAACATTTATTGCAAATGCAGCAAACTCTACAATAACTACCTATTTAAATTCTGATAGCGCTAATTTAATTGGTGCAGAATTAGAATTCTTATTTGATTTTGGTAGATTAAATAAAAGTTTATCTGATTTTTCATTAGGATTTAATACCTCATTAATGAAAACAAATGTTGAAGTTAATCCTAATGGAAGCATTGAAACTCATAAATCAAGAGAATTACAAGGTGCATCGAAATGGTTAATTAATTCTGATATTAAATACCAATTTAATTTTACAAAAACCTGGAGCAATACTGCTACTTTAGTTTATTCTGTTTTTGGCAGAAGAATTTATGCAGTTGGAACAGGTGGATTAGATCATATTTATGAATTACCTGTTCATCAATTGGATTTTGTATGGAGTAGTAAATTAACCCAACATTTTGATGTGAAATTTTCTGCCGATAATATATTAAACCCAGACAGAAAATTTGAATTAGGAAATGATGGAACATCAGTTATTGCAGAAAAATCAAATTTGATTAGTAATTATAAAAGAGGAGTTGGATTTTCATTAAATCTGAGTTATACTTTCTAATTTTTTTTAGCAAAAAAAAATACCGGCATTATAAGCCGGTTTTTTTTATTTAATAGTTAAGCCTTAACATAAAATTTACTTTTTTATAGGGTTTAAATAACGATATTATAATATTTAGATAACCCATTGATTCTGAAGCGCACCTACATTTGTAACATAAAATTAAACAACTTAAAACGACTTTAAAAATGAAAAAAATTATTTTAAACATGGTTCTTTTAGCAGCTGTATTTACAAGTTGCACTAGTAATGATGATGATTCATCTGCGCAAATAGTAACAGGTGAAATCACCGGAACAATTACTACAAATACTACTTATCCATTAGGAGATTACACATTAAAAGGAATTGTGAAAATCGAAGCTGGAGCAACAGTTACATTTGCTGCAGGGTCAAAAATTACTTGTGACAAAGCAACAGGTGACAACGCATTAGTTGTTAAAAATGGCGCAAAATTATATGTAAACGGTACTGCTGCACAACCAGTAGTATTTACAGAAAAATCAGGTATTCCAGGTTCTTGGGGTGGAATAATTATGTATGGAGATGCTCCAATTAATGCTATTGGTGGTGTAGCTACTTCTACATCTGAAGATGGAAATGCATTACCTTATGGTGGTACTAATCCAAATCACAATGGCGGATCACTTTCATATGTAAGAGTTGAATATGCAGGTTCAAAACTTGCAGATGGAACTAAAGAATTAAATGGATTTTCATTTTATTCTGTTGGATCAGGAACAACATTAGATCATTTAGTATCCTATAGAGGTGCAGATGATGGATTTGAATTTTATGGTGGTACGGTAAGTATGACTAATGCAGTTTCTTACGGAAATTATGATGATGCATTTGACTGGCAAGATGGATGGAAAGGACAATTAAATGCGAATTGGTACGGACTTCAAATGACTAAAGGAAACTTTGGAGTAGAAATTGAAACTTCTAATAACAACAATGCATTTTGGCCAAAAGTAACTGGAATTACTTTAAAAAGACTTGCAGGATGTACTCCTGAAGTTGCAGGTGCAATTGAAATTGATGCTTTTCAATTTAAAAAAGAAGGAAATGGTGAGTTTGATAATGTATTAATTGACGGATATGGTAATTACACTGAAGGGACTACAACATACCAAGGAGCAGCAGTTAAAATTCAAGATGCTACAACTAATAACAATCAAGTAAATGGTTCTAAAATCAAATTTACCAATATAAAAATAACAAATACAACTCAAAACTTTGTTGGAGCAACTGCAGCAATTAGCGTTACTTTCCCAGCAGGTCAATTTACAACAAGTACAACAGCAACTGG
>JACCDK010974853.1_pt1 | contig 45837 bp, 55 predicted proteins | sample 7445871 | NCBI WGS metagenome assembly JACCDK01 (sample SAMN15323436, study PRJNA562643) | freshwater metagenome | isolation source: river surface water | place: USA:Blue River Watershed | collected 2017-08-15 | reverse complement strand
GAGCTGCGGCGAGTCCTGCTTTTACGCGCTCGCTAATTAAATCACTTTCAAACTCAGCGAGCGATGCAAATATTCCAAAAGTTAAACGTCCTGCGGCGGTAGTTGTGTCAATATTAGCTCCTTGTCCCGATAAAATACGAAAACCGATATTCCGCCGAGTAAGATCGGTAATGGTTTTGACTAAGTGAGAGAGATTACGCCCTAATCTGTCAAGTTTCCAGACTACTAAGACGTCATGTTCCCGAAGAGATTTTAGGCAAGCATCTAATCCCGGTCTTTTATCATTTCTACCTGAGGCATGATCTTCGTAGATATAAGGCTCTTGTACGCCGTGTGCTTTTAGAGCATCTAATTGGAGATTTGTTGTTTGAGAACCGTCTGCCTTTGAGACTCGCATATAACCGACAAGCATAATATTTGTAATTTTTCACCTGTTTAAATAACAACTCAATTAAAACATGTATTTTTAAATAATGTGTCGTTCATTATATCATTTATTCAATGTATTGTAAACCTATTATCAAATAAATGACAAATTAGGTGAAATTATTACCTTGTGCGTTTTTCTTTATTTTTTTTGTAAGTCCTACAACGCCTGAGTTAATATAGCGATAAAGGTATTTTTTGTAGAAAAACGCAGGTTGAACGCGCGTTTTAAATGAAATCGCACTTGACTTATGAGATTAAAAGTATTTCTGGAATAAAACTTGTCAACTGTACGATTTTTTCGTACGACTGATTAGGATAACCGAAAATGATAGCCGAAAATCTAATCTTTTAAATAATTCCTATTTTCCCAGCAAACCCAGTCTATATATAGTATATAGGATAGCCGAAAATCACATAATCGGCACCGAAATACACAAAATCGCGGAAAAGTCAAAAAATGAAATTTGTTTCTTGGAAATGAAATTTATTCTTAGTCTGAAAAAGCTTATTGGATAAGAGATAGAAGCTAAAAAATAAGTAGTGAATTTTGTTTTTTGGGAATGAATTTTATTTTTTATCCTTCTAAGCCAGTCTACATATATCTTTTAGGCATCCTAAACAAGTACTTGTTTGGCACGAAAATCTCATGTTCGCTCACACATTTTAAAAAAATATATTAGAATCATTCCGCTACAGTTAAGGATGGACATGTAAATTAATAGCTCTGTTTACAGCTATTGAATATCTATGAATAGTTTGTAAACTTGGAAAATGCTTGCCACCCTCTAATCTTGCAATAACAGATTGGGTAGTATTCATTTTCTTTGCGACTTCTTCTTGTGTCATATTAGCTTCTTGTCTAGCTAATATTAAAGCATAAGCTACTTCATACTCTAAAGCACAAGCTTCGTATTCTTTTCTTGTATCATTATTCGCAAGTAAATCTTTTTTTAATGTTTTAAATTTTATCATAATTAAGCATTTTTTAGATATTTTGTAATTACTAATTATGGTTATTAATAGAATTAACCTGTAATTTTAAACCAAGTGCTATAAGAAGTGAGCCAATATTCTCAAAACTTGGATTACCTTTATCAGAAAGCATTCTATAAATATGCTGCCTGTTGATATGAGAATGCTTAGAAAATTCAGTGACACCACCCTTAGCCTGTATTATTCCCTTTAAACTAACTAAAAATAACTCCTTATTGTGATCTTCAAAATATAACTCAAGTGCTGCATTTATGTATTCTTTGACATAATCATCATCCTTAAGTTGTTCTTTTAAATAATCTTTAAGCTTTTCCATTTTATCCCTCACTTTTTAACTCTTTCAGTAAAGATACTGCTAATTTTACATCTTTCCTTTGTGTATCTTTACTACCAGCACATAACAACCTAATTATATTATCGTTATCTTCTGCAAAATATACTCTATAGCCATTATCAAAAAAGAATCTAAGCTCATATAGCCCTTTAACCAAACTTTTACGATCACCATAAACCCCATATTCTAGCCTATCTAATCTAATACTTATTCTAGCCTTTGCTTTGTTATCAAGTTTATTTAACCAATCTGCAACGTGATTCTTTTTATTCCTATCAAGATAAAAAACTACTTCCTTTGTCTTCTGCATTAACTAAAACTCATCGCTATAAATAATCCAATACAAAACATATTTAGTATATAGCAAAAAAGCTATATTTTAAACATATTATATAAAATAAATTTATTCCACAGTTGGCAGTGGTGGAATGTGGCAAAAAATCCTCATTACCCCCCCCCCGCAATTTTTAGATACCACACAAACAAATTAAATTCCCTAATTATTTATTTGACTTAAGATTGAGAGTTGACAGGGTTTTGTCTATTAGTTAGCGTTAAATGGCTAATGGTGCTTGATACCCACTGTTGCGAGCAACCTCTCATGCTAGGGGTTATGTTATCTATAAATGCTTCTAGCATGAAGGATAACATGGGTTTGCAACAACTGTATCAAAGCCCCTGGCACTTATCAATTAAACATAGTAATTTATGCAAGACGCAAATTCTTGGGAGGTGGTCGTATCCTCTCTTATATCTCAACTTCAAAACATCGAAGCAATCTTAGAAAACCAAAATTTAAGCGTAAGAGAATTCATACAAGAAAATAGCGATAAAGCTTGTCCAGCTATTTTAGAAGCACAGCTAAGGTCAACGGAGGTCTCATTCAAGAGGATGGAAAATAAGCTACAAGATATGATTATTTATCTTTGTCGTGCGATGACTGTTAGTAAGGCTCACAAGCTTAGCAATTTACTAGGGGAGGTTAATCATGGAGTGGAACAGTGATGACCTTTTCATAAAATGGTTTACTAGGATTTATGTTGTGTCAGTGCTTATTGGGACGCCTACGGTTTTTTATTTGTTGTTGGGGGAGTTATGAAAGAAAAAGAGAAAAATAAAAATTATCATACAGTTTTAGATTATCAAAAATTAGGAGATGAACTTGCACTTAGGTACTATAGTAGCCCTGAGTACATAAGACTTAAAAATTTATCTGAAGAAGAAAAAAAAGAAGAGGTAAAACAATTACCACGTTCATTTTGTAACTATTTTAAAGCAATTTCTCCGCAAATTGAAACACTGACTGATCATTACCATGACATAATTACTGCAGATGGTCGCCCTGACTATAGAACAATTGAAATTTTATATTTATTAACACAGTATACTCTCCATTCTGATGCACCTGATGAATTTTTTATATATAATGGCTTTAAAGTAAAGTTTTGGGATGGTGGAAACGATAATTTTATTTACCTAGGAGCTTTGCTAGAATTAGGAAGCAATTTAAATTCGCATTTATTATCCTTTTTTATCTCAAATGCTTATCAAGAAGAATTTCCAGTTATAAAAAGTTCTTATATTAAATTACAAGATTTTTTTAATGAAACAGAAGAGAATATAAAACATGCTTTAGTTTTATTACAGAATTTAAATTTAATAACTTTTTCCGAAGAAAATAATAGTGATCTAGTTATTAACTTAAACAAAGACAATATTGTAAAATTAGAGGAAAAGTATAGCAAATATTCCTGGTTAGAAACAGATCTCAAAATTAATAACCATTATAAAGAACGTATTATAACAAAAACTCCCGCCTGTCCTAACTGCTGCAAAGAATTTAGTAAGCAGGATATAGAATCTATGCTAGAAAATTATGAAGAATTTGTATATTAACTTTTCCCCTTCAACTTACTCCTAATTCCAAAGCACTTGAGAAGCTCCCATTTCTCTACGATGTAGTGAGCACTAAATAAAATTATAATATTTAGAAGCATAGCAGGAGGGATAATATTATAATCTAAATCTATTGCACTTTTATAGATTACTATACCTAAGAAAATTACAAACATAGTGAACAATGCACATCGTTCTGTAGTTTTAAATCCAAAAAACATCGCTAGTAATATAGGTGTTATTATTGGTATATAAAAAGAATTAGAAAATAATATAATATTAAGTAAATCTTCTTTTAATATAGCTAATATAATTGACATTATACCCAATATAATTACACAAATACGTGCATTACTTAGTTTTTGTTCATCGCTAGTATTCTTAAAAAAATAAAAATCGTTAGCTATTAATACTCCTCCTATATTAAGGAAAGAATCAGCTGTTGACATAGCCATAGATATTATCCCTAATGCTAAAATAGGTTTTAATAATGGAAATATGTTGCACTGTTCTAGTATATATGGAAGTAATTGGCTCTTATCTAAATTTTGATTTATGCAATAAAGTAATATAGGGAATGTTAGCAAAATCAATTTTATGACAGCGAGGGAAAGAGCAGAAAATAAGTAACTATATTGAGATTGTTTTGTAGATAGCCCCATTGTTAATCGTTGAAAATCATCTGGCCTGATACCAGGAATAGCAAAATATAGTGTTAAGTATATCAAAGGTAACCATTCAAAATCCTTTTCATAAATAAATTTTGTTATATTGAATTTATCTACGGTTAGAATATCAATATGATTTTGAGTATGAAAAACATAGAAAAAGATTGCTCCTATTAGTGGTAGTGATATAAAAAAACATACGAGTTGTACAATATCAGTTTTTACTACCGATTGAATCCCTCCTATAGCGGTGTAGCAAATTACAATTGCTGAAATAATAATTAATGCCCAATTCATGTAATCTGGATCATTATTTGCAAAAAAGAAAACTCCGATTTGTCCAAATACCTTAAATTGAATAGCAATAATTCCTGACATTCCAATAAAACCCGCTAATGCTGTTAAACTTCCTGTATGTTCTCCATACTCTTGACGTATAACCTCTGCTACCGAGGTTTTACCTAAAAATCTTTTTACACGGGGAGCTATAACTATACTTATTATTACTAGAGCTAAAACCATTCCAAAGGAAGGTAAATAATACTTTAATCCATCAAAATATACTCTTTGTAAAGTAACAAAAAACATACTTCCGCTAATCCATGTGGCAGTAATAGTACCCCATAAATTAAAAGTAGAAAAAGAGCGTCTACCTACTGCAAATACATTTACATTTTCTATTTTGCCAACGTTTTGGAATCCTGCATAAATAACCCAGCAAAAGAATCCCCCTATAATTGCTTGTTCTATAAAAGTGTACATAAGTTACTCCTTAAATGGTGCGTAATTTCTGCCTATTATCATCTATAACTATTTCTGTTACAATTTTTTTTTCTTAAAAGAGAGAACTATGGATTGCATAGATACCAATTTACTACTTAGTAACCTTTTAGACGGGATGATAGATCAATTAGAGGAAAAAAGTGTCTCTCCAAAATATCAAATATATTATCTGAAGCTTTTTATAAAATTAAAAGGAGCAAAAGGTAAAATGTCTCATAAAGACCTAGCAACATTTTGGAAAATAGAAGAAGGAAGTATAAAAAATATTTTATTAGATTTTTATCACAAAGGCCTTATTGCTCGTGACTATGAACCAGACAATAATGCTGACGATAAACGTCATTATCTCTTCATAACATTTCTTGTCTTACCACTCCCTATTAAATAAAGGATAAAAAATGACCCCTCTCTTTTCCCTTCTCCTCTCTAAAATCCGCCGTTTACTAGCCTCAAGAGCTGAACATAGACGAATTCGAGTAATAAAGCAAGCTCTACGGAGTTATGCGATGAGGCGGGGAATAAACTATAATAATAACAGCAAAGGTAGCTTATGACTCCACAAAGACAGAAAGATATCAAAACGATAGCATCTCGCATACGTAGAATTTTAAAAGAGAACGAGGGGATGCCTATGTACTTTAATTTCTGGGATGATCTGGAAACGCTAACAAAATTAATCTTAGAGGAGGAAGAAAGTGAGTAAGGCGGCTAACGTAGCTTATGTAGATTTTCAAAAAAAGAAGAATGTTACAGAGCAGGGTATATATAACAGTTGGTACGATAAATGGCTTGACATAAAAAGAGCATGTGATCCATCAAAGACAATAGTACATGAAGCTATTACATTTATAGCGGCGCTAGAATTCCTTTTCTTAAAAAATCCCGATGAGATAATTTTTAATAAAGAGCTGTTAAAAAAGAAGTGTAAGCAGGGTCCAAGACAGCGGAGTAGATTTTTAGCACAATTAGCCGATATATATGAGATAACACCGCATACATCATATAAGTATAAGGGAAAAGAATATCATTTTGTGTACTCTGCAAAACGCAGTAAAGATTCACTTGAAATCTTAAAAAATCCCAAAGAATTTTATAGAAAAAGTGTCTTAAAATTAGTTGAAACCCTTGACAAAAATGACTTGGATACAAGTCAAAAATGTCTGGTATCCAAGACAAATTTGACTACCACCTATACTGCCAACCCTAGTTCTGCTCAAGGTTTGCCAGAACATAGAAACCCAGTAGATGAAGAGATAAACCATAGCTACGCTAATGGTTTTATCTCTGAAAAAGAAAAAAGTTACAAAAAAGAAAAACCCCACGAAGACGGATACGCAACTTTTGCTCCTTGCTTTCCTTCGGAGCCGGAGCAAGTTGCTCTTAAGTCAGAAAATCAAAATAAACCAACTGCGTCTGTCACAATTTGTGACGGGCTCCAACCATCAAAGGAAATTCCAAAAATGAAACAAGACGATATCACGCAGGCTACTGAAGAACAGACAAGAAAAATGCTACTTTCCAAAGCTCTGTGGAGTACTCTGGGAGAAGAACGATCAGGCGAAATACAGGATGGTTGCATGTTTATGGAACTTGAACCTGATAACATCGGTATTTACACCGGAGAGTTACTTTTAACCGACCTTGACAAGGATAAAATACGCAAAGCTATTACCTCGGTTTATGGTGAAAATGTTAAAATCAGCAAATTAAACCACCCCTCTAAAACCAAGCAACAGGACCCCCCGAGTAACGAGGAGGTAAAAGCTCCAATCTATCCTATAAGCAAAAACAAAAAGGCAACTTGGCTTGAGTTTAAAGCAGCGATAAGAATCACTAACCTGATCAACATGCTAACCAACCCAGTGCTAAAAATTAATGAAATACCGGGCAAGGTGATTATAGAAGGGGTGCCTTTCTTGATTGAACACTTAACGGCTCCAGGGAATTTAGACGAACTAGAAAGAGTGGTGTTTCAAACAGGTTTGACCTTGGAACTACATAGCACCAACCCTCATCCCGAGTATAAGAATTTTTACCAAAAATCCATAGTTCTAACTGCTGAGAAGATATTAAAGGATATGGAATTTAGAGAAACCTGCGAACCTTTTGTTTTAAGTAAAATACTTGAAGAAGCAAGAAAAAATAAGGAGGAGTAAATGAGCGAACTAGAAGCCAGAAAATATACGTCAATTCGTAATTTAAGAGAAGAGATTAGGCAGGATATGGAGGACTATAAGCTTTTGTGGACGGGTAGAAATGTTGGACATGATGATTATCGAAAATGCTATCTCTTTTTACCTCAAGATACGTTATATGAAGTGCGTAAAAATAGTATTTATTACAAGTTTTCAGAATATCTACAGGAAAGAATTATCGATAATTTAATAAAATTAGTGGAGGAAGAAAATGACTAAATGGAACAACTTTAACGATGCCGAGGATCAAATGTCTTACGAGCTAATACCGCATAAAACCATAGCAAAGGTGAGGTTAATGCTTAAGAAAGGCAACCACGTTACACAAGAGTTTCCTGACGGTTACGCTACCTTAAGCAAAGCAGGAACTAGTATATATCTAGCCTGCGAGTTTGTGATTTTAAGCGGTGAGTATGAACATAGGAAAGTATGGAGCAATATCGGTCTTTGTAATATGAATAGCAGATTAGGGACTGAGGGTGATAGATATGCCGATATTGGTAGAAGCATGATTAAAGCAATACTTAACTCTGCTCGCGGTTTGCATTCCAAGGATAAATCACCAGAGGCAGAAAAACTAAGAACCATTAGAAGCTTTGCCGATTTAGATAACCTTATATGCGTAGCTGAAATTACCATTAATGATAAAGGCGATAAGCCCTGTAACGAGATCAAGACTATTATTACTCCCGATCATGCCAGATACAGCGAGTTTATGGATGAGAGAAGCGGAAAGTTTCCAATAAATTACGGCGTAGCCGGTAATCAGCAACAAAGTAGTGAGCTTACTTCCGATGAAGTGCCGTTTTAATAAAATAGGTAGTTAGAGTATGAATTTTCATATTAACGAAGAATTTGCAAAACTTATTCCTCCGTTATCCAGTGATGAGTTAGATAGATTAGAGCAGAGTTTGCTTAATGATGGTTGTCTTAACCCTATTATAGTATGGAATAACACCATAATAGACGGACACCATAGATATGCTATCTGCATTAAGCACAACATAAGATTCAATATAGTTGAGAAACCAGAGCTAGAAACGGAGCTGGACGTAAAGCTGTGGATGATTAATAACCAGTTTAGTAGAAGGAATTTACCTACTGAAACTAGGCTAGCACTTGCTTATAGGTTTAAGGAACTGGAAGCCGAGAAGGCTAAGGAGAGGCAATTAGCTAATTTAAAACAATTTTCTGAAAAAGAAGAAAGTGCAGAACTAAGCCAGTCTACCGATAGGTTAGCACTAACCCCACGGAGTGAGACAGAAAATAGCAAGACTCTAGACATTATTGCTCAGAAAGCAGGAGTAAGCCATACTACAGCATTTCAGTACGATGCTATCCAACGCAAAGGAACAGAAGAACAAAAAGCCAAAGTTGCAGAAGGTAAGTCTAGTATTAACAAGGTCTATACCGAAATTAAACAAGCAAAGCAATCGGAAGAAGATAAGCGGATAGTGCATTTAAAAATAAAAGGTAGCGGAGTAGCAGTTATTCAGAAATACGTTAGCAGTATTTATAATGAGTTAGAGGATTTAAATACTAGTAGGGATTTAACGGGAATACGACATATGCTTTTGAATACCTATCTTGGACAAAAAGAGAATTTCTTAGCTTGTGTATCTAATATAGACAAACACAAGAAACTAGTAACACGGAACTTAACTGCATTATCGGAATCGGTTGAGGATTTAGAATTAACTGTCAATCAAGGTAAACACATAATTAGGCTAGAAGCTCAAAAAGACAAAAAAATATCTAAAATATATGAGAGGTACTATGGCTAAAGCCAAATGTGAACAAATTGTTATAGATCAATATTTAAAGGGGAATATTAGTAATGAGTTTAAAGATGAGCTTTTGTGGGTAATTAACGAACGGTGCGATAACGGTCAATATTTGGAAGTCTTATTTAGATTGTTAGAAGACGAAAGCTTGGAAAAGCTTAAGATTCTGGAGACTATAGTAGAGATGGTAAAAAAACAAATGATTGCAGTTAGTAGAGACATTCCGCTAAAAAATCCAAAAAAGTTCGTAAACAAGTTGCTAGAGGAGTTGGAACATGAGCTATCCAAGTAACCATGAAACTATCACATGGCAGGAGGCGAGCATTAAGTTATCGCAGTTAAAAGAATATACCCATAATCCGAGGAAAATAACCAAGGAAATGCTGGATAAGTTAGCGTCTCATATAAAAGAGGATGGGTATCATCAGAGAATAATAGTAGATAACAATTACACCATTATCGGCGGCCACCAGCGTAAAAAGGCTTTATATATGGCTGGTTATGATGATGAGACTGAAATTGAGGTGTTGATGCCGAGTAGAAAACTAACGCCGGAGGAAATAGACAGGTTAAACATCAGAGATAACCTAGCGTTCGGGGAATATGATTTTGCTGTGCTAACGGAGCGATTTGATCTGGAGGAGCTAGTATCATTTGGTATGGATGAAGAAATGCTCACGCCTATATTTGATAAAGCCGTATTAGAAGAAATAGGGGCGGAAGAGGAAATAGAAGTCCCAGAAGAAGCTACTGCTAAGCTTGGTGATATTTATCTGCTTGGGTCTCACCGTTTAATGTGCGGTGATTCTACTAATCCGCAGCATGTTGAAAAACTAATGGCCGGGGCAAGTCCGATTTTAATGGTAACCGATCCGCCGTATGGTGTGGAGTATGACCCAAGCTGGCGCGAAGGATGCGATTTAGGAGTCGGCAAGCGTTCTAAAGGTAAGGTGCTAAATGATGATAGATATGACTGGTCTGACGCTTATTCATTATTTACCGGTGATATAGCTTATATCTGGCATAGCGCAAAGTATACTCATAAGTTTGCCGAACATATAGAAAGTAGCGGTTTTGAATTAATTAGCCTTATATTTTGGAATAAGCAGCATTTTGTAATTAGCAGGGGTGACTATCATAATAAGCACGAGCCTTTATGGTATGCTGCGCGGAAAGGGAAGAAGCATAACTGGCAGGGCAAACGTGATCAATCTAGCGTATGGGAAATAGAAAATAATAACTCCTTCGGTAATAGCAACAAGGAGGAAACCTTTGGACACGGCACACAAAAACCTACCGAGTGCATGCTTCGACCTATACTTAACAACTCCGCGCAAGGGGAAGGAGTATACGATCCATTCGGCGGTAGCGGTACTACGTTAATTGCCTGCGAGAGGTCAAAGCGTAACTGTTACATGATGGAATTATCACCTATTTATGTTGATGTTATAATAAAGAGGTGGGAAAAAGAAACTAATAAAAAAGCTGTATTGTTGAATGAGTAAAAAAATAACTTTAACTGATGATCAAATATTACAGGTAGAAGCATTGTCTGCTTATTTATCCATAGAACAGATAGCCGATTATTTTGGTTTTTCGGGGATGACTTTTCATGAAATTAAGAAGCGTCAACCGGAAGTACTCTTAGCCTATAAAAAAGGAAAAGCAAAGGCGATAGGCAAAGTTGCTCGTAAGCTTACAACCTTAATAGATGAAGGCGATGTAACGGCGATCATATTCTATCTTAAAACCCAAGGTGGATGGTCTACTGAAAGTAAGAGTAATAACATTATAAAAATATCATTTGGTAATAGAACAGCTACAGAAATAATAAATAGTACTTTAACCGCTGTAGAAGAAGGCAAGATTAGTATTCCTGAAGTTCAACAACTTACCGGTTTAGCAATAGCCAAAATGAACATAGAAAGCCGTACTCAAGAAGACAAAGCAGTATCAGAACAGATGAGTATAGAAGAGGCCAAGGCATTTGCAATAGAACTAGATCAAACCCTACAGAAATTGGATCTGTTAGAAAAAAATATTAAAAAATAATCATGTCGACAGGAAGATATATTAATGGTGTAGGTAGAAAGGCATATAGAAAACCTTTAGCAGAAGAAGAGAAAGATATACTAAGTGCAATTAAACAAGATCAACGAGCGGCATTTGCTCGGTACAAGGAGCTAGTCAAAGCTCGTAAGGAAAGAGAAAAGTTGCGTCCTAGAGAGCCTGAAGTTTATCATCACGATATTTGTAAAAAATCATGAGAAAATCAGAATAGCCAAAGCCTATGGTATAATTACTTTAGCTAAAGAATGAGCATAAAGTAGTAAGCTAAAGTGTTAAATGTTCTAGATATTTTCTCAGGAATAGGCGGTTTCTCAATAGGATTGGAAGCTGCAAGCATGCAGACTGTTGCCTTTTGTGAGATTAACCCATTCTGCCAAAAAATACTAACAAAACACTGGCCCTCCGTACCGATATTTACCGATATTACCGCTATAAATAAGGAAGACTTAAAAGCTCTGCCGAGAATTGACGTAATTGCAGGGGGCTTTCCTTGCCAAGATATATCGGTAGCAGGTAAAGGAGGCGGTATTAAAGCTAAGCGCTCGGGATTATGGAAAGAATTTGTAAGGTTAATAAATGAAATTAAACCAAAATATGCAATTATCGAAAACGTGGCAAACCTTCGTAGCACAGGGCTTATCAGCGTCCTGCAAGATTTATGGGAGATCGGGTATAATGCGGAATGGCATTGCATACCGGCTTCCGCCTTTGGCGCACCTCACAGACGGGATAGGATATGGATTATTGCCCACCCCGCTTGCATCGGTCAAATCGGATTGTCCGTCGGAAAGGAAGAGGCGGAATCCGAACTTGGAGGCGGTAGTGAAGATGTTTCCGACACCGATAAGCAGGGATTACAAGGATGTAGGGGATTTAAAGAAATTAGCCCAATATGCTCACAAGAGCAGATTGGCATGTATCGTTGCGGCCGAGGAACTAAGCAATGGGGCACAGAGCCTTTAGAAGTACCGAGGTTAAAAGACCATCGTTTAAACCCTGATTGGGTAGAATGGCTTATGGGCTATCCTATTAGCTGGACAGATGGAGGAAGCCGCATGCAGCGCCTTATGGCTTTAGGTAATAGTGTTGTTCCTTTAATTCCAGAGTTTTTGGGGCAAGCGGTATTGGATGATTGTAAACAGTTCTGATATAAAGCTATACTTCTATACATATAGAAAAGTAGTTAAATAGTTATATTGACAAATAGTAATATAGATGTATACTAGCATAGTAATCTAGCTTTATATATAATTTACTATGACAAAAATAATATCCTTTCTTAATCAGAAAGGCGGAGTTGGTAAGACAACGATTAGTACAAATCTAGCTGTAAGTTTACACCTTGATAATCAAAAAATATTGCTGGTTGATTCCGATCCGCAAGGAAGTTTACGTGATTGGAATGAAGCTAATGAGGGAAAATTAATTCCGGTGGTTGGATTAGACAGAGAAACTTTAGCAAAAGATATAGAAGGTGTTAAAAGTGATTATGATATTGTAATTATCGATGGAGCTCCTCAATCTTCTAAGTTAGTTGCTGCTGCAATTAAAGTCTCGCATCTGGTAATTATTCCAGTAACCCCTTCTCCTTATGATGTCTGGGCGTGTTCTGATTTAATAGAAATTGTAAAAGCTAGACAAGAAGTAACAGGTGGTAATCCTATTTGTCGCTTTCTTATAAGTAGATCACGTAAAGGGACAAACTTAAGTGAGGATATAATCGAAGCATTAAGCGGGTATGAAATTCCTGTTCTAGAAAGTCGTACAACTCATAGAGAAGTCTATGCTAAAACTGCATCAGATGGTTTAACAGTACATCATGCTCTAAAAGCAGAGGATGCAATCGATGAAATTACTAACCTAAAAAATGAAATATTAGAGGTGTTAAAATAATGGCATTTGAAGCAAAGAAAGGAAATAGAGTACATCGTAGTCATACAGTAGAAGCAGCAATTGTAGAGGCAACTAAAGATAGTATGGTAGGATTAAATGTTAAGATTTCAAAAATAAAAAGAGCAGCTTTTAAAGCGAAAGCCGCAATAAATAATGAAAATATGCAAGATATTATATTAAAGGCTATAGATAGATATATAGAAAAATAGAAAGCTAGTTAAATATAAAAATATTTATATATAGTGAACTGGTGCATAAATCTTTAAGAGCATACATGGGTAAATAATGGATTTCATAGAAGCAACAAAAGCAGTGTTATTGAAGAAAGCCATGCCTTTTTTATTAGCTGATATGTTCTTCTCTGAACCTTTTAATTTCTCTTGCTTAGCAAATCCACTTTCAAAAACAGCGAAAGCTCCAAATTTAACGTTTAAACCTGATGCAACAGATAGAGCTTCACTTGCTAAGGCAGTACTGCAACTAAGTATTATCGTTGATAAAAGATATTTTCTGATTTTCATAATTTCACTCCTTTATTTTTGAAATTAAAAAAACATAACATAAATAATCCCAAGACCAAAATCAAAAAATCACGAGAAAATCAAGATTAGAAAGTAGTGTGTTATAATTATTTTAAGTAAAGGAAACTTAATTTTATGACGCACAATTCTAACTCTATTCATAGTTTTAGTTTCTCTGATGGAATAACTGCTATTGCGGAACTGCAAAACAGAAGAGCAAAACTTGCAGCTTTAAAGGAACGATATCTTGCAAGCAGTTCGTTATATGAGTTTTTTAAAAGCGCATGGCCTTATATTGAGGGTAATATGCCTTATGTTGATAGCTGGCATATTAAAGCTATAGCAGAGCATCTAGAGGCGGTTTACGCACGCCAAATAAAGAAGCTTATTATTAATGTTCCTCCTCGGACCGGTAAGACCAATTTAATATCGGTAGCCTTTCCTGCGTGGGTATGGATACATAACCCGAGTGAGCGGTTTTTAACTGTATCCTGCGTTAATTCCTTAAGCCTTGAGCATGCCCAGAAAAACAGATCATTACTCGAAAGTAACTGGTATCAGGATAATTGGGGATATAGATTCCCTCTTCTAAAAGACCAGAACGTTAAAAGCTTTTTCCAGAATACCAAAACAGGATATAGGCAATCAACCAGCGTAGTATCTAAAACTGTCGGTAAGGGCGGTTCAATCATTATCATTGATGACCCTAACGATCCAGGGGACTTATCTGAAATAAAACGTGAAAACGTAATTAACTGGTGGACGCAAAGAATGTCTACCCGTTCAAATAACCCTGCTAATGACTGCCGAATAGTTGTCCAGCAAAGAACGCATGAGAACGATCTAACCGGTTATATCAGAAAGAACGACAGCGAGGGTGATTGGGTAGAATTAGTGCTGCCGCTAGAATTTGAGGAAAAGCGCAAGTGTATTACTGTCCCTCTTGGTATAGATCAGGTTATTTGGGAAGACCCAAGAAACAAAGAAGGGGAGTTACTCAGCAGCTTACGCTTTGGCGAAAAGCAGGTAAATGAGTTAAAAAAGTTACTCGGCTCTTACGGTTATGCAGGGCAATGTCAGCAAAGGCCTTCCCCTATCGGCGGTGGAATAATCAAGAAAAAATGGTTTAAATTCTGGACTAGCCCTATTAAGCCTAAATTTGATTACATATTGCAAAGCTGGGATACGGCAATTTCCGATGAACCAACAGCTGCATATTCTGCCTGTACTACGTGGGGAGTTTGGGGCGAAAAATCCAAGGATGAGCTATTTAGGATGATGCTACTCTCTAGTTGGCGAGGTCGTGTAGGATATCCGGAGCTCCGAAGCAGGGCTCAGCGCTTAGCTAAAGATTATAAGGATATAGGTGAGCATAATAACCCAATTCCTGCTCAAAGAACTGTTGATATTTGCCTTATTGAGGCAAAAGCAACGGGCGATCCTTTAATACGTGATCTAAGGCTTGGAGGAGTTCCTGCTAGAGGCTACACCCCAAAAGGCGATAAGAATGCAAGAGTACAGAGAGCAGCACCTCTTATTGAGTGCGGGCTTGTGTACTTGCAGGCCGAAGAGAAAAATCCTGAAAGGCTAACTCCTATGGCCGAGGAGTTTTTAGAAACAGTGATAACTTTTCCAAATGGAGAATCAAAGGACTTGGTTGATTCGATGACGCAAACAATTTTATACCTCCGAGACTTTGATACTTTAATTCATACAAGTGATGTTAAGGAAGATGAGATCGTTACTAAACCTAGAAAATTATACTAATGGCAGTAGGAAGTAGAGCCTTGAAAGAGGCAAGATTAGATAGCATGAGGAGAAGAAGGAAGAAAAGGGATAAGGTTATCCCCGATTTATCCGTTACCGAGAACCCTGAGCCTAATTACGTGAACTTAGGCAAAGAATTACCGGTTTTAGAAGATTTAGAACCTACTTATTACGATAATACTGAAGAAATCCCGCTAGAAGAAGAGATGGGACTTCCACCATCTGAAGAATTAGGATTTTCAGAAGGTATGGAAGAGCCGCTGTTGTCTTTAGAAGATCAAATCTTATCACGTATAGATAACGAAGCGGAAGAATTAGCACCTCCGGATGCTAACTTTAATAGTAATTTTGCGGATGATATACCGGAAAGTGTTAGAGATAAAATCGCTACTTACCTAGAAGAGGTAACAGAAAAAGATACCAAAAACCGCGCTCCTTGGCTTGATATAATTGAAAAGGCTAAAACCTTACTTGGCTTTAAAATTGAGGAAATACAAGAAGCAAGTAGTGCAGGTTCCCGTAAATCCAATTCTGCCGTAGGAAATGCTGCCCAGGTTAAGACTTACGATACGACATTCTCCAGCAGCGTGCTCCGGCTCTGGGCAACTCTTCGCTCCGAGTTACTCCCTTCAACCGGTCCTGTAGGATTTAGGACTGATGTTAGTGTTAGCGAAGATTACGAATTAAAAGGCGAGATGGTTAGGGATGCTTTAAATGAGTACTTAACAGTAGAAGATAAGGGGTTTTATCCGGATTACGATCGGTTCTTATTGTACTTAATTTTATATGGATGTGTATTTCGTAAAATCTACTACGACCCGATTACAGGTAAGCCCTTGAGTAGGTTTATCATGCCTGAGGACTTTTTATTTGATAATAACTGCTCAAGTATTACCGAATCAAATCGTCTAACTCATATTAGGTATCTCTCTAAAAGAGAAATACTTTTTAACATGCAGAGCGGGATATTTTCAAAAGTTGATCTTGATTATTTAGATGCTATAGGAAGCAGCGATGGGGAAGAAGCAACGGATGACTCTAAAGCCAAACAGGTAGACCCGACAAATTCCCGTTTTCCTTTTTATGAGACGCACGAATATCTGGTTTTGAATGATTTTTTTGACAATAACAATGCATCTGAGGACTATAGTATCCCACTACCTTACGTTATTACCAGATGCGGCAGCAGTAATCAGATCGTATCACTTACGCCAAACTGGGATGAAAACGATCCAACCAAAACAAGGATTAACTGCTTTATTCATTATAATTTATTCCCCGGGTTTGATGTTTTTGGACTGGGGCTTGCTCAAATACTTGGCTCTAATTCAAAGAGCTTAACTTCCATGCAGCAAATGGCGATTGACGCAGCTATTTTCCAGAATTTCCCGGGAGGAATGAAGGCTAAGGGAATAAAAACTACCAATAATGATCTGAACATATTACCCGGTCAATTCGTAACTGTTGAAACAGGGAATTTGTCCTTGCGTGATTCAATCATGCCTCTTCCTTATAACGGGCCTTCTCCTGCTTTACTTGAATATATTAACCGGATAACTGCTCAGACACAGGAGCTTGCATCCGCAACAGAGATGGGACTTACTGAAAATAATCAGAATACGCCTGTCGGTACTACGATTGCCTTGCTTGAAGTATCCAATCGGATGCAATCGGCAATAATGAGAACAGTCCATAGTAGCTTTAGCGCCGAGCTACAGCTCTTTTATAAAATGTTCAATCTTAGCACGCTACCTCTGGATAAAGAAAGTTTAAAGGTCATACCCGTATCTGATCCGTCTGTTGAATCTTCTACGCAGAGAATAATCAAGGCAGAAAGTATTTTAAAGTTAGCGAGCAGTAACCCTGAGCTACATAACATGCGAGAAGTATATTTAAAAGTATATCAAGCCCTAGGGATTAAGGACATTGATAAGATATTGTTACCTGAAGCAGCGCCGGAGCAGCAGCAGGAGCAACCAATAGACCCGGCATTACAGGTACAGATTGCCGATATTGAGCAGCGAAAACTTGAAGTAGAGTCCAAAGAACGGCTAGCTCACTTAAATATTGAAGCTGACGGCTATAAGACGCAAATGAGTATCGAGCTTGATAAGGAAAAACTGGAACAAGAGAAGTATTTAGCTGAATTAAAAGTTAATGAACAACAACAACTTGCCGAGCAGAAATATCAAATTGAACTTTTAAAACTCCAGTTAAACGAGAAGGAAAAAGTAATAGATACGTTAACCAAGGAACAGGAAATCAATAGTAAGAACGAGCTTGAATTACTACGGCTTGAGTACAAAGCAAAAGAAGCTGAGTTAAAGGCACAAGTAGAAGCTCTAAGATCAGAACTATCATCCACACCAGAAAAAGAGGATATCATTTATGGATAAACAAACCAGAGAAATAGCACTACGCAAAATGCAAGAGAGAGCTAAAGAAAAAGAAACAAGTTGTCATAAATATGCTGCCGGTGGAGCTGCTAAAATTAGACAAGGTGTTGCTACCAAGAGCGGAGCGGCAGTAAAACCTAGAAATATGGGGAGGAGCGGCAAATGAACCGACATAACATTTATAGCCGAGGTTCTTTTACCTCCGGCTTTATAGGAAGTATTGAGTCTGAGATTGATAGATACAGGCGTATTTTAAGTCATCCAAAATCAATTTCTACGCTAGAGGATTACAAATATCATGTGGGATTAATTGAGGGGCTTGAGAGTTCCATTGAACTCTTTAACAGGCACATAATAGAGGTAAATAGCAATGATTAACCATGAAATAACCAATTACAAACCAGAAGATTTTAAAACCAAAGGCATTGATCTGGAAGCTTTTAATAAGGAAGCAATGATAGAGAGATTTAAAGAGGTGTCAGTTACCGGTATCAATGTATTAATTCTTATTTACAAACCTCCTGTTGAAGAGGTTACAAGAGGAGGAGTTATCATTCCGCAAACTGCTGTAAAAGACGACCTGGAATATAACTCAATGGTCGGGATGGTATTAAAGCTTGGTCCCGATTGCTATCAGGGTGATCAGTTTCCAAGCGGTCCTTACGTCAAAGCCGGAGACTGGGTCATATTCCCGCGTGGTTCATCATTGCAGTCAAAATATGAGGGTGAGCCGATAATTATGGTAGAGGATTTTAAAATCAAGCTACTAGTTGATAATCCATCAAAAGTATCAAGGTAAGAATATGTTTAAAATAGATATTGAAAATACAAGCGACTTAAGCGCTCCTATTCCACCTTTAAAAGAAGAGACTGAAAATAAAGCATCGGAAGAGGTTAAGGGTACTGAGGTAGTAAACAAGGAATTGGATCAAGAAGCTCAAAATTTAGAAACTACCGAGGATAAAGGCGAGAATACGCATGATTCCTCTCCTGATGAAGATAAAACCGCTAAGCCCGAAAAAGATAAAAAGTACTGGGCAAAACTCAGAAAAGAACGGGAAGAAAAGGCGGTAATGGCCGAGCAGTTAGAGCGGTTACGGCAAGAAAAACTGCAAATGGAACAAATGCTCAGCCAAGCTATTAATACCGGTTCTATCCATTATAAGAACAATGTAGCCGGCGAACTTGAAATGGCTCAGGCACGGCTTCAATTAGCACTAGAAAACGGGGATGCTGCCGGGGTTAGCAGAGCTACGGCGGAGATTTCAAAGGCGACCCATGCCTTAAATGAGGCATCTAGAATCGCCAGTTTTCCGCCAAATAATACTTACGAAGAACAAATAGAAGTTCGAGCTAGGGAATATGAAGATAGGTTATATAGCTGGCTTGAGAGTAACCCGGAAGTAGATAGAAACGCCCCCGAGTATGATGAGAAGCTAGCGGCGTCAGTATTATCTTTTATTACCAAACTGGATCGTAAATACAGGACGGGAGGAAAGGAACATCTAATAGGCTCGGGTAGTTATTACGGCATGATAGATGAGTATATCGATAATTTAAAAATGCAGGATACTTCCTCTACAAGTATGCCTGCCAAACATTTTGGAGCGGTTCGCAGCCGCGCGCCGCGAGAATCAATACCCGATCCAAAAACAAGGGAATTAAGCGATAGAGAGAAAAAGGCGGCTCTTGCTTTTGGTATGTCTTACGAGAGGTACCGGGAGCTTCTAGATCAACGTAACAAAGAAATGAGGTCAAAAAATGGCAATTAAATATAAACAAGACAAAAATAATGAGTTTCTATCTGTTGATAGAGATATCAGGGAGCATGAACTTGAAGGAAGTGATTTTGATTTAATGTTCACCGATTCAACATGTCCTTTTAAAGCTTTAATTGATGAGATAAAACAACCGGGCGAGGAATATTACTTTGCCTTTAATAGCCCTGAGCGCATTAATAGGTTACTGGCAAAAAAGTGGTATATCGTATCTCCTGATAGGCTTAAAAACAAACGTACTTATAGAGGAGACTTAAGATCGGAAAATGATTGTATTACTACCGGTGATACTATTGTTTTAGCACGTGATGAACGCTACGGGCTAAAAGAGCAGCAATATTATGAACAAAAAGCCGTAAGAGTAATGCGAGATACTTTGCAAAAAGTACAGACCGATATCTACAATCCGGTCATGCCGTTTTCAGACAGAGCAATGTAGAAGAATATCATGTCATATTCTAAAATCATACTAGATAGCGACATTAAACTATCTTGGCCTTATCCAAGAACGGAAGGGGAAATTGCTAGCGATATTAACGATGTTAGCTCTAGTAATGATACGCACACTATTACTCTGCCGCCTGCGAACACTGTAGAAACCGGTACTAGCTTGTTGTTTAATAATGTCGGGAGCTATGATTTTACTTTGTTAGATAATGCAGGTATCCCAATCGGGACTGTCCTGATACCAGGCGAAGTTAGGCAGATATATTTAATCGATTCCTCAACTATTGCCGGAATATGGAGAGTAATCCCTTTTGGTGGTGGAACTAGTGGGATTATTACGTTTTCAGCAGAATCAGATAATAATTCGTTAAATATTACAAATTCAACTGTTACGCCGCCTTCAGGAAACATGAAGTTTGCCGTATCCGAATCCTTAAATAATTTAAATAACCTAACTACTCAGGTACAGAACGGGTTTTTGGTGATAACGGGCAATACTCCATTAAGTTTTGTAACTCGAAAGATAGGAGGCGGCACCAACATAAACGTACAAAGCGGTGATGGGGAAACAGGAGACGTAATTATTAATTTAGCCGATTCTTTAGCCGGGTTATCTAGTATTAATGTCGGTAATCTCTTAATCTCGGTAAATACCATTACTACGGCAAGCGGGAGTGAGGATATTAACCTCGCTACTGTAGATGACGGAGTAATTAATTTAAACGGTGCGCAGATTGACAGCAGCGGAAATACGACAATAGCCGGGACGATTGACAACCCGGGCGTTGCTAAAGCTTATTGTTTCTTTTACGATAATAATGCCGCAAGTAATAATATTCAGATAGAGAGTAGTTTTAATATAGCATCTGTTAGCGGAGCAAATGGTTCGTATGTTGTAAAGTTTGCTACTCCTTTTCCTGATGGTAACTACGCAGTATTAACGACACTTAGCAGAGGAACGGAAGTAATAGCGCCGTTTCAGGTGTTCTTTAGGTCTAGATCTGCTACTGAATTTATTATTTTTACAACCGACACACTCGGTAATTTACTTCCTGTACTTGATGGCGTATCCGTAGTGGTATTTGGTAGTTAATTTTTAAAGAATTTAATCGAGAGAATATTTTATGTATGAATATCAAATAGAAGAAATATTTTTACACTCAGAGGGTTATGTAGAAGTTAAAGTTTCTTTAGATATTGAAAGGAAATACAAAATAATATTAAAGTTTACGAAGGGCTTTATTGAGAATCTTATTCTAGGTGTTGCTTCGGAAGAAGAGGTAAAAAGTAAACTAGAAAATTTATTGCTCAAGAAAGATAAATTTTTATTAATTAGATTAGTTAGACTAGCACTTGGACATCCAATTATAAAAAAACAATTGCGAACCGAGCAAAATGGAATATTTGGTATTGATTTAATAAAATGGCAGCAAATAATGGACAGAATAGAAAAAGAAGAACTTGAATCTATTCTAGCTCAAGGGCTTGAAGATATAGACAAATTTTAGAAATCATATCGTAATTTATGAATCTATAAGTTCATTTGAATCGTACTGAAATCTGTGATAAACATAATGAGCCATATATTTATATGGCTGTAAATAATATTATATGATATAATGGATGCATAAAGTAAAACTTACTTTTGAATGGGACGAAGAAAAAAATAGAATAAATATTGAAAAGCACCAAGTAAGCTTTTATAAGGCTCAAGAAGTCTTTCATGACTTAAACAGAATCATACTGAAAGATGTTGAGCATAGTAACAACGAAGATAGATTTTTTTGTTTAGGTAAGGTAGAACAACATATTCTAACGGTACGTTTTACCATAAGAGGTCACTGTATAAGAATACTTGGAGCTGGTTACTGGAGAAAAGGAAGGAAAATTTATGACAAAGAAAATCAAGTATACAAAAGGTGAAATCGGTAAAGTAGAAATAATTAACGATTTCCTACCATCCCCAAAAGAATTGGTACTAAAAAAAGAATCTGTTAAAGTAACTCTTGTTTTAAGTAAAGACAGTGTAGATTTTTTTAAATCTCAAGCATTAAACCATCATGTACCATATCAAAGAATGATCAAAAACTTATTAGATAAGTACGCAGATTCTCATAAAAAACTTAAAAAAGCTTAAATAGTAGTACGATTTGCAAAAGTGGTAGCCTTTTTGCTATAATATAATTAGGTAAAAAAAAAGTCATGACTAGACTTAAAAAGGTTCCCGTCATTGCTAGACGTAAAAAGGCGTAGTTTGTAGCTAAATCTTTTTCTTAAAAAGCTACCTCTGTCATCGCAAGACACAAAAAGGCTAGTTTTGAAACTTATCTAGAATCAAAGTTTATCGTCATAACTAGACGTTAAAAGGTCTCCTGAGCTTGAATTAGCTTATCTTTTTTAAATTTAAAATATTTATATTTTTTAATAATTAACAATATACGAGGAAATTATGTCTAATGGCATTAACGCTCCTTATGGATTGCAAATAGTTCAATCTCAAATAGGAAATGGCGGAACACAAAAATTAGGCCAATACTTTATTTATGCCTCTGCTGATGGTCAAACTACTTGGAACACTAGTATCTTTCAAGGTGATATGGTTAAATATTATCCAGCAAGAACTGCTGCTACATGGGATGCTCAATTAGGTACTATAGTACCAGCATTAATTCCACAAGCTGGGGCGGCGGCAAACACAATAGTAGGGGTGCCTGTAGGAATTTTTATAGGTTGTGAATTTACAGATGCTGTAACTGGCTATCAAGTAAATTCTGATTATTGGCCAGCAAGCAGACAAGTTAAAGCAGGTACAAAAATCATTGCTTGGGTAAATGATGATCCAGAAGTAGTATTTAAAGTTCAGATTTCTACTTCAACGAATAACACTCCTGCAGCTACTCAAAACACCATTGCTCCATCTATATTTCAAAATATTTTTTCTGGTCAAAATGCCAAATTACAAGTAGGAGGAGTAGCTTTTACTGCCCCTGCGGCGGCAATTCCTACCAATAATCCAGCAACAGGTAATACTACAACTGGACAGTCTGCTTATTACTTAGATGGTAGTTCAATAACTTTAGCCGTCGGAGGAGCTGGTAATGCAGGATTTGAAATAAAAATTATTGGTTTGGTTCCGGAATTACAGACAAATGCAAATCCTGCAGGATTTGTACAAGGTATAAATATGCCTTTTATTGATGTGTTATGTAAATTTAACGTGCATATCCATGGGTCTGCCGGTACTCCAGGTGTATTCTTCACTAACTAGGATTAGGATTATGTCCATAATAACAAGCGGTAATATGCCGTCTCTTTTAAAGGAAGGATTATATCTACCAAAAAAAAAGAAGGAAAAAACACCTGTTAAGGCAGGATCAGTAAAGAAAACTAAAACTAAAAATAAAGGTAATTAATTATGTCTATTATAACAACCGGTGATATTCCAAGTCTGCTTTGGCCGGGTCTTTATGAGGTAAAATCTCAGTATGATCGGTTTAAAGGGGAATATACCAAAATCTATGAACAAGGTAATTCTGTCAAACATACTGAAAGGATGGTTGATATTAGAGGAACAGGTTACGCTCTTGAGAAAACACAAGGTGCTCCTATTAAAATGGATAGCATGGCTGAGCGGTTTATTTATGAATTTGTCCATCGGGAATTTGCTCTCGGTTTTCAGATTACCAATATTGCCATGGAAGATGATCTGTATGCCGATCAGTTCTTTAATGGTACTAAATCGCTTACTACTTCCTATGAACAAACCAGAGAAGTAGTAGCTATGAACCCTTTTAACCAGGCATTTAACGTAGCAGCAACTCTTGCCAACGGACAACCTCTTTGCTCCTTTTCTCAACCTTATGATGGTGGTGTTTATTCCAATAGGGTTGGAGGATATAACGGCGCTAACGTTAATGTCGACTTTAGTGAGGCAGGTGTTGAGCAGGCAGTAATACTAGCCGGTAAAATGAAAGATCAAGCAGGACTACTAATTAATGCTCAAATTGAGAGATTGCTACTACCGCAAGATTTAATGTTCTCGGGTTGCAGGTTACTTGAATCCGTCTTTAGAACGGGAACGGCTAATAACGATATAAACGCACTTTATAACATGAAGGCTATTCCGCAAGGTTATGAAGTAAGCCATTTCTTAACAAATCCTAGCAACTGGTTTGGATTAACTAACGTTAAAGGAACTCGTAAGCATTTCGTAAGACGTCCGCTTAAAGTAAACGTAACAACCGATCCCGTCACTGAAACCATGTCAGTGCTTGCATCGGGTCGTTATTCTTTTGGTATGTTTACTCCTCTTGGGGTAATCGGTGCAATGGGTTCAACTGCTTAAATCTTATGGAAAAAGAACTACAAGGATTGCTAGAAGAAGCAGAAAAAGAGCATCAAAAGCTTGTTCTGCTTCAAGCAGGCATTTTAGAAAAAATAAATCTTTATAAAGAAGAAAATAAAAAACTGCTCCATTTATTGATTTTATCTAAAGGCAAGATTGATGCCTATAGAGAAGTATCACAAAAAATAGAGAAGAAGGAAGAATAATCATGTCTCAATTTTATGAATATAATTGGCCGGATACAACACTTAAAAATGGAGTAGCACTTGCTCAAGCACTAACTGCAAATACTCCACTGCTGTTAAACGGTTCTTATGTTAACAAAACCACAAGAACAGTTAAGTTTGTTGATGATTTTGGGATTGTTCCAAGAATTACGCTTAATTCAGCGGCCAATCTTTCTGCAATTAATTTTCTTATTACCGGTTACCAGAATGGGATTTTTATTAGTGAAACCTTAACTGGACCAAATGCAAATGCAACCAAAATAAGTGTTAACTGCTTTGATACTGTGACGCAGATAATTCCAACCGGCACTAACGCTTCTACCGTTCAAGTCGGCGTTGCTTCCGTTGGTTATTTTCCAATGATTCTATTAAATACTGCTAAACAGAATGCAGCTTTTATAAATTATGCTTTAAATATAATACCGGCAACAGTTAGTCCTCCTAGTTATCAGATATTTCTATCCTTAAAAAATAATTTAAGCCTAGGTAAATATGACGACCTAACTGCTGATACTAATGGTAATTTTATTGCGTTTGCCGCTGCTTCTAATAAAGCAGCATTAATACAAAGCAACAATTTAGCCCAGAACTTACTTATTAAAATTGATCCTAATGCTGCTGGCTCAACACTTAAAGCTCAATTCCTGCAATTGTAAGTAAAGAGGAAGATAAAATGCCGGCAACTAGTGGAAGTTATAGTTTTAATAGCATAAAAGGAGAACTGATTATCAGAAAGGCTTATGAGTTAATCGGCATGCCTCTTAGCATGGTCACTGCCGAGCAATATAGTTCAGCACTTAATATTATCAATTTTATTTTAAGCGATTGGACTAACTCTAACGTCAACTTATGGACATTAAAACTAAATCCTGTTTTTTTAACTCCGGGGCAAGCATCCTACCCTCTACCAAGCAACATTACTAAAATATTTCAAGTGTTTCTTAGAAGTAGCGTAAGACAGAATTTTGGCGGTATTCCGAACAATGGAGGATATGGAGGAATCGCTGCTTATGCTTTTGATGGTAATCCTGATACTGCTTGTACTCAAGAACAACCAAACGGCTTGATAGGTTATGCTTATTCTACCCCCCAAGTGATCAAAATTCTAGGCGTGCAATCAAATGTAGACAGGGAGTATAGCTTAACATTTTCCGGCCAAAGCCCAGATTATCAGACGATTTATTATGTTAAGGCCATTCCTAAAACATTATATAAAAAAGGTATTACGCAGTGGTTTCTGCTGGAAGATAATTTAGCCTTGTGTCCCTATTATCAGATACAGGAAACAGGAGGAGCTACTCTTGATATCTCGGAAGTCTATTTTAACAATCAGATACAAGATACTACCATGAGCGAGGTATCCAGATATGAATATTTAACCTATCCCAATAAATCGCAAATCGGTAGACCTACTATTTACTACGTTGACTACCAGCGTACTCCATCCCTCTATATTTGGCAGACTGCTGCTCCAATGTATAATTTAATAATGTATAGCGGTCAAAGCAGTATAGAAACGCTAGAGAATTACACGCAAAGCGTAGATATCCCGTCATATTTTTATACTCCTCTAATATATGGACTCGCTAGCATGCTAGCAGCACAATACGCTCCTGAAAAAGAAGAAGGCTTAAAAATTAGATATCAGGAAACTTTAAATCCGGCAGTGATTAATAATACAACGGAAGTACCGCTTAAACTGGAGGTATATGGCAACTAGCTTAAAAGTTATCCCTGTAAATACGCAAATGGGAGATTACGTTAGAAAGGACGTCATTGAACCTATTGGAACTTGCGATTATTCAGGGTTTCCCTTTAGCAGGTCTGATTTAGTTAAACAATATGAATGGCGAGGGAATCAGTTAGTCTGGACGGGAGCAATAGTCGGGCGTCCTTTTGTTGATGAGCCAAACGAGCAGAATAGGCCGCCGCAAATAAAAGGTGATCCGAAAGCCCTGCAGAATCCTCGCCCGTTTGGGATAGAGACACCGCAAGGCCCTGAGGCAATCGGTAATAGCTCTCCTATTATTTTAGAAGATATTAACTTTGCAACCGAGCAGAAATCCTCTAACGTCCGTACCTTTGCAGGGGAAGATATAAGCGGCATAACTGCAGAAGAGCGTTTGAAATCATTATATCAAATCAAATGACTAATAATTTTAATCCTGGTTTTGATCGAGAAAAGGCATCATTCTTAGAACTTGCTAATAGAGGAGATGGACTAACCCCTATAGAGTATATATATGCTGGAAATGCTAGCTTTGAAAGCGTCCTTGCTTCTCATTTAAAAGGAGGAATGATTGAGATTAATATGCTCTATGTTACCAATATTGATGCAAGCGATATTATTACAGTTACGTTAGAGGCCGATATTGGTACTATTACGACTATTTATTCCGAGAATATCTATAACAAGGAAAAAATTACAACAAAAGATTTATTTGTTTCTGATAATATTTATTTTGGTACTGACTCTAAAGGTTCAAAAACTTTAATTTATGGTTCTGTAGAAGCTCATAGCGGTCCTTGGAGCATTACTACAACTACTATGGAGATAAAATCAGGGGCAACGGAATTTGCTTTAGGAGCGTTTTCGCTAGATGCGGGCGTAACTACAATGGCAACAGGTGCTTCTGCTTGGACCGCGGGATCTCTTTCTATTAACTCTACTTTAGTATCAATTAATTACATAGAGGGAGCTTTAAAAGTAGGAGCTGTTGGAATATATAGCGGCGGTCTTATGGATATTAATGCTCCTAAAATCCAGATAGGAGATCCAACTAAACTTGGGGTAACAACTTTAACAATATCAATGAAACCTGATATATCTTTTACCTGTAGTTCAGCAACAGTAAATGTAACTGGCAGCACTATAATAAATCTTACTAGCGAAGCAGATATTAACCTAAAATCCCCCACGCTGGATTTAGCGGCAGAGATTATAGAGGTTGGAGGAGTTACGGACGTAGATTATACAACCATATTTGCCGTAAGAGCCAATAAGTTTTTTATTACTACTCAAAGCCTTGCAACTATGGAAATTCGAGATACAGGGATAGGTACTAATTTTTCTTTAGATGGTATAGATTTATGTGATATTTCTACTAATAACATAGTAATGAATTCTACTGCTGCTGTAAAAATCAACGCAGCAAATATTAATATTACAGGAGTTACTAGTTTTGAAGGTACAGTAGAGATTACAGGTGATACTACGGTAAATGGAGCTACTCAAGTGGTAGGTAATTTAGATGTAGTAGGTTCAATAGAATTTGGAACAATTACTTTTAAAGATGGAGGAGTGGGAATATATACCTGGCCAAGCCCTCCTATTCTTATTCCTGTCCCTCTGATTGAGATGAATTATTTGGATTGTGAATCAGAAACTGGAATATTGGTTTGGAAAACTCAATTACTAGAAACAATTGTAGAAATACCTCAAACCATTCAATACTTAGCCTGTGAAGCTGGCATACTTAGCTGGATGACTCGAGCTTTACCTTTGTCGGAATTGATACCGGTAGGAACTTTTGAAGTTGTTACTATTACAAATCATTTATCTTGCATTTCCTTAACCGGTGAACTTGCTTGGATGACTTCTGTAATTAAGGTTATTGGTACTATGCCTGTTTCAAACAACAAAAAAGATAAATTAGAAATAGGTAAAAACATCAATATAAAAGGAAATGACTTAAAAATCCCTTCTTTTGATTTTTGAGCACGATTTGCAAAAGGAATAATCTTTTTGCTATAATATAATTAAATAGAAGTCACGGCTAGACTATAAAAGATTCCCGTCATAACTAGACGTTAAAAGGTCGTAGTTTGTAGCTAAATCTTTTTCTTAAAAAGCTACCACGTCATAACTAGACGTTAAAAGGTCTCCTGAGCTTGAATTAGCTTATCTTTTTTTAATCAAGAATATTTATGTTTTTTAATCAAACAACAATAAAGATATGTGGGAAATTATGTCTAGAATAATGAATTTAAAGAGTGGAACTCCATTACAAGCTCCAGAAATGACTACAGCTGAAATACATGCTTTAACCGGCGTAGAAGATGGAATGATCGTATATAATATAAATACTCGCCAATTACTTACTCATGTTGCAGGTTCTTGGCTTGCAATAAGCAATAGCGGGAGTTCCGGTACTGTTACTAATGTAGATACCGGAGTCGGTTTAATAGGAGGTCCAATTACTGGAGCAGGTACTATTGCACTTGATAATACAGGAGTTGAAGCAGGAAAATATATTGCTGCGAATATCATTGTAGACGCTCAAGGTAGAATTACCGCTGCTGAATCCGGAGATATCGGAACTGTAGACTCGGTTGTTGGAACAGAAGGTCAGATAGTCGTTAACTCAGATGACCCGGCTAATCCAGTTGTAAGTCTAGCTGATACAGGCGTTACTGCATCTAATTATACTGCTGCAAACATTACTGTAGACGCTCAAGGTAGGATTATCGCTGCTGAATCAGGAGATATCGGAACTGTAGACTCGGTTGTTGGAACAGAAGGTCAGATAAATGTGGATTCTACCGATGTTGCTAATCCAGTTGTAAGTCTAGCTGATACAGGCGTTACTGCATCTAATTATACTGCTGCAAACATTACTGTAGACGCTCAAGGTAGAATTACCGCTGCAAGTTCAACATTAGTTCCAGAAACAACAACTCCAAATTCAATAGTTACTTGGGGAGCTAATAAAAATTTACTTAATAATCCTAACACCCAGATTGATAATGCTGGCAATATGACTCTACCTGGTACTGTTACTGCTTCTTCCTTTTATTCTGTCGGTAATCTAAATATTGAAGAATCCGGAAAATTAAGGATAACTTCAGCTAGTCATGGTGTATTACAAATCAATGCTAGTTCCGACTTATCAGAGGGAAGTACTGCAAATATAAATTTTGGTAGCGATTTAACTTTTCCAAGTAACTTGCCGCTCGCGGGACAAACGATAAGAGCGATAGATGAGTTAGGTAATCTTGGATGGCAATATAATGTAGCATCAGTAAATAGTGCAGCTGGTACTATTGAAGTAGACTCCTCTGATCCTATGAATGTTAATATTGATCTCCCAACAACAGGTGTTGAAGCTGCTACTTATACAAATCCTTCTAGTATAACTTTTGATGAGTATGGTAGAGCAACGGCTGTTACTAGTGGAGCTAGCACATCCCATGGGATGCTTGTGCTAACTTCAGGAAGCGGTACACTAGCTTCACAGTTACCCGCAGGCGTAACATCCGGTAAGGTTACTGTCATCGGCGGAGGTGGAAAAGGAGGAAACACTAATAGTACTAGTTCTATTGGAACTGGTGGAGGAGCAGGTGGTACCGCTATTAGATATGTAACCGACCTTAGTTCTTCATCTAGCTATTCAGTCGGAGCAGCAGGAGCAGCATCTACTTTTACTACTGATACAGTTTTAATGGAAGCTAATGCTGGAAGTAATGGAGTTACTGCTACTAGTACAGCTATACAATTAGGAGGAGCAGGTGGTACTGCTATAGGTGGAACCATCAATATCACAGGTCAAAGTGGTGCTAACGTTTCTACATCATCTACAGTAGGATCTGGAGCAGGTGGTAACTCTTTTTTCAATGGTGGTGGTAGAGCTGTAATTGTTACTGGTAGTGGTGTTGCAGCAAGTGTTAATAGCGGCAGTGGTGGTAGCGGTGCGTTTAAAAATGCAGCCGGTATCGGAGGTGCCGGTGGTAGCGGTGTTATTATCATAGAGTATTAATTCCCATAGAAAGAATAAATAGCAGTTACTTAAACTGCAGCTGCTATTTATCTACCATTTATTAGTAAACAAATGAGCAAAAAAATTGATAAGATTCTTTGTTTTGACGGCGGCGGTATGAAGGGACTATTTTCGGCGTACTTCATGAAACAGTTTTGTCAGGATGCAAATATTCCAGGTAATGAAATCTATAAGCATTTTGATATTATCGCCGGTACTTCTATCGGTGGTATTCAAGCTTTAGCCTACGCAAGCGGTTATAGCCCAGATGATATGATTCAGTTGTTTTTAGATCAGCAAAACCCTTTAAATGATGGAAGCGATAACAAAAATAGTATTTTTTATCCTCCTGTTTCAACACTACAGAAAATCAAGACTTTGTTATACGGTGATGAAACTTGGTATACAAATACCAACTTAAAAGCTTTGCTTAATCAGAAATTCGGTCAAACTAAAATGTTTGAACTAAAAACCAACGTACTAATTACCAGTGTTGAAATATATACCACGCAAGTAGCTGATGTTGGTGCGGAAATAAGTAATGCTCGTCCTGTATTATATTCAAATATGACTTTTCCGAGTTTAGAAGGACAGGATTATCTAGTTCAAGATGTAGCTTTATGTACGAGTGCCGCTCCTATTTATTTTCCAGCAGTAAATATAGGGGAAGTTACGACTCCAAATTCTAAATTTATTGACGGTGGTGTTTATCAGAATAATCCATCTGGACTAGAATGGGCTTTAATAAATGCTCTTAATCCATCTAGTAATAGAGTGTGTGTTTTATCTGTAGGTACTGGACTTGGTACAATCGGATTATTTGATCCCATACCTGTACCTCCTGAGGAAATAATACCCCATTTTCATGAGTTTAGAGAATTTTTATTACAAAAAAATTATAGTACTCAAAAAATAGAAGAAATTATTAATTCAATTATTCCTGATTTTAATAATATTTATCTTTTACTGGATATTTTAAGCCTTGGTATTACAGGTCCGCAAGAAGCAACTAATAAACAACTTACATGGCAATCGTTTTACGGCTCTAAAATTAATAATAAGGACTTATTCTGTTATAGGTTCAACACCATTTTTGACCAGACTAAAGATACAGAGCTAGATAGCACTACGGCCGACTTTTTAGCTTATATGAAAACAGCAGCTTACACACAGTACGCAAAAGATAAACTCAAAATTCAGGCATTCATTCAAAACAAAAAAGGTTAGTAATAATGAGTTATTTAGAAAATATAACAGAATTCAACGGGATAAAAATAAAGAGCGATCAAAAAAAAGGTTCTTTTGATAAAACTGCTACCTTTACTTTTTCAACCTTAACGCAGGCTCAAATCAATAATGTACAAAATACTTATCCCTACACGGCTGATAACGGATCGGTATCTACTGTACTAGAAGGAACGACTATTTTTAATTTAGACACTAAAACTTTACAATATTATACGGGAGGAAAATGGAAAATAATATCTTCCTCGGAAATAGTAATAGACATGACACCGGTTGGAGTAATTTCTATGTTTGGGGCGGAAACATTGCCGAATAATGGTTTATGGAAAGAGTGTAACGGGGAATCATTACTTAGATCCGACTACCCGGAATTATTTGGCGTTATCGGTACTACTTGGGGTTCAACAGGCGCAACAAGTTTCAACATTCCTGATTTAAGAGGCCTTTTTGTAAGAGGTTGGGCTAATGGTAGTAACAACGACCCGGATGTTGCTACTAGAGATGAATCTAACCTGGGGAGTGCCGTCGGTGATCACGTAGGCAGTAAACAATCTGATGCATTCGCTAATCATAGCCATAGTTTCGATTATAACACTCGTGGTTATAGTAATATTGGCGGCGCTTTAGCTATTATGAATTTCACAAACGGTACATCTAATGAAAATACATCTAATTTTGGAGGTAATGAAACTCGACCTAAAAACGTATATGTAATGTACATAATAAAAGTTAAATAAAATAAGGATTAAATATATGACTATAAAAGATTTAAATAATATCACGACTTTTTCCGGAATAACTATAGAAAGTAGCGCCGAAACCGGAACAACTAATATAAATGCAACTTTTGCCGTTAGTAATGTTACTACGGCTCAAAGAGATTTATTAGAAAACGTTACTCCTTATGTAGTAAATGGAGTAACAGTTAGAATAAAGGAAGGAACTATCATTTTTAATATCAGCGTTGATAAATTACAAATGTTTAGAAATGGAGGTTGGGAAAGTATTACAACAAATATAAGTACTGCTACCGGGGTAGGTTTATCTTCATCTCCTTTTTCCATTCCATCCGGACCATCTGATACAGTTGAGGTAGCTGCTAATCAGGTAAACGGGTTTATTTATTATGATACGGTTAAGCAACAAGTCAAAGGATATATTAATTCTCAATGGATGATTCTGTTTTCAGTCAGTCCTGGACTAAATGCTCCAGGGATAGGTTTAACCAATGGCTCTCCTTTTATATTCCCATCCGGACCTTCTACTGCAGTTGAAGTAGCTGCTAATCAGATTAAAGGTTTTGCTTATTACAATATAACTGCTAACAATCTCAGAATATATGATAATAATAATTGGGTAACAGTTAGTGGTACATAAAAAGTTGTTAGCAAATGAACTATACAAATCAACGAGGGAAATATGCCGATAGATAAAGGAACTAGTAAACCTATAACCCAGTTAAGCAGCTTACAGATTAACTATAAAGACGAATACAGCTGCTTTAATCCTCCGATTGTTACTACAGAGGAAAGAAATGATTTAGTTAATACCGATAACCCGGAAAAACCAATAAAGGATGGAACGCTTATATTTAACAGCGATACTGGTTATGAAGAATATTACAGTGGAGATAAGTGGATAGAGATAAAAGAAGGTGGCGGAGGAACCGGAGATGTAATCGGGCCGGCAAATGCCACAGATAATAATATCGCTGTTTTTGATGGTACAACTGGTAAAAAAATTAAAGATGGTGGCCCTAAAGTAGACCCTATGAATCGATTTAAAAAAGGTAAAAATGCAACTCCTTTATATAAGCTTAGCAACCTTGGAGCTTTGCAGTTCGGAAGTAACGACAATGTTGCAGATACCGGGGTAATACTAGTTGACAGTCTAACTCCCGTTACTTTCCAGACCCAAGGAACAGAAGCGGATAGCAGAGTCTGCACCGTTATTAACGGCGAAGAAGGCGCGGGCTCATCCTCTCCCTCGGCACTCCTTGAGATTAATTCAAGCGTAGGAGGTTTTCTTCATGCAAGAATGACGACCGCTCAGCGCGATAGCCTTCTTGATCCTAAAGACGGGCTTGAGGTATATAATACGGATACTAAAAATCTTAACATAAGGCAGAACGGTGCTTGGGTTGAAATTAAAAGCGGCGGTAACGGTAATGTCGTAGGTCCCTCAAGTAGCACTGAAAATAGCTTAACTTTCTGGAAATCTAATGATGGGAAAATCATAGAATCATCTGATATTACAGTTTCAGATCATATAATAAGTGCTCAGGGAACCAAAATAAAAAGCACATTAAATAATATAGGCGATATTATTTTTCATTATTCTGCTGGCGATGGAATTAGAAAAATTTATACTGATCCAAATGCTAGCGAGGGAGTATTCGATTCAAATCAAATATTTATCGATGGAGATTTACAAATTAACGCCCTTGTTAGTGGGATAAGTGTTTATTCTAATAATAAAAATGCAAAATTTCAGGTTTTCCTAGATGGTGAAATAGGTGGTCTAAGTGAAATTGAAATATCCGATCTCAATGGAACTTATAGAATAACAAAACCTTATACAGCTGCATCTGGGACAGATCTTAGAATAGCTCTACCAAGTAACAAAGGAATTAAAGGTCAATTTTTAAGATATACAGATACTAATCAAGCTTTTAGTTATATTGGTACTACAGAATGGGCTGACTTACCCACTAATTATGCTTATAAGCTAGTGTGGGAAGATTATACCCTTCTTGAGTCAGATACTTTTATTGAAACTAAAGCTAACTTAGATATTACATTAACCTTAGGAAATATTAGCGGCAGTGGCAAATTATATATTATAAAAAATAACAATCCAAATGGTAATGTTGTTACAATCTTAGGAGGGGCAGGAGGGCCAATTGACGGAAACCCTTCTATAACAATCAACAAAAATCAATGTGTAAGCTTAGTACAAGGAGCAGGATGGTCAATTGTCTCAAAATTTTAAACAAGGTTAAAAATATGACATACAAAACATTTGGATATTTTCCGAATTATCGGATTTACGGCTCTAACTATCAACCCGAGAATATTAACCGGGATTTAGTTGATATCGGCTTTTATTCTTTCGGTCAAGTAGGTAATATTGCCTCCGACCAATCGCAAGTAGCATCGGACTGGGCAAAATATAACGGCACTATAGCATCGCTTCCAAACGGTCAGAATGCCTATGCTACGGGAGAGTATAGCCGGTATGTAGACGGGCAAAGACAACTCGTATTTTCAACCGATCCTTATGCCGATTTTGATATTATCCCGGCTCCGCCGTATAAAATCGGTACTACCGACCCATGGTCTCACGGAAAAAACGCTATGGGTCGTTTTATTGAGGGAGCACATAAAGTTGGTAAAAAAGCTATCTTAACACTTGGCGGTTGGTCAAATAGTGTGCCGCTTTTGTACGGCATTACTTCATCAGACCAAGATGATCTAATTAATGATATAGTCAATTACATAAGTGTTCGTATTCCGTCTGCCTGCGGCGGAGCTAAATTTGACGGCGTAGATATCGATCTAGAGCCTTACGCTAACAACTGGAAAAAAATGAGTGCCGCTGAGCTTAATAGCTTCGCAGATTTTTTAACTAAGTTAAAGCAATCTCTTCCTACCGATCAAAATACTTTATCAATAGCTATCACGGGGACACCTTCAAATATAAATTATATTGAAAACACAGTACCGGGTTGGACTAAAAAAGTTAATAATGCCGTAGATTATGTTATTCTTATGGATTATGACTTTCACGGACTTTTTGATTATCCCGGAGTATCAAATTTTCAATCAGGGTTATATCCCGATAAGAAAGACCCGACAATTAACAGTAAATTCAATATTAACGATGGAGTACAAGCTTTTGTTATTAATGGTTTTAATAGCGATAAGTTATTACTTGGGTGTCCTGCTTACGGAAGAACTTTTGCCGTTAGTGATGGAAGCGTTCCTTATCAGAATTTTTACGACCTAAGTTACGATGCTCCATTATATGATAATCCGTCAACCGATATAGCCGTGCAAGGTAATTTGGGTTCATCTATTGTGAGCCTTGTTAACAACCAAGGTTTTAAAGAAGTCAACTACTACAATGACGGTAATCAATTTGTCGGTTCTTATGCTTGCGGCAATTATTTAGGTCAAAACATTTTCATTAGTTATGATAATGAAAGCAGTGTTGCTATAAAATGCAAATACGTTATAGATAATGATTTAGGCGGTATCGGTATTTATGATTTGGGCGGCGATTATAACGGCAAATTAATAAACGCTATCCGTAACAATTTAAAATGAACTATAATACTCTTGTTGATCAGATAATAGCTTATGCCAACAGAGGCGGTAGCATTGAATTTGCTGCCTCTATTCCTTACTTTATTGAGATGGGACAGCAGAAAATCTGGAAGGAGCTAAATACCACAGGTTTTCAAAAGGCAGTTGATGGTAGGTTTCAAGCAAATAATTCTACTATATCCAAACCTGCCGATTGGCAGGAAACTATCTCTCTAAGCTATGGAACGACTGAATCCTTATTTACGAATAATGTAATTTTATTTCCAAGAAGCTATGAGTTCTGCATAAATTATTGGCCAAATAGCGATACTGCTACTCTTGATAATCCGCCGCTATTTTATGCCGATAAAATACAACCGAATATTAAGCCTTATGATAGAATTTTTATAAGCCCAACTCCTGCTCAAAATAATGTTTATCGGTTAATATATAACGGGCGACCCGACTTAATTACAAATGACAATCAAACAAACATACTAACAGACTATTACCCTGATCTTCTATTTTATGCCGCTTTTTTAGAGGCTCTTATTTATTTAAAAGATGATCAGAGAATGCCCGTCTATACAAAATTATATCAGGAAAGCTTAACGTCTGCTAATAATTTGACCAAAGATCGTTACATCGATCGCAGCGTAAAAAGAGATATAGGGTAATTTATGGCTACGCAAAAACAGATGTTTCCTATTACCTATAAGCCTGGAATACTGCGTGATGGCTGCCCTTTTCAAGGAAGCTACTGCACGCGGGGGCAATGGGTCAGGTTTTTTAGAGGCTGGCCTCAGAATATAGGCGGGATGAAAAATTATGTACTATATCTGCAAACTGTACCTGAACTGCTACCACCTAGCTCCACTCCAACCGCAGCTCTTATATACTATGATAGTGATGGGAATAAACACATTTTAGTCGGAGTTTCCCTGGCTACCGGTAGACATAAATATAGCCTAATAGATGCTACTTATAACAATATTGGCGGTCAAACCTTAACTTACTTTACAAAATTCCCTAATCCAACAAATACCTTAACCCAATTTGTGGTAGTCATAAGCATCATCAATAGCCTTCCAACACAAATGATATTATGTTTGGGTATGAAAAACTACACAGATATTAACAGTAGCACAGCAATTAGCGCTATTTTTGTGAAAATGGAAATTGCAGAAAACAATAATCCAGTCTTTAAGCAGGCAACATTTCCTAATTTTGTTTTAAAAGAAGCGACAGGAGGAATGCTTTATGTCGGTAATAGATTGTTTTATTACGGTAATAATGGGCTTGTTAGGTGGTCTTCAATAGCCGCAGAAAAATCAGGAGAGAAGACGAGTTTAACAAAACCTTTCCTGTTTTTTAAAAATAAATATTCCATGAATATTAGCACCGATAAAGTAATCTACGGCGCAGAATGGCGAGGAGGAGCAAACTCACCGACAATAATCTTCTGGACACTCGGCTCTGTTGTTCTTATTAGCAATACTACAGGTAGCAATAATCAGGTTGTTGATGATCCTGATGACCTTTCTTTTAGCAAAAAGGTATTATCAAGAGATAGCTCCATTTTATCTTCAAATAGCGTAGTTGAATATGACGGAATATTCTACTGGCCCGGTACACAAAGATTTTTTGTATTCAACGGCGTAGTTCTTCCGCTTGAAAATAATCTTAATCGTCAGACTTTTTTTGATACTATTGATATGAGTAAGCGCCAAAAGGTCTTTGGTGTCAAAAATGTAAGCAGAGATGAAATATGGTGGTTCTATCCTGAAAAAGGGAAAGATGCTAATGTTGGATGCACCAGAGCCGTTATTTACAATGTTGTAGATAATACCTGGTATGATACAGATATAGAAAGAGCAGCGGGGTATTTCGATAATGTAGGCGGTAATATGTATACCGTCGGTAAAAACCTGAGTCCTTACGAAGGTGATAATAACAGTTATGTCTGGCAACATGAAGTCGGAAACGATCAGGTCAATCTTTATAAGGAAGTAGAAGAGCAGGTTAAACCCATCCCATCCTTCTTTACCACACCTATAATTTCTTATGCTACCTTTAACCCACAAAAACAGGTAGCAGGAATTGATTACAACATAAGTATCCAGAGAATAGAGCCTAACATTGTTGCTACAAAAAAAATAAAGATGACTGTTAGTATCAATACGTATGAATATCCCGCAAGTAATCCCGTAAGTGCTACTTATAATCTTACCGAGGATAAAGAACCGGACAATATTATAAAACCCGCAATCAATGAGCGTGTCCAAGGAAGAAACATTAATTTTACTTTTAAATCAGAAGGTATCGGTTCTGGTTATCAGATGGGAACTACCTTTGTTTTAGCTGAAATAGATGACGGGCGTCCATGATTAGTGTTTATCCTCAATATATTAGTATTAAATACTGGGCAGCTACTGTTTGCGATGATTACTCTGATTTTCCTCTTCCTGTGCTTCATGATGAAACGAAATGGGCAGCGTGGGCAGAGAATTTAATCGGTATCGAACCTTTTGCAAATAGAGGAGTACCGAGTCCCTATAAGGGAGGTAGGAAAAATGAACTTGCCTTTAAAAACTGGGAAGACTGGGCAAAAAAAGCCTATTTGGTTATGTTCTCGCAAGAAAATAATAATTTGTAAAAATCACGATTTTTCAAGTTCTCAAGTATTCCGTGATATAATTAAAAAGAAAAATTATGCGTAACATAGTTCTTCTTTTTGCCGCTCTACTCGTTATCGGTTCAGTATACTGGTTCGTCGCAAGTAACTTATTTGAAAAAATTACCGAAGAAATAATTGAGAAAGAAGTAGAAATCGAGAAAGGGACCGGTAAATGAGGCAATCAATTATCATAGCTCTAGACCTTGGTACCACTACCGGCTTCGCTACTTGCGATTTATCTGGCAACATAACTTCCGGAACTGCCAGTTTTAAAACCGGGAGATTTGAAGGCGGCGGCATGCCGTACCTGCGTTTTAAACGATGGCTTACCGATTTTAAGGCGCTACTTGGAGCTATTGATGCGATTTATTTTGAGGAAGTAAGAGCCCATAAGGGAGTAGATGCTGCGCATAAATATGGGGGATTTGTTGCCCACCTTACCGCTTGGTGCGAACACCACCGGATACCTTACTCAGGGATTCCTGTCGGAACAATTAAGAAACATATTACCGGCAAAGGAAATGCTCCTAAGGAGTCCGTGATAACGGCTGTTAAAAACAAGGGATTTTCCCCCATTGACGATAATGAGGCCGATAGTCTTGCTCTGCTTGATTTTGTATTAACTAATAATAAAGGAATTTAAAATGTTTAAGAAACTCATCAAATTAATTGCTGCTACTAGCTTATTATTCTCAGAAGTAGCTATGGCAGATAGTAACTATTATATAAAGGGCGGCATGGGAATTAACCATATCCATACAGTCAAATTTAGTAATCATGATTTTGAAGGTAAAATAAGGCTTGCAAACAGCTTTCCTTTAATTGAAGGAGGAATAGGTTGTAAATTAACCGATTCTATTAGAGCCGAAATCCTTTTTGACTATTATTTTTTATTTCATACTGCGGAAACTTCATACAATCCTAACAAGGATATTTTTAAAATATTAGTAACAACCAAAGCTGATAGTTTAATGCTTAATGTATATAAAGACGTATTAAAGCTTGGTAAAATAACTCCTTTTATCGGTGGAGGAGTCGGTATTGCTACATTAAAAGAAGTCGGTAAAGGTTTTGCTATTTCAGCAGAAGATAAGATGCATGTTCCTTTAGCAAGCACTCAAAAAAAGACATTTCATAAATTTGCTTATAAGCTAACTGCAGGTCTAGATATGAAAATTAGCGAGACAGCTACAGCGGAAATAAGTTATAATTATTTTAATCTAGGAAATAATAAAGCAAGAATAATCGGCGGCCTTAAAAATATCGGCAATCGTAATTACGGAGTTCATAATATTACCGCAGGTTTAAGGTTTGCAATATGAAGTTAAAAGAATTACCAAAAGCTCCTATTCAAATACAACGGGATAATTTACTTGCTGAGGTTGAGCAGTTAAAAACTGCTTTACTTCAAAAAGATAATATCATTGCTACCAAAAGCAATACTGTTACGGAATTACAAAACCGCTTAAAAGTTCAGAATGATTTAGTAACTGCAACCGGTACGCAGCTAGCTAATACACAACAAACTTTAAATTCAAAAATTCTAGAGTGTAATACTCTAAATGAAAGAATTGCTGCCAAGGATTTGATTATATCTGAAAAACAAAACACTATTACCCAGCTACAAAATCAAATAGCTATAGAACATTCAAGTATACAAGAAAAAGAAGCTCTTATTGTAACAATAACCCGTGAAAAAGCTTTACTTGTAGAAGAGCATCACAAATCTATAGAAGCATTAAGAGAACAATTAGAAGATCATAAATTACTTATCTTACAAAAAGAAAGTAGCTTGAGAGAACTAGAAAATCTTAATCGTGATCAAGCTTTATCAATTAACAGGTTTGAAGAAAGGGTGAATATTTCAAATTCCTCTTACAATCAACTTGAAACCGATCTTTTAGAGAGGGATAGTATCATAAAAACTCTTGAAGAAGATAACCATAAAAAAGAGTTGGTTATTAAAGAAATGGAAAACAGCTTGTTAAAAAAAGATTTAATTGTTCGAGAATTAGAAAATAAAGTAGTAATTTCTGAAATAAAAACTGCTCCTATAGTAAACTCTGAACTAGTCTTATTAAAAGAACAATTAGCCGATAAAAACCTAATTATTGAATTGTTAAAAAGTCAAAAAGCTGCTGCATTTGAAATTTCCGATAGGAAAATACTGGAATCATTAGATTTGGACAATATAGGTCAGCAACCGATTATAACTGCAAATATCCAAGCAAATCCTCTTTTGCAGTTTGAGAATATGCCCATTACCACATCCGTATTATTAAGCGGTGATGTATCTCTTATAGAGGAAGAAGACTCAAATTAATATCGCCTATTTTTTAGGCACTCTTTTGAAAGCCGAGAGAATTAAGCTAGCAAAGCTTAATGCACAAAGTTATCAAGATTTTTGTGGATGAATCAATCTATAATTTTAGGTAATTACTCTGCAGTATTATTCATCTCCTGCAAATTTTTATTTAAAGCTATAGCTGAGTATCCGGTAATTGCTTTAATACGATGATTTAAAGCGGTAGTAGTTGCAAGGTTATTAGGATTTTCTGCTAATTTTAAGGCTAAATCCAAAAACTTTTTATCGGTTAATAACTTGGTCGCACCATATCCGGCGCCAAGAAGCTTGGCTGTGGTAATAGGATCATAAAACAATCCAAAAATTGCCGCACTAATCCCGCCCGTAGTAGCCGTCCCTGACGGATTAGGAATATTTTTACTTTTTATAGCCATAGCTTTAGCTACAGTACCTAATTTTTGTATTTTTTTAAAAACTTCAGGCGTAAGCTGTTTTCTAATAGATACACTATTTTTAGGATTATTTATTGCTTTAGCAAGAGCGTTATAAGATAGACTTTCAGTAGCGTAATTTGTAGCTTTACGGCCGAGTATATTTTCCAGTTTTTCTCTTCTAGCTACATCCCCGTATAATTTATCGGCTTCCTTAAAAGCATCATACCACTCGGGGTTACTCTTGCCGTACTCCTGGATATCCCGTGAAATCGCTTTTTGTATTTTCTTAAGCTGATTCTTAACCCCTGCGTCCGTATCCCATTTTATAATTGAATTGAGACTCTTTTTAGTCCCAACAAGTTTATTAACGTCATATTCTTGTAACGGTAGCTTTATAGGCCCATACTGACTTATTATTTTTGATGCAGGCTCTATTTCATTTTTAATAGTTTCAAGTGACTGCAGGAGGCTTTTTTCATCAGGGGAAAGAATAGCCGTATTGATTTTAATATCATCAATGGCCTTTTTAAGATTAACCGGTAATACTTTTGCATCCGAAGGTAATGAAGTCGCTACTTTATTATATAACCCGGCAATATGACCTTCTATTTCCGGAGTTCTTGACGGACCGATTTCATCAAAAATATCACTTAACACTTTTTGTGTCTGTTCTTCGGCAAGTGCATACTTATTTTTTAACTTATTACCAAAAATGGGAGCTTTTCCCACGTACTGGTCGGCTAAAGCGGTTAATTTAGAATCGGTAACCGCTGCAGCAGGTAAATCTATGCCTAAATCTCTTGCTGCCTTAGCTGCTTCAATATTCATACTCTTAGGCGTTAACCCCATAATTTTCATCGGTATTTTTGCAAGCGTCTGGCGAGGTTTCGTAAAGTTATTTAACAGACTTTTACTTTTAATAATAGCGGTAGGAGTAGCAACGCTAGATATCAGATCAGCATATAACGGATCAACTCCTGCTTCCTGCATTACTCCAGACCCTGCACCTATGCTACTGCCTGTTCCTATATCCTTGGCAAATTTTGATAATAAAGATTTACCACCCCCTCGAATTGCACTTCCGGCAGCATTTAACGAAGCGCCGCTCGGAAGAGGCATACTTGCTGTAGCACCTCCAAACTCTCCTGCTTTATATAGAATATTTCCTAAACTATCATTCTCCCGAGGTTTCATGGAATCTAAAGATTCGAGGGCTTTATTTGTAGTATCAGACATTACTTGTGCCGACTCTGGCAGGATTGGAGCAACAACTCCGGGTGCTACCTCCATAACACCTGCTCCAAATTGATCGGCCGCTTCTGCCAACCCCGATCTACTAAAACCCGCTAATGCTCCTTTGCCAAATTGACCAAGCCTATCAAGAAAAGAAGGCGGGGTCTCTTTTGCTACAGCTTTGGGACTCCGGTACTTATCAAATACACTACTCCTTTGGCTCGGTAATTGATCTCTATCTATATTTTTAGGAGCTTTATACTTATCAAATTTACTCATCTACTACCTGCAAACCGTCATTATCTATGGCATCTTGCACCCAATCTTTATGAACCCAATCTTTTGTACCTGTTATTGGATCAAGCATTAAAACCCTATCGCCGCCGTTAGTGCTCTTATCCCCTTCATCAGCACTTATACCGAGCATAGCTCTTAAATCGTTAATAACGTTTATATTCGTTGCCATATCATTATCAGGCGATATCGTCGGTATGTGTTTAAATTCCTCCTGATTTGTGTATTTAAAAGCTTTATTCAATTTCCCGCGTAATACCTCACCTATTGCCCAAATCTTTGCCTGATCCGGACTATATTCCTGATTACTGAATTTTGATCGGAAGTATTTTCCCAATGGCGACCTCTCTCCTTCAGAACCAAGGTTCGTAACCGTATTTTCTGCATGAGTCAGCATTCCTTTCAACTCTTCTAAAGTATCTTGCTTTTCTCGTTCTTCTTTACCTTTCTTAAAATTATTTAATAAACTTTTCTCTTCTCTTTTATCTCTTCTAAAATTATCCAGTAAATTATGATGTCTTTTCGTCTCCTCCAGCTGCTTTTCTTGAAATTTACGATGCCAGGCTTTGTCTTCTCGAGCGTCTGCTAAAGCCTGCTCTGCTCTTTGTTGCTGCAATATTTGATTAGCCAAACGCTCATTTTCAGCAATTGCAGCATCCTCGCTAGTATTATAAGCACTAAGCGCAGGATTCATCGCCCGCCCTATTACCCCTAAATTATTTTTAAAACCACGTTGCACAGGCTCACCAGCTAAACCGTTACCAAGAGCAAGTAACGCATTATTTATCGCTCTATGCTGCTGATCCCTACTCATCCCTAAATTACTTCGGGTGCTGCTAATAGCTTTTGCTATTCCCTCATCAAAAGGATTTCTTCTCGCGGGGAGTGTCTGTACCTGATTTAATATTTCTTCTTCCATAATCATAATTAAATTAAATTAGCATATTTTTTCCAGTAAGACATTTTATCTAATATGTTCTGTATCCTTGGTTGCAGTACGGCTATTCTATCTTTATCTCTATTATAATTACTATAATCCATCCCAAGTTCGCGCATCATGTCATATCTAGCGCTTACTTTAGCTAATTCAGCTTGTTGCCTTTTTAGTTGAATATCTCTTTCTTTTAATTTGCTTTCAGCTAAAGCTTTTCTTTTAAGCAATGCTTGTCTATTTTTTTCAGCTATTTTTAATTCCTTAGCTTTCCTAATTTGAGCTTGCCGATTTTCTTCTGCCATTCTTGACGCTAGACGCGTTGCCTCTGTCTTCCGCCTTACCTCATCTTCTCTTTTTCTCTGTAATTTGGTATTTTCAAAATCGGCATAATTCTTGATACCCCCCATATCCTGATTTAGGTTGCTCTCAAGCTCCGTCTCACTATGACTTACCGGTACAGTCTGCGCATATTGTGCCAAAGCATGAATATTTGGCCTTAAAGATGGTGTATAAACAGACGGATTACTACTGATATTTGGATTGGCAAAAATACTGCTAATTTCAGGGCTTACGTTATATTTTACAATATCACTACCCGCTATTTGCGGCCATTCCTGATTCCTCTCTTCTTCAAATCGCTCCCGCCTCTGGTTTAACTCATCTTGCGTATTTAGCCACTTGTCTACTCCGAGCTGGTTCATTCCGCTAATCTTGCCAAGCACGTCCTGATATTCGGACAATCCTTGCTGACCTAAACTATTTAACCGGTTTAAATCATTCATGTCGCTTTTATTTAAACCGCTCATTCTTCCGCGAAGTACATCCTGCAAGAGATTGTTTCTATTGCCAAAACGGCTTTTAGCGATTCTATTAATAGCATCCTCGGTTTGTGATAAATGTGATTGTGATCCATAAGTACCTTTTCGTTCATGATCCATACTAATTCTTGCTTTCTCTGCTTTTAAAAGACTTTTGGTATCAGCATCAAGCTTGTTTACTTGTGGATCATAAATTGTAGGTAAATCGTTAATACTGCGTGTTCCGACATTCTCTCGTCCCATTAACGAGCTATACAGCTTATCTCTTTCTTCCCTTGATGAATCATTATAATCATGGCTCAAATCACCTAACAGGCGATGCGATACTGCTAATTCTTCAGGCACATTAGCTAGCTGCTGACCATTGTAAGTAGGAGTCGGACTATTATAAAGATTTAGTCCCTTTTCGAGGCGCTTAACTGCTGCTGCTTCGCCATAAGGTCCCATGTCATCAGGATTACCCCCGCTATTTACTATATTGTATAACGCCTTCATCTTTTGCTTTGGAGCATTTAATTCCTCGTAGTACTTGTTTTTATCTGCCGAATTTGCTAGGTGTGAGTATATATGCTGCTGATTACCGAATTGCCCCAGCATAGAGTTCAGTCCCGCCCTCTTTGCTTTCTCGGCGTTCCCAAGTGCATTTAAACTATTGCCAAGTCCGGAATTATATTCAGAATCAAGACCCTGTGCATCGCTGCTTAAGGCATCTATACCAACACGGGATAATGGAAGACCCTTATTTAGGTTCTTATCAAATTTATTATAAAAACCGGTTTGCCTACTATCGGTTCTATCTCCAAACTGTTTTCCCATCATCCTCCATCCGGTATTACCCACCCCTCTTTGACCCGATGAGAGTATATCCAGTAAAGAGGTCTTTTGCTCCTCATTAAAACCCTGCGGAGTTCTACTTAAAACACTATTTGCCTCCACCGAGTAAGGAGCAGGGTTACTCGCAAACTGATCTTCCAGAGTTCGTTTCTTCTGTGTTAAAGAAGACATTGGCACACTAGTCTTTCCCCTATATACAGGTGTAGGGTTATCTACCATGCGCCCTATGTCACGATTAATAATCGCTAAGGCTTGTTCTCGGAGGTCATTTAAGTTTCGTGTTTTCATATTATCCTCTTAAATAACTCTCTAGTGACTTTGCACGAGGCGGAAGATTTATCTTTCCTCCTCTCTTATGTTTACGAATGTTTTTTACAAACATGTCTAATTTTTTAGCGCCTAAATCGTTATCTCCGTTACCCAATTTACTAACAATCTGAGGACTAATTTCCATTTCTCCATGAGAAACTAATG
>JACCDK011929405.1_pt1 | contig 45860 bp, 43 predicted proteins | sample 7445871 | NCBI WGS metagenome assembly JACCDK01 (sample SAMN15323436, study PRJNA562643) | freshwater metagenome | isolation source: river surface water | place: USA:Blue River Watershed | collected 2017-08-15 | reverse complement strand
TGAATACAACAAAATTTACCTTTTTTGTCTGTGTTGATCCACCTCCTGAAGGTGTACAAGACATAGTGTAATGATAAACCTGATATTTTTTACCTAGATCATCTAAGCCCAATCTTGCCGTTAAATTAACAGTTACACTATTCGCCAATAGCTTAGATCCTCCAGCGTAATCTACAAAAACACCATTCCAATCAGTCCAATCAACATCAGTTGTCGAAATTGCCTTTAAATCAGCAATATGATCAGTTTCAAATGGTACTTTATTAAATTTAAATTCAACAGTTGACATATCACAACCAATTGGTGTAATTGGCATGTTCGCGCCATTTTTAACTATATACATTGCGTCATTGGGGTAATTATTGATACTGACTTGCGAGAAAGCAGTAAACGCAAAGAAAAAAGTTAACAAAAAGGCTGAGAAAACTTTATAATAATTATTCATCTGTATGATAGTTTTGAGTAGACGATTAGTAATTAAGCTGATAGAATCAATTTAAATGCTAATATAGAAAATTTAATTAGGATATTCAAATTTTAGAAAGGCAATAAATAGACATACTCCTTTATTTTAATGACAAAAAACCAACAATACATATGTGTTATTTTTTTTGTATTTTTGAGGCTTGTATTTAAACAGCCCTAAGCAATTCGTAAGGATGGAAAACGAAAAAGAAAAAAGCCTTAATTTTTTAGAAGAAATAATTCAAGCGAACCTGAATGAGGGTATGTACCCACAAGGAATTACTACTCGATTTCCTCCAGAACCAAATGGATACTTACACATCGGGCATGCCAAAAGTATTTGTCTAAATTTTGGACTTACCCAAACATTTGGTGGTAAAACCAATTTACGATTCGATGATACTAATCCGGCTACAGAAGAAACCGAATATGTGGAATCCATCAAAAATGATGTAAAATGGTTAGGTTTTCAATGGGCTAATGAATTTTATACTTCCGACTACTTCGAACAATTGTACCAATTTGCCATTGATTTAATCAATAAAGGACTTGCTTATGTAGATGACTCAACAGCCGAAGAAATTGCTTCTCAAAAAGGCTCACCTACACAAGCTGGAGAAAACTCTCCTTTCAGAAATCGAAGTATAGAAGAAAATCTGGCACTTTTTAAAGCCATGCGTGCTGGAGAATTTGAAGATGGCGCTAAAGTCCTTCGGGCAAAAATCGACATGGCGCATCCAAATATGCACATGCGAGATCCCCTCCTATATCGAATCAGGACAGTACCTCACCATCGAACAGGCAATAAATGGTGTATTTACCCAATGTATGATTTTGCACATGGGCAATCCGATTCGATTGAAGAAATTACCCATTCCATCTGTACCTTGGAGTTTGATGTTCATCGACCATTGTACGATTGGTTTATTGAAAAATTGGAAATTTTTCCTTCTCATCAGTACGAATTTGCACGTTTGAACCTTTCTCATACAGTTATGAGTAAGCGAAAATTATTGCAGTTGGTAAATGAAAAAGTAGTTTCTGGGTGGGATGACCCTCGAATGCCAACAATTTCTGGCTTGAGAAGGCGTGGTTACACTCCTGCCTCAATTCGTTTGTTTTGTGAGAAAATAGGTGTGGCAAAAAGAGAGAATTTGATTGATGTCAGCTTATTAGAATTTTGTATTCGAGAAGATTTAAATAAAACGGCCTCCCGATTTATGGCTGTTTTAGATCCAATCAAACTAACAATTGTTAATTATCCAGAAGGGCAATCTGAGGAATTACATATTGAAAATAATCCAGAGGACCCCAACAGTGGAAAACGATTGGTCCCATTTTCTCGGGAATTGTATATAGAAAGAGAAGATTTTTTAATTGATCCTCCGAAAAAATTCTTCCGTCTCGGTCCGGGTTTAATGGCTCGATTGAAAGGTGCCTACATTGTAAAGGTGGAAGATTTTACTTTAAACGAAGATGGAAGTGTTAATGAGGTTTTTGCCAGCTATATACCAGAAAGCAAGTCGGGTTCAGACACCTCGGGCATTCAAGTAAAAGGAACCATACATTGGGTATCCAAACAACATGCAAAAACGGCAGAAGTCCGATTATTTGACCGATTATTAATTGTTGAGGATTCAGGTGATTTAGGTGATGATTTTATAAAATTCATTAATCCAGATTCACTTCAAATGCTTGATAAAATTTACATCGAACCAGCACTCGCTCAAGTAGAAATCGGACAAGGCTTGCAATTTATTCGAAAAGGATATTTCTGCAAAGATGTTGATAGTAATGAGGAACATTTAATTTTCAACCGAACCGTTACCCTAAAAGATACTTGGGCTAAGGTTCAAAATAAGTAAAATGAATCCTACTTTTATTAAACGTTTTTTGGTCATTTTATATGGTGCAGGACTGATTGGGTTAAGCTTTCCGACCTACCGGTCTTTTTTTCAACCACTGACACCTTATACCTTGTGGTTCACCGGATTTATATGTTTATATCTATATCCTACTAAAAATATTAAAACGTATGCAAGTTTTGCCATGCTTTTTCTGGCAGGATATTTAGTAGAAGTGGTAGGCGTAAAAACAGGGAAGCTTTTTGGTGAATATGCCTATGGAGCAACTTTGGGAACAAAAATTGCTGAAGTACCTTTAGTGATAGGTATGAATTGGCTTATTTTGCTCATGAGCACAAGTGCGGTTGTAGAAGAATGGGGATTTGGTGGCTTATTTGGAAAATCTGCACTTGGTGCTGGTCTTATGACTTTTTTAGATTTCTTTATTGAACCCGTTGCAATTCATTTTGATTATTGGCAGTGGAAATTCAATCAAATTCCAATTCAAAATTTTGCAGCTTGGTGGTTGATTTCTTTTATTTTCCATTTTATTTACCAACAAATGGAATTAAATCTCAAATCTAGTCTATATCGATTGGTAGCTCTGTTACAATTTATTTTTTTTATAGGATTACTACTTCTTACTTAACTAAACTCCTCTCCTAAAGCCGAAGCATCTTCTACAAACTGCTTTACATCCTGCTCTTTGTCTTTAGGACAAATCATCAAGACATTTTGATTCTCTACCACAATAAAATCTTTTAGACCGCTGATAACCACCAATTTTTCAGGTGATGTTTTCACGATTGTGTTATTGGTATTGTAAATTAGTGCATTTGCATCAACCACATTTCCATTGTGGTCTTTATCTTGAATTTCATACAAAGACTTCCAGGTACCTAAATCAGACCAACCAATATCGGCGAGCACCACTTTTACATCTTTAGATTTTTCCATAATGCCCACATCCACTGATATATTTTTACAAACTGTATATACCTTTCGGATGAATTCATTTTCATTTTCGGAATAATAGATGGACATCCCTTCTTCAAATTGTTCGGCCAAACGGGATTGGTGTTTTTCTAATTCCTTTTTAAACGTCTTAACAGAGAAAATGAACATTCCTGCATTCCAAACATAATCACCACTATCCAAAAAGGCTTCTGCTAATTCAATATTTGGTTTTTCTGTAAATGTTTTCACATTAAACACATCAGAAGAATCATTGGGTTGATACTGAATATACCCATAGCCTGTGTCTGGTCGGGTGGGAAGAATTCCCAAAGTTACCAATACTTGCTCTTTGGCTGCTTCCAGTGCAATTTTGATTTTCTGTTGGTAGGTTTCAGTCTTTAAAATCACATGATCAGAAGGAACAACAACCAATGTAGCTTTCGGATTGATTTTTGAAATTTTATAGGCAGCATATGCGATACAAGGAGCGGTATTTCTTCTTTGAGGTTCACAAAGAATTTGATAGTCTTTTAAATAAGGCAACTGCTCTTTAACAATTCCAGAAAATTCTTGCGAAGTTACTACATACACATTTTCAGAAGGGATCATTCCATTGAACCGGTCAGCAGTTTCTTGGAGCATTGTTTTCCCGGTACCTAGTACATCATGGAATTGTTTTGGAAAATGACTTCTGCTAATTGGCCAAAATCGTGTTCCTATTCCACCGGCCATAATGACCAAGTATTTATCTTTCATGTAGAAGAATCAAATTTGTAAGAGTCCGTAAAATTAGCAAGAAAACAAAAGAATCGACTAAAATTTTAATAAAAATATGTAATTTCACCGAATTAAAAACAAACTGATATTTATCAGTTGTATCTTTTTTTTACAATTATTTCTCAATAAAATACATGGATAATCCATAAATCTTATTTAGATTTGTAATTATTTGTATAATATTGACAAATATGTTCACACAAAATTATTTTTTATGAAAAAACTTTTTACTCAAGCATTAGCATCGATTATTGTGCTTCTACTTTGTAGTTTTTCAATCTTCGCACAAACTAAGTTAACCGGAAAGGTTTCAGATGCTGCAAGCAAAGAATCATTAATTGGAGTAAGTATAGCCGTTAAAGGAAAAGTAATTGGTACCATTACAGACGCCAATGGTAATTTTTCTTTGACAACCTCTACTCCAAAGCCATTTACCCTATCCATTTCAATGGTGGGTTATGAGAAACAAGAAATTCAAGTTACAGGTAATAAAACAGACTTTCAAATTGCGCTAAAAGAACAAACAGTATTAGGACAAGATGTTGTTGTTTCGGCTAGTAGAATGGAAGAAAGCGTTCTTCAATCTCCTGTTACGGTTGAAAAAATGGATATACGTTCTATCAGAGAGACTCCATCAGCTTCTTTTTATGATGCTTTAAGAAATCTAAAGGGGGTTGAATTGAGCTCTCAATCTGTTTCTTTTTCATCTGTTAACATGCGCGGATTCGGATCAAACGGAAACGTTCGTGTTGTTCAATTAATTGATGGAATGGATAACCAAGCACCTGGATTAAATTTTGCCGTTGGAAATATCGTAGGTATTTCTGAATTGGACTTAGAAGGTGTTGAGGTTTTACCTGGTGCAGCATCCGCTTTATATGGTCCAAACGCAATCAATGGTTTATTATTAATGAGCTCCAAAAGCCCATTCTTGTACCAAGGATTGAGTGCTCAAGTTAAAACAGGTTTGATGTATGCTAATAATCGTTCAGAATCAACAACACCTTATGGTGATGTTTCTATTCGTTGGGCAAAAGCATTCAATAATAAATGGGCCGTTAAGTTCAACTTCAATCGTTTGACTGCCCAAGATTGGCAAGCAACAGATTATCGCGACCAAAGTTTATTAAACGGTAATGCTTTAGGTGTTGCCGATAGAAACAGCAATTTAGGGTTTAATGGGGTTAATATCTATGGAGATGAAACAAATATCAATATGTATACATCTTTATTAGGTTCAGTTCCGGGAATCGTTTCTTCTGCCTTAGCAGATCCGACTAACCCTGCAAGTGCATTTGGATTGGGCTTATTTAAATTTGGACAAGCTCTTGGTGCAAAACCTGAAGATCTATTAAAGTATTTTGTACCGAATGTATCTATTTCTCGTGAAGGGTTTAAAGAAGCTGATTTAGCAAGTTATGGAAATAATAACATTAAATTCAATGCGGCTCTTCATTATCGTTTCAACGATAAAGTGGAATTGATTTTACAAGGAAATTATGGCCAAGGTACAACTGTCTATACAGGTGCTGACCGTTATTCTATCAAAAACTTCAGCATGGGTCAATACAAAGCTGAAGTTAAAGGTTCTAACTTCTTTATTAGAGCTTATACTACTCAAGAAAATTCTGGTGATGCTTATGCAACTGGAACATTGGGTCAATTGGTGAATGAATATGCGAAACCTAGTACTGCTTGGTATCCATCATTCTTCCAAGCTTTCGCTGGCTTATCTTTCACAAAATTTGCTACCGAATTACAAACAAATTTAGCGAAAGGACAAGCTCCGGCATTAGCATTAGGAAATGCAGTTGCAGTTAATACAGCATCCTATCCTTATTATTTAGGTACTGCCCGCCAGGTGGCTAATTCACCAGCAACAATTGGTGGTGTTACCTATCCAGGACAGTTATTCCCAGGAACAGCAGGATTTAATCAGGCTGTTGAAGCCATTAAAAATAAAGCATTACCAGCTGGTGCTAAATTTTTGGACAAATCTGCTTTGTACCACTATGAGGGTATGTACAATTTCACTGAAAAGTTGAATAACAAATTAGATTTGATTGCAGGTGCAAATTATCGTGTTTATGCCCTGAACTCAGAGGGTACTTTATTTGCCTTAGATGCAAATGGACAAGAGTTTTCTATTCATGAATACGGTGGATATGTTCAATTAGGTAAAAAATTCATCAACGACAAGTTGAAAATTACAGGTTCGATGCGTTATGATAAGAATGAAAACTTTGATGGACAGTTCTCTCCAAGAATTTCAGGAGTATTCACACAAGGAAATTCCAACTTCCGTGTATCTTACCAAACTGGATTTAGAATTCCAACAACACAAGATCAGTACATTAACCTTTTAACTCCTTCAGCAAGATTATTAGGAGGTTTAGGGGTAATTCAAGATCGTTATAATTTGTCTGGTAATTCATTCACTTTACAATCTTTACTTACAGGAAAACCAGAGATTTATACTGCAAAATCTTGGAAACCAGAGCAAGTGGCAACTACTGAATTTGGTTATAAAGGAATGTTATTTGAAAATATGTTAGTAGATTTCTATTTATATAATAGTACATATACTAATTTTTCTGCTGGTTTAGCGGTGGTACAAACGCCTGCTCAACACAAAGACCCAAATACCTTAGGAAATAAAGTGTATTCATTCCCTTCAAACGTGGAAAACGAAGTGAAAACAAAAGGCTGGGGTTTAAGTTTGGAATACCGTTTACCGGGCAACTGGACTCTTGGTGGCAATGCATCTAACAATGAGGTTTCTGATAATGGTGGATTGTCCAATTATCAATTGGCATTCAACACTCCATTATTCAGAACAAACGTTTCATTAGGTAATCGTAATATTGCAAACTCAGGATGGGGCGTAAATGCAGTTTGGAGATTCCAAGAAGGTTTTGTTTGGCAGTCTAGTATTGTAAACCAAGCATTGAACCAATTACAACAAAGTTATATTCCACAATTCTCTAACTTAGATTTGGCCATAAGCAAAAAAGTGCCTGAAATCAAATCAATCGTTAAGTTAGGAGGAACTAACATTTTCGGAAATCCATATTCAACGGGATGGGCTAATCCTTTGGTGGGAAGTATGTATTATGTAAGCATCACATTTGATGAATTGTTGAATAAATAAAAATTCTCTTTAGAAATGTTGAGGCTGCCCCATTAAGGCAGCCTCTTTTTTTTGTACATTTGTAGCTTGACGTATTTTCAAGCACATGAAGGAGACTGAAGATTCTACTGGTTTTTCACACATTGAAATTTTAGGGGCAAGAGAACATAACCTAAAAAATATTGATGTCTCCATCCCTAGAAATCAATTGGTTGTAGTGACTGGCATTTCAGGTTCGGGAAAATCATCCCTTGCTTTTGATACCATCTATGCTGAAGGACAACGCAGATACATGGAAAGCTTTTCTGCCTATGCAAGAAGTTTCCTCGGTAATATGGAACGACCAGACGTGGATAAGATTGATGGTCTTTCACCTGTTATTTCGATTGAACAAAAAACTACTTCCAAAAATCCTCGTTCTACAGTTGGAACAACCACTGAAATTTATGATTTTCTCCGATTATTATTTGCAAGAGCCTCAGAGGCTTTTTCTTATTTAAGTGGTGAAAAAATGGTTAAATTTTCTATTGACCAAATCATTGATGCCCTATACCAAAAATTTGAAAATAAAAAGGCCATTCTTTTGGCACCCATAGTAAAAGGACGTAAAGGTCATTATAGGGAGCTATTTGTGCAAATAAGCAAATGGGGATATACAAAAGTTAGAGTTGATGGTGAAATAGTAGACTTGCATTCGAAAATGCAAGTTGACCGTTTTAAGGTTCATGATATAGAAATTGTAGTGGACCGGTTGGTAATTTCAAAAGAAGAGCGAGTAAGACTTTCTCAAAGTTTAACCACTGCTATGAATCTTGGGAAGGGACAAGTTTTTGTATTAGATTCCTCCGATAAATTACATTACTTTTCTCAAACCTTGATGGACCCTCAAACAGGACTGTCATACGATGAACCTGCTCCAAATACTTTTTCATTTAATAGCCCTTATGGAGCTTGCCCATCTTGTAATGGAATGGGACAAATTGAAGAAGTAACTGAAGATTCTGTTATTCCAGATAAAAAATTAAGTATCAGCAGGGGTGCAATCGCCCCTATTGGAGAATATAGAGATTTATGGATCTTTAAACAATTGGAAGTCCTTTTAAAACCCTTCAAGGTTGGACTTTCAACACCTGTTGAAAAATTCCCAAAAGAAGCCATTCAAATTATGCTCTATGGTACTGATGAACCTGTAAATGTGCCTTCCAAAAAATACGAGGGTACAGAATGGAGCAGCAAATATGAAGGAATTATCCATTTCCTAAAAAAGCAACAAGAATATGGCTCTGAGAAAACACAAGATTGGCTCAGGGATTACCTAATTGTAAAAACATGTCCTGAATGTGAAGGATTCCGATTGAAAAAAGAGGCTTTACATTTTAAAATAGACAATTTGCATATTGGCCAATTGGCTCAATTGGATATTCGAGACTTAGAAAATTGGCTGGAGGGTTTGGAGTTAAGAATTTCGAAAAGGCAGGTTCAAATTGGTCATGAAGTATTGAAAGAAATCAGAAAAAGAGTTGGGTTTTTGAGTCAAATTGGATTGACTTATTTGACCCTTGATCGACCGATGAAAACATTATCCGGCGGTGAAGCACAAAGAATACGTTTGGCAACTCAAATAGGCACTCAATTAGTAGGTGTGTTGTATATCATGGATGAACCAAGTATTGGATTACATCAAAGAGACAATGAAAAATTGATTCAAGCTTTAAAAGATTTACGCGATTTAGGAAATTCGGTCCTAGTTGTCGAACATGATAAAGACATGATGCTCGAGTCAGACTTTATTTTAGATATTGGTCCTGGTGCTGGCAGACATGGCGGACAAGTCATTGGAAAAGGTACTCCTAAAGAATTTTTGAAACTGAAAACCCCTACTGCTAAATTCCTAAATGGCAATTTGGCTATTGAAGTACCCAAATCTAGAAGAAAAGGGAATGGAAAAGAGATAAAAATTTTAGGAGCCTCCGGAAATAATCTTAAAAATGTACAAGTAAGTTTTCCTTTGGGTCAAATGATTTGTGTAACGGGTGTTTCAGGTTCTGGTAAATCAACTTTGATTCATGATACGCTTGTACTAAAATTGAAACAACATTTTGACCGTGCGAAAAGGGAGCCTATGCCTTTTAAAAAGATAGAAGGACTTGAAAATATAGACAAGATTATTGAAGTAGACCAAACACCAATTGGCAGAACCCCTCGATCTAATCCTGCGACCTATACCAATATGTATAGTGATATCCGAACCTTATATTGTGAACTTCCTGAATCTAAAATTCGTGGATATAAGGCAGGAAGATTTAGTTTCAATGTAAAGGGAGGTCGATGTGAGACATGTGAGGGTGCTGGAATGAAAAAAATTGAAATGGAATTTTTACCAGATGTATTGGTTGAATGTGAAACTTGTAAAGGCAAACGATTCAATCGAGAAACATTAGAAATACGTTTTAAAGGAAAATCCATTTCAGATGTTTTAGACATGACAGTTGAGCAGGCATTAGAATTTTTTGAAAACCAGCCCAAAATTCATCGTCGAATTCAAACCTTATCGGATGTTGGCTTGGGGTATATTACTTTGGGACAGCATGCTACCACGTTATCAGGAGGGGAAGCCCAAAGGGTAAAGCTTGCTGAAGAACTTTCGAAAAAAGATACAGGGAAAACGCTATATGTTTTAGATGAACCCACTACCGGATTGCATTTCCAGGATGTAAAATTATTATTAGATGTCCTTCAAAAACTTGTGGATAAAGGTAATACTGTATTGATCATTGAACACAATTTAGACGTCATCAAGGTTTCAGATTATGTTATTGATATGGGCCCAGAGGGTGGCAATGCAGGAGGTACATTAATTGGACAAGGCACTCCCGAACAAATTGCTAAATTGAAAGGTAGTCATACAGGAAGGTTTTTAATTAAAGAGTTGAGAGTTGAAAGTTGAAAGTTTGGCCCCTGAGCTTGTCGAAGGGGAATTGAGGCTAATTTTACCAAATTCCACTCTCAACTTTCCATTTCATTTATTGCTGCGCCTTCACCTTCCCAGCATATTCTCCTCCCAATTGTAATAATTCTCGATGTGTGCCTTGCTCCACAATGTCACCATTTTTCATGAGAAGGATTTGATCTGCTTTAAAAATCGTACTTAATCGGTGAGCAATCACAATTATAGTTTTACTTTTTGAACGGTATTTCTCCAAAACATTATGAATCAATTGATCAGCATTAGAATCCAAAGCTGAAGTTGCTTCATCCAATAATAGGATTTCTGGATTTCGATAAAGTGCTCTTGCAATGGCAATTCGCTGTTTTTGACCACCTGAAAGCATGGCCCCATTTTCACCCAAAGGGGTATCGTAGGATGTTGGTATTTTCTCAATAAATTCAGATATTCCCAATTCTTTACATAATTCCAGTACTCTCTTGATATCAGGCATGGGATCTCCTAAGGCAATATTTTCAATTACATTACCTGCAAATAATTCAATTTGCTGAGGTACCGCCGCCATCAATTTTCGTAAACTGTGTGGATGAATATGTTGTAAATCTAAAGTACCAAACTGAACCTTTCCACCTTGCAAGGGATATAATCCTTGTAAAATAGAAAAAATAGACGTCTTACCACTCCCACTTTCTCCTACAATGGCGGTCATTTTACCTTTTCCAATCTTCATGGTCAGATTGGAAAAAACTTGTACCCTACTTCCATACGAAAATCTTACTTGCTCAAAGCGTATATCTCCTGCTAAACCTTCCTCTAGCATTACTTTATTTTCCGTCTTCTCTCTTTCCAAATCCATGATCTCAAACAATCGATCTGCAGCAATTAATGCATTTTGAATGGATTTATTCGAACCAATTAAAGAGGCAATTGGACCCGTAAAATAACCCATAATAGCATAAAAGGAGAATAATTCACCCGGTGTAATTTGTCGATCGAGCACAAATCCAGATCCCATCCACATCAAAATTACTGTAAATAAGGAGGCGAGAAAGGTTGCACTGGTTCCGGCAAATAAGGTGTTATATCCTGACTTCAAACCAGTAAATAATAATTTCACAAAACGATTTTCGGTCTTCAGATTTACAAATTCCTCTATCCCAAATTCTTTAACTGTACGTATCTGATTGACCGATTCCACTAATTGTGTTTCGAGTTCAGCAGCCTCCTCCATGATTTTTCGCTCAACCTTTTTGTTCAATCGATTCATTACTAAAAAAATAATCAGATAAAATGGAATGAGAGTCATCATTACCAAGGCCATCTTCCAGTAAAAGGTAAACATCAAAGCAAAGGCAAAACATACCACAAACACATTGACCACAAGTTCTATAGCCGTTTCATTAATGAAATTTCGAATTTTAATTGCATCATTAATTCGAGAGGTAATCTCCCCGATTCGCATTGTATCAAAAAAACGTTGTGGTAAGTACAAAAGGTGTTTATAGTATCCTAATATCAACTGGGCATCTATCAATTGACCGGATTTCATTACAATTATTGATTTCATATATCCAATAAGAGCTTGAAATATTATTACAAACAACATGATTACACTCAAGGTATTCAACAAATTTCGATTACCATCTACTAAAACATAATCAGTAATTTTTTGAATATAAATGGACATGGCCAATCCTAAAATGGTATATACCATTGCTCCAATTATGGATTGGAGAAATACCCATTTATGAGGCTGTATTAAATCCCAAAAACGGCTATAAGGGCTTACTGTTTCATTATACATTTTAAAATTTTCACCAGGAGCCATAAGGATCAATACGCCTTGCCAAATTTCTTGAAATGCTTCGAAGCTATATTTTTCCATCCTCCCAAAAGCTGGATCCATCACCTCCACATACTTTTTACCCACTTTATAAATTACAACAAAATGGAGCAATTTGTTTTTCATCACCACATGCGCAATGCTAGGTTTTGGCACCTTTGACAATGCATCTAATCCAGCTTTTACCCCCTTGGCATAAAATCCCATTTTTTCAGCTGCTTGAATGATACCTAAAACATTGGTGCCTCGCAAATCGGTACTAGATAATTGTCGAATTTTGGCAATTGGTAAATGAATCCTGTAATAATTACCAATAGAAGCCAAACAAGCTGCTCCACAATCCTTGACGTCATGTTGTTTAATTTTTATTGATTTCATATTTAGGCGGATTTTATGGATGGATTCAACCATTGGTCTACTTTATCAAACAATAATTGAAAAACAGATCTTCGAGAAATGAAAAACCTAGCCGTAAGAGTCATTCCTTTTTGAATTGGAGCTTGATAACCATTCTTCAATCGCATTGATTTTTTTTCTAGGCTACACTTAACGCGGAAATACACTTCTTGATTTTGAACAACTGGGTGCTGGTCTATTTCAAAAACTTCAGCTGACAAAAAACCCCATTGATTATAGTTAAAGGCGTCCATTTGTAATCTCACCTTTTGTCCAATTTTAATTACGCCAAGGTCTTTGGGGTTTATTTGACATTCCACAATCAGATGATCGTCGGGAGAAATTTCTGCCAATTGAGTAGCTGCGCCTAGAAATGATTTCGATTCATAGCCTTTAAAATTGATTATTGTACCTGAAATGGGTGCTTTTATCAAGTAATTATTCTTTTCGATGGCATATTTTCGAAAAATATTGACATAGTTTTTTTGAGCATCTATTTGCTCCTTAAGTTGACGTTGCCAATGTGCTTTTTGTTGCTTTTGAAAAGAATATAAAGCTTCATTTGTCAAGAGTTTATCATTTTCAATCCGTTCAAAATCAGCCGCTGGAATTACATTTCCAGCAAATAGTTTTTTATTTCGTTCATAGACTTGATTTGCCAAATTATACTTGGTTTGTAATTCCAATTTTTGAGCAATGAATTTCTCATAATCAAGTTGGTTATGGGAAAACTGGAAAGAATGCCGGTTGTTCCCAATCACCATTTGTTCTAAATCTTGTATGTTTTTACTGCATTGAAGCATCAAATTATTATTTAGGGCAATCTGGTTTTCTATACCCTGTGTATCCATTTCAAGTATGGTATCCCCAAGCTTCACCTTCATGTTGTTTATCATATGAACTTTAATGATATTTCCACTGATTAATGAAATAATGGGCACATTATCTTGACTTGCACGAACTATACCACGTGCCTGTGAAGACACATCAATAGATATAAATGGTAATGAACCCAGCGTAATGAGAAGGAATGAAAGAATCAAGATATAAAATGAAAACCCTTTTACCCGATTTTGGACAACAAGGTTCTCGACACTATTTTCAAGGTCAAAAGATTGCATCAGTGGTTATTTTTTCGAAAGGTAAAGGTAGGAATCTAGATATACAAGATGGGCATAAAGATTACCAAGTTCTTGATTAATTTGAATTTTAAAATATAAATTTAGACTGTATTTGAAACATCTTAATAATTATTCACTAAATTAGTATGCTAACATACTAATTAAATGACTTGGCTCTTATCAATTATTTTCGTCTGCCTACTTTACTTCATGGGACGATTGATTATTAAGCGATTTTCCCTGATTGCCCAAACAATTCATTTAACACAACCTGTTTATTTACAAGACCATCCCAGAGAACGTTTCAAGCGAATGATTCGTTTGGCATTTGGACAACAAAAAATGTTTGATAAGCCAATAGTAGCACTTTTCCACTTATTTCTATATTTAGGCTTTATTCTGATTAATATAGAGGTTTTAGAAATTATTTTAGATGGTATTTTTGGTACCCATCGAATTTTTGTAAAACCATTAGGGAATTTCTATCCTATTCTCATTGATTTTTTTGAAATTTTAGCCGGGCTGGTATTCATAGCCTGCTTATTTTTTGTTTTTCGAAGAGCTTTTTTACCTATTAAGCGACTACAGCATCCAGATCTCAAAGGATTTCCAACAAAAGATGCATTTGTCATTCTAGGAATTGAAATGGTTTTAATGATTGCCCTTTTTACTATGAATGCTTGCGATGCGCTCCTGCAAGAGGCTGGTACTGAACATTACCCCATTGTAGGAAGTTTCCTTATTTCAAGCCATTTGAAACCTCTTTTTCAACCATTTAATGTTCAAATTCTTCAAATCGTGGAACGATTTGCTTGGTGGTTTCATATTTTAGGCATTCTTTCCTTTGCTTTATATGTGAGCTATTCAAAACATTTACATATTTTTTTCGCCTTCCCAGCCACTTATTTTTCCAATTTAGGTCTATATGGAACCATGCAACCTATGCCAGCAGTTGACCATGAAGTAAAAAGTATGTTAGGTCTACCGACTGATTCAAATTTTATACCCAATCCAAATTTGAAATTTGGGGCAAAAGATATTTTTGACCTCCACCTAAAAAATGCCTTAGATGCTTATTCTTGTACAGAGTGCGGTAGGTGTACTGAACAGTGTCCAGCAAATCAATCGGGCAGATTACTTTCCCCTAGAAAAATTTTAATGGCCACTCGTGACCGACTAGAAGATGTAGGCAAAGTACTTGAAAAAAACAATGGGACATGGCAAGATGATGGTAAAACATTGTTAAATGATTATATTTCGGGTGAAGAACTTAGAGCTTGCACCACTTGTCAAGCCTGTTTACAGGCCTGCCCTTTGGAGCTAAACCCATTGGATATCATACTTCAAATGCGAAGATTTCAAATAATGGAACTTTCAGAAGCTCCTTCGGAATGGAATCTTATGTTTAATAATTTAGAAACGAATCAGGCACCATGGAAATTCAATCCAGATGACCGATTTAATTGGGCAAAGGAACAATGAAAAAAATAATTCTTGGCATCTTCATAATCTTGGTTATCACCTATTTCTTGGGTCCACACCCCGATGCACCCATCTTGAAATCCGAAACGTCTTGGAAAGGAATTCCTAATTCTGTTTTGGGAGTTAAAAATTTTGTAGACAGTGTGGAAGCTTTGCATAAAAATTTAAAAGATAATAATCAAGGCAAAGTAGTATTTGCGGATTCACTGGTACCCAAAAAAACGAAATTCGTTTTTTTGTATGTGCATGGTTTTTCAGCTTCTCAAATGGAGGGAGATCCTGTTCACAGAGATTTAGCCAAAGCTTTTGGAGCCAATTTAGTTTTGGCGAGAGTAGCAGGACATGGTGAAAAGAAAAGCGACCAAATCATGCAAACACTTACAGCTGATGAAATGTATCAAAGTGTTGAAAATTACTATGCAATTGCTAAAAAATTGGGAGATGAAGTAGTGGTATTAGGAACATCTTTTGGAGGTGCCATGTCACTTAATTTGTGTAAAAATCATCCAGAAATTAAGGCATTAATCCTTTATGGTCCTTGCATTCAAGTTAAAGACCCAGCTGCTGAAATTTTAGATAATCCTTGGGGTTTACAAATTGCCCGAATGATTTTAAAAGGAGAAAATCGTACAATAGTTTCAAAAAATCCACTTCATGAACAATATTGGTCCTTACACTACCGAATTGAAGGAATCGTTGCCATGCAAAATTTCTTGACACATACTATGAATAAGGAAACTTTTGCTGCCATTAAAACGCCTGTATATCTAACCTATTATTACAAGGATGAACAACATCAAGATGATGTTGTATCGGTTGATGCAATGAAAGAAATGTTCCCTCAATTGGGCACACCTGATTTTTTGAAAAAGGAAGAGGCATTTCCTCTCGCCGGGTATCATGTAATGACCTCACCTATTCTTGGGAAACATGTAGAAATTGTCACTCAAAAAAGCATCGATTTTTTAGAAAAAACGGTTAAAATGAAACGTATATGAATCCTCAAATAGTCATTTATGCCATACCATTCTTTTTAATTACCTTGTTATTGGAATCCTATATTTCGAATAAACAACATGACCATTACACAGAAACCAAAAATTCCTTAACATCAATTGCTCTGGGATTGGGGAATTTAGGAATTGGTATCATTACAAAAGGAGTTGTTTTTTTTGTATTTTTCTACATTTATGAGCATTGGAGATTATTTGATTTGGATTCATGGACTTGGCCTGTTTTGCTTTTTGCCTTTTTCGCAGATGATATTACTTATTATTGGTTACATCGATATGGACATGAGATTCGCTATTTTTGGGCATCTCATATGCCCCATCATTCATCTCCAAAATATAATTTAGCAGCTGCATTGCGTCAAAGTTGGACCAGTAATTTAACAGGTATGTTTTTATTTTATGCTTGGTTACCTTTTATTGGAATCCATCCTTTTGTTGTTTTCACTTTTCAGCAAATAAGTTTGGTTTATCAATATTGGATTCATACGGAATATATAAACAAAATGCCTCGTTGGTTTGAATTGATTTTTAATACCCCATCTCACCATAGAGTTCACCACGGAATTGATTTAAAATATTTAGATAAAAACTATGCAGGTGTTCTGATTATCTGGGATAGAATGTTTGGTACTTTTCAAGCGGAGGAGGAACATCCTCAATATGGATTGACTACACAAATAAATAGTTACAATCCAGCCAAAATAGCCTTAAATGAATGGCTAAATATGGCAAAAGACATTACTCAAAAATACAAATTTAAACATCTGTTTAAGACTATTTTTGGACCTCCGGGTTGGAGTCCTGATGGTAGTACGCTTACAGTAGAACAAATGCGAGCCAAAGCGCAACAAAAGGAATCGTGATATGGAAGCAATAAAAACAATGTCAGAATGGGCATCAAGTGGTGAAAATCCAGAATACTTATTTTGGGTTGGCTGTGCTGGTTCTTTTGATGATCGCCAGAAAAAAGTTACTCGAGCAATGTGTGAAATTCTACAAAAAGTTGGTATTTCATTTTCTGTATTGGGTAAAGAAGAAGCTTGCTCAGGAGATCCAGCAAGAAGAGCTGGTAATGAGTTTTTATACCAAATGCAAGCTCAAAGTAATATTCAAACACTCAATTTATACGGAGTAAAAAAAATTATAACTACCTGCCCCCACTGTTTCAATACACTTAAAAACGAATATCCTAGCTTAGGAGGAAACTATGATGTAATTCACCATTCTCAACTTTTAGCAGAATTAATTGCCCAGGGTAAAATAAAGAGTAACGATGCAACTAATGAAACGATTGCATTTCATGACTCGTGTTATCTTGGTAGAGCAAATGGAGTATATGAAGCACCTCGTCAAATAATTTCTGGCTTGCAAAAGGAACTAAAAGAGTTAAAAAGTTGTAAAAGTAAAGGACTCTGTTGTGGAGCTGGAGGGGCACAGGTATTTAAAGAGCCTGAACCAGGGGCAATCGATATGCAAGTTCGAAGAGCAGAGGAAATTGTTCAATCTGGAGCTCATAAAGTAGCTATTGCGTGCCCTTTTTGTATGGTTATGCTCCAAGATGGGTTAAATAAAACTGGAAAAGAAAAAGAAATTCAGCTAATTGATTTAGCAGAATTGGTTCAGCAATCCTTATAAATTATGTTATTCAGTACTTCTCAATTGCATCCAAATTCAAGGGTATGGATCTATCAAGCCAACCGAAAGCTTAAATCAAATGAAATTCAAATCATTGAAGATTATTTATTAAAAGCCATTGAAGATTGGTCCGCACATGGTGCCGCTTTAAAAGCAGGCTATAATATTCGCTTCAATCAAATTATTTGTCTTTTTGCTGATGAACAAGATCATGCTGCATCGGGCTGTTCAATAGATGCCTCTACTCGTTGGTTCAAAGAATTAGGCATTGAATTAGATATTGATTTTTTTGATCGATCAGCAGCTATTGTAAAGGAGCAAGAGCTTCAATTAATTCCTTTTTTAAGCATCAAAAAGGCAGTTGAAGATGGCGTTATTTCTTCGGAAAGTTTGATTGCAACTCCTCAAGTACCTAATTTAGCATTTTACACCACTCAATGGCCAGAAAAAGCATCTAACTCTTGGTTAAAAAAATATTTAAAACAAGAAATCGTTTAAAATGGCAGAAGATTTAGTATTGATTGAAGGTAGTCGCGCCGAAAAGTATGCAAATATACTTCCTCAAATTGAAAATTTACTGGCAGGAGAAACCGATAAATATGCCAATTTAGCTAATATTTCTGCTGCCCTTTTTCAGTCTTTTCGTTTTTTTTGGATAGGTTTTTACTTAGTAAAGGAAGGTCAATTAGTATTAGGACCCTTTCAAGGTCCTGTTGCTTGTACCCGTATTCCTTTTCACAAAGGGGTATGTGGATATGCCTATACGACTGCTGAAACAATTATAGTTCCAAATGTAGATGAATTTCCAGGACACATTGCATGCGCTTCTGCTTCAAGATCTGAAATTGTATTACCAGCAAAGAATAACAATGGTGAAGTTTTATTAGTACTTGATATTGATTCCGATCAATTAAACGATTTTTCTGAGGTTGATAAAGAAGGATTGGAAAAAATAATCGACCTGATTGAGAATAATTGGAATAATTGGATTTAAGAATTCCAAATTTCCCAAGCCTTATCAGCCTGGCCATACAACATATCTAAACCTTCATGAATACCGCCTACACCTTGTAACATTCCTTTTTTGAGAAAAGTAGTTTGAAGAGGATTATACACGATATCGTAAAGGTAGTGTTGTTTATTGAGTAATTCGTAAGGGATTTCTGGACAAGTTTCTTCCTTTGGATGCATCCCTAGAGGTGTTGTATTAACTATCAAAGAAACATCTTCCATAAAATCTGGCAATTGATTATAGGAAAGGATTCCCTCCGAAGATGTTCTTGAAACCTTCATAACTGAAATACCCAAATCCTCAATCGCCGCAACAATTGCTTTAGCTGCGCCACCTTGCCCGAGGACCAAAGCTTTTTTTGCTAAAAAAGAATCTATTCCCTTCCAATTTTTCAACGTATTTTGAAACCCGTAATAATCGGTGTTATAGCCCTTAGAAGTTCCGTCTGACAAAAATTTGATGGTATTTACGGCTCCTATTCTTTCTGCCGCAGAATCAATTTCATTGAGAAATGGTAAAACCTGTTGCTTATAAGGAATGGTAACATTCAGGCCCTTTAAAACATCTTTATGTTCTGAAATGATACCTGTCAAATCCTCAATGCGAGGTATAGGAAATAATTCATAAGCATGACTGGTTAAACCTAATGATTCAAATTTTTTGGAGAAATATCCTTTCGAGAACGAGTGTCCTAAAGGGTAACCAATGAGTCCAAATAAATGTGAAATTGCCATTACTTTGAAAATTTGCTTTTGATTAGCCCAAATAATATTGGTAAAACAGACACTCCTACAATGCCCAAAACCACTTTTTCAAAATTAGTTTTCACCCAATCGTTATCCCCTAAAAAGTACCCAGCCAATGTGATGGAAGTTACCCACAGAGCTGCCCCTAAGAAACCAAAAAGTAAATATACTGGATACGACATTCTTCCGGCACCAGCTACAAATGGGGCAACCGTACGAACAATCGGAACGAAGCGAGCTAAAATAACTGTACTTGAACCATATTTAGCATAAAATTCTTCTGTTTTTTGTACATGAGAACGCTTCAAAAAAAGAATTTGCTCTTTTTGTTTGATAAAATCACTGAAAAAACGACCTAGAAAATAATTCACCTGATCACCCAAAAGAGCTGCAAGAATTAACATTGGAATGACTGTACCTACAGACAATTGTCCAGAAGCGGCAGCCAACAAACCCACTGAAAACAAAAGAGAATCTCCGGGCAACAATGGCATGACTACTAATCCTGTTTCTACAAAAACAATTGCGAAAAGTAATATGTATGTCAGAGAACCATTTTCTGCTATGAAGTTACTTAAAAATGTAAGTGGATCTTTTAATAAATCAAATAATAACTGTAACATAATATGGAAAAGCCCGGTGAACCGGGCTTTAAATTATTTTTCTAAAAAATGATCAAATGTATCTCCTCTTAAACCCAATCGAATGGTTTCAAGAGAGATTACCTCATTGGGTGCGATGTTTCCTACATTTACATTTGCACCAACTAGTTTAACAAACCAAACCTGCTGAGCTTTTTGTGGTGCCTCCCAAATAATATTTTCCTCCGGTATTTCGGTTAAAATTTCCTCTACCAAACCTTGACGAACTTCTCCAGATGAACGGAACAAACCTACATTACCACCTTCGCGCGCCTCACCAATCACTTTCCATGCCCCTGCTTCCAATTCCATGCGCATTAATTTAATCCATTTATAAGGCGGAATAATTTTTGCTTCGTCTTTGGAACCCACTTCTGATAATACCGTAACATGTTTAGATAGTCGATGAATAAATTCGCATTTTACATCTGAATTCATTTCCACTGAGCCATCCGAAACCTCAGCATATTCCATTCCAAACTTATCTAAAACACGTAAATAATCTTCAAATTGATTTCTAATATAAAAGGCTTCAAATAATGTTCCTCCAAAATAGACTGGAATGCCTGCCGATTTATAAATAGCTAATTTTTCTTTTAGATTGCTTGTAACATAAGAAGTAGCCCATCCTAACTTTACAATATCTGTAAATGGGTGACCCATTTCTAGGAAATCTTCTACCTGACGAAGACTCAAACCCTTGTCCATCACCATAGTTAGGCCCTTTTGGCGCGGTTTAATTGATCTTTCAGGAATTTGTGTTAAATCATAATTCATAAAGTAAAATCAAGAAGATTGTGTAATGTTTAGGCATTAAAATTTTACAAAAATACATAGATATTCTGATTGAGCCAAAATTTGTATCTTTGTCAAAAAAATACATTATGAAAAAATCACTTTTTTTGGCTGTTTCATTTCTTTATTTTTCTTTTTCAGGTTTTTCCCAAGTAGCTGCAGATCATATACTTGGAGAATGGTTAAGCGAACCAAAAGATGGAAAAATATTAATTTACAAGCAAGGTGATCATTTTTATGGGAAAATTTCTTGGGCAAAAACTCCCAATAAAAAAGATGTAAAAAACCCAGATCCTGCTTTAAGGACAAGAGATTTAATGGGACAGGTAATCTTGAAAAACTTCAAATTTACCGGAGAAGCATGGGAAAAAGGAACTATTTATGATCCACATTCTGGAAAAACGTATGATTGCATTTTAAAATTAAGAGACCAAAATAAAACATTAGATATTCGAGGGTTTATTGGAGTAGCCATGTTTGGAAGAACCAGTACCTGGACACGTAGTTAATGCCTAAGTAAATGAATGCAAACTCAACATTATTAGCCTTTTTAAATCAAAATATTGGTAAAAAATTCTCAGAAGGTAACCCTAATCCCATTACAACTTGGTTGGATGGCACTTTACTTGCCGCGGAAAAAGGTACCATCACTGCCGAATTTGAGGTGAGACCTGATCAATTAAATCATGCAGGGGTTATGCATGGAGGTATTATTACCACTATTTTGGATGAAATGATGGGTGTAACGCTAATCACTTATGAAATTGAACACCTCTACGTCACCATCAACCTTCATGTTGATTTCTTATTCGGTGCAAGAGTTGGGGAAAAACTTAAAGCCGTTTCAGAAGTATTTCGTGTCGGAAAAAAAATTGCCAATGTAGAGGCTAAATTATATAATGAGAAGGGACAATTGATCGCAAAGGGCACAAGTAACCTAGCGGCAACGTCGGTCAAAGTAAATAATTGATTGAAAAAGTAACTAGAACCCGATTCATTTATTTAAGTACTTGATAAACGATCAGAGCCGCAACATAGGCTAACGTTGTCATATACCCAAACTGAATAAGCGGATATTTCCACGATTTAGTTTCTCTATAGGTTGTTGCTAAGGTACTCATGCATTGCATGGCGAAGGCATAAAAGATTAGAAGAGAAAAACCTAGTGCTAAATCATACATTGGTTTTCCGGTATCTGGATTAATTTCAGATCGCATCCTTTGTTTAATAGTCGCATTTTCATCATCAGTTTCACCTCCTAAACTGTAGATTGTTGACATTGTTCCTACAAATACTTCTCTTGCTGCAAATGAGGTAATCAAGGCAATACCTATTTTCCAATCATAGCCCAAAGGTTTAATAACGGGCTCAATGATTTTGCCAAAATGCCCCGCATAAGAATTCTCTAACTTTTCCGAAGCAATTTTATTCTGCAAATCCAAACCTTTTAACTCAGGATTTTTTTGTTTGACATGTTGCTCCACTTGAGCCATCGAATCACCTGGACCGTAACTAGCAAAAACCCACAAAACAATTGATATTGCAACTATGATTTTCCCCGCTTCAAAAACAAAGGCACGCACAGAATTTAATATGCTAATAGCAATATGTTTGAATCTTGGACCTTTATAAGTAGGTAATTCCATGATAAAATAACTCTTTTCATTGAGGCGAAGAATTTTTTTCATTACAAATGCAGAGCATAAAGCCATGAAAAATCCTAGTAAATACAAGGCAAATAAGGCAACTCCTTGCAAATTAAATAATCCGAAAAGTGTATTTTTTTCAGGCACTACCAAGGCTATTAATACGGTATATATTGGTAATCTTGCAGAACATGACATCAGTGGCGTCACCATAATGGTAATCAAACGGTCTTTCCAAGAACCAATCGAACGGGTACTCATAATGGCAGGAACAGCGCATGCAACTCCTGAAATCAATGGCACCACCGATTTACCATTGAGGCCAAAACGGCGCATTAATTTATCCATGATAAACATGACCCTCGACATGTAACCCGTTTCTTCCAATAAAGAAATAAACAAAAACAAAAAAGCAATTTGAGGAATGAAGATAAGAACCCCACCAATACCTGCAATTAAACCATCTGTCAATAAATCAGTCAATTTTGAGTGCGGAAGAACTTCCTTAAGATAATCATTGGCATAAGCAACCAAAGAATCAATTCCGTCCATTGGAATGGATGCCCAGGTAAAAACAGCCTGAAACATCACAAACAAAATACCCAAGAAAATTAGGTATCCAAAAATCGGATGAAGGAAGGCTTTGTCTAGTCTGTCAGTCCAAGTTCTGACAGGTTCATCATCCCATTTCCGATTAAGATTTATTACGCAACGATCAACAATTTCAGTTAATATTTCATATCGCTTAACCGTTTCTCTAGATTGATAGGTTTTGGCAAAAAAATGGTTTTTCACCATTATCCCGTCAAAAGCGTCTCTTTGTGCAGGTGTAAACATTTTCATGCGATCATGTTCCATCAACCATAAAAGAGCCCGGTAAGGTTCGGCTTCTCCAAATTTAGCTTCTATATCTTTAAGCAATTGGTCCTCAACAGGCAATGGAAGGGAATCATTGGAGGCATATTTATTATCAAGGGTCTTGGCAACGGCTAATTTTAAACCATTGACCCCGATTCCTCTTTTTGCATTTATTTCTACTACCTCAACATTCAATTCTCTTGCCAATTTTAAAGAATTGATGACAAAACCTTGATTTTCCGCAACGTCAATCATGTTAAGTGCCAAGACGGTTGGAATTCCCAAATCACGCACTTGAGAAAACAAAAGCAAATTTCTTTTTAAATTAGACGCATCTGCCACCACAATGGCCATATCTGGATAATCCTCGTGCCCTGGATTTCCTAAAATGTTAATTACTAATTCCTCATCCAATGATTTAGGATAAATAGAATAGATACCTGGCAAATCTAAAATTTCAATTTCCTTCCCAGGATCCATTTCCCAAACACCTGTCAACTTATCCATCGTTACCCCTGGAAAATTTCCTGTTTTCTGACGAAGACCTGTTAGGCTATTGAATAAGGACGATTTACCCGCATTCGGATTTCCTATTAACGCTATTTTCGCTCGATTTCCCAATCCCTAAATTGTTTTACACTCTTTAACTTTGATTGTTGATGCCTCCTCTTTACGCATGGAAAGCGTGTATCCTGAAACTTTAAGGGCAATAGGATCACCAAAAGGTGCGGTATGCATTAGCTCAACAATGGTACCAGGCAAGCAGCCCATCTCCAATAATTTCAAAGATAAAATTTCATCTGAAAATCCTGAAATTACCGCTTTTTCCCCCACTTTTAAATCCGCTAATGTTCCCATTTCATTTACTCTTTCAATACTTATTTAGAATAATTCAAAATTAGACACAAAGGTAGTAAAATTTTGCTCTGAAAAAATGATTAATATTAGGAATGGTAAAATTTAAAAGGTATTTAATCATTTTGTAACTTGCATGTCATTTAAAAAGAAATGAAGTCGAACGAAATTTTTGTACTGGTAAAAAAGGAGTTGGCACTGGAGTGGCGGCAAAAATTTGCTTTGCATGGATTATTGCTGTATTTGGCTTCAACAATTTTCATATGCTATCTGTCCTTTAAGGCAAAAAACCAGGCTATTCATCCCATTACTTGGAATACCTTGTTCTGGATCATTCTTCTATTTACTGCTGTTAATGCTGTTGGCAAAAGTTTTACACAAGAACATAAAGAACGCAATCTATTTTATTTTCAATTATTTAAACCTGAAAGCATCATTTATTCCAAAATAATATACAACAGCCTAATGCTGTTGGGAATGTCAGTTTTAGGAATTTTGTTTTATTCATGGATAATGGGGAATCCTGTTGGAAATTTCTCCTTTTACCTTTTTGCATTGATTTTGGGTTCTATAGGTTTTGCTTCGACCCTAACGCTGATTGCAGGCATTGCCGCCCAAGGGGAAAACTCTGCTACTTTAATGGCAGTTTTGAGTTTCCCAATCATTGTTCCTTTATTACTTTTGCTTATCAAATTATCCAAAAGTGCTCTTGATGGATTTGGTTTTGCAGAGAATTGGGATGAAATGGGAGTTTTATTTGCCCTAGATTTAATTGTAATTGCATTATCGGGAATATTATTCCCATTTATATGGAGACATTAAAAAAATATTTTTGGAAAATTTTGTGTATTATATTATTGGTTTATACTATAATAATGGGTCTTAATGGGCAAGTTCCTCGTCAGTCTATATTGAATGAAACGGTTCGAAACTTGTATTTCCATGTGACCATGTGGTTTTCGATGATTTTTCTATTGATAAGTTCTGTTTATCATTCCGTTAAATATTTACAAAGCTCAAATTTGAAGTATGATTTAGAGTCAAATGCATATGTTGAAACAGGTTTGATTTTTGCTGTTTTAGGACTAATCACAGGTAGTATTTGGGCAAAATTTACCTGGGGTGCTTGGTGGACAAACGATCCAAAATTAAATTCAGTTGCTATTGGAATGTTGATTTATCTTGCCTATTTATTAGTTCGATCTTCCTTACCAGACGAACAACAAAAAGCACGAATAAGCAATGTGTATAATATTTTTGCATTTGTCATTTTCATGGTCTTGATTTGGATATTGCCTCGACTAACAGACTCACTTCACCCAGGAAATGGAGGAAATCCAGGATTCAACTCAATGGATTTGGACAATCGAATGCGTATGGTATTTTATCCGGCTATCATTGGTTGGACTCTCCTTGGATTTTGGATTGCCAATATTAAAATCCGTTTAAAGAAAATAGAAGAAACCTTAGAAGAACAGGAATAATATGGATTATGTTGAAATGGCAGATGCTTTTAGAGCAGATGGAAAAATTTATGTAGTTATAGCCGTTATATTAGTAATTTTGTTCGGTTTATTTGCGTTTTTATTTAGATTAGATTCGAAGCTGAGTAAACTTGAAAACCGCCTAAAAAAATGAAAAAAACACATATTGTTGGGCTAATCCTTATCGCAGTAGCAATAGGTATTATCCTTATTACCAGTGGTGATGCAAGCACCTATGTTGGTTTTGAAGAAGCAGAACGCATCGGATTAAGCGATCCGAATCAAAAAGTACATGTGGTTGGAAAACTAAAAAAAGACGATCAAGGAAATATTTTAGGTCTGCATTTTAATGCTGCTATGGATGCCAATCGTTTGGAATTTTTAGTGGTAGATAGTTTAGGTCGTGAAAATCAGGTTGTCTATGGAGCTCCTAAACCTCAAGATTTTGAAAAATCTGAGAAATTGGTGCTTGTGGGCAGTATGAAATCAGATAAAATCTTCTATTGCGATAAAATATTGTTAAAATGCCCCTCTAAATACCAGGAAGGTAAAATTTCAACAGATACTACCCAAACTGCTGTAAACTAATTTACATGATACACGAAACCATCGGCTCGGTCGGACATTTATTGGTTATTACCTCTTTCATAACTGCCCTTTTTGCCACTTTTTCCTATTTAAAAGCAAGCCTTTGCACGTTAGATTTAGAAAAAATTGCTTGGGTTCAATTTGCAAGGGGAATTTTTATAACGCATCTTTTGGCTGTTATTGGCGTGGCTGCCAGCCTCTTCATCATCATTTATAAACATTATTTTGAATATCATTACGCATTCACCCATTCATCACTTGCGCTTCCCATCCATTATATGATTTCTTGTTATTGGGAAGGCCAAGAGGGAAGCTTTTTACTATGGATTTTTTGGCAAGCCTTATTGGGAATTATTTTAATGGTTAGAAATCCAAAATGGGAACCTCAAGTAATGACCGTCTTTGCCCTTGTTCAAACCTTTTTGACTTCCATGATTTTAGGAGTCATCATTCCTGGCATTGATTTAAAAATTGGCTCCTCACCCTTTCTATTATTAAGAGAAGCCCAACCTGACCTCCCTGTATGGTCGATGCAGCCGAATTTTGTACCAAAAGACGGAAGAGGCCTCAACCCATTACTTCAAAATTATTGGATGGTCATTCATCCTCCTACCTTATTTTTAGGGTTTGCTTTAACCTTGGTCCCGTTCGCCTTTTTAATTGCCGGTTTATGGACAAATCAGGTTAAAGAATGGATTAAACCTGCCTTGCCATGGGCATCTTTTGGAGCAGCCATTTTGGGAATTGGTATCATGATGGGTGCCTATTGGGCTTATGAAACCCTAAACTTCGGTGGATATTGGAATTGGGATCCCGTAGAAAATGCATCATTTGTACCTTGGCTAGTCCTCATTGCGGCCATTCATACCATGGTATCTGCAAGAACCTCGTCGACAGCCTTGAAGACTTCTATCATATTAGTCATCTCTACCTTTATATTAGTGCTTTATTCCACTTTTTTAAATCGATCAGGCATATTAGGAAACGCATCTGTACATTCTTTTACAGATTTAGGTTTATCCGGACAACTTCTTCTATATATGTTCACTTTTTTAGTGGCTTCCATCGTCATTGCTATCATCAAATGGAAAAGTTTGGGAAGTGATGAAAAGGAATTGGGAATTTATCATCGTGAATTCTGGATTTTTTTAGGGGCTTCTGTTCTTGGACTTTCTGCATTTCAATTGACTTTTACAACCTCAATACCTGTATACAATAAAATTGCAGAAGCTTTTGGTTTTGTATCAAACATTGCCCTACCTGCAGACCAAGTTGAGCATTACAGTAAAATACAGATTTGGATATATATTGTGGTGGCCATTATCAGTGCCGTTGCACAATTTATATGGTGGGGAAAGGTAAAAGAAGGCTCCAAATGGAAAGCGCTCAACTCAGCTCTTTTGTCTGCAACCTTTTTAACGGTACTCGTAGTTAATATTGGCAAAATATATACCATTTCCTATATCGCTTTATTATGGAGCGGTCTGTTTGCCCTTGTGGCAAACGGACAAATCTTGTTCCATCTCTTAAAACAAAGAAAAAATTTATCCGGAGGTGCTACTGCTCATTTAGGATTAGCCGTTATGTTGATAGGTATTTTATTCTCAGCAGGTTATTCTAAAGTAGTCTCTCTTAATAATTCAGGATTTGCCATTTCTAATAAATCAGAGCAATTTACAAAAGATAACAACAAAGAAAATAAGGAGAATTTACCACTTTGGTTAGGACAAGGTGCTCAAATGCAAGATTATTTAGTTACCTACAAAGGTCGTAAAATCGCCTTACGAGAGTACCCAGGCTATTTCAATCGAAAAGATTTTGAACTCATTGAAGGTGATTTCAGAGCTGTCGCTCTGAAGGATATTCAACAAAACGGTAAAGAAATAGCTAAAAAAGGTGACACACTGATTGTTGAGCCAGAAAACACCTATTACGAATTAGAATTTAAAAATGCCGAAGGTAAAACAGTTTCTCTTTTTCCAAGATGGCAGATAAATCCAAAAATGGGTACGGCCATTTCTCCAGATATTAAACATAGTTTTGGACATGATATTTATACCTATGTTTCACTAGACCCTCGTTTAGCTACTGAAGCTGGGGAAGAAAAGCAATGGTCCCCTACACAAGATTACACGGCTAATATCGGAGATACGCTTTATATCAACGATTTTGTAGCAGTTCTAGAAAATGTAGGTAGAATTTCTGCCTATGAGGGAATTGAGTTAGGACCCAACGATGCTGCAGTGCAAGCTAGTATTCAGGTGTTAGGTAAAAACGCAGAGAACCATATTTTAAAACCTGTATTTGTAATCAAAGATGGAATGGTGGCTATGCCCTCTTTTGAAAATGAAGAAACTGGCATAAAAATAAAATTCACCTCAATCAATCCCAAAACTGGACAATTTAGTTTTGCAGTCAATACAACTCAGCAGGATTTAATCATTATCAAAGCATTGGAAAAACCCTATATAAATTTGGTTTGGATTGGTTCAATTTTAATCTTTGTAGGATTATTTTTATCGATGTTTAGGCACTTAAAAACCCAGGTAAGTTAATATGTCATTCAAGGAAATTATTGGTCTTTCTGCCGGAATTGGATTCTTTATCATTTGGATCATCGATTTAAATGCACCTACCCCTGCAGAGATAAGAGGTAAATTTTGGCATGAATTATTCTTTCATTATACCTGGCTCATGTGGTCAGCTGGCTGTTTGTTTTATTACCAATACCAAAAAAATTTGCGTATCAAAGAAGATCAAGATCAAAAAAACAAACCAAATTCTCCCCAAAAAAACAAGGCTAAAAAATAATGGACATTGATTCGGGCACAAGTATTCAACATACTGAAATCATTGCAATAATTCTGTCAATGATTTTTTCTGCTTTCTTTTCTGGGGTTGAAATGGCCTTTGTTTCGAGCAATAAATTGTATTTTGAATTAAAGGCTAAACAAGAAATTTTAAGTGCCAAAATTATCGCAAATTTCAATCAATATCCTTCCCGATTTATAGGTACAATGCTTATTGGCAATACCTTGTCACTTGTAGCCTATGGAATATTCATGGAAGAATTTTTGCATAATGCCATTCAACAATACATACCTCTCATTTCCAATGAATTAATTGCCCGATTAATTGCCTCTGTATTGGCAACTATTTTGATTCTAACAACTTCTGAATTTACGCCTAAAAGTGTCTTTTTAATTAATCCAGATGCCATTCTAGAAATTCTAGCCATACCAATTTGGATAGTCTATACACTCATGTTTCCTTTGGTATGGACGACCGTCGGCTTATCCAGATGGTTCATCACCAAGGTGCTTCGACTACAATATTCAGAAGAAAAACCTGCTTTTGGTTTAACAGATTTGAACAATTACATTCAAAATCTGAACCGCAAGGTTTCTACAGAAGAGGAAACAGAAGTTGATACCAAGATCTTTCACAATGCATTAGAATTTAAACAAGTGAAAGTTAGGGATTGCATGATTCCAAGAACAGAAATTACTGCTATTGATGTAGAAGAAGGAATAGAAGGCTTGCAAAAAATATTTATAGAAAGTGGGCATTCAAAAGTCTTGGTTTACAAAGAAAATCTTGAGGACGTTATAGGATATTGCCATTCTCTTGCGCTTTTCAAAAAACCCAAGGATATATTGTCCATCTTAACATCTATACCAATCGTTCCAGAGGCAATGCCAGCAAACGATCTAATGATTAAATTTTCGAAGGAAAGAAAATCTTTAGCATTGGTAGTGGATGAATTTGGAAGCACCTCCGGACTTGTTTCAATGGAGGATGTCATGGAACAAATATTTGGTGAAATTCAAGATGAATATGATGATTCTGAAGATTGGACAGAAAAGATGTTGGATGAAAATAACTACATTCTTTCTGCCCGTCATGAAATCGACTATTTAAATGAAAAATATCATTGGGATTTACCAGAAGGAGAATACGAGACTCTTGGTGGATTACTTTTATCTATCTATGAGGATATACCTCAAGAACATGAAATCATTACTCTTGAACCCTTTAGCTTCCGAATATTAACAACCAAAGAGGCAAAAATTGAATTAGTTAAAGTGACCATCACTGGCGAAATAAGCCCAAAAAAGGAAGATAAATTAAGAGGACATTAAAATCCCTTTCAAGGTACGGCACTTCATTGTGGTCTCTTCCCATTCTTTCTCAGGAATCGAATCCTCCGTTATTCCGCAACCTGCAAAAAAAGTAAGCATTCCTTTCTTGTATCGAAGAGTACGCAAATTTACATATAAGTGTATTTCATCTTGAAAACCAATTGGACCTAAAAAGCCTGCATACATTTCGCGTTTATGTTGCTCCGCCATTTCAATCCATTCCTTTGCCTTTTCTTTCGGAGTACCACAAACCGCAGAAGTTGGATGCAATAATTTCAACATCGTCGAAGCTAAATTTTCAACACCTATGGCTTTGGAATCAACGATAAATTCAGACTTCAAATGCATTAAATTGCCTGCAATTATCGTTTTAGGACCGTTTTCAATGTATTCTCTCAATCGAATACGCTTGAAGCATTCAATAATATACCGACTCACAAAGGCCTGCTCTTCTATTTCTTTTTGTGTCCAAGAGGCATGTTGAGGTAATAATGGATTACCATTAGAATCCAAGGCAGTTTGAGTACCTGCTAGTGATACGGTTTTAAAAATGCCTTCGGCATTTTGCTGAACCAAAAGCTCAGGTGTAGCACACATCCATGTCGCATCTTGTTCTGGCAAATAAAAAGCTGCTACCATTGCATTCGGGTAGGCCTTTGATAATTTTAAAAATGACTCGTAAAGGTCAAAGTTGGGATTTACGCAAGAATCCGTTCTAGATAATACAACTTTCTGAAAAGATCCGGTATGAATAGCTTCCACACTTTTTTGAACCCATTGAATAAAATGATCTTTAGATTCATCAGAAACACTTATTTGATTATCAAAAAAAGGGTATTCGTATGCTGGAATTTCACCTGAAAAATAATGATCAGATTGAATAAAATATAAGTCACCATCAAAAGAAGCGGCAACAAAACCTTCGCCTAATTGATCTATTTCAGGGATTTGAATGAGGGTACCTTTCCCAAATTCTTGAACCAAATGAAACCTATTTGATTGAGGTAAACGCCAAATTGCTTGGGCCTTGCCTTCCTGTTGGTGCTTTTGCCAATGGTTTTTACATACATCTTCTAAGGAAATCCCCAACAAACTCATATCTTATTTTCTACGAACAATAGCTACTGTTAAACGACTTACACAAATCAATTCTTGTTCTTCATTATGAATTTTTATATCATATACATGTAAATTAGAACCTATTCGGACTGGGGAACAAGTCCCAATTACCCAACCACCTCGGGCAGATTTCAAATGATTGGCATTTATCTCAACTCCAACAGCCATTTCACTTGCTGGATCTTTCAAGGCACAATTGGCTGCAACAGAACCCAAAGTCTCCGCTAAAACAACCGATGCGCCACCGTGCAAAAGGCCAAAAGGCTGTTTTGTCCGATGATCGACTGGCATTTTTGCCTTCAAATAATCTCTCGTAAACTCAATAAACTCTATTCCAAGGTGCTCCAACATGTTGCTTTGGGAAAGTTCATTTAATTGGTCAAGTGAATTCTCTTCAACCTTAAACATAAAAGTGTTATTTTTGCCACGTAAAATTCGGTATAATTTTACGAATTCAATCTAAATTTTATAAAATAAATGCATTCTGTAAAAGACATCTACCTGATTCGCCATGGGGAAACCGCATATAACCGATTAGGTATGGTACAAGGAAGCGGAATTGACAGTGATTTGAATGCATTGGGTCAACAACAAGCTCAATCGTTTTTTGAATATTATAAAGACTTGAATTTTGACAAAATTTATACTTCTAAATTGAAGAGAACGCATCAGTCTGTTCAAGGTTTTATCAATAATGGCATCGCCTGGGAACAGCACGAAGGATTAAACGAAATTTCTTGGGGAAACAAAGAGGGCAAAGAATCAACAGAGGAAGACCAAGCCTATTATAAAAATTTGGTAAGAACTTGGAGAGCGGGCCATACCCACATTCCTTCAGAAGAAGGTGAAAGCCCATTGCAAGTACTTGAAAGACAAAAGCCTGTGATTGATATCATGCTATCTAGACCCGAGGAAAGAACCATATTAATCGCCATGCATGGCAGAGCCATGCGTGTCTTGTTAACATATCTTTTCGAAAAACCTTTACATCAAATGGATGAATTTAGACATACTAATTTGTGTTTATATCATATTCAATACGACTACTCAAAAAGTAAATTCAATCTGTTGGATGCTTGCAACACCAATCATTTACAACACTTAAAAGATACTTTTAAGCCCATTTAATCCATTCAACACAATTTGTTTTGATTTCGCATAGCATTTAGTAACTTCATAGCTACACATGAGCTTAGAGAGAAGAAAATTGTATTGGCGTTTTCAACTAATTGCATGGACTGCCTGGTCCATGAATGAATCCTTGCTTTACATTAACCAATTTGGTTGGAATTGGGCTTGGGTTTACTCTTCAGTTATCAATATTTTTTTGGGTATTGGATTGACACATTCGTACCGACTTCTAAGTGAAAAATACCAATGGCAAGAAAAAAGAAAAATCCCACTTTCTGAGATAGAACTTTTTGCAATGATTATTATCTCCTCCATTTTTACCTTGGTAAATATAGCCATAGATTTATCCATTTTAGGTGAACAAAATAACCTTCAATTTAATACAGACTCTTTAAGTCCATTCCAACTATTACAAGTCTTCTTAAATTTTAGCAAACCTGTAACCATCTGGTTACTTATTTATTTTTTTTACAAATACGCGCAAAGGCAACTGCTCATTCAACGAAAAAACGACCAATTAGAAATTGCCGTTCAAGAGTCTGAAGGACGTGTTTTAAGGGCTCAAATGAATCCACATTTTGTATTCAATGCCCTTAATAGTATCCGAGCTCTGATATTAGAAAATCCACAAAAAGCGCGAAACAGTATCAATCAACTTTCCAAATTATTGAGAAATTCCTTGATTACCGAGCGTAAAAAAATGATCCCACTATCAGAAGAAATTGAAACAATCAAAGATTATTTGGAATTGGAAATCATTCGTTATGAAGACCGATTACAATTCCATATTCAAATAGAGGAAGGCTGTGAAAAAGCCTTGATTCCTCCCATGATGATTCAAACCTTAATGGAGAACAGCATCAAACATGGTATATCAAAAGAAGTTGATGGAGGTAAAATTTCATTAATTGCAAAGAAATTAGATGACTTTTTAGATATAAAAGTACAAAACCCGGGAAAGATTCAATCACCCAAAACAAGCCATGGAACGAGACTTGGCTTGGAAAATTCCAAGCATCGAATCCAATTAATGTTTGGAGAAAATGCTCAATTAAGTTTAGACCAAATTGCCCCAAATCAGGTGGAAGCCCATGTAGTCATACCTTTTATAACAACTAACGCATAATAAGATGAATGCAATTATTATCGACGATGAGCGCCTTGCTAGAACTGAATTAAAACATTTGTTGGAACATTTTCCACAAATTCAAATTATTGCAGAAGCTTCTAATACAGAAGAGGGTGAAAAATTAATTGAAGAGCACCAACCCGAAGTCATATTTCTTGACATTCAAATGCCTGGAAAAACTGGCTTTGAATGGTTAGAAGAATGGGAAGGCTATTTACCTGAAGTTATTTTTACTACTGCATACAATGAATTTGCATTGAAAGCATTCGAAGTCAATGCATTAGATTACTTATTAAAACCCATTGAGTTAAGTCGACTAAGTGAGGCCGTAGAGAAACTAGAAAAACGATTGGGTCACCAAAAAAAGCAAGAACAAATCAGTGAGCAACGTAAACAATTTTACCTAGGGGCAAATGACCAGATTTTTGTAAAAGATGGTGAAAAATGTTGGTTTGTACGCTTAGATAAGGTTAGACTTTGTGAATCTATGGGCAATTATGTTCGATTATTTTTCGACGACCAAAAGCCATTGGTTTTAAAATCCTTGAATGCTTTGGAGGAACGATTGGATCCTAAAGTTTTTTTTAGAGCAAACAGAAAACATATCATTAATTTACATTTTATTGAAAAAATTGAGCCTTGGTTCTCTGGCGGTTTACAAGTTACTTTAGCTGGTAAAGGGGAAAAAATCGAAATTTCAAGAAGACAATCCATTCGATTCAAAGAGTTGCTTTCTCTTTAGATAAAGCCCCCGAAGAGCCAAATAATAGGATTTCTTCAAAATTTAATGTAATTTTGAAGGTTTAAAACCCTACACCAAGAAGATTTAATTCCCATGACGATACATAGAGAAGGTAGAAGTTTATTAATCAGTTCCTTGTTAATTGTACTTGCCATCAATAGTGCAATGGCCTATTTTTTTCCTGATGCAGCTTATGCAAGGGAAATTGTAATCGTCATAACTTCTCTCTTCTATTTAATCATTCTTCAATTTTTCAGAGTACCCAAGCGTGTTACCCCAATTAATCCCAATCATGTGATTGCACCTGCAGATGGCAAGGTGGTTGTTATTGAAGAAACTGTAGAATCAGAATATTTTAAAGGACCTAGAAGACAAGTATCCATCTTCATGTCACCCATCAATGTCCACATTAATTTCAATCCTATTTCAGGAATAGTTTCTTACTTTAAATACCATCCCGGAAAATATTTGGTTGCATGGCATCCAAAATCGAGTACTGAAAATGAGCGTACAACAGTAGTCGTAAAAAACGAAACAGGAACAGAAGTATTATTCCGTCAAATTGCTGGTGCTTTGGCTAAACGAATTTGCTGGTATATCAAAGAAGGAGATGCAGTTACACAAGGAACTGAATTTGGTTTTATTAAATTTGGATCTAGAATCGATCTTTTTTTACCACTTGATGCCGAAATTTGCGTTAAACTAAACGACAAACCTGTAGGTGGGGAGACCGTAATTGCAGTATTGAAATAATACTATAATTTTCTTTCCAAAAATTCTGTCATCATTCTATACAAATGCAAACGGGTTACTCCTCCTGATATTCCGTGATTCCGATTTGGGTAATAAAAACTTTCAAATTGCTTATTGGCTTTAATCAAGGCTTCTTGCAAGGCAACCGCATTTTGAAAATGAACATTATCATCACCTGTACCATGTACCAACAATAAATTTCCTTTTAATTTATCTACATGACTCACGGGTGAATTTTCATCATAGCCTGATGCATTGTCTTGTGGTAAGCCTTGGTACCTTTCCGTATAAATGGAATCGTAAAAGCGCCAGTTGGTAACTGGTGCTACAGAAATGGCTGCTTTGAACACATTGGCCCCTTGCATTAAGCAATTAGAAGACATATATCCTCCATAACTCCAACCCCAAATACCAATTCTTCCTGCATCTACATAAGGTAATTTACCAATCCATTTAGCAGCAGCAATTTGATCCTGTACTTCGAATTTACCTAAATTTCGGTAGGTTATACGCTTGAAATCAACCCCCCTCGCACCTGTTCCGCGATTGTCAACACAAAAAATCAAATATCCCTTTTCTAATAAATGTTGATACCATATGAAATCTTGCCCACCCCAGGTGTCTAAGACTTGTTGAGAACCAGGCCCCCCATAAACATGCATCAAAACTGGGTATTTTTTGTTTGAATCGAAATTTTTAGGTCGAATCCAATATGCATTTAACTCCACTCCACCCTCTATTGGCACTTTGATGAACTCACGGAATGAAAAACCAAAATCTTTAAATTGCTGTTTTAATTTCGCATTTTCCTCTAAAACACGAACTAGTTCTCCTTTTCTATTTTTCAATTCAATGCGTAAAGGTTCTTTTGCAGAAATATGATTCAAAGTGTATAAAGAGAAATCTGAACTAAAATTAGCAGTATTCATTCCTCCTTTTTGCGATAATAAGACCTTCCCACTTCCATCAAAATTAATTTGATATACTTCACGCTGAATGGGTGATATTTCTGAAGAAGAATAATAAATTACGTGATTTTTTTCATCTACTCCATAAACATCTGCCACCTCCCAATTACCTTGAGTAATAGGTGTTAATTGTCCAGAGATAATATCTCCCATGTATAAATGCTTGAAACCACTTTTTTCTGAAGTAAAAATAAACCGCTTATTATCCTTTAAATAAGTTATATCATCTCCAATTGATTCAATCTCCAAGGAGGTTTTACTGTCTTCTTGATAAATTAATGTACTCTTACCAGATTGTGCATTCGCATGTAATAAATCTAAATGATTTTGCAAACGATTCAATCGCATCATGGAAAGCGTATTGGCATCGTTGGTCCATTTAACCCGAGCAATATATTGATTCGTTTCTGTGCCTACGTCTACCTTTACCGTTTTTGAACCCACTAATTGATAGATAGAAATACTAACAATTGAATTTGCTTCACCAGCTTTTGGGTATTTGTAACGGTAGTCTTTGGGATACAAATCGCCCCATAAAGGCATGTTATATTCAGGAACTTTTTCTTCATTGAAGGTATAATAAGCTATTTTTTTACTATCTGGAGACCAAAAAAATGCTTTTGCAAATGAAAATTCTTCCTCATAAACCCAGTCACTTGCTCCATGAATAATTTTATTTTTAACTCCTGTACTCGTAATTGCCTTTTCCTGCCCTGATTTTAAATCTACCACATACACATTATTATCCCTAACAAATGCTACCAAATTGCCATCTGGAGAAAAGCTTGCATGCATTTGTTTGCCTTTTATCGAGAGCGCTTTTAAGGTTTTAGACTTTCTATCAAATACAAAATTATTCTCCTTCGAACTCCTACGATATATTTGTTCAGATTCCGTTTCAATCAGTATTTTTTGTTCATCGGCTGATAAGGAAAAACTTTGGATTTGAATATTTTTACCATCAGTTGTCAATTGGTCTTTTTGATCAAACAATACCTCAAAATTTAAAGGATCGATAGCATCATATTTAATTATTTTACCATCTTTTAAGGCTGTATAATGCTTCCCATCGCTTGTCCAATTAAAATTCTGAATAGAATTTTGTCGAAAAGTATAGTTTTTCCAAATATCTTCTAGGCTTATGGATTTTTGAGCGAAAACATTTAAAGTAAAAAGCAGGAAATAAGTAGTAAGAAAATACCTTTTTAACATAGTTTTTTAGTTTTGAAAAATCACAATTGGTTTTGTTTCTACCACATTGCTTTTATTAAAATCATTATCAACAATTTGAATTTTAAATTTTAAGGTATCATTTTTAGGAGTAAATAATGGTGAATACCCCTTGTAAAAAGCATATACAAATTGAGAGGAATAATCTATAGAACCTTCAATCGGTCCTGGTTTTTGATTGGGTTTAAATTTAAAATTGACCAAGCCCCCCAAAGCTGGATTTAAATTAATGTATTCGAATTTGCCATTGCGCTGTAAATATGTTTCCACAATAAAATTCTTAAAATCCTTGTATTTTGAATTTGCCTTTATTTCAGCATCAGTTATACCTAAATTGCCATCACCATCCTTAAATTTAATGCGCATAACCAATGAATCTATTTTTGTTTTTTCTCCAAATCCATCATCGCTTAATTTATTAAATTTTGTAATGGATTCGAATTCAATTTCAGGCACAATAGAATACTCTGGCTCTTGGACACAGCTGCAAAAAATCCCTATAAAGGCAAAAATTATAAAATAAGTTAGCTTTTTTTGTGGCATGATTAAACAACAATTCGTAAAGTTAATGATTTGCTCTAATTTTGTATAATAATTTTTAACGATGGAATTGGCACCAGAATTATGGGAACCCTTGATGCATTCTTTGAAGAAAGAAGTATTAATGATGGAACGAGAAAATTTCAATTCCATTGCTTTGAAGGTATTTTATTATCAAAGCCAGTTTAATCCTGTATATGCTACTTATTTACGCTTACTAAACTGTGAACCTAAAACAATTGGGCATATTGAACAAATCCCATTTCTACCCATTGAATTATTTAAAAATTACACGATTCAAACTGGGTTCTCTCCCATTCAATTGGAATTTGAAAGTTCAGGTACAACAGGACAAACTCCTTCTAAACATCCAGTAGCCGATATTTCATTTTACCAAAAAATTGCAAAAAGAATTTTTAACGAGCAATTTGGAGACCTGAATGATTACCACATATTTGCTTTACTACCTTCCTATTTAGAAAGAAGTAACTCCTCCTTGGTGGCAATGATGGATTTTTTTATCAAGGAATCCAGTTCAAATTTATCTGGTTTTTTCTTGAACCAATACGAGGATTTAAGCCATCAATTGAAAATAGCCATTCAAACCAATCGCAAAATATGGCTGATAGGTGTTACATTTGGAATTTTAGATTGGATTGAAACTCAAAAAGATTTTTCATTTTTAAAACAGGCCATAGACCGAGGTCAAATCATCATCATGGAAACAGGAGGTATGAAGGGTCGTAGGGAGGAATTAACTCGTGAACAAGTTCACGAGATCATCAAAACCCGGATGGGTTTTGACTCGGTTGCCTCAGAATATGGGATGACCGAACTTTTTTCCCAAGCCTATTCAAAATCGAACGGACTATTCGAACCTGGGTTTTCGATGAAAATTTTATTACGAGAAGTAACCGATCCTTTTACCTTAGTCGACAAACCTGGAAAAGTTGGAGGGATCAAAGTAATAGACTTAGGAAATATTGACTCTTGCAGTTTCATTGAAACCAAAGATTTAGGCAGCCTAAATCAAAATAGAAATGATTTCAAGGTTTTGGGCAGATTTGATAATTCCGAGCAAAGAGGCTGCAATTTAATGGTTGCTCAAGGATGGGGCACCAACCAAGAGGAACCATCTTCATAAAATTCATTTTTCCAAATCGGAACTTCTTTCTTTAATTCATCAATTAACCACCTGCAAGCGGCAAAGGCCTCCGGACGATGAACTGATGCAACTCCAATAATAACGGCAATATCTCCAATTTGCAATTTACCTGTCCGATGGACCACTACCGATTTTTGGATTTGCCATTGTAACTCTGCCTGCTCACACAATCTTTCAATTTGTTTAACTGCCATGGGAGGATAAGCCTCCATCTCCAACCGCTCTACACCCTTATCTAAATTTTTATTACGTATTGTCCCAATAAATAAACAAATCCCACCCACCGAATCATCTCTTAAAAATTCGTATTGCTCGTCAATGGACAGCGGAGTTTCTGAAAGGGCAATTTTACGGCTCAATGGATGAATTATTAATTGTTAATTGTAAGTTAGAATCTTAGATTCTTTTAAACGTAATAAAACTATATTGATATGGATTTTTTTCATCTGTGATTCCTCTATCCCTAGAGATTTCACTCCATACTTTTGGGTCAATCTCAGGAAAAAAAGCATCACCATCGAAGATATCGTGCAACAAAGTCAAGTCAATTTCATCAGCAACCTGCATGGCTTGTTGATAAATTTCAGCACCACCTACAATGTATATATCTCCACGATGTAAACTTTTTGCTTTAAGGATTGCTTCCTCTAAAGAATGTACAATTATGACACCATCTTGTTTGTAATCCGTTTGACGCGTAATGACAATTGAAATTCGATTAGGCAAAGGTCTTCCAATTGAGTCAAAAGTCTTCCTCCCCATAAGGATTATATTACCGCTTGTAAGTTCCTTAAAACGCTTTAAATCGGCTGGAAGATGCCAAATTAAGGTATTATTTTTACCGATTACTCGGTTTTCATCACAAGCCACTAAAATTTTTATCACCTTTCGAAATTTAATTTTCAAAAATAAGGGATTTTTTGGCTTTCAACTATTAACTTTGTACAATTTTTGAGCCTAGCAATTAATGTTCAAAAAGGTTTTGTTGAATCATTTAAAAAAACGAACAAGTGCCTAAAGATAATTCCATCAAATCTGTCCTTATTATTGGTTCTGGTCCTATTGTGATTGGTCAAGCCTGTGAATTCGATTATTCAGGTTCTCAAGCCGCTAGATCATTGCGTGAAGAAGGAATTGAAGTCATTTTAATTAACTCCAATCCCGCAACCATCATGACCGATCCAATCAATGCGGATCATGTGTATTTAAAACCCCTTGAAAAGGCATCCATCATTGAAATTTTGGAAAACCATAAAATTGATGCGGTATTACCTACCATGGGTGGTCAAACGGCTCTAAACCTTGCCATTGATTGTGATGCCGCAGGTATTTGGGAAAAATACAATGTTCGAATTATCGGAGTAGATATCAAAGCAATTGAAACAACGGAAGATCGAGAAAAATTTCGATTGAAAATGCTTGAAATAGGGGTAGGTGTTTGTAAAGGACGTACTGCCAAATCCTTTTTGGAGGGGAAAGAAATTGCTCAAGAAACTGGATTCCCATTGGTAATTCGTCCTTCTTTTACTTTAGGTGGAACAGGAGGAGGCTTTGTCAATGAACCAAAAGATTTTGATGCTGCCTTAAACAAAGGTTTACATGCGTCACCAGTTCATGAAGTGTTGGTTGAACAATCCATCATGGGTTGGAAAGAATATGAACTAGAATTACTTCGAGATAATTTAGGTAATGTTATCATCATTTGCTCAATTGAAAACTTTGATCCAATGGGAATACATACGGGAGATTCCATTACGGTGGCTCCTGCTATGACTTTACCTGATACGGTTTATCAAAGGATGCGCGACATGGCCATCAAAATGATGAATGCCATTGGAAAATTTGCAGGCGGATGTAATGTACAATTTGCCCTAAATCCGGAGAATGACGATATCATTGCCATCGAAATTAATCCACGTGTAAGCCGTTCCTCTGCATTAGCCTCCAAAGCAACTGGTTATCCAATTGCTAAAATTGCTGCTAAAATGGCCATTGGCTATAATTTAGATGAATTAACCAATGCTATCACCGGTACCACCTCAGCCTATTTTGAACCTGCATTAGACTATGTTATTGTAAAAGTTCCTCGTTGGAATTTTGATAAATTTAAAGGTGCCGACCGTTCTTTGGGATTACAAATGAAATCCGTAGGGGAAACAATGGGTATTGGTAGAAATTTCCAAGAGGCCTTACAAAAAGCTTGTCAAGGTTTAGAAATCAAAAGAAATGGTTTAGGAGCAGATGGAAAAGAGTTGAGAGACCAGGAGGCCATATTACATTCTTTAGCTAATCCAAGCTGGAACAGATTGTTCCATATCTATGATGCTTTTAAAATGGGCATTTCTTTCAAAACGATTTTAGAAATTACAAAAATCGACAAATGGTTCCTGAACCAAGTGGAAGACCTTGTTCGCGTTGAAAAAGAATTAGAAAAATATACACTTTCCAGCGTACCAAAAGAATTATTGGAAGAAGCAAAACACAAAGGGTTTGCGGATCGTCAAATTGGACATGCACTTCGCTGCCTAGAATCAGAAGTTTTTGATAAAAGAAATGGTTTAGGCATCAAACGATTATACAAATGTGTAGACACCTGTGCAGCAGAATTTGAAGCAAAAACGCCTTATTATTATTCAACTTTTGCTCAAAGTGACGCTATTCACGATAATGAATCTATTACATCAAATAAGAAAAAAGTAGTGGTATTGGGTTCTGGACCGAACAGAATTGGTCAAGGTATCGAGTTTGACTATTCTTGTGTGCATGGTGTTTTGGCAGCCAAAGAAGCTGGTTATGAAACCATTATGATTAACTCAAACCCAGAAACAGTTTCAACCGATTTCGACATAGCCGATAAATTATATTTTGAACCTGTTTTTTGGGAACATGTGTATGAAATTATTCAACACGAAAAACCTGAAGGCGTTATTGTGCAATTGGGAGGTCAAACAGCTTTAAAATTGGCAGAAAAATTGTCAAAATATGGAATTAAAATTATAGGAACATCATTTGAAGCCTTAGATTTAGCGGAAGATAGAGGAGCCTTTTCTAGCTTATTGAAAGACCTACATATTCCATATCCGAAATTCGGTGTTTGCGAGGATGCTGATAATGCCGTGGTATTGGGCAGAGAACTGGGGTATCCATTATTAGTAAGACCAAGTTATGTGTTGGGCGGACAATCCATGAAAATCGTAATCAACGAAAAAGAATTAGAACAACATGTTGTAGATATTTTGAGAGATATCCCAGGAAATAAAATCCTTCTCGATCATTTCTTAGAAAACGCCATTGAGGCAGAAGCAGATGCCATTTGTGATGGAGAAAATGTGTACATTATTGGAATCATGGAACATATTGAACCAGCAGGAATCCATTCTGGAGATTCCCATTCGGTATTACCACCATTCGACTTATCAGAAAATGTCATCCGCCAGATTGAAGAACATACTAAAAAAATTGCAGTAGCTTTAAAAACAGTTGGTTTATTAAATATTCAATTTGCCGTAAAAGATGAAGTGGTTTACATCATTGAAGCAAATCCAAGAGCTTCAAGAACCGTTCCGTTTATTTGCAAAGCATACCAAGAACCTTATGTAAATTATGCAACAAAGGTTATGCTGGGAGATAAAAAAGTGACCGATTTTAAATTTAATCCGACAAAAAAAGGTTTCGCTATTAAAATTCCGGTATTTTCATTCAATAAATTCCCGAATGTAAATATGGAATTAGGTCCTGAAATGAAATCAACAGGAGAAGCCATCTATTTCATCGATGATTTAAAGGATGATTTCTTTAGAAAGGTTTATGCGGAACGAAATTTGTATTTAAGTCGTTAATAGATAAAAAAGACAATGCTTAAATTACTTGGACTTATTTTTTTATTCATTTATGTAATCTTACCTTTACTGAGAATGATTTTTAAAGGGTATATAATTACACAAGTACACCGTTTTAATTCGGAGAATGAATATAGAAATAAAGCAAAAGCACAAAGAAAGGAAGGGAATATAGATGTGGATTATGTTCCACCTAAAAAGGATTCGAAAGGAAAAGAATCCTCCAATAAAGATGAGGATTATATTCCCTTTGAAGAAATAAAAGATTAATCATCAATGAAAAAGGTTTTTACATTTTACCTAATTTTGTTTAGCTTCTTGGTAAGTCAAGATGCATTGCAATTATTTGTAAAAACCAATTTTACCACTAAAGATTATTTTACAAAGACAATAGATATCGATCAAACAGCTGAAGATCTTGAAGATTCCATCGAAGATGAAAGTGAAAACTCAGTAGATGCAATCTACTTATCTAAACAAGAATATCAATTACTACACGCTTGTTTGAAACCTAAATTAAATTCCATTCAAAAAGATTTTGCTTTTTGTAATGTCTATTTAGAAAAAAGTACCCCGCCCCCTCAGGTTTAATTCACGATTGAATAACCAAGAAACAAAACTCAAGAAAACTTATTGAAAATCAACAGCAAAGCTGTTGTTAAATGATTTTGACATGAAAAAAGTACTAGCAATAGTCCTTTTGCTTGTGTTTACACAATCATTTGGACAAAGCCTTCATCCAAATTATAAGGCCCAATTGAATAAAAAATTAGAAAGTACAAACATCTATTTTATAAAAAAAATTGAAATTAAAAAACAAATTAAAGACTTAAATGGCACTCCAAAATATAGAAAAAATAGTGAAAATATCTTTTTTCTAGACCATGAAAAGGCCATAAATAAACATCAAAATTATAAACAACATGTTCAACCAAATGGAAATAACAAATAATAAAAAGCTATTCTTTTTAGGAATATTTTTGATTTTAGGAACTTTATCATGTGATTCCTTTCGAAAAGAGGAATCACAAATTGAAATTCCAGAATTAGAAGTTACCCAACCCATACAGGTTGATACATCTATTTCTAATGAATATGTGGCTGACATACATGCCTTTCAAAATGTAGAAATAAGAGCTCGAGTTAAGGGATATTTAGAAAAAGTAAATACCGATGAAGGTAGAGCTGTTAAAAAAGGACAAGTACTTTTTACTATTAATAATTTGGAATATAAAACAGAATTATTAAAATCAAAGGCAATCCTGGAGCAGACCGATGCTGAGGTAAAAGCAGCGGAAATTGAATTGCAAAACACCCGATTACTCGTTGAAAAAAAAGTAATTTCTACAAACCAATTATTAATTGCTAAGGCAAAACTCGATGCCCTCAAAGCAAAAAGAGAAGAGGCAAAGGCGCATGTAAAATCAGATGAATTAAATGTTGATTTCTCCACAATACGAGCACCCTTCGACGGATTCATAGACCGCATCCCATTCAAAGCCGGAAGTTTAATTGATGATGGTTCCTTACTGACCACTCTATCAGATACAAAAGATATATTTGCCTATTTCAGTGTGAATGAAAATGAATATTTGGAATTCGCTAAAATAAGAAAAAACAATGCCTCCGCTGTACCGGTAGATTTAAAATTATCCAATGGAGAGATCTATTCGCATAAAGGTCAAATTGAAACCATTGAGGCCGAAATTGATAAATCAACAGGAAATATTGCTTTTCGAGCAAAGTTCCCGAATCCTGAAAAATTATTAAAACATGGTGCATCTGGAAAAATTGTGATGCAAAAGAAAATAAAAAATTATTGGTTAATTCCACAAAAATCAGTTTTTGAAATTCAAGAAAGAAGCTATGTATTTTTGAAAAAAGCAGACGGTTCAGTTCAAATGAAAAAATTAGTGCCATCCTATCGAATTGAACATTTTTATTTAGTTCAAAGTGGATTTGAAAAAACAGACCAAATCCTCATTGAAGGAATTCAAAGCATTAAACAAGGTCAAAAAATAAAAGGAAAATTAATCAATATCCGCCAAGTAGTTAACGACTTAAAATAATGGTACAAAATCTAATTAAACGTCCAGTATTATCCATCGTGATTTCTATTTTCATAGTTATCATCGGGCTCATTTCCCTAAAAAACTTACCGATTTCTCAATATCCTGATATAGTTCCCCCAGCTGTAACCGTGACCACCAAATACACAGGGGCAAACGCAGAAGTTTGTGCCAAGGCTGTGGTGACACCCTTAGAGCGTGCAATTAATGGGGTTGCTGGTATGACCTACATGACCTCCGTTTCAGGTAATGATGGGACCAGTATCATTCAAATATATTTTAAAGTTGGCACGGACCCTGATGTTGCGGCCGTAAACGTTCAAAATAGGGTTCAAACAGTATTGGATGAAATGCCTGAAGAAGTTATTAAAGCAGGTATTAGTACTGAAAAAGAAATTAACAGTATGCTTTTATACGTTAATCTATTAAGTAGCGACAAAGATTTAGATGAAAAATTCATATTTAACTTTGCAGACATCAATGTTTTACCCGAATTAAAAAGAATTGATGGGGTAGGTTTTGCGGATATCATGGGACAGCGCGAATATGCCATGCGTATTTGGTTACAACCTGAAAAACTGTTTAGCTATAAAATTTCACCAGAAGATGTTGTAACTGCCTTAAAGAAACAAAACGTGGAAGCAGCACCTGGAAAAATTGGAGAAAGTTCTGGTAAAAAATCACAATCCATGCAATATGTATTAAAATATACCGGAAAATTTACTCAAGAAAAGCAGTATGAAAATTTGGTTATAAAGTCGACCCAAAACGGACAAGTATTACGCTTGAAAGATTTGG
>JACCDK010345517.1_pt1 | contig 45954 bp, 46 predicted proteins | sample 7445871 | NCBI WGS metagenome assembly JACCDK01 (sample SAMN15323436, study PRJNA562643) | freshwater metagenome | isolation source: river surface water | place: USA:Blue River Watershed | collected 2017-08-15 | reverse complement strand
TTGAGGCTGAAGAAGATGAAATCAGTCTTCTTGACTTGGCTATTGCGCTTGGTGAAGAAAAGAAAACGCTATTTGGCATACCTGCAGTTACCACCACGCTCGCCATTGTGGTGAGCTTGCTGATGACGCCCATCTTCACGGCCAAAACCGTCATGATGCCTCCCCAGCAGCAACAAAGCGGTGCCGCTTCGGCATTGGCAAGTTTGGGTGCTCTTGCTGGGTTGGGTGGCGCTGCTGCGGGTGTGAAAAGCCCAGATGAGATGTACATCTCTTTAATGCAGAGCGAAAGTTTGCGGCGTGCGGTCATTCAAAAGCTTGAACTTAAAGAGCACTATAACGCTAAAACAATGATGGATGCAACAAACGCGTTGAAAGGCGTTGTCAAAATCACATCAGACAAAAAGTCTGGGCTGATCACCATTGAGGCTGACGACAAAGACCCCGAGTTCGCTGCCAAACTGGCCAATACCTATGTGGAGGAGCTACGCAACCTAATGGGCAAGCTGGCCGTCACAGATGCTCAGCAGCGCCGCGTTTTCTTTGAGCAGCAAATTGCCAAAACCCAAGAGGAGTTGGCCCAGGCGGAAGCCAGCTTCCGTGCGGCTAAAGAAAAGTCAGGCATGCAGGTAACGGCTGTGATAGCCGAAGGCAGTGTGCGGGCGAGTGCTGAAATGCGGGGTCAAATCGCAGCGAAAGAGGTACAAATGCAGGCGATGAGCCGCTTTGCAACGCCGCAGAATCCAGACTTGCAACGCTTGGGCAGTGAGCTTGGCGCATTGCGGTCGCAGCTTGCAAAAATCGAACAAGGCACTGGCGGGGAAGAAAGCACTTCACCCCTGCAGCAATTGGCAGTGAAGTCTTACCGCGACATCAAAGCCCGCGAAGCCATGATGGGTGTGTTGGTTGCTCAGTATGAATCAGCCCGTGTAGACGAATCTCGCGAAGGGCCACTGATTCAAGTGGTGGATGCTGCGCAAGCGCCTGAGAGAAAGTCCAAGCCTAAGCGCGCCATCATCGTGCTGGTTTCGGCTTTTGCTGGCATGTTCTTAGGTGCGCTGGTAGCCTTCGTTCGTCGTGAATTGCACAAAGCATCAGAAAACCCACAAAGTGCACAGCAACTCGCACAGCTAAAATCGGCCTGGCGCTGGAAGCGCAAAGCTGTTTAACTTTCATGTCGCCAAGCGTATCAACTCTGGCTATTCAGTGGCAACCCTTGTTCGTATCCTTGGCCGTTGCTGCCGTGGTCAGCGGGTACTTGGCTATATTCGGTACAAGCTTTGGCGCTGATAAAGACGCAGGCATTCAAAAGTTCCACACGCAAGCGACATCTCGCTTGGGTGGCTTAGGTATTTGCTTTGGAGTGGTGTGCGGCGTTTGGGTTTCAAGCAGATACTACCCAAACGACTCGCTTTTGGGCTGGTGGTTGCTGCTGGCTTCTTTGCCTGTGTTCGTGGGCGGTTTGGTGGAAGACCTCACGCACAAAGTCACGCCACGCGTGCGGTTGTTGCTGGCCTGTCTGTCTTCGGCCTTTGTCTATTTCGTTTTTCAGGTGGGTGTCACCCGCACAGATATTCCACTGTTAGATGCCGCATTGGCCATACCAAGCATTCCACTTTTTCTGACGATACTGGTGGTGGCAGGTTTTATCAATGCCGTTAACATCATTGATGGATTTCACGGTTTGGCCTCTGGCACAGTCATCATCATGTTGCTTGGGCTTTCAGGCTTGGCTTGGTTGGTTAATGATGCCTTGGTGTTTCGTCTGTGTCTGGTAGCTGCAACTGCCACGCTTGGCTTTGCAATGTGGAACTGGCCGTTGGGCAAAATCTTTCTTGGCGATGGGGGCGCTTATTTGCTCGGTCTTTGGGTGGTGGAACTTGGGCTTTTGTTGCCTCACCGGTCCCTTGAAATATCACCCATGGCCCCTGTTTTAGTCGGTGTCTATCCACTGCTGGAGACGCTCTACAGCATGTATCGTAGAAAGTTCGTGCGCTCGCATCCAATTAATCATCCTGACGCACTTCATTTGCATACGTTGATATACAGGCGTTTGATTTTGAACCCAGCCTTGGATATCGCAAGTGTGGACAAGAACAAAGCCAACGCAAGGGTGGCCCTAGTTGTTTGGGGCTTTGTTTTGGTGCCTGTTGTGTGTGCTTTAGTTTTTTACAAGCACACAAACACCTTGCTCGGTTTCATTGCTTTATTTGCTTTGGCTTACGGCTATCTATATAAAAGGCTCATTCAATTCAAAGCGCCTGGTATGTTGGTTTCTAGTCGAAGAACTCGCAAGCATTAAGCATGTTTTTGCGCTAATGGACGGGACAATTAGCCATTTCAGGTTCGCTTGTTGACGTAGCCATGACGCGCTTTTAATAAGCAATCCAAGCTGTTTACTAAAATTGAGTTAATTAATTGCGGTTTATCAAGAAGTGGTAAAAATGTTAAGTTGTGTAACTTAAAGAATTGCAGTCATTGCTTATCTCAGATATCAGGATTTCGTAGATGGCTATTCCGGATGCACATCATCAACCTAAGTTCCATCTGCAGGCTTATCAACCTGCCTTAATGCATACTCCCTCAGGCTTCGATCAACTGAAAGACAGGTAGTTCGCCGGGTATTTGAAGCTTATCCCGCGCAACTTGAAGGAGGCCCGCTAGGTAGAGTTAGAGTGTCAATGATCGCCAGCACCTCATTACCGTGGTTCATGTCGAAGTCCTGCTCGAGGCTAGTCTGCTAAAGAAGCGCACTATGTGAAGCCGGTTGAAGGGGACAAGCCCAACCGGCTCTAATCGCTTTTGCTTCTTAAGTCATTTTTTAACGACCATGACTAGAGTAGACAAGAACTGGATAGAATGTTCAAGTTAGAACAAAAAATTATTTTGTTACACCACTTGACAGCCCTTGCTGAACTAGATGTGGAACTGCGGTAGCGTGCCTAAAACACATTGAGGCCAGCGCCGTGATGAGGATAAATATGACAAGTCGCCAAGCTAAACAGCAAGAAGACACATATTTTCGGATTATGCGCATACTGCACGATAACCCGGACCTCACTCAGCGTGAATTGGCAGAGAAATTGGGTATTAGCGTCGGCGGACTGAATTACTGCCTGAAAGCGTTGATGGGTAAGGGTATGATAAAAATGAAAAACTTTGTCAATTCAAAAAATAAGTTTGGCTACGTCTATATACTCACACCCGCTGGTATGGCTGAAAAGGCTTTAATTGCTCGCCACTTCTTGCGCCGCAAGATGGATGAACATGAGGCTCTGAAAGCGGAAATTGAGGCACTTATGGCGGAAGTTGGCGATGATGAGGTCGATGGCCTCAGGGGGGCTTTCGGTGAAAATAGAGGCCGCCCGCAAGTGCTTTTAGGTTTAGCAAGTGAGATTTTTTAATTTTTTTAGATTTGGCTGATGAAGTATAGGCGCGCGACCGGTTTAGATTCGACTATTAATCTTACTTTTCGAAAGAGAATTGTTGCCGGCCCCCCTTGCTTTGTTTTGCAATGATAAGAGAGAACTGAACAAAATGCAAAACACCCAAGCCTTATGCCAACTTCTAGCCCGACTCTGGCGACACATCAGCCTGCAACGACGAGGGCAATTTTCGATGTTGCTGATTTTAATGCTGCTTTCGTCGTTTGCAGAGATTTTGAGTATCGGTGCCGTGTTGCCGTTTCTAGCCATATTAACCGCCCCGGAACGAGTTTTTTCGCATGTGGCTGCTAGGCCAATTATCGAACTGCTTGACGTCACAAGGCCTGACCAACTACTTTTACCGTTCACGATTGCCTTTGGCTTAGCGGCGCTTGTAACTGGTGGCGTGAGGCTGTTTATGTTTTGGGCAACAACCCGACTCGCATTTGCCACTGGCGCTGACCTAAGCATCAGCATTTATCGCCGCACCTTATATCAGCCATATGCCGTTCATTGCGAGCGAAATAGCAGCGAGGTCATAAACGGCATTTCTACCAAAGCTAACAGCGTTATCTACGGGGTCATCCTTCCGATAGTGATGCTTATAAGTTCGAGTGTGATGCTTGTCGCCATCTTGTTTGCATTGTTGTCGGTAGAGCCGGTCATCGCGCTGACCGCTTTTGGTGGGTTTGGTCTGATTTACGTCGGTATCGTCGGCTTAACACGCAGGCGATTGTTAGCCGATAGCCAATGCATCGCAAGAGAATCTACCCAAGTCATAAAATCACTCCAAGAAGGTTTGGGTGGCATACGAGACGTACTCATTGATGGCAGTCAAGCCACCTATTGCCAGATATACAGTAACGCCGACCTGCCCCAGCGACGAGCGCAGGGCAATCACATGTTCATTGGGCAAAGCCCCCGATATGCCGTAGAGGCGTTAGGGATGGTACTCATCGCTGCCTTGGCTTATGTGTTATCACAACAGCCCGACGGTATTTCTAAAGCCATCCCAGTTTTAGGGGCCTTGGCAGTTGGGGCACAGCGTCTATTGCCCGTGTTGCAGCAAGCCTATGCATCTTGGACAAGCATTCGAGGTAACCAATCGATATTGGGAGATGCCCTCGAACTACTTGATCAGCCGATACCGGATTACGCAGATCAACCCAAGTCAATCCCATTGCCTTTCAAGCAAAACATCACTCTCAAACGACTTGGCTTTCGCTATAGCCCTCAAACTGCTAAAGTCCTCAAGCAAATCGATCTTGTTATACCGAAGGGCGGTCGCGTTGGCTTTATTGGAACGACCGGCAGCGGCAAAAGCACCTTGCTTGATATCGTAATGGGTCTTTTGGAGCCGACCGAAGGCGCCTTAGAGATTGATGGACTAGTCGTTAATGCAGCCAATCGACGAAACTGGCAAGCCCATATCGCTCATGTACCCCAAGCGATATTCTTAACCGATGGCACCATTGAAGAAAACATTGCCTTTGGTGTGCCGAGTGAAAAAATTGACAAACTGCACGTGAAGCGAGTCGCGCAACAGGCGCAAATTGCTGAAATCATTGAAAGCTGGCCCCAGAAATACCAAACTTTTGTCGGAGAGCGGGGCATTCGTTTATCAGGCGGACAGCGTCAGCGCATTGGAATAGCGCGCGCACTCTACAAGCAAGCTGATGTGATATTTTTTGACGAAGCCACCAGTGCGCTCGATAACGAAACCGAACAGGCCGTCATGGAAGCAATCGAAAACCTGAGCCATGAACTGACCGTGCTCATCATTGCCCATCGCCTGACCACCCTTAAAAACTGCACTCTGATCGTGGAGTTAAGCGATGGCGAGATCAAACGTGTTGGTAGTTATCAAGATATCGTGAACCGACCAGTATCTTCCCTGCGACAGAATCAAGAATCCAGTCCTCAACACACCTAAGCAATCACATGACAATGATTCCCTATGGCCGCCAAGACATCAATCAAGCTGATATTGATGCCGTTATCGACGTGTTGCAGTCCGATTTTCTGACGCAAGGTCCAGTAGTTCCTGCATTTGAAAAGGCGATAGCGGATTACTGCGGAGCCCGGCATGCCGTAGCGGTCAACAGTGCTACCAGTGCGCTGCATATTGCTTGTCTAGCCCTCGGTGTTGGAAAAGGAGACAGCGTTTGGACAACGCCAATCACCTTTGTTGCTAGCGCAAATTGCGCGCTTTACTGCGGCGCAACAGTCGATTTCGTCGATATTGATTCGCGTACATACAACATCAGCGTTGAACGACTAGCAGAAAAATTAGACTTGGCCGAGAAGGCTGGAAAGTTGCCGAAAGTCGTTATCCCCGTTCATTTATGTGGCCAACCCTGCGATATGGCCGGTATCTATGCACTCGGCCAACAGTATGGTTTTAAAATTATTGAAGATGCCTCGCATGCGATCGGTGGTCGATACAAAGGAGAACCCATCGGCAATGGTCGATACAGTGATATCACCGTGTTTAGTTTTCACCCCGTCAAAATCATTACCTCTGGTGAGGGGGGGGTGGCAGTAACGGATGATCCTAAATTGGCAAAACATATGCGCCTATTGCGCAGTCACGGGATTAGCAGCGCAAAAGAGCATATGGAGGTACGCCCCGCCAATGAAATCTGGAATTACCAGCAGATTGACTTGGGATTCAATTATCGGATGACAGATGTACATGCCGCCTTGGGACTCAGCCAACTTGAGCGACTTGATTCATTTGTCACACAGCGCCATAACATTGCCAAGCGCTACGATGCGTTGTTGGCTGATTTGCCGGTGCTTACTCCCTGGCAACATTCGGACAGTTATTCTGGATACCACCTCTATGTTATTCGATTGAAATTAACAGATATAAGCAAAACGCAACGTCAAATATATGATGCGTTTTATGCAAATGATGTCGGCGTTAATGTTCATTACATACCCGTCTACCGCCAACCACACTACGAACAAATGGGCTTCAGGACTGGATATTGCCCCGAGGCTGAACAGTATTATTCAGAGACCATTAGTATTCCGATGTATCCAGGACTGACGCAAGAGCAGCAAGACTTTGTGGTGCAAACATTGCGTCTGGCATTAGGAGAATGACTGGACTCGCGAAACTTGGGTTGGGTACTGTCCAGTGGGGGCTTCCCTACGGAATTGCCAACCCAAATGGCGTCGTCTCAGTAGAAACAGTAACAAGGTTACTAGATGATGCGCGTAGTGTAGGAATTGAAGTGTTGGATACCGCTTCTCTGTATGGAAAGGCGGAAGCGGTGTTGGGAGAAAACTCACTTGATGGTTTTAAGGTCGTAACCAAAACCCCAAGTTTCGCGGGCGAGCGTATTAAAAACACCGATGTTGATATTCTTAATGCAACTTTTCACCGCTCGCTAGCTCATCTTAAAGTAACGAATGTTCATGGAATTTTAATTCACCATGCAGATAATCTATTGCTCCCTGGAGGAGAAAAGCTTATTTCTGCGCTGGTAAAATTAAAGGAAGATGGATTAGTAAAGAAGATGGGGGTGTCGGTATACGACAGCAAGCAGGTAGATTCTGTCTTAAAGCTGTTCACGCCCGATTTGGTTCAACTGCCCTTAAATGTATTTGATCAACGGATGCTGGTAAGCGGACATTTGGAATTGCTAAAACATCATGGTGTTGAAATACATGTTAGATCCGTTTTTCTTCAAGGTTTGCTAGTCATGCCAATGTGCGATATACCTAAATATTTTCAACCTATACAGCCGCTCCTAACTCGCTGGCACGATGCCGTAAGGGATCAGGGGTTCACCATGCACCAAGCCGCGATTGCCTTTGTAAAAAATATTCCCTATATAGATACTGTACTGGTGGGGCTGGATAGTGTGGCTCAGTTTCATTCATGTGTAGAAAGTTTCTCAATAGATAAGCAATTTGATGCATCAGGACTTGCATGTAATGCGCCTGCTTTTGTTAATCCATCGCTCTGGAAAATTCAATGACTCCACTGAAGCTTGGTGTCATCGGTCTATCGCCCGGTAACGGGCATCCTTATTCATGGTCGGCTATTTTCAATGGCTACGATCCTGTTGCGATAGAGGATTGCGGTTTTCCTGTAATCCCGCGATACTTGGAAAAGCAGAGGTTTCCGACCGATGCAATTGCTGAAGCGAAAGTTACGCATGTTTGGGCGCAAGAAATGTCGGTTGCCAAGCATATTGCGAAAGCTGCCTTGATTAGCAATGTCGTTGAACACTACACAGATATGATAGGTCAGGTAGATGGTGTGTTGCTGGCACGTGATGATGCAGAGACACATTTTGACTTCGCCCAATCATTTCTTGATGCGGGAATACCGATCTACATTGACAAACCGCTCGCACTTTCAGTCCGTGACGCAAAAAGCCTAATAGATCGACAGCAGTATCCTGGGCAGCTTTTCTCGTGTTCCGCATTGAGATATGCACAGGAATTCCGCATATCTGAAAACGAACTAACGCAGTTAGGGCAACTGAACCATATCCACGCCACTGCACCGAAAGATTGGGATAAATATGCCGTGCACGTCATCGAGCCTCTTTTATTGTTAGCCCCAAATAGGGGCTCGTTAACTCATAGCAAAGCAACTCATGGCGGCGACGCAACAACGCTGGCCGTTGAATACAGTTCGGGTTTTCAAGCTCGTGTTAGCACCATGGGGTCATCGCACGCACCATTGTCGTTGCGACTCATGGGCGAACTAGGTTGGAAGGACTTGTTTTTCGAAGATGCCTACGCTGCTTTCAAGAGTGCATTGTTTGATTTCGTTCAGGGCATTATTAATAAAGACGTGAGAATAGAAACAGAGTTCATGTTGGAAGTCGTTGGCCTAATCGAAGAGGGAAGAAAATTATGACCGCTCGTACCATATTAATTACAGGTGGAAGTGGTAAGTTTGGTAAAGCGATGGTTAATTATTTTCTTGCTGCAGGAGATCACGTCCTAACAACCTGTCGAACCACTGAATCACTGGATAAGCTTGCAAAAGAATATAAAGATTTCAGTAAGGTATTTAATGTTTTTAAAGTAAACCTTACTGAAGATAACTCTGTCGCAACCCTTCTAGAGCAGCTTGATTACTTAAATATCCAACCCAACTCCTTGGTAAATAATGCACGGAGCCTGAACTTTTTGAGCGTCGGCCAAGACGGATTGGTTTCGCGCAGTAATTTCACGAATGAATATCTGCTTGATGTCGTCGTCCCATACGAGCTGACGATGGCATTGGTGCATCAAAAAAATAGTCAATTACAAAAAGTCGTAAATATTGGTTCACAGTATGGAACAGTCGCTGCGAACCCTAATTTGTATACGGACCCGATTAAACAATCGCCTCTGCACTATGGAGTCGCTAAGGCCGCGTTAGCGCACCTTACTAAAGAGCTAGCTGTTCGCCTGGCGAGCAAAGAAATACAAGTTAACTGTATAGCGTTTGGAGGGGTTGACGGTCGCGTGGATAACGCCTTCAAACAACGTTATGCCAAGTTGTGCCCAATGGGGCGAATGCTGCGAGACGATGAGGTTGTAGGTCCTGTCGATATGTTGTTATCAAACAAGTGCTCAGGTATTACAGGGCATATTCTTGCGGTCGATGGTGGATGGAGCGTTTGGTAATGAAACATATTGCGATTATTTTGGCTCGCGGAGGGTCTAAGCGTTTGCCCCGTAAAAATATTCTTGATTTTCACGGTAAACCACTTATCGCTTGGACAATTGAGGCAGCACTTCAATCTAATCAGTATGATCGGGTGCTTGTTTCGACGGACGATCAAGAAATCGCAGAAATATCGCGAAGCTTTGGTGCAGAAGTGCCTTTTTTACGTAAATCGGCGGCTGACGATTTAACACCTTCAAGTGAGGCTACCTTGACCGCACTTGGGCAAGCAGAGCAATATTGGGGTGAACAGTTTGACGCGGTGTCACAGTTAATGGCGAACTGTCCTCTCCGTAACGCTGGCGACATCGCAGCATCGGTACAGAACTTTAAAGACAGGAGTGCGGAGGCGCAGATTAGCAGTTTCCGTTTTGGCTGGATGAACCCGTGGTGGGCAGCGAAAATTGATGACCAAGGCATTCCAAACTATTTATTCCCTAAAGCAAGGCTAGCGCGTTCACAAGATTTACAGGCGCTTTATTGCCCAAGCGGTGCAATATGGATTGCACGGGGGCAAACTCTTAAGGCGTCCAAGACTTTTTATGTTTCTAATCATATTTTTCACCCCCTGAGTTGGATGTCTGCAATGGATATCGACGATGCAGAGGACTTCGAAATGGCCGAAGCATGCTTCCTGATCAAGAGAACTAGTCAGACATTACGTCAGTAGCATGGAGCAGACGAAAATCCTCTTTCGTGTAGACGCGTCCCTGCGCATTGGGACCGGCCATGTCATGCGCTGTCTAACTCTTGCTGATGCATTGAGAGCTGAAGGGGCGCAGTGCATTTTTATTTGTCGCGAGCATCCAGGGAATTTCATAGCCCAAATTCGACAGCACGATTTTTCAGTTCATGTAATACCGCCGGGTACCGATGTGCATGCCACTGATGAAAGAGGTGTTGAATATACTTCAACTTATGAATCATGGCTTGGTGTTGATTGGGTTACCGATGCCGAGCAGTCAATAATTGGCGTTGGTGAGACGGCGGTTGATTGGGTAATTGTTGATCATTACGCGCTAGACGCACGATGGGAGCGAGCTCTAAGAAAGCACTGTCGCAAACTGATGGTGATAGATGATCTAGCGAACCGGCAGCACGATTGCGATCTCTTGCTTGATCAAAATTTAGGCCGTGAATTGGCAGACTATATCAAGCTTGTTCCTGAGGCCTGTAGGGTATTGGTAGGGCCGAAATATGCCTTACTCCGTTCAGAATTTTTTGCGCTTCGGGAAGTTAGTTTGAGCCGTCGAAATACAAACCCGCAACTGAAACATCTGTTGATTTGCATGGGGGGGGTAGACCAAGTAGACGCAACTGGCAAGGTACTTGATGTACTTAGAGAGTGTTCTCTGCCAGCAGACTTGCGCATAACAGTTGTGATGGGGGAGCACGCACCGTGGTTGGAGCACGTTAAATTGATCGCAAGGCAAATCACTTATCCAGTGGAAGTTAAGGTTAATGTCAACAACATGGCGCAGCTAATGGCGGAGAGTGATCTAGCGATCGGTGCGGCAGGAGGGACATCATGGGAACGCTGTTGTTTGGGGCTGCCGTCGATAGTCGTTGTGTTGGCCGATAATCAGCGAAACGGCGGACATGCACTTGAGAAGCGAGGTTGCGTGAAACTAATTGATCAATTTGCAGATATACCTTATGTGCTACGCGAGATGATTGCCGATACTGCCTCTCCGCATGTATTAGGTCGATTAAGCCAGAGCAGTAGGAATATTACTGACGGAAATGGAACCATTCGTGTTCGAGAAGCTGTGGGTGTTCGACGTGGTTGAAAACGCAATAGATCATGGTCGTTTGCGGGCAATGACTGCAGATGATCTCCCCAGCGTCTTGGCGTTGCGTAATCATGTTGAAATTCGTCGCTATATGCTTACGCAACATGAAATTTCTACCGAAGAACATCGATCATGGTTTGGCCGCGCATCAAAAGATGCGAAATTTGATTTATTGGTGTGGGAAATGGATGGTCGGTGTTGTGGGTTCGTTCAGTTTAAGGAGGCTAATTACCGGGGAGTCGCTGATTGGGGGTTTTACGTTGCCCCAGATGCACCTAAAGGTACGGGGAGGAAACTTGGGTTCGCGGCATTAGTCCATGCATTTCAAAAAGACGGTCTAAATAAAATTTGTGGGCAGGCTTTGTGTTGGAATCTATCATCAATTGAGTTTCATAAATCACTGGGGTTCACTCAGGAAGGTATATTGCGAGATCAACATTTCGATGGTGAAAAGTATCACGACGTAGTTTGCTTCGGTTTATTAAAGCAAGAATTGGTTTTTATCGAAAATGAAAGGGACAAACAATGATTACCATTGGTAATCGTAAAGTTGGCGCTGGCGAGCCGCCGTTTATCATCGCTGAAATGTCAGGAAACCATAACCAGTCGCTTGAGCGGGCCTTGGAAATAGTTGAAGCAGCTGCGAGGACCGGAGCACATGCGTTAAAGATACAAACCTATACGCCTGATACCATGACGCTGGATCTGGACGAGCGTGAGTTTCATATCAGCGACCCTAAGAGCCTATGGGCGGGTAGCTCCCTCTACAAGCTTTATGGTGAGGCGTATACCCCCTGGGATTGGCATAAGCCTATTTTCGAACGCGCACGGGAGCTTGGCATCATCGCTTTCAGTACTCCGTTCGACGATACGGCCGTTGATCTGCTGGAAAGCCTTGACGTGCCGTGCTACAAAATCGCCTCGTTTGAAAATACCGATCTTCCTCTAATCAGACGAGTTGCCGCGACGGGCAAACCAATGATAATCTCAACCGGTATGGCGAGTATTGCTGAACTTGATGATACTGTTCGTGCGGCACGCGAGGGCGGCTGTAAGGATCTGATTCTTCTCAAATGCACTAGTACATATCCGGCAACAGCAAACAATACCAACATACTCACCATTCCGCATATGCGTGAATTGTTTGGCTGCGAAGTCGGGTTGTCAGATCACACCATGGGGGTAGGAGTTTCGGTGGCCAGTGTTGCACTCGGTGCAACCGTAATAGAAAAACATTTCACGCTCAGTCGCGCCGACGGTGGGGTCGATAGCACTTTCTCGATGGAGCCCGCTGAAATGACACGGCTTGTTCTAGAAACAGAGCGAGCTTGGCAAGCCTTAGGTCAGATCAGCTATGGGCCAACTGTGGCTGAAAAAAAATCGATTATGTTTCGACGTTCTCTATATGTGGTTAGCGAGTTGAAAGCCGGTGATTTGATAACCAAAGAGAATGTACGCGCGATTAGGCCAGGCTTGGGATTGTCGACTAAGTATCAAGAACTAGTGATTGGTATGGAGGTCAAGCACGATATAAAGCGAGGAACGGCTTTGAGCTGGAAGCATTTACGGTGACACTGAGATGTATAACGCTTTGATCATAGGTTGCGGCAACATAGGTGCAATGTATGACTTTGAAACAGAGTCGGTTTTGACCTATGCGAAAGCCTTTCACATTGATACAGAAATCAATTTTACTGTTTTCGACGTCAATCATCAAATGGCTAAAAAAGTAGCGCAACGCTATAGCGTTCAAGCTATACACGAGTTAGAGGCTGGAACCTTTAACGAATACGATATTGTTGCAATTTGTACCCCAACGTACACCCATTATGATTACCTTTGCAAAATGCTCATGCATGGGCCTAAGTTGGTGATTTGCGAAAAGCCTGTTGATTCAGATCAAGTGCGTCTGGATAATATTCTCAGTCTGTATAGTAAGTCCGAAACCAAAGTAATGGTAAATTATTTTCGACGTTTTCAGCCAGGAATCATACAATTAAAAAAAGAAATTAGTGATGTTCTTGCTAAGGAAGAATGTACCAACATCGTTGTGTCGTATCAGCGTGGCTTCCACAATAATGCCAGTCATGCAATTGACTTGATTGAGTTTCTATATGGGGTGCCCTTCGATCTATCAGCTGCACAGATAACTCATATGGCGAGTGATGAGTTCGATACTGATCCAACTATGTCTTTGTGCTGCTCATGGAATGGTATAAACGTTCAATTTATAGGGCTCGCGAATGTAGAATTCTCTCATTTTGATGTGTCTATTTACTTTACACATAGGGCGGTAATGCTAAAGGATGGTTGTAATGAAATCGAATGGCTTGCGATAGCGGAAAAAAGTGGAAACTTTTATCCGAAACTAAAATTAGTAGATAGGCGTACTAGGATAGTAGAAAACTATATGAAGCACGTTGTCTCAGAAGCAAAACTTTTATTGCAGGCTGATGGCCAAACTTCAAATTTACTTAAAAGTATAAAAATTTCACAACAAATCTTGAGCCTTCAAGCTAAATAAAATTATGAGCAAACTTGCACTTTTGGGCGGCACGCCAATTAGAACTAAAGATTTCCCCAACCGAGTATCTATGGGTACTGAGGAGAAACAAGCCGCACTACGCGTACTGGACTCTGATATTCTTTCTGGGTTTGTAGGTGCGGCCGGGAAGTTTTTTAACGGTGGCAAAGAAGTAGTTGATTTTGAGAATCTTTGGGCGAAAACCTATGGGTTTAAAAATGCTATCAGCGTGAACTCATGGACGGCAGGGCTGCAGGTTGCAGTAGGGGCGATAGGAATTGAGCCAGGGGATGAAGTTATTTGCCCTCCTTACACCATGTCTGCTAGCGCAACTGCCGTCTTGTTCTATGGGGGTATCCCAATTTTTGCTGACTTAGATCCGAATCGATACACCTTAGATCCATTGGCAGTAGAGCGCTGCATCACACCAAGAACCAAAGCAATCATGGTGGTACATCTTTTTGGCTATCCTGCTGATATGGATGCAATCATGGCAATTGCCCAAAAACATAGGCTCAAAGTTATTGAGGATGCGGCCCAGGCTCCTGGAGTTCTTTATAAAGGTAGGCCGGTTGGAGCGATTGGTGATGTGGGAGGATTTAGTCTCAACTTTCACAAACATATTCATACTGGTGAGGGTGGTCTTCTGGTAACTAATAATGAGAATATAGCTTTACGTTGCAGATTAATTAGAAATCACGGTGAAAACGCCACTGAGGCATTTGGAATTGAGGATATATCCAACACAATAGGCAGTAATTATCGTTTTACCGAGCTCCAGGCTGCAATTGGAATTGAGCAATTTAAGAAGCTGAATGGATTTTTGGAGCACCGTGCTAAATTGGGAAGCTACCTTAGCACAAGGTTGTCTGCATTTCCTGGTCTAACGATTCCTAAAATCGAAGAGGGTAGTACCCATTCATACTACATGTATCCAATACGTTTTGATGAAAATGTAATTGGCGTACCTCGGAATATTTTTCTACGTGCGGTTTCAGCTGAGCTTCCAACTCCTAAATTTTGGGATACTACGCCCTTGGCTGAAGGTTATGTAAAGCCCTTATACCTAAGCCCTGTATACCAAAAGAAAATTGCTATTGGACGAAAAGGGTTCCCGTTTAATACTAATCCAGGAATAACATATGAATATTCAAAAGGGCTTTGCCCGAAGACTGAGAAGCTCTACGAGAAAGAGTTGTTACTATCACCTTTAGTGCGGGAAGGTATGAGTATTAGCGATATCAAGGATTTTGCGGATGCAGTTGAAAAAGTTATGTTGAATATTTCATCGCTTCAAGATAATAAAAATATCAGTGTGTTCGAAGGCATGTTTGATGCTGTGCGAGCAATTGATGTGAATGTTGATTCACATAACTCGCGGTGAGGGAATTATTTTTTCCCAAGGTGTATGGGAAAGCTGGATAAACTTAAAATATAACGACTTAAAAACTATCTGAAAAGGTGTGTAATGCAAAATTCCGATACAGTAAAGACTGAAATTTTTAATCAAATTGCAATTTTGCTAGAGGATAAGATGCTGGCAGTAACTGACGACATGCCCCTGATTGGTGGTGGTTGCGTATTGGACTCAATGAAGCTGGTTGAGCTCTGTCTTGCTCTAGAGGACAAAGCTGCTGAAATTGGCTTTGAATTCGATTGGACCTCAGATGCCGCTATGTCGCGTTCTCGTAGTATGTTCCGAACAGCTGGTTCATTAGTAATCGAATTCATTAGTCAGATGGAATCTAAACAATGATTATCGTGACCGGCGCAAGCAAGGGGCTTGGTAGAGCAATCTGCGAGCGTCTTATCGAAAAGCAATTCGATGTACTGGGCCTAGCGAGGGATATTAAAGAGGTGCCTTTTGCATCTATGAGTTGCGATGTGTCATCATACGACAGCGTTAAATTGGTAGCGCAGCAGCTTAAAAAAGATGGTGCTAAAGTTTATGGTCTTATCAATGCGGCCGGAGTCGCATCAATGAATTTGGCAGTTACAACGCCTGCTAGTGTGGCTCAAAAAATTGTAAACACCAATCTGCTTGGTACGATTTATTCATGTCAACTTTTTGCTCCATTGATGCTTAGAAATAAGCAAGGCGTGATTATTAACTTTTCTACTATAGCCGTCAAATTAGGATTGAAGGGCGAATCCATCTATGCAGCATCTAAAGCTGGCGTAGAAGGGTTTACTAGATCATTTGCTAGAGAGATGGCAGACTTTAATGTAAAGGTGAATTGTATTGCACCTGGCCCAATTGATACAAATCTTCTCAAGGGTATCACACCTGAGCAGATTAACAAGATTGTTTCGCAGCAAATTATTCCTAAGCAATTTAACCCGAGCTCAGTCGCTGATTTGATTGAGCTATTGATTGATGCCCGTAGTGACTCATTATCTGGTCATGTATTGCACGTTGGTGGTGCATAATGGAGTTAATTAATACGCTATGCCGGGTATGGAAGGACGTCGAGTATCCGTTCCTTATTTACAGGGGTGAGGAACTTAGATTTTCAGAGATTACTAGCCAATCGCCTATTGATCTAAGTGAGGTCAGTAAAGGTGATGTTGTAGCGATAATTGGAGACTTTAATCCGGAAACTATTCTTACGCTCCTTCTGCTAATTGATATTGGTGTGGTCATAGTTCCTCTAACGGTTGAAACTAGATATGAGCACGAATATTTCTTTGATGCTGCTTTGGTGGACATTGTTATCGATGGTAATCAGGTCAAACGCCGCAAGCATGATAAAAAACATGAATTACTTGAGAAATTAAAACAAAAAGAACATGCTGGTCTAGTTCTTTTTTCAACAGGTACAACCGGACGTCCTAAGGCAATTCTTCATGATCTAACGCTATTCCTAAAGCGTTTTGAAACACCAAGACCTGCGCTTCGAACGATCAATTTTCTGCTTTTTGATCATATTGGTGGTATTAACACACTATTACATACTTTATATAATAAAGGGGTGGTTATTGCGCCAGTATCGCGTACAGTCGATTCGGTGCTCGATACATGTCATAAATATGCGGTTGAGGTTTTGCCAACAACACCAACATTCTTGAGGATGATGTTGATGAGTGGTGCCGTTCCAAATAACGTGCCTGCATGCCTGAAAGTTATTACTTATGGCACAGAGCGAATGGATCAACCAACTCTTGATGAGCTATGTAGATTGCTGCCACATGTAGATTTTAGGCAAACGTTTGGGATGTCTGAGTTGGGTATTGTTCGTGTCAAGTCAGAAGCTAGAAATAGTTTGTACATGAAGATAGGCGGTGAGGGTGTTGAAACCAGGGTGGTGGACGGAGTACTTCAACTACGTTCAAGTTCTCGTATGCTTGGCTATCTCAATGCTAGTTCTCCATTTGATGCGGAAGGGTGGTACGACACTAAGGACGTCGTAGAGGTTAAGGGAGAATATTACAAGGTCACGGGTAGAATCAGTGATATTGTTAATGTTGGCGGTCTTAAGTTTATGGCAAGTGAGGTTGAACGCGTTGCTTTAACCTTCCCAAGCGTTACGCTTGTCAAAGTAATGGCTAAGCAGAACCCTATAACGGGACAGCATGTTGAGTTACTAGTTCAACCAACAGTTGAAAAATTGGTTGATAAAGATAAATTGATTGCGTTTCTTAGGGAAAAATTGCAACCTCACATGGTTCCTAAGCGCATTCTTGTTGACAACGTTTCTGTTGGGCATAGGTTTAAGAAAAACTAAAGGTTGCTGCAATGAATGACGAAAAGACAAGTACTCAAAGACGAGGCTATACGATATTTATAGAGGGAGAATTGGTTAACTTATGCATTCCAAGCGAAGAGGCAATCGAAATTGATGGTTGGGTCGATTGGTTTAACGATATCAAAAATTTAAGCAGCACCGGGCATGGTTTGTTCCCTAACTATCGGCAAAATCAAATGAAATTGCTCGATGAAGTTCGTAGCCGGGAGAAAATTGTGCTACTTATTTGTGAAAAAAAATATAACATTGCCTTTGGCGTTGTTTCTCTTCAAAAGATTGATCTAATCGCAAAGACAGCCGAAATTGCGATTAATATTGGTAAAGCTGAGGTTGCCAATATGCCTAGTTTCTCTGCATTAGAGGCAATGGCGCTCATTACCGAGCATGGATTTTCGGTTATGGGTTTAGATCGAATTTTTGCAGGACAGGCTTACCCAAATTTAATCGGTTGGAATAAATTATTAGAGCTTATTGGTTTTAAGACTGAAGGAATTGCCAGAAAAAGTTTTAAGAGAGGACATGCGGTATGTGATACAGTGCTTATCGCTTGCGTCTATCAGGATTTCGTAAAGTTGACAGCACTAAGGGGATCCCTGTGGGGCGGAGTGCAGGCTATAAAAAAATGTCTTAGATCTCAGCCGACGCAGTCATATGCGCAAAAAATTGATGAATTAATGACTGCTTTAGAATCAGAACATTTTGCATATATTTTTTGCGAATAAAGCATTGCATGCAATAGTGGATGAGTTATAAAGAAGTATTTTTTATGATTTATTTGGCTTTCTAAAAAGCTTTTATTTAGATGTTCACGTAGACTAATATAAAATAATTGCGATATCAAATAGAAAATATTTGTTTTCGATGGTCCTCTCTAGGCGGGGGGGTGAAATTATTTGAACTGGTAACTCTGCTTCTTGCTATTCTTTTCCGCAAATGGCGAAAACTAAAATAAAAAATTCTGTAGACGGTGAGTCAGTGACCTTGGTTGTTTGTCATGATGCTGGTGGTGCTGAACTGGTTAGTAGCTATGTGTCTAGACATAGACTCACCGTAAAAGCAGTTCTGTCTGGTCCTGCAGAAGATATATTTAAGAGAAAATTGCCGGATGTTAAACGTGTCTCATTAAATGAGGGGATATTGGGGGTGGCGCTTCTGATCTGCGGTACAAGTTGGCCAACTATGCTTGAATGTGAGGCAATTGACAAGGCTCGCCAGATGGGAATACCTTCCGTTGCGATACTTGATCATTGGATAAACTACCGTCGCCGTTTTGAGAGAGATGGTCTTGTTTATAAACCCGATTCAGTCTGGGTAAGTGATGCTTGGGCTGAAAAAATTGCATTACGTGAATTGCCGGAGTTTAATATTAAACGGATAGACAACCCTTACCGGCTAGACGTGATCGATCAAATTACTGCTATGCCCAATAAAAAACAAAATAAAAAAATGTCGATTCTTTATGTGACCGAGCCAACCTCTGTTGCATCATTGCTTCTACATGGAGATGAAAATTACTTCGGATACACTGAAACCGATGCACTTAAGCAATTTATGGTTTACATCGATAGTTGGGATGATGTGGGTGAGATTATTATTCGACCGCACCCATCCGAAGCTGTAGAAAAATATCTTTGGGCGTGCATAGATTCACGAGTACGGATAAATGCAAGTGACTCATTGCTTACTCAACTGGCCGACGCTGATATCGTGGTTGGTTGTAATAGTATGGCAATGGTCGTTGCCACTTGGGTCGGGAAGCGGGTTATCTCAGCGATTCCGGAGGGGGGGGGTGGCTTTTCTCTTCCGATTGAGGGGATAGAGTTTATTAATAAAATCAGTGGCGTTTAGATTGTTGAATAATACAAATGATTTGCATAAATAACGTTAATCATGGAAAAAGAAATGCTTGAAAAATAATTATGCATGCGAATATATGAATATTATCTCTGAAAGGAAGCGAAAGATGTTAAATTTGAAGAAAAATAATGTATTGGAGCAATATGATTTGCCTAAAACGGTTCGCTGGTGCAAAATATGTACCATGTCAAATCAGCGTCCTCGCATAACCTTTAATGAAGATTCGGTGTGTGTGGCTTGTACTTGGAAGATGCGTCAAAACAATATAGTTGATTGGCTTGAGCGTGAACGTGAATTAGCGGCGTTGTGCGCTAAGCATCGTAAGGGAAATGGTGAATTTGACGTTATTGTACCTTGCAGTGGTGGCAAGGACAGTGGCTTCGCGGCAAGTATCCTCAAGAATAAATATGGGATGACACCGCTAACTGTTACATGGGCTCCCCATATTTATACGGATATTGGACGGAAGAATCTTACATCATTAATTGATAGCGGTTATCCGAATGTGATGGGTACTGCTGATGGAGACATCCACCGTAAACTCACACAGGTTGCTTTTATTTATGGTGGTCATCCATTCCTTCCATTTATTTATGGACAAATTAATTTTCCTTTACGCCAAGCTTTGAACTACAAAATACCGCTGGTCTTTTACGGGGAAAGTGGAGCTGAGTTTGGTGACATGAAAAATGCGGAGATCCCGACGCGTGAAATAACAGACATTGATATGCAAACATTCGGTGGGTACCCGCTTAATTTCTGGAAAAATCATGGAATCACAGAAAAAGACCTTATGTTTTATCAGCAACCGGAAGGTAAATTGCTTCGTGATATGGGTTTGGAGGTTCACTACCTCGGTTATTACATTAATTGGGATCCGCAAGAGAATTTTTATCATGCTGTAGAAAATACCGGTTTTACGCCTAATCCTGATCGTACGGAAGGTACCTACTCAAAATATGCGAGCCTCGATGATAAGCTTGATGGTTTTCATTATTACATGAGATACATAAAATTCGGAATGGGACGAGCCGTCGCAGATTCAGCCCACGAAGTTCGTGTTGGAAAAATTACTCGCGATGAAGGTATTGCTCTCGTCAAAAAGTTTGATGGTGAATTTCCAAAAAAATACTTCAAAGAGTTCCTTGAATACGTAAGTTTAACTGAGTCCGAATTCAACGAAGTCGTTGATAGTTGGCGTTCCGATCATATATGGAAATACGAAAATGGAGAATGGAGGCTTCGGTACCCAATTTGGGAGGATCCTTCTTACACGAAAAATGAACGCAATCAAATGATGGCTGCAAAACCTATATAAAAAATGGCACTTGCACGTTTAATCGCACGGCTCGACATTAAGGGGCCGACTCTTGTCAAGGGCATCCAACTCGAGGGGTTGCGCCAGTTAGGCCGTCCAGAGTTATTCGCAGAAGAGTATTACAAGCACTGCATTGATGAAATTATATACATGGATGCAGTTGCAAGTCTGTATGAGCAAAATAGTTTAAATGAAATTGTTGCATGGACTAGCGAGCGAATTTTCGTTCCGTTGACAGTAGGTGGCGGAATACGATCAGTCAGTGATGCAATAAGTCTATTTAAATCTGGTGCAGATAAAGTTGCTGTTAATACGGCGGCGATAAAGCGACCTGAATTGATATCTGAAATCGCTTCTGCGAATGGATCTCAGTCCATCGTGCTTTCTATTGAGGCTAAGTCGCTTGGTAATGATAAATGGGTAGCATATATGGAAAATGGGAGAGAGCCAACAGGGTTAGATGTTATCGAATGGGCGCGTGAAGGTGAGCGGCTAGGTGCTGGTGAGATTCTGCTCACCTCAGTAGACCAAGAGGGTACTAGGCGAGGAGGAGATATTGCACTTATGAGTGCCGTGTCCTCAGTGGTCGGGATTCCCGTCATTTATAGTGGAGGCATAGGGAATCCTAACCACGTTGTTGACGCCATAAAAATGGGGGGTGTCAGCGCTGTAGCAATGGCAGATATACTTCACTATAAGCGCTACTCCATTGACGATGTGCGAAATGTCGCACTAGGTGCAGATATTAAAGTTCGACCAAATTATGAATAAGATAACAATGGTAGACTATGGCTTGGGAAACGTATATAGTACGACAAAGGCGTTTGAACATTGTGGTGCGATTGTTAATTTGACATCGAATCCACAAGAAATCCGAGAAGCCGAAAAATTGGTGCTGCCAGGTGTAGGAGCTTTCAGGCGAGGGATGGAGGAGCTAAATACTCGCGGATTGGTCGATGTTATTCGTGATTTCGCAGACAGACGTAAACCAATTCTTGGGATTTGCCTGGGGATGCAGATTCTTTTTGACTTAGGTCGCGAGTTTGGTGAATGTGAGGGATTGGGATTAATTTCAGGTACTATCGATCGAATATCTGGAGAAGATAGTAATGGGTCCATTTTGCGAGTGCCGCATGTCGGATGGAATGCTCTGATTCCAAATTCTCAGGAAAGATCGTTTGATAGCTTCTCTATTGATCCGTGGTATGGTACGTTGTTCGAAGGCCTACCTACGGACACTGCATATGCCTATTTTGTGCATTCGTATGTTGCTCGACCAAGAGACAATCGCAACGTATTAGCTTATTTTAATTACGGCAATCAACAACTAGTTGCTTCTGTCCAGCATGGATCAATCTGGGGTTGTCAGTTTCATCCTGAACGTTCAGGGGAACTTGGTGTCCGCATCATTCGAAATTTTTTGAGCATTTAGAAAGCGTGAAAGACTTGTCAAATCCATTGCTTTGCAGGGGATATGAAAATCCACATTATGGATTTTCAGATCAAGAATTAGAGAGATTATGCTCGCCAACCTTTTTTGAAAAGGGGCTAGTTCCTTGGGCTTCTTGGGAGTCTGAATCTACGGGTTACGGGAAAACATTTAGATTCTGGGCAAGATATCCAAAAATATTGCCTTTGTTATTTTGCTCAGATCACGGGGCTGGTGTGGGGTCGAGGTGTTTTCATAATGAGATTGATTCACCCTATGAATTATTCTTCACATGGGATAAGAAAAAATCTAAAACGATGCGGGAAGTCCATGGTAAAAAAAGCTATCATGTTCCACAGCCATGGGCCTTTTATAGAAAAAAGGTTTGGGGCCCGCCTCCTGTTGAAAGGTCTGGTACCTTGGTTTTCTATCCGCATTCAAACGGGGAATCAGAGCCATGTTTGGAATATTTCGATGAATATATAAAAGAACTAAAAAAATTACCTGATGAGTATCAGCCGATTTGTTTGTGTGTATCTTTTCATGACATAGAAAAGGGAAGGCACAAATCGCTTAGGAAATATGATTTACCAATTGTAACCGCAGGGTCAGGGCGGTGTAGCATTTTTGTTGACAGGTTTTATTCTCTCATATACCAATTTCGATACGGAACATCACCAAATATCGGGTCTCATGTGTATTACACAATGGAAGCCGGAATTCCCTTTTTTCTATTTGGAAAGGATCCTGATTATTTGATGAAAGGTTCTCCGGATGTGAGCGATGGTCTTTTTAGGGTTGAGGATTATGGTGACGCAGAGGATGTCATTGAGCGAGAAAAATTTCGGAAGCTTATATCCGTGCCAACGAAAGAAGTGACTCCAATTCAACTTAAGTTTGTTGAGCGTCGGCTTGGTTTGGATGCATCAATTTCGCGTGAATATGCATCAGTTCTGGTTTGGTTGGCTTTTTTTAAAAACCTTAATAAAGTGGTTGCATTGTATTTTAGCGCAATTATCTCTCTGGTTAAGAAATAAGTATTTGGCATCCGTTGGCGGTGTTTATTTTGCCTTTGTTCGGTAGAGGTTTTGGATCGTTGCATGAGACAGGTCGGGGTGTTCATTTAATATTGGAGTAAACATGTAGTGATGCACTCGCCGTCTAAAATGATTTCATGAAGTGTTTGGTGTAAAAAATTTTGATGCTGATGAGTCGTGCTACTTCGATGTTGAGATATTATATTATTCCGGTATGGCTATATAGCTTTATTATTAATATTGGTTTGTTTTTGAATTGAACTTGGTTTATATAGTGAAATTATAAAATTAATTAATTTATAATCATACGATCACTCTTGATTGCTTTGGCTAGGCGATATTGCTATGCGGCGTTAATTTGAATTTAAATTGACGAATGTATATCGCAAGTTTTTGTATGTGATAGTTTCAAGCTAACATTATTTCTTTTGAATTGTCGCGGAGTAAGTTGAGGTAAAAATGTCAAAAGCAAAAACATTGCAGTTCTTATTCAATAAAGTTTGTAAATCCAGAGTGCCGGATATATACACTTTTTCTGTTGATTCTTTCTTATGTGATCAAAATGGCTTGATATCTAGTATCGCTGATTACTTTCAGGGTCGTATGGTGGTGGTGCGTTCCTCCGCGTCTGATGAAGATGGTGCTAACAATGCGTGTGCTGGAGAGTATGATTCAGTGCTTAGCGTGTGTACGAAGGACGATGAATCCATACGGAAAGCAATTAAAACTGTAATTGCTAGTTATGAAAACAAGGGCCTTCGTACAGGTGCCGATGAAATCCTGGTTCAAGAGATGGTGTTTAACTCTGTTATGAGTGGTGTAGTGTTCACCCATGATTTAAATACTGGTGCGCCTTATTATGTTATCAATTACGACGACGAGTCGGGGCTAACTAACACAGTTACATCCGGCGATGGTGAATTCTCTAATCGGACACTTTATATACATCGCGGCGCTACCCAATCACTTCGTTCAGAGCGCTTCTGCCGACTTTTAGATGCAATTCAAGAGCTTGAGCTGATTATGGGCAGCCAGTTTCTAGATGTGGAATTCGCACTTGGTGAGGATATGACTCCCTATTTATTTCAAGTACGAGCCATTACAACGCAACCAAATTGGAATCGGGCGGTAGCTAACCGCATTGATGCAGGCTTACGTGGCATCCAAAAATTTGTAAAGTCGCGGTTCAAACCGACACCAGGCGTCTACGGCAATACAACTGTGCTGGGGCAAATGCCCGACTGGAACCCGGCTGAGATGATTGGCAGGGCGCCTCGCGCACTGGCATTTTCTCTCTATAAAACCCTTATTACGGACCATGCATGGCGGGTTGCGAGGGAGCAGATGGGATATTCCGTTCCCGTTGGACAGCCGCTGATGGTTTCTCTTTCTGGTCAACCGTTCATTGATACTCGCCTAAGCTTTCACTCCTACTTACCAGCGAAGCTGCCGAAAGAAATCGGAGAGAAGCTAGTTGATGAATGGGTAAGTCGTTTGAAATCCCGTCCGGAACTGCACGATAAAGTGGAGTTTGAGGTTGCAATCACAACCTTCAGTTTTGATATTGATGAGAAAATTGCCGCCCTGATTGGATCGGCACTTACACCGGAAGAGTGTCGAATATTCAAAGAGTGTTTGCGCCAGCAAACCTACTCCCTGATAGCAGGTAATAGTCAGGGATGTATTGCACAAGCATTGGCTAACGTGGAAGAGCTAGTTAACAGACAACGTAAAGCTCCCTCGCCAACTGAAGCATGCCATCTTAATGGGCTGTATAGTATGATTGACGACTGTATTCGATTGGGGACGATCCCGTTCTCTATCCTTGCTCGGCATGGTTTTATTGCCCGAACGATCCTGCTATCTCTGCATCGGCGGGGGATATTGACGAAAGAAGAAACTCAACTTATCCAGTCAGGCTTTAGGACAGTCGCCAGTGACTTGGTCGACGATATGCGCACCATGCAACTAGGTGAACTATCGCGGTCAGAGTTTATGACTAAGTACGGACATTTACGCCCTGGCACCTATGATATTCTCTCTCGTCGTTATGATCAAATGCCCACATTCGGCTCTGACGACACTGTGGTTCGTCCCCAGCACGCATTGAATGAGTTTGAACTGAGTGCTAAACAACGGCAGGAGATAGATGCGCTTCTGCGTGCCGAGGGTTTCGCCGACATTGATGCTAAGAAACTGCTGGAATACGTTAAGGCTGCCACAGTGGGGCGGGAATACGGTAAGTTTATTTTTACTCGCTCGGTAAGTGATACACTTGAGATCATTGCAGCCTTTGGTGAAGAAAACGGCTTAAGCCGTGAAGAAATGTCACACGTACCTCTGCATCATTTGCTGGACCTCGAGGCGGCAAGCGCAGAAGGAGATGTGGAAGAACGGTTGCGCTCGATTGCTGAAGATGCCGCAGAACGGCACGCATTGAGCATTGCGATACGTCTGCCGCAGGTATTGTTCGATGAGGCTGGCGTGCATGTCGTCCCATTTCAAGTGAGCCACCCAAATTTCATTACGCATAAGAAGATCACTGCATCCTGCGTTTACGTGCGCACAGACACAAGTACATTGAATCTAACAGGAAAAATTGTGTTGATCGAAAATGCCGATCCAGGCTTTGACTGGATTTTCGCTCAACAAATTGGCGGACTAATTACTAAATATGGTGGCGCAAACTCACATATGGCCATTCGATGTGCAGAATTCGGTATCCCAGCTGCAATAGGATGTGGGGAGCAAAGATTCGAAATGTTCACACACTCTCATAAATTACTCCTCGATTGTTCTGCTGGATTAATTAATCCCTTTCATTAAAAGGATGTTTTATGGTTATTTGGATAATAGGTTTATCTGGTACTGGAAAGACAACTTTAGCAACTCAAGTTGTTGAACGTATACGGGCTGAGAATGGTAAAGTAGTTCTGTTAGATGGCGATTTGATTCGTACACTTTTTGGTAATGATGTTGACCATACAATTGATGGCCGTCGCCGTAATGCTGAGCGTTTATCGGTTTTAACAAAATATCTATCGGATCAAGGGATTGATGTCGTAGCAGCAGTGCTATCAATATTTCCGGACTGGCGCGAATGGAACCGTAAAAATATAGAGAATTACAGCGAAGTCTACATGAAGGCATCGATAGAAACGCTGTTAAGGCGAGATATCAAAAATTTGTATGCAAAGGCCATACGTGGTGAGATAGCAAATGTGGTTGGTGTTGATATACCATTCCCTGAGCCTGAAAATCCAGAGCTAGTATTAGATAATAATATAGATCGAGGTGATCTCAGTGATTTCATAAACCAAGTCATGGTACTGAAGTCTCTAAAAGAGAGCTATGCTACAAAATGAGATTTTTTTTGGTCGCTTTCTGTTTGGTTGGTATCGAAGTAACGCTAATTATAATCGTTAGTTTATGTCGTAAAAGTTTCCCTTGGCTTATTACTTTAAAAGATGAAGTGCCATCGTTTGATAAGCAAGCACTTAAGAAGTTTATCAATAGTAGTTTTGATTCAAACGTCGGATGGACGCGTAAAGCTAATTCAACCGGTGTTGAAAATGGACAGAAAGGTCCGATAACGTTTCGTATAGATGGCAATGGATCCAGATCGATCCCAGCAGTAGCGACCGAAGCAGTAATAGCAGCATTCGGTGATTCATATGCCTTTTGCCGACAGGTTGAAGATGAGGAAACCTGGGAGGCCCAGTTAGCAGCATCAGAAAGAGTTGGAGTCCTAAATTATGGAGTTGGAAATTATGGAGTCGATCAAGCGTTACTGAGATATGAAAGCACAGATCTTCCCGAATCTGTTAAGGTTGTGGTAATGAATTTTGTGCCAGAAACCATTTGCAGAATTCAGTCGTACTGGAAACACTATTTGGAATTTGGAAATACTTTTGCTTTTAAACCCCGGTTTTTTCTCGATGGCAATGGAGAATTGATATTGAAGAAAAACGCTATAAGTGGTTTTGATGATTTCTTAAATATAGAAACCAAGTTAAATGATATAAGAAGCAGTGATGGTTTTTACAATAAAAAATTTAGGCGCTATCAGTTTCGTTTTCCTTATGTTCTTAGCCTAGTTCGTAGCCCGATAGATCAAATGAAAATCATTATTTCTATAGCGATTCGTAGCTTAATGCGCAGCATCGGGAAATCGAGTAATAAGATAGAAAATATGCCGTTCACAATAGTTATGAAAAGAAACCTTAGGGGGGCTTATGCAGAATATAAAAATGCTCAAGCACGTGAACTGCTGACAGCGATACTATTACGATTTAAGGAGCAAGCTTTGCAGCGCGGTCACTATCCCTTGGTCGTCGTCACTCCACAATTACTTGACTTAAAGTTGATCAAAGCTGATAAGATTCCTTATGGTGAATATTACTCAGCTTTACTCAAACACGTGGATGTAATAGATTTAACAAAAGATTTTTGTAGTGTTGATTATGAAAATTTATATGTAAATGATCAATATGGCGGACATCTGTCTTCCTTTGGCAATCAATTAGTTGCTAATAAAATATCTTCGTGGTTGTCTGCTAATCACACCTTAATATTCAAATGAAAGGCATTGAGAATGAGAATTACATACAGAAAAGCCAATAACAAAGACTACTGGACTAAGCGTTGGGACGATATACCCGCTGACGCACCTATGGAAAATTTGAATGTCTATCCTTTGAAATATGCAGAAATGACTATCAAAGATAAAAGTGGCAAAATTCTTGAGGCGGGTTGTGGAGCTGGGCGTGTGCTACGCTTCTATCATGACCGAGGATACAATATACTCGGTTTTGACTTTATTAAGGTGGCAATTGATAAGCTTAAGGAAATAGACCCATCGCTACAAGCGGAGGTTGGTGATATTGCTGAATTAAGATTTCCAGATAAGTCGTTTAAATATTTATTGGCATTTGGTCTATATCATAACCTTGAGCATGTATTAGACAAAGCAATCCAAGAAACTGCACGTGTGCTGGAAACAGGAGGCTCCGTTTGCGCGTCCTTTCGAGCGGACAATATTCAAACTAAGCTTACAGATTGGCTGACAGATAGAAAGACGAAGACTGGTTCAAATGAAAAGTCTGAGCGCTCGTTTCATAAAATGAACTTGACTCGTAGCGAGTTTGAATCATTATTCACTCGCGCAGGCTTCGCGATCGACTTTGTTGGCCCGGTAGAGAATATGCCATTTCTCTATAAGTTCGCCATTTTTAGATCTGTTGACCATAAGAATTTCAATGAAAATAAGGCGAGAGCTGAAGGTTATCGACTGTCCTGGTTCGGACAAAGCTTGCAAAACTTTCTAATGTGGATTCTTCCAGATCAATTTTGCAACATTTACGTTCTTATCGCGCGGAAGCTGTGAACATTACTCTGCCATTAGTTGTTGTGAGCCAGCGTGTCGATAGTGTGCCTGGTCGTGACGAGATACGTGACTCCGTTGACCAAAAGCTTTTGCAGTGGATCATAGCTGCTGGTTTTTTGCCGGTCACAGTGCCAAACATCCTTTCGTTAGCCAAGGATTCTGTTGAGCCTACACTTGATAACTGGCTGCGTACTATCCGACCCTCTGGACTCTTGTTGTCAGGCGGAAATGACATTGGTGAATATCTGCTCAGAGACGCAACAGAACGCTTCTTGCTTGATTGGGCGGCAGAAAGGCTAGTTCCAGTGATCGGCATCTGCCGTGGTATGCAGTTGATGGCGTCGTGGGCTGGCGTAGAATTGATGGAAGTGGATGGGCATGTACGAACTTGCCATGAACTGCAGGTTTCAAACTGTGTTGATGAATGGCCTAGTACGGTGAACAGCTTCCACAACTGGGCTTTAAAAGCTTGCCCTGCTAATTTTGAAATTGCGGCTAAAGCCGAAGACGGATATATTGAGGCAATCAAACACAAGGACTTACCTTGGGAGGGTTGGATGTGGCACCCTGAGCGTGAGAGCTCGTTTCAGCAAAAAGACATAGAGAGACTTAGAAGGTTATTCAATGGACAATAAAAAAAGAATGAAGGCAATTATTCTTGCGGCAGGTGAGGGAACCCGTCTGCGCCCGTACACTCTGGATCGACCGAAGTGCATGGTTGAAGTCGATGGCGTAAGTCTTCTTGATCGGCAATTGGCTGTTTTAGGAGCAGAAGAGGTAAACCCCGTTATCTTGATCGGAGGTTATCGTATCGAAATGTTGAAGCGCCCTGGTATCGAAATTCGTGAAAATCCGAGGTACGCAGAAACAAACATGGTGTGGACATTATTTTGCGCGGAAGACGATCTTGAGGGCGATGTTCTGCTTTGTTACGGAGATATTGTGTATTCCCGTGATATCTTACAAGCGCTGCTAAATTCAAAAGCGGAAATTAGCGTCGCCATTGATCTCGATTGGGAGTCCTATTGGAGAGCGAGAAATGAAAATCCTCTAGATGATGCAGAAACTTTGAAATTGTCTTCAGATGGTCGAATTCTTGAAATTGGTCAACGACCAACGTCAATGAAGGAAATCGAAGGTCAGTATATGGGATTAATCAAGTTTTCGGCGAAGGGCATCAAACAACTACAGAGCTCATTTCATGCGGCCAAATTAAAAGGGGATGTTCGCGGAAAGCCTCTAGAAAAAGCCTATATGACAGATTTGCTGCAAAACATGATTGACTCTGGCATACGGCTTGATGCTGTAACTGTAAATGGAGGTTGGGTCGAAGTTGATACTGTTAGCGATCTTGAGTCGGAAGTTACTAGAAACAGGCTGAAATCAATAGATAATTTTCGATCTCTTAATAATGCGTGAATAGCCCGTTAATAAATTTTTCATACTAAATACAATCACAAAGTAAATTTCAGTGAGAATATTATTTATTGGCCCAATGCCAGAGCCCATGACGGGTCAATCGCTAGCATGCAAGATATTGCACGAGGATCTAGTCAAAAGACATGAACTGACAGTTGTAAACCTTAGCAGGAAAGGGTTGAATTCCGGAAACACTACATTTCAAAGAGTTTTTGAGGTGTTAAAAATCATTGGCAGTGTTTTTAGAAATCGGAATCGAGTGGATGTAACTTACCTGACGGTGTCTGAATCTTTTGTTGGTAGCGTGAAAGATTTGCTGATATTTTTAATATTATTCCCACGTCTAAGTAAAGTGGCTATACATTTACATGGCGGTGCAGGAATGCGGGGCTTACTACAAAATAAATCATTGATGATGTCAGTTTATAAGTTGATGTTAAATAGATTAGGAGCTGTAATAATTCTGGGTGAGCGTCATTGTGATATTTATAAGAGTTATGTGTCTGTAAATAAAATGCATATAGTGCCAAACTTTGCAATCGATTCATTGTATTGTCCCGAAAGTGTCATAGATGGAAAATACGGAAATTTGAAAAAAATTAATGTTCTTTTTCTAAGTAATCTCCTGCCGGGAAAGGGGTATAAGGAGTTAATCAGTTCGATAAAGAAATTGGACTCAAAAATTCGTCAAGAATACTGTTTTGATATTGTAGGAGGCTTCGAATCGAAGTTGGATTCAGTTGAGTTTGAAAATTCAATTGTCGGAATCGATGAGGTGCATTATCATGGAATAATGATTGGTAAAGATAAAGTAGATAAATTTTGGGGTGCTCATATATTCATATTGCCGACATACTATCCTTTTGAAGGCCAACCAATAAGCATTCTTGAAGCCTACGCGTCTGGTTGCGTTGTAGTCACGACAGATCACTCTGGAATATTCGATATATTTAATCCATCTATAAATGGGTTCCAAGTATTGCCTAAGAGTACTGAATCATTAATAAATTTACTTCAAGAAATTCCAAAGCGTCGAGATGAGTTAGTAAGGATTGCAAAAACCAATCGGAATATGGCTGAGTTGTTTTACAGGGAGCAAATATTTTGTGATCGTGTTAGTCGAATTCTTGATATGGTGAACGAGTAAAAATTTCATAATGATTATGCATTTAGTTAGTCTAAGGGTCCATTTGCTAGGGTCTTGAATTGACGTGCCGCGTTATATAAACTAGAGGTGAAAATTGAAATATATCGGAATAGCTGAATTAAGAAAGCGATGCCAATCAGTAGATTATGGTTACGCACATTACCCACTATTGTTTAGATCAATTAGAATAATATCAATTTATTTTACTTGGGTACTCGTGTTGACCAGGCTAACGCCAAATGCAATTACAGTTTATGGTATTCTATTTGGGGTGCTCAGCGCACTGACGTTCGTCTTCGATTATCCAATTGTCGCCATTCTTTTTGCTTTTTTTGCTGTAATTGCTGATTTTTCAGATGGCGAAGTTAGCCGTTTTAAAGGATTAAAATCAAAAGAAGGTAGTTACTTAGATAAGGTTCATCACCTAAGTGTTCATCCGTTTTTTATTGCAGGTGTTGTAATCTGGACGATTGATAAAGTCAATAATCAGAATTACTTGTTGCCGATTGGAATGCTTTGTGTTCTGAATTCTATTCTGCTTCCTGTTGTCGTTATGTATGCCGCCGATATCGCAGTCCTTAAGCACTTAGAAAGAAAGATTGAGAGCTCTGACTTTGCTGATATAGAGAATATGGTCGCCGAAATCGAAACAAAAAATGAAACGACTTATTTTTTGTTAATTGCCACAAAAGTGATAGGTCATATTCAAAGGTCGCTAGATTTTCCTTATGTCATTGTTTATTTTTCATGCCTTGTTTTGGCTATAGTTTTATTTGGCGATTACGTTAATGGCTTATGCTTGTTCTTTGGATTATTGGCTTACTCATGTATTTCCTCGGTTTTGATTGTATTGTTTATCTGGCACGTTTTGAAGAGCAGAAATATTGAGAGAAGAGTGAGTGATATTAAATTAACAACAAAACGCTAAGGCACTTAATCCGCAATTATTCTTTTTAATTTATGAAGAATCTAAATCATGAATGACATAACTAAACCTTTGGTGTATATTGTGCTGCTGCATTGGCGTGACTACGATGACACAAAGCTTTGCATAAGTTCTTTGAAAAATATCACGTATGGCAATTATCGAATAATAGTTGTTGATAATAACTCTAACGACGGTTCAGTTGAAAGACTTCAGGCTGAGTATTCTGATGTGATTTACATTCATAATCAGGCGAATTATGGGTTCAGTCGTGGTTGTAATTCAGGACTTAAGGAGGCTTATCGGTTAGGAGCAGACTATGTATTGTTGTTAAATAATGACATGGTAGTTGAGCCGTCATTTCTTGAACCAGCTGTGAGCGAGGCTACTCGAGATAGCAAAATTGGAGCGGTAACCGGTAAGATCATGTATAAGTCTACACCGGACATATTTTGGCAGGCCGGCGGATATATTGACCCTATTAGAGTTCAAGGTGTACCTAGGGGAAAGGGTGAAAAGGACATTGGCCAATACGATACTATCTGCGACACAGGGTGGGCTTCAGGAGCTATGACATTGATAGCAAGGCATACATTTGAACAAGTCGGCTATCTCCCGGAAGAGCATTTTTTCGGTCAAGAAGAATGGGATTACTCGACCGCTATTTTAAAGAAAGATTTAAAAATTCGATATGTTCCTAAGTTCAAGGCGCTACACGAAGTGGGGGGTAGTTACAATCCAGGACACCCTATACTGAATATTTATGGTGGTTATTTAAGCAAAATGATATATGCGGAAAAATATATGTCTCCATTGATATTTAAAATATGGCGCCTAATCTTTTATGTTTATCTCAAGTTACGATGGCCAGTATTGGCTAAAGAAGGATGTGTATGTGCCGAGGATTACCGAATCAAATTAGCAGCAGGTTTTCTCGCATTTCATGACCACAAGCGTATCAAGTATGTTGGTTTGCAACAACTTGAAGATGCTGCTAAACGACTTGGTCCATCCCCAACATGGGGAAATGATTGGGTTTCAGGCGGCAGTAAGTCCTGATATTGCCAAGTTAATTGGATACTTTTAACGCGTTCATTGACGATATATAATGATCATGTCTGCATCGTTATTTTTATTTAATAAATGATTTATATTGCTATATATATATATGGTTTTTTTGCTTCATTAAGGAGGAATAGTTTATTTTATTTAATTTCATATGCTTTAATGTTATGGATACTTGCATCCTTAAGGTACGGTGTTGGGCCTGATTATTTTGCATACGAAGAACTCTATCTATCGCTAAGTGAATCGGTTGCTGATGAAATTGTAGCCGTGAGTGGACAAGAGCCGCTTTTTCGTTTAATCGGTTCTTTAATGCGAAGTTTTTCATTTTCTTATGAGGTGTACTCATCTGTAATAGCATTAATATCATTAACTTATATCGTAATTACTATAAAAAAATACAGTCGGAATCCAATATTATCATTGTTGCTGTACTATTCATTCTTCTACCTGGTTTGGACTTACAGTGGAATTAGGCAGGGTTTAGCATTGTCGATTGGAACTTACTATTTTATTAGATGTCTCGGAACAAAAAATAATATATTTTATGCAATAGCATTGGTGCTAACTCTAATTCATGCGTCTTCGATAATTTTGTTTTTATTATATTATTGCGCCACCGCTAGTGTAAGGAAATCAACACTTGTAGGACTTGCGGTGCTAAGTGTTATTATATCATTTGTCCCATTGCAAGAGTACTTAGATTTTTTTAGCTTTATTCCGTACATTGATCGTGTATTATTTTATGGTAATAATTTCAATATCGAAGGTGTAAAGATACTTGATTTTAAAAGTGTATCTAGATTGGCATTTTTAATATTTGGATTTTATGCATATTCAATTCTGGAGAAGGATAAGCTGCAAAGACGGGTAGTTGTCGCCTACATTGTTAGTTTTTTTGTATATTTTTCATTGAAGTTTTCAGAGGTGTTGGCTGCGAATCTATCAATGTATGGTTTTATTTTGGTAATAATAATCATCCCAAATGTTTATAGCAATCTTCGAGTTAAATTTCGAATTCCTTATTCTTCCGCAGTGTATATTGTCGCAGTTCTATTTTTGTTCAAGAATTTGTATGGAATGGAGGATATGGCTGGACTAATACATAGCGAATTTATTACACCATATACTCATATTTTCTCTCCCGGAGATTATCAAATCCTTGGGCCGCAGTAATAGTATTTGGATTGGTTAAATACAATGAGTTATATACATCCACGTTTCATTTTCTTTACAAACATTCCAACGCCCTACAGAACTTCATTTTATAATTCACTTGCAGCGCATCGTGACTTCGACTTTGTTGTTTATTATATGCGAAAAATCGAGGCTGATAGAAGTTGGAATATTGATTTAGCCAGTCTTAAACATCGTTATTTAATTGATGCTGGACTGTATCGGATGTTTGGTCGTTATCACCTACATGTAAATCCAGTGCTTATCACCAAAATGGTTTTGGCTCCAAGAAACACCGAAATTATTGTTGGCGGCGCTTGGAACGATATAAATGTTTTGATACTTGTAGTTCTTAAGCGACTTGGCATTCTTCGTCACCGGCTACATTTCTGGTCAGAGGCGAATTATTTAACAATCGGCGCAAGTAATGATAATATTTTTAAAAGAGTCGTTCGTAAATTTGTATATCACTGCAATACAGGTGTGCAGTTCAGTTCTGGTCATATGACCGAAATTACAATGAGTAGATGGAATATACGAGTTAATAAATTTATCTCACTACCAAATACAATTGAAGATGATGCTTTCATTTTTAGAGAAGACTATCATTTATTAAGATCGGATAATAAGTTGCCGATATTTTTAATCCCGGCTCGTGTTCATGAGATCGTTAAGGGAATCAAAAATTTCTTTATCGGCATCGGCGAAAATAATTTGAGAAAATGTCAGTTCATCGTTGCGGGCGATGGGCCTGATTTGCCTGATCTGGCGAATTTTGTTAATGAAAATAAATTATCTGATAATATACTGCTAACAGGCCATTGCACTTCTACTCGTCTTGCTGAACTCTATGCAACAGCAAATGTTTTTGTTTTGGGTTCATTTACGGATGCAAGTCCTCTAACTGTTGTTGAAGCGCTAAGAATGAAATTGCCACTGTTAATCTCAGAGCGTTGCGGTAATCATTTTGAGGCAGTTGATGTAGGGCGCAATGGTTATTTGTTCAATCCTTATAATCATGCTGAGATTAAGGCTGTGTTTGAGGCGATGTTAGAACGAAAGAGCAAATGGCGCGATATGGGAAATATCAGCGGTATTATGTATGAAAAGAATTTCAAGAAAAGTAAGGTTGTTTCGAATTTTGTCAAGGAATTTAACTCATATTGTAGACGGCCTTGACCTTGAATAGTTGTATTGTTTTTAATTTTGTAAGCTCCCTAGGTGGTGAATAAGTTGAAAATAGAGACTTCCATTTCTTTGAAGATGAGAGATGAGGAAGTCGAATTTTCGGAAGCCTAAATTGTGGAATATTAGGTGAGGGCGAATCTGGTTTACCAGTCGCTGAGGCCTGCCGCAAGCACGGTATGGTAATCATCCTTTTTTGCAAGGGTCACAGAAGTGGAAACGTTACGCGGCCACGACCAACCGCTGCTTACGAGTGAATCCGACCAAGGCTATATTTGGGCGGTCGTGGTTGTAAGACCAAATCCAGTCGTAAGCTCCCCCGCCAGCGATGTATGCCAAACAGATTGAATCACCTCAACCCAGCCGAATTTTCTGAGTTGCGCCTGGTCACTTCGAGGGAGGAGGTCATTTCTTCTGGCTTAGAGAATATGCCAGTTACCTTGCTAGAATGTAGATATAAAAGGCTCCTAGTTGCCTTGGGTCAATGTTAGAGGCGCTTGTCGATGGCGGTATTTACTTTGTTCTTCATGATGCTGCCTGTATTGCAGAAGTGGTAAAGCAAATTTTACAGTCACCGACATTGCGATTGAATCTGGCGCAGAAGACTAAGCAACTTTCAAAACAATAAAGTTGGCAGCGGTGCGCAGATGATACCTTTGCATTTATTTCGAATACTTACAAGAGAGTAAAAGAGTGATTCCGCAGTCATACAAAATTTGTAGTTGTTGCATTATGGATACGTCTGATCCCAATATCGTTATCGATGAGCAAGGACGCTGCGATTACTGTAATAACTTTGAGACCTTGATCAAGCCCAATTGGTTTGCACATAGAAATGGTCATGATGCGCTAAATCGGTTAGCTGATAACATTAGACGAGAAGGGGTCGGTAAAGATTTTGATTGTATTATTGGTCTGAGTGGCGGATTGGACAGTTCTTACGTCGCGTACATAGCTAAAGAAAAAATGGGCTTACGCCCGTTGTTGTTTCATGTTGATGCTGGTTGGAATACGGATCAAGCCGTTGGTAATATTGAAAAGCTGGTAGATGGTCTTGGCTTGGACCTATTTACCGATGTGGTGAATTGGGAGGCCGTAAAGCGTATGCAGGTTGCTTTCTTGCGTGCAGGCATTGCCGATCAGGATCTGGTCCAGGATGCTGCATTTTTTTCGGGTCTTTACAAATTTGCACGCGAGTACAAAATTAAACACATTATTACGGGATCTAATTTCTCTACTGAATGCTGCCGAGAGCCTGAAGAGTGGGGTGGATACCTCGGTATAGACAAAAGGCTGTTTGCTGACATTTGGAAACAGTGTGGTGACGGTATGCCAAATGACGAGTTTCCATTAGTCGATATTCTGGTTTATAAGTTGTTGTACCAGAAAGTGTTGGGCATGAAGGTGCATCATCCGTTGAACTTAGTGCGCTATGTTAAGGATGAAGCCGAAGATGAATTGTGGCGGTTGTTTGGCTGGCAGCGCTTTCAGCACAAACACCACGAATCTCGTTTCACCCGCTTTTATGAGGATTATTGGTTGCCTCGCCGCTTCGGCTATGAAAAACGTCGGGCCCATTTTTCTAGTTTGATTATGACAAACCAGATGACTCGTGACCAAGCGTTGGAGCGCATCTCTCGGCCTGAATTGGACGAACACTTCTTGAAGCAGGAATTTGAGTACGTGGCTAATAAGTTAGGATTAACAGTAGATGAATTGCAACAGTTGTTTGACTCGCCCAAAAAGACCTTCAGAGATTACAAGAACAAGCATGCATTGATCGGTATGGGAGCAAATGCCATGCGTCAGCTAGGACTTGAGAAACGGTATTTCAGGTGATTCATATCCTTGATTATGGAGTTGGGAATATTCAGGCGTTCCTTAATCTTTTCAAACGACTTGGGGTCGATGCTCAGCGAGCCTGTACGCCCGATGAATTGGCTAATGCAACGCGGTTGGTGCTACCGGGCGTCGGGCACTTCGATCATGCTATGCAACGTTTGAATGAATCTGGGTTGCGACTGAGCCTAGAGAGGTTGGTGTTGGGATCTCAAGTGCCTGTTATCGGTATTTGCGTAGGCATGCAAATGCTGGCACAAGGCTCGGATGAAGGTGTATTGCCTGGTTTGAACTGGGTGCCCGGCCGGGTTCGGTCTTTTGCTAACCATCCTAAAAGTACTAACCTGCCTCTGCCCCACATGGGGTGGAATAATTTGCAGCCGAGTGCTAGCGCCAACCTGTTTGCTGTTGGGTTTGACGACGCACCCCAGTTTTACTTCTTGCACTCGTATTACTTTGATGCACAAGACAAGGGAGATGTAGCCGCTACAGCTCACTATGGGATCGACTTTGACGCGGCGGTTACCAGAGGACATATCCACGGAATTCAATGTCACCCGGAAAAAAGCCACCATTGGGGCGAGCAACTTCTGAAAAACTTTGTGGAGCTTTGACAGATGTTGCGACCCCGAATTATTCCTTGCTTGCTGGTGCATAAAGGAGGGCTGGTCAAAACCCAAGGCTTTAAAGACCCTAAATACCTAGGGGACCCTATAAATGCGGTCCGCATTTTTAACGAAAAAGAGGCCGATGAGCTGATGGTGTTGGATATCGATGCCACATTCAAAGGTGTCGAGCCAGATTTTGGCTTGATCGCTAAATTAGCGGCGGAATGCCGTATGCCGCTTTGCTACGGTGGCGGAGTTACTAAGGCTGAGCAAGCGGCACGCATTGTTGACATGGGTGTGGAAAAAGTGGCTATCAGTGCTGCCGCTATTTCCAATCCATCACTTTTGAGTGAGATGGCCGCTGCGGTTGGTAGGCAGTCTGTAGTCGCGATTCTCGATGTGCGAAAGCGCACGGGGTTTTTTGCTAAAGGTTACGAAGTGTGCTCACATAACGCAAGGGCTGTGCACAAACTTGACCCCGTGACTTTGGCGCAGCAGCTGCAGACAGCAGGGGCCGGTGAGATCGTGATCAACTCGATAGATCGGGACGGCATGATGCACGGCTATGACCTAGATTTAGCCGAACAGGTAATGCAGGCGGTCAAGGTGCCGGTGACCTTTTTGGGGGGGGCAGGATCGCTTGAACATATTGGGGATTTGGTCAGCAGGCTTGGCGTAGTAGGCGCAGCAGCGGGGAGCTTGTTTGTGTTTAAGGGTAAGTACCGTGCAGTGCTTATCAACTACCCTACGCCAGCCCAGAAGGCACAGCTTTGCACCGAAGCTTTGAAAAATTAGACCAGAGGATTTCGTATGTTTATTGATAAAGTACTTTTGATAACCGGGGGTACCGGTTCGTTTGGTAATGCCGTTCTTCGCCGTTTTCTCGATTCAGACCTGCGTGAAATTCGTATCCTGAGCCGTGATGAGAAAAAGCAGGATGACATGCGCAAGAAGTACAATAACCCGAAGCTTAAGTTCTATATTGGAGATGTTCGCGATTATCAATCTGTCTTGAATGCCGTGCGCGGAGTTGATTTTATTTATCATGCGGCAGCGTTGAAACAGGTGCCGTCTTGCGAGTTCCATCCATTGGAAGCCGTGAAGACCAACGTGCTGGGCACCGAAAATGTTTTGGAAGCGGCGATTTCCTGCGGGATAAAACGGGTGGTTTGCCTAAGCACCGACAAGGCGGTTTACCCGATTAATGCAATGGGGATCTCCAAGGCAATGATGGAGAAGGTGATTGTCGCTAAATCGCGTAGCAGCAGTGACACTGTGATCTGCGCCACCCGTTATGGCAATGTAATGGCTTCACGGGGTTCCGTGATTCCGTTGTTTGTGGGGCAAATTCGTGCAGGCAAGCCTATAACGATTACCGACCCAAACATGACACGCTTCATGATGACCCTGGACGACGCGGTGAATTTAGTCCTGTTCGCCTTTGAGCACGGCAAATCGGGGGAAATCTTTGTGCAGAAGGCTCCAGCGGCGACCATTGAAACGCTGGCACACGCTCTGACAGAGCTACTTGATGCGCCACAACACGAGGTGCGAGTGATGGGCACTCGACATGGTGAGAAGTTGTTTGAAGCACTGCTGAGTCGGGAAGAGATGGTGGCGGCAGAAGACCTCGGAGGCTACTATCGCGTGCCACCCGATTTGCGAGATTTGAATTACGGTAAATTTGTTGAGCAGGGCGAAACAAAAATCACCGAAGCGGTTGATTACAACTCTCACAATACAACACGCTTGGATGTCACTGGAACTCAGACACTGCTGATGAAAACGCGCTTTATGCAGGCAGTTATACGAGGTGAATACGCTGAGTCTGAGGAGTGATGCAATTGGATCAAGCCCCTCTTAAAGTGCTGATCACAGGGGCCAAGGGTTTCATTGGCAAGAACCTGCAGATGCACCTAGCCGAACGGCAGAATGTGCAAGTGGTGTGTTTCACGCGCGAACATTCGGTTGAACAGTTGCCTGAGTTGTTGCAAGGCGTGGAGTTCGTTTTTCATCTGGCGGGGATCAATCGACCGCAGGATCCAAAGGAATTCGTGCTTGGAAATACGAAGCTAACTCTGGCCTTGTGTGATGCCTTGGCAAATATCGCTATTAATACGGGCAAAAGAATTCCAGTGGTTTATAGTTCATCGATTCAGGCAAAAGCCGATAACCCCTATGGACATAGCAAGCGTGTGGCTGAGGATGCTTTGTTCGCTTTGCGCCGCAACCACGGTGTGCCAGTGCATGTGTTCCGCCTGCCCAATGTGTTTGGTAAATGGTGCGAGCCTAATTACAACTCTGCGGTAGCGACGTTTTGCTACAACATTGCGCGTGGCTTGCCCATCAAGATCAACGACCCAGCTGCGCCTGTGACGCTGGTGTATGTGGATGATGTGATCAGCCGTTTTTTGAAGTTAATGAACTGCGCTGATGCCACTTTTGATGCAGAGAATTTTGTCACCGTGGCTCCGCAATACAACAGCACGGTGGGTGAATTGGCCGGGTTGATTCAATCATTCAAGGAAAGCCGCGTTACGTTGATGGCGGAGCACGTGGGTGCGGGGTTGGTGCGGGCGCTGTATGCCACTTATGTGAGTTATTTGCCCGCTGAGTCGTTTTCCTACTCCGTGCCTCAACACGCGGACCAGCGCGGTGTGTTTGTCGAAATGCTGAAAACACCCGATTGTGGCCAGTTTTCTTACTTCACTGCATACCCCGGCATTACTCGTGGCGGGCATTATCACCACACCAAAACTGAGAAATTTCTGGTGATCAAAGGCGTGGCGCGCTTCAAGTTTAGGCACATGCAAACCGGCGAAACGCACGAACTGGTGACCCGTGGCGACAAAGCTGAAATTGTCGAAACAGTTCCTGGCTGGACGCACGACATTACCAACGTGGGTGACGATGAAATGGTGGTGATGTTATGGGCGAACGAGGTGTTCGACCGGGAGCGGCCAGATACCTTTTCTTGCAAAGTTTGATATGAAAAAACTCAAAGTAGTCTCTGTGGTCGGCACGCGACCAGAAATCATCCGGCTATCCCGTGTTTTTACCAAGCTGGATGAGCATTGCGAACATGTGATGGTGCATACCGGTCAGAATTACGACTACGAATTGAATCAGATTTTCTTTGACGATCTGGGCATTCGTAAGCCGGATCATTTTCTGAACGCGGCCGGTGCCAGCGTTGCGGAAACTATAGGTAAGGTGATTATTGCAGTGGACGGCGTTTTGGCTCAGGAAAAGCCGGATGCGATGCTGGTGCTGGGCGATACCAATAGCTGCATGGCGGTGATTCCGGCCAAACGGCGCAAGATTCCGACTTTTCACATGGAAGCCGGTAATCGTTGTTTTGATATGCGCGTGCCAGAGGAAATAAACCGCCGCATCGTCGACCATACGGCGGATATCAACCTGACCTATAGCTCAATCGCCCGGGATTACTTGCTGCGCGAGGGCCTACCGCATGATATGGTGATCAAGACCGGCAGCCCGATGAATGAAGTGCTGAATTTCTACCGGGCAGGCATTGACGCCTCTGATGTGTTGGTGCGCCTGGGTCTAGAGGCAGGGCAGTTCTTTGTGGTCAGCGCCCACCGTGAAGAAAACATCGATTCTGAAAAAAACTTTGGCAAATTGGTCAGCGTGTTGAATGGCATGGCCAAGACGTATCATATGCCGGTGATTGTGTCGACGCACCCTAGGACGCAAAAGCGCGTGGATGAGGTGGGCGCGCAATTTGATCCCTTGGTACGGCTATTGAAGCCAATGGGATTCATGGATTACAACAAGCTGCAGCTGACCGCGCGCGCGGTGTTGTCGGACAGCGGAACGATTAACGAAGAGTCCTCAATCCTCAATATTCCAGCGCTCAATTTGCGCGAGGCACATGAGAGGCCGGAAGGGATGGAAGAAGCGGCGGTGATGATGGTAGGGCTGGAAGTTGAACGTGTGATGCAGTCACTGGCGATTCTGGACAGCCAGCCACGCGGTGACGATCGTCTTTTGCGGCAAGTGGGCGATTACAGCATGCCGAATGTTTCAGACAAAGTGGTGCGTATCATTCACAGTTACACCGACTACGTGAATCGCGTGGTGTGGAAGAAGTACTGAGCGCGGGCGGATGAGGATTGCGCTGATTGCAGACACATTTCCGCCACTTCGCACATCTGGTGCGGTACAACTGCGCGATTTGTCCCGCGAGTTTGCACGCCAGGGACACGCGCTGACGGTATTCCTGCCGTCGCCAAACCAGGGTGAACCTTGGGCACTAGAGGATTTTGATGGCGTTGAGGTGTTGCGCCTGAAGTCGCCTCGTACCAAAGACGTATCCTACGTTCGTCGTACCATCAGTGAGTTCGCGATGCCGTTTGCCATGTTGTGGCAATTCCGAAAAAGCCCATTGTCCAGTGAGCGGTGGGATGGTGTGGTCTGGTATGCCCCGTCAATCTTTCACGGACCACTGGCCAGTGCTCTAAAGAAGAGCAGTGGCTGCAAGGGCTACTTGATCATCCGCGACATCTTTCCCGAGTGGGCTGTGGACATGGGCTTGATGGGGCGTGGTCTGCCGTATCGATTTTTGGATGCTGTCGCACGCTACCAGTACTCTGTGGCTGATGTGATTGGGGTGCAAACACCAGGCAATTGCGGGTATTTTGATCAGTGGCAACAACAGCCTGACCGCACGCTGGAAGTACTACAAAACTGGCTGGACAAGCCTGTTCAGGCGCGCTGCTCCATTCGCGTCAATGAAACGACTTTGGCCAGTCGCAAGGTGTTGGTATATGCAGGAAACATGGGGGTTGCCCAAGGCATGGACATCCTACTTGATCTAGCCGATAAACTGCGCCATCGAATGGATGTGGGCTTATTGTTTGTGGGGCGCGGCAGTGATGCATCTCGGCTAAAGGCTTCTGCCAAAGCCCGAAAATTGGATAATGTCTTGTTTTATGACGAAATCCATCCAGACGAAATTCCGGATCTTTATGCACAGTGCAGCGTCGGGATTGTGGTCTTGGACCCCAGGCACAAGTCACACAACATTCCCGGTAAGTTCTTGACCTACATGCAGAGTGGCTTGCCTGTGCTGGCCAACGTCAATTCGGGCAACGACTTGGCTCAGATGATTCGTGATGAGCAAGTGGGCCAGGTGTGCGAGAGTAACGAAGTGGGTGAACTGCTGCAGTTGACCGACAAGCTGTTGACTCAAATTGACGCACAGGCTGATGATTTGTCAATCCGTTGCCGTAGCCTCTTTGAGCGAGAGTTTTCCGTTGATAGAGCCGTTCGCCAGATCGTCGCTGCTCTCATGGCTTGATGCGCTAAACAAATCATGAAAACCTTTTACGCACAATACCTCAACGATCTGACTGGGCAAGCAAAGAACAGCCCGCGTCTTCGCCAACACCGGAACATCCACCAAAACTACCAGGATGCCTGTCAGCGTCTGTTTAATGCCATTGAACCTGACAGTTACATCCGGCCTCATCGGCATGCGTCTGAGCCAAGGGATGAATTACTAATCGCGATACGTGGATCAATGGCCTTGGTGACGTTTGATGACCAAGGCTCTGTCATGGGTATTTTGCGCTTTGGTTCCCAGAACCTTGGAAGTGACTCGGCCGCTGGTGCCGAGGTGCCATCCAGCACTTGGCATACCGTGGTCGCACTGGAGCCTGGCTGTGTGCTTCTCGAGGTGAAGGGCGGTCCATTTGACCCGAGTCAGCCTAAAGACCTGGCGCCGTGGGCGCCTGAGGAAGGTTCAGCGATGGTTCAAGGATATTTGCAAGGGCTTGCTGAACGGGCAGGCAAATCCAATGGGTCTGACACTGTGGGCTCTTGAATCCTTCCCTATCCTGTGATCTACTCCCACGGAATACACAGGCATAACTCAGAAAATCCGGCTTGAATTGGTAATTGAAACTGTCCTGCAAACACTGCCGGTGGGCCATCCGCCAACGATGAGTGAAGACGTAAACATTTTAATCGTGTCTCCAAGTTTCAATCTTCTTTTAGCATCTTCAAGAGACATTTACCTGTTCACGTTGAGGCATTCATCTCGAAAACTGCCATTGAACGATTCAAAAAAAAGGATTGTCTGTGCGACCTGTGACCAAAATAGAGCCATCAACCAGTTGGTGAGTTAGCCCCCTGAATGACAGTCCCATCGGTATTCCTTATACTAACAACTAGGAATACGACTATGGATATGACTATGTCTTCAATAAGACCTAACCGTGTGGAAGTGGTCACCAGTGTTCAGCTGTAATGACCCACTAAAAACCTGCACTGGTCATACTATTGGAGAAATCAACCATGAGTATGACGATGGAAGACGATATCAAGAGATGGACGGCCAAGCGCAAGGCGGCGTTGGTCATGGAAATCATTCAAGGCAAGACCACGATCTCAGAGGCCTCGCGGGCCTTTGACATCGCGCCCTCAGAAATTGAGGAATGGGTCGACGAAGCCAAGCAAGGCATGGAGAACGCCTTGCGGGCCAAGCCCCTGGACATCAAAGAGCAGTACGAGCGGCAACTCAAAGAGTTCAGGAGGCGTACGGGGAAGTCATGTTGGAGATACGTGCCAGAAAAAAGCTTCAATCCCTGCTGGGGCAAGAGGACGAGAAATGATGTGCAAGCTCCAGCAGGATTTGAAATCAGAGGGCGTGAAGGTCACCATGAGCCAGTTGTGCCGCTGGTTTGAGGTGCCCAGGCGCACGGCTTATTACAAGCCCTGCAAGGCTGCGCCCAAGGTGCAGGAGCGCTTTGAGCAGCCCATCAAAGCCATGATCGACCAAGATCCATCGTTTGGCTACCGTACGGTAGCGGGATTGCTGAACTTCAACAAGAACACGGTGCAACGCATCTTCCAGATCCGAGGCTGGCAGGTCAAACAAAGGCCCATCGGCTTCAGGCCCAGAGTACAAGCCATGCCCTCGGTAGCCAAGTCACCTGATGAGCGCTGGGCGACTGATCTGTGTCGTGTCTGGACGGGGCGAGATGGCTGGGCGAGTTTGGCGGTGGTGATTGACTGTTACACCCGCGAACTGTTGGGCTGGCATCTATCGCGATCGGCCAAGGCCACAACGGCGGAGTCGGCACTGGAGCAAAGCCTTGATCAACCGTTATGGCACCTTGGGCCGTGTAACAACCCCGTTCCTTTTGCGAAGCGACAACGGGTTGGTATTTACAAGTCGCAGCTACACCAAATTGGTGAAAAGCTATGGCTTGCAACAAGAATTCATCACGCCGCATTGCCCTGAGCAAAACGGTTTGGTGGAGAGGGTCATTCGAACAATCAAGGAGCAGTGTGTCCATCGGCAACAGTTTGAGACACTGCAACATGCGAGTCGGGTGATTGGGGACTGGATAGGGTTCTATAACCAAAAACGCCCGCATCAGGCGTTGAGGATGTTGACCCCTAACCAAGCATTTGAAATGTTTAAATTAGCAGCCTGACCTGAGCAGAAACCGATGGGTCATTACACTTGCACCATCCGAACAGCGGGTTCGCGCACCTCTGGTGAAAAACGATTTGATTTCTTGTTCATAGCTCCATCTTCTCAAAGTTTGGAGCCTCCTCAAAACCCGGGGCGATTCAACTTGTAATTTTTTAGAAAATAAACCTAAATTGACACATCAAATGAGGTTAAGGCCTGCTAAATCTTCAAATCATGCCTATCAAAATTAATCCTTTTGTAGTTTGTTGTAATTTGATAACAAATTCCCGGGGGGCTAGGGCAACTTATGTCGTTGTGCTACATTATCTAATGTAGCAGTGCTCTTGGGCTGCTCTCAGATAAACCAATGAAGGCGATGGCTAGCTTTGGTATAAGTCAACTCAACTCTCTTTTGGGAATCATCATGAAAAAAGTTTCTGCTCTGTTCTTGTCTATCGCTTTAGCCTTGTCTCCTGTTGCGTTTGCTCAGCAACAACAGTCTGGTAGCGCATCGGGTGGTGCTGGTGGTAGCGCCGGTGGTGCCGCAGGCGGCGCAGGCGCCGGTGCTGGTGCCGCAGCTGGTGCGGCTGCCGCTGGCGTAACCGTGGGTGTTGCTGCTGCTGTTGCAGCAGCTGTGGCAGTTGCCGCCGCTGTTGCAGCAAACAAGGATGACACACCTGCTGCGACTACAACTACAACTACAACCACAGCTACCAACACCAAGTAAGCTTTTTGTTTGGTAAAGCTAACGCCCCGCAAGGGGCGTTTTTTTTGACATGATCCGTCACATCTTCATCAAACAGATCTTCCTGTGCGCTTTTTTTATGGCGTTGACGGGCTGTCAGGGCTTTAACCCTGTGACGGACACAGCCAGTTATTTTTGGAGTGACAAAAAAACGAGAGCAAATTTATCAACAGGGTTTGAGTATTTGGAAGTTGAATGGCGGG
>JACCDK011154425.1_pt1 | contig 45968 bp, 31 predicted proteins | sample 7445871 | NCBI WGS metagenome assembly JACCDK01 (sample SAMN15323436, study PRJNA562643) | freshwater metagenome | isolation source: river surface water | place: USA:Blue River Watershed | collected 2017-08-15 | reverse complement strand
CTTACCTAAATACGCACAGCCTTTTCAATTTCAATTGAGTTTTGGCTACCTTTTATTTAATGAACGCGCAATTCGCTAACAACATGACAAACAATTTTATCCTCAACGGTATTCAGCAAATGGGCATAGGTGTGCCAGATGTACAAGGAATTTGGTCTTGGTACCGCCAAGCATTCGGACTCGACGTCCGCATTTTTGAAGAAGCGGCGCCCGCTCCGCTCATGACCCGTTATACTGGTGGGGTAGTGCATCATCGCACAGCCACATTGGCCTTGAATATGGCTGGTGGTGGCGGCTTTGAGATTTGGCAGTTCACCTCCCGACCTACTGAAAAGGCTACTTTTGAGCCACAACTCGGCGACTACGGTGTCTTTATTTGCAAAATCAAGTCCGAAGATGTGCGCCATACCCAACAGCATTTGGTGCAAATGGGCGCAAATGTAAGTGCTGCCCACCAAGATCCTGCAGGCCGCTGGACTTGTTATGTCCAAGATCCGAATGGCAATTATTTTCAGATAGTAGAGGGTCGTTCATGGTTTAGCGCCTCCAAGCACCCGTCTAAATGTGGTGGTGTTGCAGGGGCTGTAATTGGCGTTTCCGATATGGATAAAAGCCAGCGTTTTTACCAAGATTTGCTCGGTTATGAGCAAAAAGTTTATGATGAAGCACAAGTTTTTGCCGATTTTGATTTTTTACCAAGAGGGAAGGAAGCGTTCCGAAGAAGTTTGTTGACCCATCCAAAAGTGCGCGGTGGCTACTTTGCTCAATTATTGGGAATTACGGAAATTGAGTTGGTTGAGTTGAGTTCAAAAACAGGCGCAAGAGCCATCTTTGAAAATCGTTTCTGGGGTGATTGGGGCTTTATTCACCTTTGCTTTGATGTGCAAGGAATGAACGCGCTCAAAGACCGTTGTGTCGAATTTGGAACGCCGTTTACGGTAGATTCAGACAACTCTTTTGATATGGGCGAGGCCGCAGGTCGTTTTGCGTATATCGAGGATCCGGATGGCTACTGGATTGAATTTGTAGAAACGCACAAAGTACCTATTTTCAAGAAACTCGGTCTTTACCTGAACCTCAAGCAAGGCCGTGCGCCAAAGCATTTGCCCAAATGGATGCTCAAGGCTTTGGGCCTCAATCGGGTGAAATAAGTTTTAAGCAGTCTTTTTCTTTTTAGAGCAGTCCTTTTACCCGAAGGTATTCATCTAGGCTTTCGATGTCAGAAAACAAGACCTCTCGGGCTTTGCTGCCTTGGAAGGGCCCGATGATATTCATGCCTTCTAACTGATCCACAATGCGGCCAGCACGGTTGTAGCCCAGCTTGAGCTTGCGTTGCAGCAAACTCGCCGAACCTTGCTGATTGATGACCACAATACGAGCTGAGTCTACAAACATGTTGTCGATCTCATTCATATCGATGTCGCCGCTGGCTTCTGAGCCTTCTGGCACGTATTCTGGCAAGATCAGTGCTTCAGGATAGGCGCGCTGGGCGCCAATGAAGCTACAGATGTCTTCCACTTCTGGCGTATCGACAAATCCACACTGTAAGCGCTTCATTTCAGAGCCTGTAGAAATGAGCATGTCTCCGCGGCCAATAAGCTGATCGGCACCGGACGCGTCTAAAATGGTGCGCGAATCGATTTTTGATAATACTCTAAAGGCAATACGCGCCGGGAAATTCGCTTTGATCATCCCGGTAATGACGTTCACTGACGGGCGCTGCGTAGCTACAATGAGGTGAATACCAATGGCGCGAGCCAGCTGTGCAATACGGGCAATTGGGTGCTCAACCTCTTTGCCGGCGGTCATGATGAGGTCGGCAAATTCGTCGATGAGTACCACAATATACGGCAGGTAGCGGTGTCCTTTTTCTGGATTGAGCCTGCGCGCAATAAACTTGGCATTGTATTCTTTGATGGTCCGCACGCTAGCATCTTTGAGCAACTCATAGCGTTCGTCCATCTCGATACAAAGCGAGTTGAGGGTATTGACAACTTTCGACGTGTCGGTAATGATCGCATCTTCTTCTCCCGGAAGTTTGGCTAAGAAGTGACGTTCAATTTTATTGAATAAGGTCAGTTCTACTTTCTTCGGATCGACCAAAACAAACTTGACCTGTGCAGGGTGTTTTTTGTATAGGATGGAAATCAGAATAGCGTTTAAGCCAACAGACTTCCCTTGCCCAGTGGCACCAGCTACCAATAAGTGGGGCATTTTGGTGAGGTCAAAAACATATGTTTCATTGGTAATGGTTTTGCCCATCACAATGGGTAGTTCGCCGTCGAAATGTTGGAATTTATCTGAGGCAATGAGCGAGCGCATCGAGACCATTTCTGGATTAGAATTCGGTACTTCAATACCGATGGTGCCTTTTCCTGGTATGGGCGCAATGATGCGGATGCCGAGTGCCGAAAGGCTGAGTGCGATGTCGTCTTCGAGGTTTTTGATTTTGGAGATGCGAACGCCGGGTGCGGGTACAATCTCGTAAAGTGTAACAGTGGGCCCTACGGTAGCCTTAATTTTTGCGATGTCTATTTTGTAATGTGAAAGCGTCTCCACAATGCGGTCTTTGTTGTTCTCGAGCTCTTCTTTGCTCACTGCTACGCCAGTCGAGACGTATTCCTTCATGAGTTCTAGCGGCGGCAAGAGATAGCCCTCTAGGTCTTTGGTGGGGTCGTATTCGCCGTGCTCACTGACCAATTGGCTGGCCAAGATATCTTCGTCTGCAATCGGAAGCGTTACTGGTGGCACCACAACCGGGTCTTCGCCCACTTCGATTTCAAAATCTGAACTGAGCATATTTTCCTCTATTGGCGCAACAGGGATGTCTTTTTTAACTTGAACAATAAGTTCGCTTTCTTCGTCAAAAACATCATCGTCCTCGTCGTCGCCGTCGTCAAAAACTACCGGTTGCGAGATTTCGTCTGCTTTGATTTGGTCTTCTTTGATGGTGTTCACCACATAAATGTCATCAAAAGGCGCTGCGGCATCGGCAAACTGTTCGTCAGCTTCGGTTTCAGCACTTTCTGCTGAGCCAAATAAGCGCTGTAGCAAGGCGCGGTAGTTGGGGCTAAACTGCAAGGAGGTCAGGACAAAAAAGGCAATGACGTGCATGAAAAGCGTGCCGAACCCACCAAATGTGAGCTGCAGCCATTCGTTGGTGAAAAAGCCAAATGCGCCCCCTGCATAACTGATTTGCGGACTAAAAAAGCCCAAGAATATGGAGCCCCAAAGTACATAGCTGATCACAATACTCGTGGTGCGCACCAAAGGCACCAAGGCCGTGCCAAATAAAATTTTGAATCCGCCAATAAATAAAAGAAACACGAGACCAAAAGAAGGTAGACCAAAGCCACGATGAATGAGCAGGTGAGAGGTCCAGGCACCAAATTTACCCAACCAGTTTTCTACGGCTGGTAAATCAGAATTGAAGATGTAAGCAACAAAACTGCGGTTCAGGAGTTGGTCTTGGTCTTTGGCCCAAGTGAAAAGATAAGAGACACAAGCCAAAAATAAATAGATGCTGAGCAAACTCAGAACGGCTCCTGTAAATAGCTTGATTTTTGGTAGGTTGAGGCGTTCTAGCAAGCCAATTTTAGGCAGGTTTTTGCGCGCAGCCTGAGTCGTTTCCTTCGGACGCTGTGGTTCTTCTTCGCGTTTTTTTGGTCGCGAAGCGCTAGGTGCTTCGGTTTTTGGAGCAGGTTGTGCGGCTGATTTAGGGATGTATTCGTTTTCTTCCATGAGGCTTTAGCGTCTAATCAAACGAAAATACAGCAAAGGGGTACATGAAAAATAAAATAAGAGCAAACCTATAAACAGCAAGCTGTTAGTTAATCTTGGCTAGGGCTGTATTGATTGGTTTGCGACCACTCTAAAAAGGCCGCTAAAGGCAATACTTTGTATTTTTTATCCGGCACAAATAAAGAAAACGGTGGCTGCCGTTGGTCTACTTTCTGAAGCTCAAAAGCCATGTAGCCAAAATCGGTAGGTATTTGCCCTTTAACAGGCAAGCCCGGCGCTCCTTCGAGTCCAACAAAATAGTGGGCAGGTATGGATTTTGAATAGTAAAGCAACACATTTCTATCCGGATATGCTAAATTAGCTTCGCGGCATTTGAGACCGGCAATCTGTTGCCATTGTTTGTTTTTATGCAGTTGGTAAGTCTCTTCTGCTTTGGCTGTGTCATTGATCTGAACAGCAAAAAAGAGTCCGTCGATTTCAATCAATGAAATTAATTTTTGTCGACCTAGATGATGTATGCTTTCTTGTTTCTTTCCGTCGGACATGATGTAGTTGTACCGAACCAAAGAATCAAGGGCATAGATAAATAGCTTTCCTTCTATAGTGTCTTTTTTCATGTGGTCAATAGACACCAAATTGTATTCGAGGCTCCCGGTAAAAGGTTTTTGTGCAACAGCGCGTTGGGCGAGGATAGCAAACAAGGAAAGATAGACGAACTTCAGCATAAACAAAGCTAAGAATACTTATTTTTAAACGATGAAAAGCTTTCTGATTATTTATGCTTTGGCTCTTTTATTGAGCTGTTCGAATGATTCAACCCCATCTAAAAAACTTCAAAAAGCAACCAATCAAGCTACTAGACCTGATTTCAAGGTCGATTATAACAAAATGTTCCGACCCAACTATCCGAATACGGAATACCTTCAGCCTGGTATCTATAAAAGCGAAGCATATTTTCGAGACGAGGATGAGCTCGAGCAGGACTTCTTGAACGATTCTTGGCTCGGTATTTTTAAAACCAAACAAAATTGGTTTTTGCTTCCAGTGAAGCCTCAGATTGAGACCGTATTTGATGGCATCATCGATGATGCGGAAGCTGATACGGCCAATTGGAGCGGGAAAATTATGCACAGTGCAAAGAACTGTCGCTATGTGTTGAGAAAGGGGCGTCTTCAGCCCAAACAACTCAAAGTATTGTATGCCGACCGCACTAGCCCAACTTTTCACGATGAAAAATCGGTATTGCTCCCAGGCGACACACTCAAATATGAAGTCAATGGGCTTCATTATTGGATTATTGCGAAGGGCCAAAAGCTACCTAAACAAGAGGGATTAGATGACCAACGTTTTGGTCAATATGCGCTTTATCTTGAAACCGACGACCCCAAACAAGAACAAAAAGTACAATTGCTGCGCAGCGTTGACCCATCCTATGAATACGGCCCAAACAGACTTGAATGTCTTTTTGTGGGGCTCATCGATGCCGATGCCATTCCCGATCTGATCATCAGCAGCAATTTTGACGGACGTATTTTGTATTTGTCGGGCGAAGCCAAAGAACAGCGTATTGTTGAGCCTGTTTTTTATGAACCCATGACGGGCGGTTGCTGATGCCGCTTTGCTAAAATAGCTTTATCTTTGTGCTAGCCCCTAAAGGGTTTTTTATGTCAAAAAACATTCATTTTATCTTCAATCCTAATGAATTAGGTGCCGGCACACGCGGGGCTTCACTTGGCCCAGAGGCCATTCGCGCTGCAGCCAGATCAAAAGGCAGTACGCTCTTTTCTCAACATCCAATTCAGGTGGTAGATCAGCACAACGAACTGCTCGACCGCAAGAGCCCTTTCACTTTTGCGAAAAATATCGACGGGCTGTGCCAAGTTTTTGCTTCCCTCGAACAAAACATCACCTCCTGTTTGAAAGCGGATTCCTTTCCGCTGCTTATTTCAGGTGACCACAGTGCTGCCGCAGGTACACTCTCGGCCCTCAAAAAAAATTTTCCCAATCAAAGAATTGGTGTCGTTTGGATAGACGCTCATGCCGATATCCATTCTCCCTACACCACACCTTCGGGTAATATTCACGGGATGCCAATTGCAGCTGCGCTCGGTTTGGATCATCTTCATTTGGCCAAGAACGAACTCGATTCCGACACAATTGCCTATTGGAATAACCTCAAGAGTACTGCTTTTTTACCGCAAGATTTAGTCTACATTGGCGTTCGCGATACCGAACCCCAAGAAGACGCCATCATGGCTGAATTAGGCTTGAAAAACTATACGGTTGCCGAACTCCGCAGCATTGGCTTGAACCCTTGCTTGGCTGCCATCACAGCTCAACTTCAAGATTGCGACCTCATTTACGTTTCTTTCGATATCGATAGCATTGATCCAACAGAAACTTCTTATGGCACTGGCACGCCTGTTCATAACGGCATCTCTTTTGCTGAAGCCCAAGGTTTGCTCACCTATTTTGCACAAGACCCTAAGACCATTGCCATTGAAGTCGTGGAGGTCAATCCTTGTCTTGACGACGAAAAAAACAAAATGGCCGAATCTGCATTGGCCCTCATTGAAAACATCATAAAGCACCTCTCCTAAAAATGGAACAACACATACGCCAAGCGCTATTAAAGGCTGCACCCGAATTATTTGGTTGTGCCATCACCGAAGAACTCATCCAGTTTCAGCAAACGCGCAAGGATGTCGAGGGTGACCTCACGCTTGTGGTGTTCCCGTTTGTCAAGCTTTTGCGCTGTTCGCCACAGGCTGCCGGCGACAAACTCAAAACATGGATAGAAGCCAACGTACCGGGTGTTTCGCACTGTATTGTCATCAACGGGTTTTTGAATATCGTCCTGACCGATGCCTACTGGCTCTCTGAATTTAGCCAAATACAAGCCCAGCCTCATTACGGTTTTGCACAAGCCAACTCAAAGCCAACCGTCATGGTTGAATACGCTTCTCCGAACACCAATAAGCCTTTGCATTTAGGGCATTTGCGAAATATTTTCCTCGGTGCGGCAGTAGCTGAAATCTTGCGCGCTGTAGGCCATAAGGTGGTGCGTACACAAGTGATCAACGACCGCGGTATCCATATTTGCAAATCGATGCTCGCGTGGGAGAAATTCTCCCCCGTCAATGCCCGTGGCGAGCGTGAAACCCCTGCAAATACTGGTCTGAAAGGCGATAAGCTCGTGGGAAAATACTACGTTGAGTTCGATAAAGCCCTACAAATCGAGGCCAAAGCAATCATGGCCGAGTGGCAAAGTGGGAACTTTTCTGACACCCCTGAGGCTATCCAAGAAGCGGTGCTGAACTTTGAGCGCGCAAAGCAAGACAAAGACGAAAAAGCCCAAGCGGCCATCGACGATAAAATCAAAGAACTCGCCAAAAACCAGACTTCCATTTTACAAGAAGCCAAACAGATGCTCGTCAAGTGGGAGGCCCGAGACCCGCAAGTCTATCTGCTCTGGACCACCATGAACGGTTGGGTTTATGCTGGTTTTGACCAAACCTATGCACAAATGGGCGTTTCGTTTGATAAACTTTATTACGAATCTGACACCTTCCTCTTAGGCAAAGACCAAGTCATGGAAGGCTTGAAAGCTGGTGTTTTTTATCAAAAACCCGACGGCTCAGTTTGGATAGACCTCACCGCCGATGGGCTCGATGAAAAACTCGTGCTGCGCTCAGATGGCACAGCCGTATACATGACCCAAGATATCGGCACGGCCATAGACCGCTTCAAAGATTATCCGGATTTGCACGGTATGGTTTATACGGTTGGCAATGAACAAGATTACCACTTCAAGGTCTTGTTCCTGATTTTGCAAAAATTGGGCTACACTTGGGCCAACAACTGCTTTCACCTGAGCTATGGTATGGTGGACCTCCCGAGTGGCAAAATGAAATCTAGAGAAGGCACGGTTGTAGATGCCGACGACCTCATGGCCGAAGTCATTGAAAAAGCCAATGCCATGACCCAAGAAAGAGGTCATTTAGAGGGCTTAAATGAAGCAGAACGCCAAGCGCTTTATACCCAAATCGGTATCGGTGGTCTCAAATATTATTTGCTCAAGGTGGACCCTAAAAAGCGCATGCTTTTCAATCCAGAAGAATCCATAGACCTCACTGGCAATACAGGACCGTTCTTGCAATACGCCCATGCCCGCATCTCTACCTTATTAGAAAAAGCGACTTATCAATCTAAGTCTATCGAATTAGGTACGCCTTTACGCCCTGAAGAAAAGGAAATCATTAAGCAACTTTCTTATTTTGAAGGCGCACTTCAAGAGGCAGCCAAAGGTTATTCACCGGCGCTTTTGGCCAATTACACTTATGAATTGGTCAAATTGTATAATGCGTTTTATCAGGGAGTTAAAATTGTCATTGAACCCGATCAAGACGTGCGTCAGTTGCGTTTAGAACTCAGTGCACAAGTGCGTCAGACCATTGCCAAGGCCTTGTCTTTGCTCGGTATTGCGGCGCCAGCGCGCATGTAAAAAGTGCAGGATTATTTTTTGCCAAAAATGACTTCGTCGGTGAGTTGGCGCACCATCACAAATAATTCATCCTTGAAGGTTTGTGCTTCATAGGTGCCGCGCTCGATCATGCGCAGTTTGTGCTCCCATTGGCCCGTTAGTTCGGGGCTTTTCAACATTTCATATGAAATTTTATCGATCAAGGCTATGCCTGTAGGCGTTGCGATGAGGTTCTTTTTTTTCTTCTCAACGTATTGGCGCTTGAACAGCGTTTCGATGATGCTTGCGCGCGTAGACGGGCGGCCAATCCCGTTTTCTTTCATAACCTCGCGCATTTCTTCGTTTTCAACAAGTTTGCCGGCGGTTTCCATGGCGCGCAGCAAAGTGGCTTCTGTATAGTATTTTGGAGGGCTGGTTTTGCCCTCATGGATAAACGGCGCGTGGGGGCCGCTCTCTCCTTTGGTGAACTGCGGTAATATTTTGTCTTCGGGGTTGGTTTGCTGCGCTTTGAGGTCGTCGTAGAGTACGCGCCAACCTTTGTCTAGGACTTGCTTGCCAGTAGCTTTGAATTCGAGAGCAGCAACTTTGCCCAAAACGGTGGTGTTCGAGACTTTACATTCTGGATAAAATACGGCAATGAAGCGCCGCACGATGAGGTCATAGACGCGTTGTTCGTCGGGGCTGATGCCCGAAGGCGCCACACCGGTCGGAATAATCGCGTGGTGATCCGTGATTTTTTTGTCGTCGAAAATCTGCTTTGATTTCTTGATGGGTTTACCAGCGAGAGCTTCTGTAAAGCGCTTGTAGTCGCGGAGGCCGGCGAGAATTCCAGGGATTTTGGGGTGGAGGTCTTCCGACAGGTAGGTGGTGTCTACGCGCGGGTAGGTCACTAATTTTTTCTCGTAAAGACTCTGCACTTTGTTGAGGGTATCTTCGGCAGAGTAGGCGTAGTAGCGGTTGCCATCTACTTGCAGCGAAGTGAGGTCGTAGAGTCTGGGATTGCCTTCTTTGGCGTCTTTTTGTTCAAAGGACGTGACCTCGAAGGGCTGCTCGCTGAGGTAGTCTAAACCTTTTTGGGCTTTTTCTTTGGTCTTGAGGCGGTCTATCTGACAACTGAACTCGGTTTCTCTGTAAATGGTTTTGAGTTCAAAGAAGGTATCGCTTTTGAAGGCGTCGATTTCTTTTTGACGCTGAACAATGAGCGCGAGCGTTGGCGTCTGGACACGCCCTACCGAAAGGGTTTGTTTGTCGCGGCCGTATTTGCGGGTAAACAAGCGCGTGCCGTTGATACCCAAGACCCAATCGCCGACCGCCCGAGCGTTGCCTGCGGCAAAGAGGCGGTCAAAATCACTCCCTGGTCTCAGTTTCTTGAAGCCATCTTTGATCGCTTCTTCGGTCAGTGATGAGATCCAGAGCCGCTTCACGGGAACTTTGCATTTGGCCTTGAGCAAGACCCAGCGCTGAATGAGCTCTCCTTCTTGCCCGGCATCGCCGCAGTTAATGACCTCGGTTGCTTGGCTCACGAGCCGTTCAATAACGTGAAATTGTTTTCTCGCGCCATCGTCGCCACGCAGCTTGATGCCAAATTGGGGTGGAATGATCGGGAGGTCTTCTAGTTTCCAGTATTTCCAGTTGGGGTTGTAGTCTTCGGGATCTTTGAGTGAACACAAGTGCCCATAGACCCAAGTAACTGCATAGCCATTGCCCTCAAGGTAGCCATCCTTACGGTTTTTGGCTCCTAAAATTTCCGCTAAATCGCGGGCAACACTTGGCTTTTCAGCTATACAGACTATCATTGGGGGACTAAATTTAATAAATCTTCGGGCAACTCTTGTTTGTTATTTTGAATTGCTGTTATTTTACATTAAATCTCCTGTTTTCATGATGAATTTCCGCTCGGCAAGAAGCTTCGTACTCAGTGGCTTACTTGTTTTTCTAGCCATCTATTTTGGGCTGCATTTTTTTTATAAACCTAAGCGGCAATTTACTTACACGCGTGGCATTTACGATTGGTCGGGATGGTATCAGCTAGAGTATGCCGATACACTGCACATTCAAAAGTATTACCAAAAGTTTTTTGAGGTGGGATTGGATAACCTTTTACAACCTGTTCCCGTCGATGAAATAGTCGACTATGACATTGCAAATCGTAGCAGAACTGTCGACTACACGGAATATTACAGAGATACGATTGTCAAAACGCCACATTATCTGGTGCCCTGTGTTTACATACACCAGGCAGTATTTTTACAAAAGAACCTCAATACTGCTGATTTAGCCAAGAAAATCATGTATTTGCTGGAGTACAAGCTTTCTGACTACGACAGTAAAAATGCAGCGCGCATCAACGAATTTCAGATAGATTGCGACTGGCCTGCTAGTGGGCAAAATGCTTATTTTGATTTTCTCAGGGCCTTCAAAAAGGAGTTGCGCGCGAGACGTAAATATGCAAATTTTATCTTGTCGGCAACCTTGCGCTTGTATCCCTATAAATTTCCTGAAAAAATGGGTTACTTGCCCGTAGACCGCGCCATGCTCATGTGCTATAATCTGCAGCCGCCCGATCCTCGTGGGCAAGAGCGTTCCATCTTTTCTTTGAAGGTTCTCCGCGCTTATTTAGAAGGTGCTTCTGCTTATCCGCTGCCGATAGATATTGCACTGCCTCATTTTTCTTTGGCCTTTGTCTATGAAAATGGTCAATTTCAGCGCTTGTTTCGAAATGTAGGTGCTGAATTCAGAGGCTTACTCCACCACGACAAGGGCTTGTGGTACACTGTTCAAAAAGACAGCCTCATCAGTACTTGGAACGACGATTTTTACCTCCGAAAAGGACAGCGCGTCAAAATAGAAACGGTGCCCCTGCCTGAACTCAAACAAGCCCTGCGCCTCATAGATCAAAATGTCGTTTTCCACGGCCGACCAACACTCAGTTTTTTTAGTATCGAAAATTTATCCAATGCAAATGCTGCTACGCTCAAAGGCCTTGATCGCCTTTACCGCACTCGTCCTTAATGCGCCAAATTTACGGGCTTGTGCCGAGTACTTCGCCTACGGTGAATACATCAGGCACACGCTTTTTTTTGAGGCGCAAAACTACGGAAAGGGCGCTTTGCAGCGCTTTCAGTACGATGCTTCTGCCCGATGGAATCTGACGTTGGGCCCAGCCGACGACCAAAATCTCCAATTGTGGAAAGGCTATTTCAAGAAATCTTTTTCAGATTCTGTACTTAATGAGCTCATTTATGAACTTGATTTAGAAGCCATTTTATACGCCGCGCCACAAAACCAAGCGCTGCGCTATTTGCGCAATAGGGCTGCAAAAGACGCGGAGGCCAAAGCCATTTTGAGCTATTTGATTTTTGCCAAAAAAACCGCCACGCTGTCCGCTACTGCCTACGATGATCCATGGCATATCTATAATGGGCAAACAACCAAAAGACCCAATCACAAACTCATTTATGCGGCACTCGAGCGCGCCAAACACTGTAAAATCCCATTTTTACGCGCGCGCTATGCCTACTTGGCCATCCGCAGTATCTATTATACCTCAAAGAACAATTGTTACCGCCGGATCCAAAAAATCAACAAGCAGTTTTTTGGAACACAAAACCAAAGCGAGATTGCGCTATGGGCGCTATATTTTGAGAATTTAGCGGCACCAAAGCCCAATATTGCTGATTTAGCGCGCATTTATTGGAGTAAAAGTGAAAAGTCGAATGCGGCATATGAACTTTATAAAAAACAAGGTTACACAAACGAGCAGCTAGCAGCGCATCCGAGTGCTGCAGCGATGCGTTTGGTCGAGCGCCTTGACCGTTGTTTGCCAGCACTCAAACAAATAGCGCGTCAACAGATCAATGAAGACCAACTTTTGTTTATAGTTCAACGAGAAATCGCCAAAGTAGAAGATTGGGTGCTCACCCCGTATTATACCCACTTAGCCCCTGCTATTGAAACGCATGAATATTGGCAATACGATGAAAACTACGCCCAAAAATTGCAACTGCAACGCCAAGCATCGGACCGCGCCTATGCGGGGCAGCTTGCCGCTTGGATGCAATCGGTTCAACTCAAGGCATATCCGCAACTTTGGTCGGCACTGCAATCATATGCTGCCTGGATAGGTGGTGCGCGCACACAGCTGCAACTCCCAACACATTTTAACAGCGCAAACGAGAAAGCGCTTATTGAACGCATTTATGCCTTGCAAATGGCCAGAAATCAGGCGCATGTTGTCTTGATGAACCCCGCCATCCAGCGCATCATCAAAGCAAATGAAGCAAACTTGCGGTTTTTGTTTGCGTTTGGTCGCGAATTAGAATTTGCCAAAGAAAGTACGAATGCAGCCTATTTTTTCGCTAAAATTCACCGTCAAAATCCCTGGATGGCTTGGGAATCACGTCCAAATGGTCAAAGTATTTGGCGCAATTGGGGTGCTCCACTAGGCAAGCCTATTTCTACATGGGGTTACTATGCCTACTGGATTTACTACCTCGACGATGCGTATCAGACAGCACAACTTGCCACCCTACTCAGCGATATGGAAGTGCCCCAAGATGAGAACGACTTTGAACTTTGGCTCAAAAAAGATGCGCGTGTCAAAATAAATGAGGTGTATAATTTAGTGGGCACGCATTATTTCAGAACAAACAATTTAAAAGCCGCACTTCAAACTTTTGAGAAAGCTCCTGAAAAGTACTGGAGAGGAGCGCCTTTTGATCGCTATTTGCGCGTCAATCCGTTTTACACGACTTTCTACCAAGAACACCAACAAAACAGAGCCGATAGCGCCTGGCTTACCAAGCCGCAAATGCTCAGAAAGGCGCTGCGCTTGCAACAAGCGTATCAAAGAGCCACCGGAGATAACAAAGCGCGTTATGCTTTTTTGTTGGGTAATTTTTACTTCAACACAACGTACAGAGGAAATGCCTGGATGCTCAGGCGCTACGAATGGTCGAGAGATCAAAGACCAACTGCGCACCCAGACGAGCGCGAATACAATAACGGTTTCTTAGCGGAAGGTTATTATTTGGCAGGTAGTAAAGCAGCCAAAAACAAGCAAATGCAGGCGTTTTTATTGCGCATGGCAGCCAAATGCAATCCCAAATACAGGAAAGTTTTGCGCCAAAAGTATCCGGAATACGGAGAAGAGTTACTGAGTTATTGCGAAGAATTTTACAGCGGCTATCACAAGCACTTCAAGTATTTCAAGCGCTAAAAAGTGCTGAAAACGCCCAAGAAATTTTACTTAAAGCGCTTGATGCCGCCCTCTAAGAATTGTTTGTATGATTTGATGTCTGGGGTGTAGCCAATGGCTTTGGTGAGGTCATTGCCTTCGTGGTCGGTGACGACATATAAAGGCTGTTGGAAACTCTTGTAGCGCGTCATTTGGTAGTCGGCCCATTTGTTACCGACAGTGCGAATCGCACCACTCAATTTAGATACACGCTGCTCGCTCGCAGGCAACATTTCGCGGTCGTCAACATACAGCGAAATGATCACAAACTGCTTTTGGAGCATGGGGCGAATTTCGTCGTTGGTCCAGACGGTACTTTCCGTTTTGCGGCAGTTTTGACAGGCGTGGCCCGTGAAGTCGAGCAAGATAGGTAAGTTGCGTTTTTTGGCGTAAGCGCGGCCTTTTTCGAGGTCGTGGAATACGAGAATAGAGCCGTCGCCAACAGGGTGCATATCGGCAGCAAATTGTGCGGAAATCGAATCTTCAACCAAGCCGGTTTCTTGCCCGCCATTGACCCAGCGGAAGTTGTCTTCGGAGTGCGTGCGCGGTGGTGCAATACCGTCGATGAGCGTGAGTGGCGCGCCGAACATACCCGTAAAGAGGTACACCGAGAAGACCAATGCGATGAGTGCAAACATAAAGCGCGTAACGCTCAGTTTTTGCACAGGAGAGTCGTGAGAGAATTGCAATTTGCCAAGAAGGTAAATACCCATGATAAAGAACAAGACAAACCAAATACCGACAAACCACTCGCGGGTGAGGAGGTCCCAGTGGTAAGCGAGGTCTACAGAAGACAAGAACTTGAGGGCTAGTGCAAGTTCGGTGAGGCCGAGCACCACTTTAACTGAATTGAGCCATCCGCCAGATTGTGGCAAAGAGTTGAGCCATCCTGGGAAAATAGCGAAAAGGGTAAACGGAATGGCGAGTGCCAAAGAAAAACCGGTCATGCCCACAGCAGGGGTGAGGTAAGAGCCAGAAGTGGCTGCTTCTACCAGCAAACTACCGATAATTGGCCCCGTACATGAGAAAGAAACCAAGCCTAAGGTAAAGGCCATGAAGAAGATGCCGAGGTAGCCACCGCGGTCTGCTTGTTGGTCCATTTTGTTGACCCAAGAATTGGGCAACTGAATTTCAAATGCGCCCAAGAAAGAGAATGCAAACAATACAAAAATACTGAAGAAGATGAGGTTCATCCAGACGTTGGTAGAGAGGTCATTGAGACCGAGTGGGCCCATGATGGCCGTGAAAACCAAACCAAATGCGACATAAATAAGCACGATAGATGCGCCGTAAATGAGCGCCTTGAAAATGCCTTCGCGACGCGTTTTAGATTGTTTGGTAAAGAAAGTTACGGTCATTGGAATCATTGGGAACATACAAGGCGTGAGCAAAGCCACAAGCCCCGCAATAAAGCCCGCAATGAAAATCACGACATTCGAATCTTTTTTCTTTTCTTTTTGCTGGATCGGCGCCGGCGCTTGGTCTACACTAGTTGGTGCTTCGCTGGTGTCAGCATTGGCCGTTTGTGCGGTTGTTGTGGTGTCTGCTGCAGGAGCAGTTGCACCAGATGCTTTGTAGCCACTCACTTTGAATTTGGCAGTATAATCAAATGGGGGCAAGCAACCTTCGTGGTTACAGAGTTGGAAGAATAAAGCACAATTGGCGGTGAAAGCTTCGTCTGAAAGGATTTCAATTTTTTGTTTGAAAACTGCTTTGTTTTCAAAATAAAGGGAGGTGCCTAGTTCATCTTTTTGAACTAATGGGGTTCCAATTTCGAAGGTTTTGCCAACCGTTTTATAGTCTTTGCTCGCCTTGAACTTGAATTCGGGAACGATGCCCGTGCCGTCGGCAGCCATAGGATCATGTTTGAGCGAAAAAATATGGTATTCGGGCACGAGTTTGCCCGTGAAAACCAAATTGGCGTGGCTTTCATCAATTTTTTCAACGGATAAATTCCACTTGATAAATTGACTCATAAAGTCCTGGGCTTGACTTCCAAAAGAGATCGCGAAAAGTATGGCGCTGAGAAGGATTGCTTTCATTGGTATTAGTTTGGTTTTTCTAATTTGTAAGGTGTGACCTTGATTTCAAAAGGCACGGTTTGAGGAGGTAAACAACGCTTGTCGTCGCAAAGCATGTAAGTGAGTTCGCCATTGATTATAGTTGGTTTTTTGACGAGAACAGGTGCAATCAAGGCATATTCTTTTTCGAAGTAATAAACCGTGGCGCCAAAATTAGGATCGAAGTGCTCTATAATTTGACCAACTTCTATCCAGGGATCGGTAAGGTTAACAGACTTGTTTTTTTCTAATGTAATTTGGGTAGGAATCGGCCCTGCCTCTGGTTCGAGATGGATGGAGTAGATATGCCAACCTGTTTCGATTTGCGCTTTGGCTTCAATGCATCTAGAAGAATTTAGGCTGAAACTCCATTGAATTTTTTCTTGACCAAAAGCCCAAGTGCTTAAGAAAGAGAAGAATACGAATAATTGAAGTGCGGCACGCATGGTTTGAAAACTAAGAACTCTCGAAATTACAAAAAATATTGGCAGGACTGTGTGCCTTTGGTTACCATTTGAGTCGGGGGTCGGCCGCTGTATCTTGCCCGACAGTATGGCCCGCGGCCAAATAGAAGGAGCCAGCCATCGCAATCATAGCGGCGTTGTCTGTGCAATAACTCATTTTGGGAATACTGACCTTCCAGCCTTTATCTTTTTGGGCAAGCAGGCGTTTTCTGAGTTCAGAATTGGCCGAAACACCACCGGCAATTACCACCGTTTGAATACCCGTTTGCTTGACGGCTTTATCGAGTTTGGCCATCAATATGGACACAATGCTGTTTTGGATGCTGGCGCAGAGGTCATTGCGTTTGTCTTGACGTAAGTTTGGATTTTCTTTTTCTGCAGCTTGCAATGTGTATAAAATGGAGGTCTTTAAGCCGCTAAAACTAAAGTCGAGGTCTTTGATCTGAGGTTTGGCAAATTCAAAAGCATTTGGGTCACCGAGTTGGGCGTATTGATCGATGAGTGGCCCGCCAGGGTAGGGCAAGCCGAGCATTTTAGCTGCTTTATCGAAGGCTTCGCCTGCTGCGTCGTCTATGGTGCTGCCAATGACTTGCATGTCTAAGGCATCGTTGACGCGCACAATTTGGGTGTGCCCGCCGCTCACCGTGAGGCACAAAAACGGAAAGGTGGGTGAGGCGTCGCTGGCGTCTGCTATAAAATGCGCCAAAATATGCGCTTTCATGTGGTGAACGCCAACCAGCGGAACATCAAGTGCAAGCGCGAGTGCTTTGGCAAAAGAGGTGCCTACAGTAAGCGAACCCATGAGGCCGGGGCCTTGCGTAAAGGCAATGGCGTCGAGGTCTGAAAGAGAGATTTGGGCGGTTTGCAGCGCAGTTTGCACCACCGGAATGATGTTTTCTTGATGTGCGCGGCTGGCCAGTTCGGGAACCACGCCACCGTATTGTTCGTGCACGGCTTGCCCAGCAATGATATTGGCACGAATTTCGTTGCCGACAAGGATGGCCGCCGAGGTGTCGTCGCAAGACGACTCAATGCCTAGTATAATCTTGGGTTTTGCTGTCAAAAGATTGCTAATTTTGTAACAAACATGACAAAGGTACTCAAAATCGCGGGCCTAACACTTGCCATTCTCTTGGAGTGGTTGCTGATCCTTGTCATCTTTTTGGTTTTTGCCATTCGCAGTTCTTGGGTGCAGACCTACCTGGCCAATCAAGCCACCTCTTTTTTGAGTAAAGAGTTGCATGCCAAAGTGCAAATTGGCGCAGTAGATATCGTCTTGTTTAGGTATGTAGATCTCAAAGATGTCTACTTAGAAGACCAAAACCAACAGCCCATTTTAGCGCTCAAGCATCTTTACTTGGGGCTAGATCAATTCAAATTGCTGCAAAATAAATTACTGATCAATGAGCTGCGGCTTTATGGAGGCAAGGTCAATTTGTCTTTGGATCAAAAAGAAGGTCGCTCCAATTTTGCCTTTATTGAAGATTATTTCGCAGCAGATCAGCCCAGTAAATCGTCTACTGATTTTCAGGTCCAGTTAGCTGAACTTTCAATGGCTCATATCGCATTCAGCTACCACGATTTGCGCAAAGACACCCTTGACTTCGGCGTCGACTTCGATCACATCGAGCTCAAAAACCTTTCTTTAAAAGCGACCCAAATTCAGTCTGTTGGCGAATCTTTTAAATGTCAAATTCGCCAACTTCAATTTAAAGAACGGTCTGGGTTTGTACTGACTAATTTAAAAGCTGAAGCTGCTTATTCGGATAAGGGTTTGGTCTTGCGCAATGCCACGCTCCAGACACCAAAAAGCGCGGTAAGTATTCCAAAATTGGCGCTGCGCACTCAAAAAAGTACCGACTTCAATTACTTTGACGACCGCGTGATTTTCGATGGAGTATTGGCACCTAGTCGCATTTGGCTCCACGACATCGCTTATTTTGCGCCCGACATCAAAGGCATGGACCAAACTGTTTTTGTATCTGGATTGGTCAAAGACAAACTGCGCAACCTGCACATCCAAGCGTTCAATTTGCGTTTTGGCAAGCGCTCGCAAATTCAAGCCAATCTGCGCTTACCCGATTTTCGAAAGCCAACCGCACAGCTTTGGTTGAACGAAACCATCACCAAAGCCTATCTAGATTTAAAAGATATTCAAAACCTACATTTACCAGAGGGGCTGTCGGCCATAGCCATCCCATCTTTACTTCAAAAAGCCACTTTTTTTGAACTCAAAAATGCGCAAGTTACCGGCACGCCATCACAACTTCAGCTCGCAATAGACCAAGCTCAAACGGCTTTGGGTGCACTCTCTATTGCCCCGGTCACTATTGTCAACACGCCTGACCTACTCACCATTAGTGGTGTGGCAGACTCCAATTTCTTAGACCTCCAACAATTTGAATTGGGTAAGTTGCTGGATATTTCAGAAATTGGCAAGCTGACCGGTGCTGCACAATTTGAGCTTTCACTCGACAACGCAGGGAACCTCACCCTACAAAACACAAGCGCGCTGCTTTCCCAACTCGAACTGAACAACTACAACTACTCAGGTATAGCCATCCAAGAGGCCAATATCCAAGCAGACCAACTCATTGCCAAGCTGTCTATCGACGATCCGCATTTGCAAATGAATAGCATTCTGCAATTGGGCTTAGGGGCTGCACCGAGTTATCAAGTTCAGGCAGAAATTGTCTCTGCAGACCTCTCTGCACTTCATTTGAGTTCGCTGGCAAATGACCAACTCAGCGCGCGTGTCAACATTGGTTTTGAAGGCCCAAGTTGGAAATCTGTTGTCGGTTTTGCGAGTCTTCGAGATCTCCGTTACCGAGCCGAAGATCATCAAATTTATTCCGAACTTGCCCAAGTACACTACCGTCAGCAGGCAGACTACATCAATGTCGATTTGAGCAGTCCCATCCTCGACTTCAATATCAAAGGCATTCTAGATAAACAAACCTTAGTCGCCGACCTCACGCATCATTTGGCTATTTTGTATCCCCCTATCGAGGGGCAAGCCCGCGATTTCAAGCATTCCAATGCACAATTTGAATTCAGCTTGCTCGCGCGCAATACCCGTGAACTCCTCAATATCTTTTTGCCCGAGCTCGAGCTCGCTCCAGCAACTGCTATCACTGGTTCTTTCAATTCAAAGAAGGAAGAGCTTCAATTGGGGATCACCTGTTCGCGCTTGGCTTACACCGATTTTGAATTCGAAAATATCGCTTTCAATCAAACCATTTTGCACGACGAAGTCAATGGACAACTCGAGGTTGGTCAATTGCTTGTTTCGGACTCCACTTCTTTTCACGAACTCAAGCTGATCAATACGGGCGCCAATGGTGTCGTTGACGCCGTGCTTTCCTGGGATCCCAATACAAATGATTTCTCTGAGCTCAAATGGCGCACCACCATCTTGCCCAATGACTACGTCAGCTTTACGCTCCAACCTTCATTTTTCACGATCAATGGGGTAGAATGGAAGGTGGCCAATCAGTCCGACATCACGGTCGCCACAAAAGATGTCAGCATCAATGACTTTGAATTGCACCGCGGCTACCAGCGCATCAAAATCAATGGTTGCCTGTCTGAGAATAAGCGCGATCAATTGCGTTTTGATGTCGTCGGTCTAGATCTTGGTGAGTTGAGTTCGTTGATGGGCTTACCCAACCAGTACAGCGGCCGTTTCAGCGGCTGGGGCACACTCTCCACACCATTTACCAACCTGAGCATTGCTGCCGACGCTAATTTAGAACAATTGCAAATAGACGGTCAAGCTGTTGGCGACATCATGCTGCATTCAGACTGGAACGATGCCAGAGAAAGCATCGTGTTGGAAGGTACGCTGCAATACCGCAACGAACGCACCTTTGATTTCGATGGCTTGTACAAGCTCAACGAAGACGAACTAGATCTCGGTCTCAATTTCAAGCAAACCGACATCTCTTTTGTCAATGCATTTTTAGATCCTGAAGTGGTGAAAGGCATCAAAGGCAAACTCAATGGACGCTTGCGCTTGAGTGGCAGTCCGGACGAACCCAAACTGATGGGCAAACTGCGTTTGCAAGAAGGCGGCGCCGAGGTGGCTATTCTCGGGGTCAATTACCAGTTAGAGGGCCTCATTCAAGTCACTGAAGACGCCTTTTTCCTCGACAACATTCCGGTCAAAGATCCAGAGGGCAATACCGCTTATCTTTCCAGTGCCATCAACCACACTAATTTTGACCGCTGGAACTACGACATCCAGATCAACTTCGAAGATGACCTCAAAAAAATCGATCCGCGCAACAACCAGTTGGTGCCGATCGATAAATTTCTCTTGCTCAATACCAAATATAAAGAAGGAGATGTCTACTATGGCAAAGGCTACGGACGCGGCACAGCCAACATTTTTGGTACCATGACCAATACCGAAATCACCGTAGACGCCACTACCCGCAAAGGAACAGAGGTCATTTTTCCGATGTACGGCATGTCGGAAATCAACGACGACGATAATTTTGTTCAGTTTGTGGAGCGCGGCGTCAGCACGCAGCTCGCCCAACAAGGGCTAGATTTTACGGGTCTTTACCTCGATCTCAATTTTCACATCACCCCCGATGCCGGCATGAAACTTATTTTTAACAATCAAACGGGTGACGAAATCACGGCAAAAGGCAGCGGAGACCTCAATATCAAGCTCGATCAGTACAACCAACTCACCATGAATGGCCCCTACGTCATTGCCAAAGGCAGTCGCTATAATTTTGCACTAGGATCCATCAAACAGACTTTCGACATCGAGGCAGGTTCTAAGATTGAATGGACCGGCGATCCGTACAACGCCGATATTTCGATCAATACGGTGACGCCAAAAAGGGCATCTATTTTGGAACTGAGTCCGGAAATTCAAGACAACACGCTCGTCAATCAAGAAATCTTGTGTTACCTCAAACTCAGCGAATCTTTGCTGGCACCCAAAATTACTTTCGACCTCGTGGCGCCGCGTGTCACCGAAACCGGAAAAGCACTCATTGACCGCGTCAAATCAGACCCAGATGAACTCAATCGTCAGTTTTTTTCTTTGTTGTTGGTCAGTAAGTTTCAGCCGCTCAAAGGCAACCTATCTGCAGGCGGTTCTGCAGCCTTAGACTTGCTCGAGTCTCAAATCAATGCCGCTTTAGGTAAGCTCTCAGACAACTACAAACTCAATGTAGACTACGGCGCCGATGCGGCCGCTGGCGAAAGTAAAGTAGAGCTCGGCGTAGCCAAAGGCTTTCTCGACGACAAACTCGTGATCACGGGTAGCTTTGGTGTAGAGAACCGCAGTGTGGCGGCAAATGGTTCTCAGGCCTATACCAACTCCATGATTGGCGACGTCAATATCGAATACAAAATCCAAGATAACTTCAGGGTGAGGGCTTTTAATCAGTCCAATACCAACTCAGTAAATGAAAACCAAGGGCCTTTTACACAAGGTTTTGGGGTCTCTTATTACGAAGAATTCCATCGCTTCTCCGATTTAGCTTTTGTCAAGCAATTGAAACAACTCCTCGCGAAGTCTCCAAAAAAATCGGGGCAACCACTACCCAAAAAACACAGACAACCTGTAACTTTACCACAAGATGAAAAAAGTACTAGTAGCCAATCGCGGCGAGATCGCTCGACGCGTGCTTAGAACCCTCAAAAAAATGGACATCCGCAGTGTGGCCATTTATTCCGATGCAGATGCCAACGCACCGCACGTATTAGAAGCTGACGAAGCAGTTTACGTCGGCAAAAGCCCTTCGGCTGAAAGCTATTTACAGCAGGATAAAATCATTCAAATTTGTAAAGACCTCGGCGTAGATGGTGTGCATCCCGGCTATGGTTTTCTTTCTGAAAACGCAGGTTTTGCCCGTCAGCTTAAGGCAAATGGCATTAAACTCATTGGCCCATCGCCAGAATCTATGGAGGTCATGGGAGACAAACTTTCGGCCAAACAAGCTGTTAAATCCTACAACGTACCGCTCGTACCAGGCGTAGATGAAGCCATCTCCGATGTGTCGGCAGCCAAAAAAATTGCTGCAGAGGTCGGTTACCCGATCTTGATCAAGGCATCTGCTGGTGGCGGAGGCAAAGGCATGCGTTTGGTTCAAAATGAAGCTGAATTCGAAGAGCAAATGACGCTCGCTCAAAACGAAGCCCGTTCTTCCTTTGGCGACGACGCCGTATTTATCGAAAAATTCGTAGACCAACCTCGCCACATCGAAATTCAAGTTTTCGCCGATCAACACGGCAATGCAGTTTACTTATTTGAGCGCGAATGTTCCGTGCAGCGCCGCCATCAAAAAGTAGTCGAGGAGGCGCCCAGTGCGGTCCTGACTCCCGAGTTACGCCAACGCATGGGAGAGGCAGCTGTCGCTGTTTGCAAGGCTTGCAACTATGAAGGAGCTGGTACTGTTGAGTTTTTGATCGATGCCCGTCTGGATTTTTATTTCTTAGAAATGAACACCCGCCTGCAGGTGGAGCACCCCGTTACCGAAGAAATCACAGGCCTCGACCTCGTTGAATGGCAAATTCGCGTGGCCCGCGGTGAGCGCTTGCCCAAATTACAAGACGAATTATCCATTAATGGTCATGCCATTGAAGTACGCGTATATGCCGAAGATACACTTGGCGGATTCACCCCAGATATTGGCTCTCTAGATCGCTATCGCATTCCGTCTGGTCGCCACATTCGCGTAGATGACGCCTTTGAAGAAGGCATGGAAATTCCAATTTATTATGACCCCATGATTGCCAAGTTGGTGGTTTGGGGAAAAACGAGAGAAGAAGCAATAGACCGTTGCATTACAGCCATTGACAACTACCAAATTTCAGGTGTCAAAACAACCTTAGATTTTGGAAAGTTCGTCTTGAAACATCCAGCTTTCCGCAGTGGTCACTTCGATACCAATTTTGTCAAAACACACTTTTCAGATCCGGCCCTACTCAAAGACGCCATGCAAGAAGAAGAACGCGCTTTGGTTTATGCACTCGATACCATTTGGCAAGATGTTCAGGCATTTAAGAAAGCAGCTTATGCATCCAGAGACATCACCTCATCTTGGAAAAACCAGATTAGATAAAAATATTTACGAGGGGCCAAATTGGCTCATGAAAAAAGCGTACTTTTACGGCGCAAATTTGACAGTATGAACTTACACGAATTCCAAGGAAAAGCAATCCTCAAAAAATACGGCGTGGCCGTGCAAGAAGGCATTGTTGTTGACAGTATAGAGGCAGCTATTCCAGCAGCCAAACAACTCACAGAAGAAACCGGAACATCCTGGTACGTGATCAAAGCCCAAATTCATGCGGGTGGTCGTGGTAAGGGAACTGTCGAAGAAACAGGTTCTCACGGAGTGGTCCTTGCAAAAGGCATCGACCAAGTTGAAGAAAAAGTAGCAGGTATCCTCGGTGGTCACCTCACTACACTTCAAACCAACGGCAAAGGCAAAAAAGTAAACCAAGTACTCATTGCCCAAGACGTTTACTACCCAGGTCCTTCAGAAGTTAAAGAATTCTATATGTCTGTGCTCCTAGACCGCGAGTCTGGCCGCAACGTCATTATTTATTCTACTGAAGGTGGTATGGATATCGAGCACGTTGCCGAGCATACCCCAGAAAAACTCTTCAAAGAACACATCGATCCGCGCGTAGGTCTTCAAGGCTTCCAAGCGCGCAAAATCGCTTTCAACCTCGGCTTGTCTGGCGAGGCTTTCAAAAACATGGTCAAATTCGTTCCTGCTCTGTACAACGCATATGTAGGTATCGATGCTTCTATGTTCGAGATCAATCCATTGTTCAAGACCTCTGACGACAAAATTATTGCTGTAGACGCCAAAGTGAGCCTAGATGGCAACGGTTTATTCCGCCATCCAGACCTCGCTGCCTTGCGCGACAAATCTGAAGAAGATCCAACAGAGGTAGAAGCCGATGAAGCGGGTCTTAACTTCGTTAAACTTGACGGAAACGTGGGCTGTATGGTCAACGGTGCTGGTTTGGCAATGGCTACCATGGACATCATCAAGTTGTCTGGCGGAAACCCTGCTAACTTCCTAGATGTCGGCGGTACTGCCAACGCTGAGCGCGTAGAGAAGGCCTTCCACATCATCTTAAAAGATCCAAATGTAAAAGCGATCCTCATCAATATCTTTGGTGGTATCGTTCGCTGTGACCGCGTTGCCCAAGGTATCGTAGACGCCTACAAAAACATCGGTGAACTTCCTGTTCCGCTCATCGTTCGTTTACAAGGTACCAACGCCGAAGAAGCGAAGCGTTTGATAGACGAATCTGGTCTCAATGTCCACTCTGCAGTTCAGTTGCAAGAAGCTGCCGATTTAGTGAAAGCAGTTTTAGCTTAAATTTCACGACATATCCAATTGAAAAGCCATCTTCGGATGGCTTTTTTGTTTTTAATTATTTTATACAAATCATAAATTATATAAATAAAATCAAATGAATTAAAAAGGCCATTTTTGCGTCAAAATTGACTTTATGACACGCATTACAATCGCAAAAGGAGATGGCATCGGGCCTGAAATCATGGAAGCTACGCTTTCTATTTTAGAAGCAGCAGGCGCACAACTCGCCTACGACGAAATCGAAATCGGAGAAAAAGTATACCTCGCTGGTAACACAGCAGGTATTAGCCCAGAAGCTTGGGATACCATCCGCCGCAATAAAGTCTTTTTAAAAGCACCAATTACCACACCACAAGGTGGTGGCTACAAAAGTTTGAATGTATCGACTCGCAAATTTTTGGGCTTGTATGCGAATATTCGCCCTTGTTTCAGCTTGCACCCATACGTTGCTACCAAACATCCCAAAATGGATTTGGTGATCATCCGCGAGAACGAAGAAGATCTTTATGCAGGGATCGAACATCAGCAAACCGATGAAGTGGTGCAGTGCTTGAAGCTCATCAGTCGCCCAGGTTGTGAGAAAATCATTCGCTATGCATTTGAATACGCCAAGCTTTACGGTCGCAAGAAAGTTACTTGTTTTACCAAAGACAACATCATGAAGCAAACCGATGGTTTGTTCAGAGCCGTTTTCAATGAAATTGCAGCAGAATACCCAGAAATTGCCAATGACCACTGGATCATCGATATCGGTGCAGCCAAACTTGCCAATGCGCCCCAAGATTTTGAAGTCATTGTGACGCTCAATTTGTATGGTGATATCATCTCGGATATCGCAGCAGAAGTTGCAGGCTCGGTGGGCTTAGCTGGTTCTGCCAATATTGGTGAAGAATGCGCCATGTTTGAGGCTATTCACGGTTCTGCACCTATGATTGCAGGACAAGGAATCGCAAACCCTTCAGGATTGTTATTGGGCGCTGTGCAAATGCTCAGCCACGTGGGGCAAACCGATATTGCTGAAAAAATCCAAAACGCTTGGCTCAAAACCATAGAAGACGGCGTGCATACTTTTGATATCTACAAAGAAGGCGTCAGTACCCGCCGCGTCAATACCCAAGAATTTACCGCAGCAGTCATTGCCAATCTTGGGCAGCTTCCAAAAGATTTTCCAGCGGTTTCTTATCGACAAGAGGCGCGCATCACCTTGCCTAAATACCAAAGAAAACCTCAAAAGACCAAAACTTTGCAAGGTGTGGACCTTTTTGTTCATTGGTCGGGCACAGCAGTCAATGACTTGGCGAGTATGCTCCAATCTCTTCCGTCGGAGGATTTTGAAATGGTATTGATCACCAACAGAGGCATCAAAGTCTACCCCGATGGTTTTCCGGAAACGTTCTGCACAGACCACTGGCGCTGTCGCTTTATGGCCAAAGATGCCAGCAATGTTTCCAAAAAGGGCATCATCACTTTACTTGACGCCGCTGAAAATACGGGCATCGATGTCGTTAAGACCGAGAATTTATATGCGTTTGACGGCAAGGCGGCGTATTCTTTGGGGCAGGGGCAGTAGTTTAGTATACCTCTAAACCCTCACCACACCTAAAATGCCCTTTCGGGCAACTTTTGTGACCGTGTAAACCACAAGGGCGGCAGTCGAGGTCTTTTACTTCAATGATGGCAGAGTGATCTGACAGCGGCCCGAAGCCAAATGCTGGCACAGTTGAGCAAAAGAATGCGCTCACGGGTGCGTTGGTGGCAGAGGCCAAATGCAAGGGGCCTGAGTCATTAACGTAATTGTGTTGTGCGCCGGCCATGAGTGCGGCAGATTGCAAGAGTGTGAGTTTGCCAGCTAAATTGACGACCTCCGAAGTTCCTGCTTTTTTAGCGATTGCATCGAGGTATTTTTGGTCGGAAGACGCGCCCAGCAAATAAATTTTTTGTTGTTTAGCTGAAAGATCCTTGATTAACTTGAGCCAAATTGATTCGGGCGCTTGCTTGGTAAACCAAACGCTCGTTGGTGCCAAACAGTAATAAGGAACCTCTTGATGCTTTTGTATGGTCTGTAAATCCTCTAAACTTGGATACAACTGAGGTCTGCGGATAGGAGCGGGCACCAAGTCTGAAATCAGGCTTAAATTGCGGTCTACCTCATGCCAATTGGGTTTCATTTCGTGCTTGAAGCGCTTGGAAAAGAATAGAGACAACGGATTCTTTTCAAAACCTCTACTTTCTTTTCCCTTGGCCAGCATGGTTAAGACGCCAGAGCTTGCAAATCTTTGTAGATTGAGGACGAGGTCGTATTGTTTGGAACGCAAGGTTTTGCCCAAATTCCAGAGGTTCTTGATTTTCTGACTTTTATCGAAAATAAATACTTGGTTCAAGAACGGATGCCCTGCCAACAAGCTCTCGTTCCCTTTCTTGACCACGACATCGATTTGTGCTTTCGGGAAAGCAGTGTGTAGGTTCTCCCATACAGGTGAGGCCAGAATGACGTCGCCCAAAAAAGCTGTTTGTATGATCAGGATGCGTTGCAAGACTATCTGATGAGCGTTACATAACCTTGCTTGACCATAGCGTCGGTTTTATTGATGATGAGCTCAATGCGGTATTGAAATACATCGTTGGTGGCAGGTAGGCCAGAGCTGCTAATGATGCCATCCCAGCCCGCAGCAGGGTCATTGGTTTCAAATACAACTTTACCCCAGCGGTCTATGATGCTGAAGGTGTATTTTTCTGGATCGACATTTTGCACCACAGGCAAGAAAATGGGGTTGAGGCCATCGGGCGTAAAGGCATTCGGGACAAACATTAATGGCTCATATTGCAAGCAAAATATATTTGAAAAACTGCTGTCTGCAAAACTAGTTTGACTCACGTTTTCTGAGGCCATGACTTGATAACAAACCTCGCCGTTATTGCGCAATTGTGAAACGTCATCGGTGATGCCATAACTGCCGTCGGGTAATACTTGAATTGGAATGGTTTCCCAGCTTCCGTAGGCGTTTCTGAATACTTGATAATTCGAGATGCCAACAGCAAATTGGGTATAGGGCGTCCAGCTGAGCGTATTGATCATGTTGTATTGATCGGCGCTGCCAGAAACAAAAATAGTGGTGTTTTCGTTGGCGTAGTTGCCGATATTGCCACAGCTATCGAGGTAAACGGTGCGGTAGGTCCACGGACCCCATTGGGTATCTACATCGTCATCTAGGAAATAAGCCATGTTATTGCTAACGGCTGCCGTTCCAATAAGTTCAAATACCCCATTGGTGTCTTTTCTTTCGAATTGTACTTCGTTAATGCCTACACTTGCATCTATCCAGACCTTGAGTTCGATGTCTCTTTCATTGACGCTTGCCACCCTAAAATAATGTACACCCGGAGGCGTTGGCTGAGGCATTGTAAAACAGAGCGGATTAGAGAATGCTGAAAAGCTGTTTTGTAAGTTGGCCTTGATGTAGAGGCAATAACTCTCATTTCTGACCAAGTTGATACTTGCTGTGGTGTCATTCGTTGCGCCAAGCAAGGCCCAAGTATTGTTGTGCTTGCTCCAGATTTCATAGGTCACTACTGGGTTCCCCAAATAACGACTCCAGCTGAGGTCTACGCGCTGCGGACACATGTCCACGCTATAACTGGCCTGAATACTGGTGTGCAAATTGGCTTTGGCTGAGGTCTGAAACGAAGGTGGATTGTTGGCCGTAAAGCAAGAGTCAAAGGCGGCAACGGTGTAGGTGTAGGGGCCGCTATTGAACGCCACGTTGTATTGATAAGTGTTGTTGTTTTGTCCGTATACGGTGTCGAGCTCGACTAGAAAGCCGTTGGCGTCATAGGTGTATACAACATAGCCGTAGGTGTCTGGCGCCGCATTGACATTCCATTGCACTTGCATTTGCTGGGTGCTGGTGTCAAAACCAACGCTAGAGAGTACCGGAATAAACGGGGTGGTCATGTCTGTAAGGGAATCGCCAGGTCGGTTGGAATTGAAATTACAGGTAGTTGTTTTGAGATTGACACGGTAACGCAAGAATTCGTGACAAAGATCGATGGTGTCTGTGTAGGTGGATTGATTGTAGGGAACGCTGTCCAAAAAGTTGAAGAAATTGGTGGGGTATTCTCGGTAGATGTAGTAATGGCTGTGGTAGAGTGGCGAGGCGGGGTTTTTGGGTTTGTTCCAGTTCAGCACAGCGGTTCCGTTATTGGGATTGTTCAGCGTAAGTAGAATATTTTTGACCGTGTCTGAATAACTCAAGTAGCTGCCAGCACAACCTGAGGCCACAGCCAAGTAGAAGTCGTGGCTGGCAAAAATTGGCGGGATGGTAAAGCTTGTGGCATTGACATCTAGGGTGTCCGCGAGTAAACCATTTTGGATAGAGTACAATTGAAAAGAATTAAAACTTGCGGTGCTACCGGTATTGATCGAAGGCCAGTAGATGTTGAGTTCGTTGGCGTTGTTGGTCTGGATGCACGAGATTTCGGGTGCGGCAATGATGCCACTATTGAGTACATGGATGGTTAGGGTGGCATACTGGATCTGAGGAATTGGGCAGACGTCATCAGTAGCCTTCAAGACAAAATGATACGTTTGCTGTACCTGTGCTTGCCCTTGGCCATCGAGGAGGTGGTCACAGGTGGTTTGCCATGTGAATTGCGCTTGAATTTGGCTGGCTGCTGTATACGGCAATGCGACATTCAAACTTGGGCAAGGCCCTATGGTGCACGGTAGTTGGGCTTCTAAAGTAATGTTTTGTAGGCTGCCGTTGCTTTGGGTATCCGGGTCTGTGATGAGCAGTGGCACATCGATCAGGTCGCCCGCATTGACCGTAAGTTCGTAAGAGCTGCCCGCTGCAAAGGGAGGCGCAATGATAGGAGGGAAATTGCTGCTGTTGCAGGGTTGTAAAACCAACTGCATCTCGCGTTCGGTCTCTGAAATGAGCACGCCGGCGCGGTAGGCTTTCACCACGATTTTAAGCGCGTAGTTGCCAATGGTAAAACTAGTGAATGTGAGGTTGCCGTTGAGTGGGTTGAGCACTGCAGGAATATTACTTGCGTTGATGGCGGTTCCGGGCATAGGACTGGCAAAACTAAAGCCACTCACAAATGGAATGGGCGCTGGGTTGGCAGGCGGGTTGTACGCGCCCGAAGGGAAATGATCGTAAGGCACCCCGAATTCAAAGTGCAAGGAGTCTAGGTTGGCATCGCTGACGGCGGCGTTGTATTGGTAGGGGAGCCCAGCGCAACTCACAAAATTGGGGTCTTCGTTGAAGACAGGTGAGTCGTCGGGTTGTGCTAAATTGAAGATTTTGGCCACGAGCGTCATGCCGTAGGTAGCAGGATTGCTGAGGTTGGTGAGGGCGCCGCTGCGCGAGAAATTTTCGTAGGTAAAGGCCCAGCCTTGTGCAGGCGGATTGCCGCTAAGGGCAATTGGTGCGCTGCGGTAAATGACTTTTTCAATGGCGCCGATGCCGTTTCCGCCGTTGTTGCCCGTGCCGCATAGGAGTGGCCCGGCTCCGCCAGGTACTTGCGTACAACTAGGCGATAAATCTTGGCGCTGTACAAATAAAACGGGGATGGCACTGAGTGTAGGGTGGTTCCAGACGCGGAGATTTTCCGAGACCGCATTGACGTCGGCGCCATTGCAGTCGCGGTAGAAAACAAGTTCAAATTGGTAGTTGCCGCCACCCAAGTGCTTGTAGGTGATTTCTCCGCCCATCACGTGAGAGGCGTGGCCGACTAAAGCCAAGTGCAGAAATAACCATACAATAAGTGCTCTGAACATCCGTTGAGTAACGTATTTTTTGCTGTTTTAGTATAACGACATTGCCTTTAAAAGGTTGCTATCCTGCCGAAATGATGAGCATTTCTTCCCAATTCAGGTAACGTTTGGCCAATTCTTGGAGTTTGTGCGCGTCTACGGCCTTAATTTGTGCAATGTAATGGTCGTAATAACTCAGGTCTAGGCCCATGGTTTCTACATTGGCAAACAGATCGAGCATGGCATAAGGGCCGTCGGCACTTTTGAGCAGTTGCCCCATCAGATAACTTTTTACGAGGGTCAGTTCCTCTTCGCAAACCAATTCGGTTTTGAGGCGCTCAAATTCGTGCTGAATTTCTAGAAAAGTGGCTTCTCGGGTACTGACACTTACCTCTGTTCCGATCACAAAATAGCCTAATTTGGTATTTTCCACCACATGTGAACCAATGCCATATGTGTAGCCTTTGTCTTCTCGGATGTTACTCATGAGTCGGCTGCCAAAGTAGTCGCCGAGAATCGTGTTGAGAACGCTAAACGCGCAAAAATCAGGATGCGTTTTGTTGAAGAGCGGACGTCCAATGCGCAAGGCGCTCTGCAAGGCGCCTTCTTGTTCTATGTGTGTGGCGCCTTGCTCAGGTTGCCAAGAAAAGGGTGCGCGCTCGGCAATATCGCTACTGTAAGCATTCAGCAATACTTCTAATTCAAGCACGTGTTCGGTAGAGAGGTCTCCGACAAGAAATACTTTTTTGAGTCCTTTGAGGTAATGTTCGGCATGAAAAGCCTGAATTTGTGAGCGGTCTGCACGGTCGAAATCTGCAAGTTGGATCAGGTTGGCATAGGTGCTGCCTGCCATAAGGCTGCGCTGAAACTGGCGCTGTGCCAGAAAATTGACTTTTTGTTCTTGCACCGTATATTTCTGACGGCGGCTGTGCACGAGTTCTTGTACTTCCTTGATCGGAAAAATAGCAGTAAACAAACTTTCGTGAAAGATTTCATAAGCCTTGAGGAGTTGGTCTTTGAGCGCATAGAGTGTCACGACCGAACTTTCCTGACTTAAGGAAACGTCATAATATGCACCAACCGCATCGAGCGCTTTTTGGATTTGTTTGGCCGTTCGCGTTGCACTGCCATTGATCAGCAGTCCGGCACATAAAGAAGCGGTGAGCGGGTCTTTGGTGGCAGAGCCTGCGGCAAAATGCAACTCAATTTTACTGGTTTCATTTTGCAGGCCATTGCGCCAAAAAAGCTTCGCGCCGTTGTTCAGAACGGTAATTTGTGGCCCTACAAAAGAAATGTGTTCGATGGGCAGCAGTGGTGGTGCAACTGACCGATCGAGAATAGGTGTTGAGATTTTACTCATGGTTATTTGGGTTGGATTTGCAACAGAGAACACCTGTTTTTGGAGAGGAGCTCTTGGGCGTATTGTTGGAGCTGCGTTGTGGAGATTTGTTCGTAGCGCGCACCTTCCGTATTGAGGAGGTCTGCGGAAGCTAGCAATTCAAAAAAGCTGAGGTTCATGGCGCGATTCAATAGGCCTTGGTCTTGGAAAGCTTTGGCGGTGCGCAACTTCAGAATGAGTTGTTGCAGCGCGCTCTTACTCATTTTTTTGTCCTGGACTTGTGCGAGCACAGGCCAAATAGCGGCCTCGAGCTCTTCAAATGTTCTTTTTGGATTGAGTTTGCCAGTGATCACAAATAAGCCTTCATCGATTGATCCAGTGATATACGCAGTAATCTCAGAAACCAAGCGTTTTTTGCGTTGCAATTCTGTGTATAAGATACCCGTTTTTTCATTGCCTATATGATCCGAAAGCAGGTCTGCGAGGTAATAGGAATCCGAAAGGCGTTTGCCCATTTTAAAGGCATAATAGAATGATCCGGCGGGCACATTTCTTTGGATGGTTTTGATCCTGAATTTTTGCTGAGGTGGCTCTGTAGGGAGTTGTCTTGGGCTTTTGGCCTGTGCCGGAATATTTCCAAAATAGTGCGAAACTTTCTCTTTGATGGTTGCGAGTTCAAAATTGCCCACAATGCACAAAATAGCGTTACCCGGGTGGTAATGTTTTTGAAAAAACGCGCGGACGTCGTCCATGGTGGCGTCTTCAATATGTTTGATGTTTTTGCCGATGGTGGCCCAGCGATAGGGGTGTTTTTGATAGGCCAGAGGACGCAGTTGTAACCAGGCATCGCCATAGGGTTGATTGAGGTAACGCTGCTTGAACTCTTCAATGACGACTTGGCGCTGTACCTCTAAACTTTTAGGTGTAAAGGCGAGCGCTAACATGCGGTCGCTCTCGAGCCAAAGCGCGGTGTCGAGGTTGTGGGCGGGTAAGACGTCGTAATAGTTAGTGATGTCGTTGCTCGTAAAGGCATTGCTTTGGCCCCCGGCAGCTTGCAGTGGCGCGTCAAAATCTGCGATGTGCTTGGAGCCGCCAAACATGAGGTGCTCAAAAAGGTGCGCAAAGCCAGTTTGCTCAGGGTTTTCGTCTCGGGCCCCAACGTCGTAGAGCACATTAACCACCGCCATTGGGGTAGCGGGTTCTTTGTGAAACAATACCCGTAGGCCGTTGGCTAATGTAAAGCGATCATATGCGATCATAATGAAAATGGATGTTGGGCCGTGAGGGCTTGGTTAAATTCTTCGATGAATTGTCTGACAATTGTGGAAGCGGGTAAAATTTCGTTGAAAGCCCCCGCAATTTGCCCGATTTCGAGCTCGCCTTCTGTAAGATTGCCTTCGAACATGCCTTTTTTGGCTCGGCCGCGGCCGAGTAGGGTGGCGAGCGCGTCAGCGCTCGCCCCATTTTGATAGGCAGCCATAAGCTGATCAAAAAACGGGTTGCGCAACAAGCGAACCGGCGTGAGTTCTTTGAGGGTCAGTAGGGTGTCTCCCTCCTGGCTATCGATGACGGCTTGCTTGAAGTTTTGGTGGGCGCTAGATTCTATGGAGGCCACAAAGCGGCTGCCTACTTGGGCGCCATCGGCGCCTAAATTCATGACGGCGAGCAGCGCACGGCCATCTCCGATGCCGCCGGCCGCAATGAGCGGAATTTGGATGGCTGAACGCACCATTGGGATCAGGCAAAGCGTGGTGGTTTCGTCGCGGCCGTTGTGGCCACCTGCTTCAAAGCCCTCAGCCACTACGGCGTCAACACCAGCTGCTTGGGCCTTTAGCGCAAACTTGACGCTCGAAACCACATGCACCACCGTTATGCCTTCTTTCTTTAAGGTCTCGGTCCAGGTTTTGGGATTGCCCGCACTGGTAAATACAATAGGCACTCTGCGCTTGATGATCGTGGCAATGTGCTCCTCAATGTTCGGATAAAGCAAAGGTAGATTGACACCAAAAGGTTTGTTGGTATGCGCCTTACATTTACTGATTTGTGCGTCGAGAACGTCCGGGTACATTGAGCCAGCGCCCAAGAGTCCCAAGCCACCTGCATTTGAAACTGCCGAGGCGAGTTCCCAACCGGCACACCAGATCATGCCACCCTGGATCAAGGGATATTGAATATTGAAAAGCGAACAGATGCGATTAGTTGTGTCCATATAGAAAATTGCTATGCACAAAATTAGTCGAAATGCTTAACTTAGCGAGGATGAAGTGGAGCGCCTACAGGTTTTTATGGTTGTGCATGATGGGCATATTCATTGGGCTACCAATTCATGCACAGTTTCAAGGTCATGAGTTTGTGCAAAATAAAGGCCAGTGGCCTTCAGATGTACAACTTATGGCCAAAGACGGTGCCGCAAAAATTTGGCTGGGCTCAGACCGCTTTTTGTTTCAGCTCACCGATTTCTCTGCCCTAGAAAAAGCCCACCACGAGCAAGAACTCCTCGATAACCCGAGCCTTCCAAGCGCTCTTGTTCAGCAGCGCTTCATTGGCGCCAACCCGAAAGCGCCAATACAAGGTCAAAAACCCTGCAAACACACCTATAATTTTTTTATGGGCCAAGACTCCACGCGTTGGGCCAATCAGGTGGCGGCCTTTCAAGAGGTACTTTACACGCAGTTTTATCCTGGCATAGACCTCATGTGGGCCACCGAGCAAACACAATATAAATATACATTTCACGTTGCTCCGGGCGCCGATGCACAACAAATTCGTTGGGCTTACTCGGGTGCAAATGAAGTCAAACTGAAAAAAGACCGCATCCAACTCAAGACGGCAATCGGTGAAATCCAAGACCAACAATTGTATGCTTTTCAAATTGTCAATGGTCAACGCATTGAAGTTGCTTGCGCGTATCGTTCTTTTCCCGACGGCTCTTATGGTTTTCAGCTTGGCAGCTACAATATGCAATTGCCCCTGGTTATCGATCCCGTATTGGTTTTTGCGACCTACAACGGGGCCAACTCAGATAATTTTGGCATGACTGCCACATACGGCTACGATGCATCCGCTTATGCTGCAGGCATGGTTTATGGCAACAACTTTCCTTTGCCGAGTATGGCGAGTTTTGATACCAATTCCAATTTTACGTCGCTTGCCGGTGCCTACGGCGTTACCGATGTTTTTGTCACGCGCTATGCAGCAGATGGTGCCACCATGCTTTGGTCGAGTTTTTTAGGTGGCGGCGACAACCTACAAGGCACCGAAACGGCACACAGTCTCATTTGCGATTCGCTCAACAATATTTATTTGTTTGGCGCCACCTCCAGTACCGACTTTCCCACCACCACCGGTGCCTTTCAGCCCACGCATGCAGGTGGCAGCCCCAATACCAACTTTTATTTCAATGGGGTGTATTTCGGTGCGCAGGGAACCGATATGTATGTGTCTAAGCTGAGTGCGTCTGGGCAAAACTTAATGGCAAGTACCTATTTGGGTGGAACAGCCAACGACGGCGTCAATTACAGATCGCTTGGTTTGCCTTACAACACCGTAGCGGCCTATGATTCCCTGACCACCAACTACGGCGATCAGTTCAGGGGTGAAATCTATCTCGATGCCGCCGGTTCGGTGCTGGTGGCCAGTTGCTCGCGCTCCGCTAACTTCCCGACCCAAAATCCTTTTCAGGCCAGTAAATCTTTTGGTCAAGACGCCGTCATCTGCAAGCTCAATGCCAACTTTTCGGCGCTGCAATTTTCATCCTTCTATGGCGGAAACAAAGACGATGCTGCCTATTCAGTCAAAACCGATACGCTTGGTTCAATCGTATTTGCCGGTGGCACCGGTTCCAATAACCTTTCGGGTACCACTGCAGCCTATCAAAGCAGCTACAACGGCGGCAAGACCGACGGCTTTGTCGTGAAACTCAATGCACTCGGCACGGCCATACAGAAGGCGAGTTATGTCGGTACGCCCAATTACGACCAAGTGTTTTTTGTCGAGGTGGATCGCAACAACCAAATTTTCTTGTTGGGGCAGGCAGTTGGAGGTGGTTTTGTGGTCAACAACGCCCCGTATAGCAATCCGGGCAGTAGTCAGTTTGTTTTGAAACTCAACAACGCACTCACCACCAACCTGGCCTCAACTGTCATTGGCAATGGCAATGGCCAGATCAATATTTCGCCTGCGGCCTTTTTGGTAGATATCTGTGGCAACGTCTATATTTCGGGCTGGGGAGCCAATATTTTGCAGTCCACACCACTGAGCGGCATGCCGGTTTCGGCCAACGCTTTTCAAGCCAGCACCACAGGTTTTGATTTCTACCTGATGGTCTTGCAAAATAACTTCAATGGCCTGCTTTATGGCTCCTACTTGGGCGGTGCCATTGCTCAAGAACATGTAGACGGCGGCACTTCTCGCTTTGACAAAAATGGCGTGGTGTATCAGTCTGTATGTGGCGGTTGTGGTGGCCATTCCGACTTTCCGACTTCTCAGGGTGCTTGGTCCAATTCCAACAACAGCAGTAATTGCAATAACTTGGTGTTTAAATTCGATTTTCAGCTCATTCCAACGGCCGAATTCAGCAGTTCCAATGTGCAAGGTTGCCAAGCCCTTACTGTCGATTTTCAAAATACCTCTGCCCAATGGGATTCCTATCTCTGGGATTTCGGCAACGGCGATACCACCAGCGTGGTCTTTAATCCGACAGTTGTGTATAGCACGCCTGGTCAGTACGACGTCTTTCTTTATGTAACCGACAGCGTTTGCCTCATTACCGACACCGCTCAAATTCAAATTTTGGTCTTAGATTCCATTTTACTCGACCTCAATGACACCATCAATCTATGTAGTAGCTCGCCTTATCTACTCAGCGCCAATACACTTGGCACCGCTAATCAGTTTATTTGGTCCCAACAAAATGACTTCAGTAACCCCCTGAATCTACTTCAAGATTCGAGCATTCTCGTGAGTCAAGGTGGATGGTATTTTTGCCAGGCCGGCAATGGTTTTTGCAATGCGCAAGATTCTGTATTCATCGCTTTTGATGTACCCCTGAGCGCAAGTTTTCAGGTCTTGGATACAATAGGATGTGCGCCGCTGTCTCTTGTGATAAATAACAACTCAACACTCACCAGTTCTTTTCTGTGGTCTTTCGGGAATGGTCTATTCGACAGCACCAACTTTGAACCCACCATCACTTACAGTCAACCGGGTACTTATACCATCAGTTTAACGGTGATAGATTCAATCTGTCAGGGCACAGATCAACAAACGATGCAAATTACGGTCGGTCCTGCTCTTTCGGTTACGGCACCTGCAGCTATCTTTTTGTGTACTTCTATTGACACACTCTTGATACCCACGATTGTGGGTTCCCCAACCCAGATCATTTGGTCTAGTTCTGCCCAATTTCAAGATACCCTCAATGCCAATGGTCAAGCTGATCTTGCTTTGTTGGATCCACAAAACGCTTGGTATTATATTCAAATATCCAATGCGTATTGTAGTGCTACGGATAGCGTTCAAGTGACGCTTGCAAGCGACGCTTTTACCTTAAGTGGGCCCAATTTAGTTTGTGCACAGACACCCTTTAATTTGCAGCTTTCCGGTGCAGCCAATGCGCAAAATATTCAATGGAGCCCGACTGCCGTCATTGTAGGGGCGAGTAATTTGCCAAACGCCACCGCCACCATCTCAGCGAGCCAATATATTTATGTCGAGGTACTGAGCGCTCAAAATTGCTTGCTGCAAGACTCCATTTTTGTCAATGTGTCGGCGCTCAATCCGTTGGCTGTGGTGGCCAGTGCCGACCCCATTATCATTTTACCCAATGCAAGCTCCCAGCTTACTGGTTTGCCTTCTGGCAATTTCACCTACACCTGGACACCATCCTTAGGTCTATCAAATCCAAGTGTAGCCAATCCGCAAGCGACCATTGAACAAACAACTGTGTTCACACTCAATGTCTCGGACGGCTTGTGCACAGGTTCAGACACTGTCTTGATCAAAGTTTTTGACAGCATTTGTGGTGCGCCATTTGTGTTTGTGCCCAATGCTTTTTCTCCCAATAAAGATGGTCAAAACGACAAGCTTTATGTGCGGGGCCCCTTCATCGAAAGTTTCATCTTTCGGGTCTATGACCGCTGGGGAGAGCTCGTTTGGGAAAGCACCAATCTGAGTGATGGATGGGATGGCACTTTTAGGGGGAAACTCCTAGATCCCGATGTCTACGACTATTACCTTCAAGCAACTTGTGTCGGCGGTTTGGAGAACATCATTAAAGGAAACGTTACGCTCATTAGATAAAAGCACCATGAAAAAAATCATTACCTCTAAATCTGAGAAATTTTTAGAAGCCTACCTCAATAACGCGAGCCCAACAGGTTTTGAAACCTCTGGACAACAAATGTGGCTAGACTACATCAAGCCATTTACGCATGAATATTTTACTGACGCTTATGGTTCTGTTGCAGCGGTGATCAACCCTGGGCAGGCCTATAAGGTGGTAATTGAAGCGCATGCCGACGAAATTTCTTGGTTCGTACATTACATTACCAAAGATGGTTTCATCTACTTGCGTCGCAACGGCGGCTCCGACCACATGATTGCGCCATCTAAGCGCGTCAATATCCACACCGACAAAGGGCCTGTAAAAGCAGTCTTTGGTTGGCCGGCCATTCACATGCGCCAACAAAAAGAGGAGACGCCCAGCATGAAAAACATCTTTTTAGATTGTGGTTGTGCCTCAAAAGAGGAGGTCGAAGCACTTGGTGTACACGTGGGTTGTGTGGCTACCTTTGAAGATGAATTCATGGTTCTCAATAAAAATAAATATGTAGGTAGAGCCCTTGATAATCGAGTAGGCGGCTTCATGATTGCCGAAGTAGCGCGCCTGTTATTTGAGCAGAAGAAACAATTGCCATTTAGCTTGTATATCGTCAACTCTGTTCAAGAAGAGATTGGTCTGAGAGGAGCTGAAATGATGGCCCATCGCATCAAGCCAGACCTCGCCATTATCACCGACGTGTGCCACGATACCGCAACGCCAATGGTCGATAAAATTGAAAACGGCGACCAACAAAGTGGCAAAGGCCCTGTGCTGACTTACGGCCCTGCAGTGCAAAATAATTTGCTACGCTTTATTATTGCCGCCGCAGATGCTGAAAAAATTCCTTTTCAGCGCGCTGCGGTTTCGCGCTCTACGGGTACCGATACCGATGCCTTTGCCTATTCAAACGAAGGCGTGACGTCTGCACTCATTTCCTTGCCCTTGCGCTATATGCACACTACCGTAGAAATGGTCCAAAAAGAAGATGTAGAAAACTGTATTCGCCTCATTTACGCCGCGCTTTTGCGCTTGGAAGCAGGCCAAGATTTCAGAACCTTGAAATAAGCATAGCTTCTGACGAGCAGAGATGAACCTACTTTAGATCAACTTGATTTGTAAATCGTCTATTTCGATGAGGTCTCCGCTTATGAGTTTTGCGCGCTTGCGCAGCTCCTGCTCTCCGTTGCGCAAAACATAACCTTCTTCAACAATTGCCTTGGCATGGCCTCCAGTTTCGGCAATGCCGAGTGCCTTGAGCAAGCCAATGAGCTCAATATACGGGCCGTTGATTTGAAATTCTTGCATACTTATTTGCCTTTGAGTTCCATGGCCTTGAGGGTATTCATCATCAAGGAAGCAATGGTCATGGGGCCAACGCCACCTGGTACTGGCGTAATAAAGCTTGCTTTTGGTGCAACTTCGTCAAACTTGACATCGCCCACAAGTCTCCAACCGCGCTCGCGAGTAGCGTCGTCTACACGCGTGGTGCCTACGTCAATGATGACAACACCTTCTTTGACCATATCGGCAGTGACAAAATTAGGACGGCCAATGGCGGCAATAATGATGTCTGCTTCTTGGCAAAGCGCTTTGAGGTTGCGCGTTTTGGAGTGCGCAAGTGTAACGGTGCAATTGCCTGGGTTGCTATTGCGCCCGAGCATGATAGATAATGGAGTGCCAACGATGTTACTGCGTCCGATAATGACACAATTTTTTCCTTCGGTTGGAATGTCGTTGCGGCGCATTAGTTCAAGAATACCAGCGGGGGTGGCAGGTAAAAAACCCGGCAAATTGAGGATCATGTTGCCGATGTTGCGCGGATGAAAGCCGTCTACATCTTTTTTAGGGTCGATGGCCTGCGTAATTTTAAGCTCGTCGATATGTTTAGGTAAAGGCAATTGTACGATGAACCCATCGATGCTGCGGTCTTGGTTGAGGCTTTCTACTTTTTCGAGTAGGATGTCTTCTGGAACAGTTTCGTCGTAGCGAATGAGCGTGCTTTCAAACCCAATAGCCTCGCAGGCTTTTACTTTTGACGTGACATAAGACACCGAACCGCCATCATTGCCCACTAAAATAGCGGCAAGATGCGGTATTTTTTGGCCGGCTTGCTTGCGCAACTGCACTGCTGCTTGCAATTCTGCTTGAATTTGAGCTGCGGTGGCTCGTCCGTCTAGTAATTTCATGCTAATTTTTTTGCAAAGATACAAAGAAGCGCGGTGGCTGCAAATCCTGTATCTTTGTACAAATATTTCATCATGAAAAATTGCATATTTCTAATCGCCTTGCTTTTCGCAGGAAAATCAATTGGGCAATTGCAATATATGGGTTCAGAACTTGGTCTAGAGCCATATATCGGCTTCTCTAATTTAGGTGGAGCAGTAGGCGGCGAACTCAAATATGCCGCGCGGCTTTCCGAAAACTTATTGGTAGGGCCCTCGCTAAGAGTACAACGGAACTGGTCAAATAATTTAGGTGTGCAAAGCAACATGACCACCTGGGGTGGGGGCGTTTTTGCACATTATCGCTATCAAGAACTCGTTTTTGGCGGGGTGGAATTTCAGTACCTGAAAAGCCCGTTTAGTTTTGTCAATCCGCTCCAAGTTGTAAAGCCATGGTCGCCTACGCTCATGGTTGGCGGCGGTTTTTATCTCAAACTATCCGATAAAGTACGCCTGAACGCCGCTTTGTTTTACGATGTCATTAATGCCGATAACAGTCCGTTTCGAAGCAGTTATACTTTTAAAGTCAAAAATGAATTTGGTCAGGTGGTGCGCATTTTACCAATCATATACAGACTTACATTTTTTATCCCACTAGATTCACAAGAATGAAAATAGGCATTGTCCTTTATCCAACTTTCGGCGGAAGCGGCGTGGTTGCTACGGAACTCGGAAAAGCGTTGGCTGCTAAAGGCCACGAAGTACATTTCATCACCTATTCTCAGCCGGTGCGCTTGGGCTCTTTTCGAGAAAATATTTTTTACCACGAGGTCTCGATTACCGATTACCCACTTTTCGATTTTCAGCCCTACGAAACACAACTCGCGAGCAAAATGGTCGATGTCGTCAAGTACGAGAAATTAGATATCCTCCATGTGCATTATGCCATTCCGCACGCCTCAGCTGCTTTTATGGCCCAGCAAATCCTCAAAGCAGAAGGCATTTATATTCCTTTTGTAACTACTTTACACGGCACCGACATCACATTAGTCGGAAAAGACCCTTCTTTTGAGCCCGTCATTACTTTTTGTATCAATCATTCAGATGCTGTTACGGCGGTTTCCGAAAGCCTCAAGCAAGATACCTTAGCGCACTTCAAAGTGAGCACCGCTATACAAGTTATTCCGAATTTTGTGCCGCCGAGCCCTCCGCAGGGTGCCGAGCGTTCTTATATCCGAAGCAAATATGCCCAAGACGACCAACCTATCTTGTGTCATATTTCCAACTTCAGACCCGTTAAACGTACCGAAGACGTCATTCGTATTTTTGCGCAAGTGCGCGCGCACAAAGATTGCAAGCTCATTTTAGTAGGAGACGGCCCAGACCGCTATGCCTGTGAGCGCTTGTGCCGAGAACTTCATTTGTGTCAGGACGTCATCTTTTTAGGAAAGGTCCGCGACACCGTTCACGTCTTGGAGATTGTCGATGTCTTTTTATTGCCTTCTGAAACAGAGAGTTTTGGATTGGCAGCGCTCGAAGCCATGGCTTTAGGTGTTCCTGTGGTTTCTTCCAATACGGGTGGGATTCCTGAGGTCAATATCCATGGTGTTTCGGGCTACCTCGCTGCTGTCGGGCAAACCGATCAAATGGCAGCCTATGTACTCGATATCCTTGAGCCGGCCAATTTACAAACCATGAAAGCAGGCGCACTCCAGACCTCACAAAAATTCAGTTTAGCAGAAATCTTGCCGCAATACGAAGAATTATACCGTAAATTAGTTCAAAAAAACGCATGAAAATCGGGGTTTTATTATCCGGAGCTGGCGTCTATGACGGTGCCGAAATCCACGAGGCAGTCCTGACGCTACTTGAGATTGAAAGTTTAGGCTACGAAGCTATTTGCATTGGCATAGATGCTCCTCAGCACCACGTGATCAATCACCTCAATGGCCAAGAACAAATCCATGGGCGCAATATGCTCGAAGAGGCTGCTCGAATTGCCCGTGGTCAAATTCGCGAAATCAGAACCGTAGTTCCAGCAGACCTCGATGCACTCGTGATTCCAGGTGGTTTTGGCAGTGCTAAAAACTTTTCAAGTTGGGCTTTTGAAGGCCCCAATGCCCAAATTCGACCAGACATCAAGTTGTTGCTCGTCAATATGTACAATGTTGGCAAACCCATTGTTGCGTTGTGCGTGAGCCCTGTTTTACTCGCTTTAGCCTTCGAAGACATGGCCATTGGACAGCAACTCACAATTGGTAGCTCAAGCGTACCTTCGCCCTACAATATTTCCGATTTCCAAGAAGGTCTGCAAGCTAAAGGCGCTCAAACCCCGAACTGCTCAATCCAAGAAATTTGCATCGATGCCTCCAACCGCATCATCACCGCCCCTTGCTATATGCTAGAGGCGAGTTTGCCCGCTCTACAGCAAAACATTCGTCAGGCCATGGCGGCCCTCAAACAACTCCTTGAATCCTGAGCAAAACCATATAGACCGTTGGCTAGAAGCGCGCAAAGATCAGCGTGCTCAGCGCAATGAAACGCAGTTACTTGCCGGCTTGGCCAGTGGCTCGCGCGCCGCTTTAGGACAAGCCATTACGCTTATTGAGAGTAGTAAAGCCTCCGATCAACTCCTCGCGCAACAACTCTTACGCGCGCTGCCTGCACCAAGCCAAGTCGCTAAGCGCATTGGCATTACAGGTGTGCCGGGCGTTGGTAAAAGTACATTCATAGAAAACTTTGGGCTCCAATTGGTCGCGCAGGGGCACAAAGTGGCTGTTTTGGCCATAGACCCGTCCTCCTCGCGCACAGGCGGCAGCATCCTCGGCGACAAAACCCGAATGGAGCGCCTTTCTCAAGAACTCAATGTTTTTATACGGCCTAGCGCAGCAGGACGCACGCTTGGCGGTGTTGCCAAAAATACCCGCGAGGCAATTGCGCTCTGCGAGGCGGCGGGTTACGACATCATTTTAGTAGAAACGGTAGGCGTAGGGCAGTCAGAAACCCTTGTGCACGGCATGGTCGATTTCTTTTTGCTCTTGATGTTGGCCGGCGCCGGCGATGAGCTGCAAGGCATCAAGCGCGGCATCATGGAACTTGCGGACACCATTGTCATCAATAAAGCCGACGGCACCAACGAAGCAGCTGCGAAAGCCGCACGCTCAGAATACGCAGGCGCACTCCATGTATTCAGCCAAAGACCAGACCAATGGCAACCCCGTGTACTCTGCACTTCTGGCCTTACAGGCTTAGGCCTCACCGAACTTTGGTCTCAAATCGAGGCATTTTTTGTGCACATGCAGCTCAATGGTGCCTTGCAAGAAAAGCGCAAAGCGCAAGAGTTAATATTGTTTGAGCAGTTACTCGCCGATCTGCTGCAACAACAATTCTTTGCCGATCCAAATAAGAAGGCAAAATATGAAACGCTCCAACAAGAATTGCGTCAAGGAAAATTGCTCGCTTACGAGGCTTGCGCAGCACTGTTTCAGGTTTTTTGACTTTTAACTTAGCAAACTCTTGGACAAATCCAATGAGGCTTAATCTTCTGAATCTTTGTCATTTTTATGATAGATTTCAATAAAGGTTATTTTTTGTTCTACTTTGAAGAGCGCATAAATTAACCTTAACCCAGAATTTACTCCTTTTCCTTTCAGTGATTTACAAGCTATTTTTTTCACTTTAATGACGCAAGTTTCTAATTGAATTTGATTCATTCGAAAACTAAAAGGTGGTCTTGCATCAGGAAAAACTGTTAAAACTTGTTTTATAACATCCAAATCTTCTTTAAGTGTTCTATATTTTTTTGTCATTGCCTTGACATCCTTCTTAAATTCGTTTAATTCCTCGAATATCATTGCGCTTCAATTTCATCCTGGTAATTTCTAACTGTAAAAGGCGCTTCTCTGTAAAAGGCTAATTCATAGTTGATTGCTTCACCTTCTTTGGATGCTAGCCATGGTAGATCTTGATGAGAATAGTTGCTTATAGCGGTAGCCGACCAATCACTCATTTGTTCAATTACACGGTCAAGGATTTCTTTTTCGCTGGCTTTTAGCTTTTGTAAATTTGCTTTTTCTAGGGGTAAATAACGCGTTTGTATATAACTATGATATGTTGTTTTAACTCTTTGTATTTGCCCATTTTCAATCATTTGCTGAATAATGGCATCCATTTTTTGTGGGACGGGTCCGTAAGGCAATTTCCGATATTGTGCACCAGTCAAGTGTTCTTCATATAACTCATAATAGTTAAAGTCAGAGAAGTATAGCAATTTATATAGAACGGTTTCGCCTACATTTGGTTTTCCAGCACAGCGTTCTAGTATATACAACAATACATTTTTAAATTTACTGACCTGTAGGGTGGGAACAGAAATTCGCTCTTGTTCTTTGGACGGATGCTTCTCTTGCTCCATTGAAACATTATTATCTTGAAGAAAATCTGTCGACATAAAGTGATCCAAAGAAAAACCCAACACTTGAGATAGTTTCTGAAGTTCCAGAATATCAAGCCCACGGTTTCCCAATTCGATTTGAGCCAATGACGACCTAGAAATCTCGATATGATTGGATAGATCCTGTTGTGAAAGCCCTTTTTTCTTTCGGAGATCTGAAATCCTTTGGCCAATCTGCTGCTGTGTTAAACGCATCTGTAATTTTTATTTTCCCCTTGATTGAATACTACAAATATACTGTTTGTTCTTTTTTCAAACAACTATTTGCTGGATATTAAATCAAATTGATTTCCAGAATGGAAGAAGTGCTTAACGCCCCCCTTTCTCCAAATCTTTTCGTAATCAAAGAAAAGCAGCCTATGAAAAAGCTTGTACTTCTCTCGATCCTTCAGCTATCCCTGCTAACAAACCTCTCCGCTCAAATAACCAACAATTTGAGAGGGGTGAGATATTATTATTCGACGCCTAGTGTAGGTACCTTTGGCACCAACTTAGTTTGCTTTAAACCTGAATTCATTGAAGAATCCAATGGTAATTACATTTTATCGGGATACACTAATATTGGTTTTTTTGTTCGGGCTTCAACACTAGGCTTGAATAAATTCTCAAATTCAATTGTTTGGGACTATACCCAAGATGAAGAGTCTTATTCACATGGTATAAGTATAGCTTCTGATGATAAAGTTCTAATAGTCGGGGATAATACCGAAAATGATTCATTAGAAATTGTCAATATAGATTCAAATGGAAACAGCACAGCATTTTCTTTTCATCAAACACCAGTCTTGCGAATCATTGGTTTCAATCGTGTCCAGGAAAATATAAATATGGCATCCGGGCACAGTTACATTGGTAATATTGCAAAAGCTACGGTGCTCAGTTTTGATAACGTTGGAAATATTTTAGATACAATTGTGTTGTCTAATCCGTTGATCAATCCAAGTTTAATTATACAACATTCAACAGGTGATAAAACCTTAAAGTATAAAAATGGTTACTTGACATTTGGTCACCTTATTAGACAATTAGCAACAAATTTAACAAACGAATATTCATATTGCCCATCAATATGGCACTGGAAAAATGATTCAGTACTTTATGCCAAGGAGGTATTTGCCGGACATAATAATCTTGCTAACGACTTTTGTCAACAAGGTCTTGAATATGTTGATGGAAATGGACGTGAATTTGTATTTACTGTCAGGAGAACGCTAGGGCCAAACGACGCTACTTATAATTATCTGACATTTTTGGATTCCAATCTCAATATTTCATGGGAACACAAAATAGGAACCTGGCCTCAACCTTGGGACTATGATATCAGTGGTTTAAAATACGACACGGATTCTAACTTTATTTATGTCACAGGTGTAGTCTGGAATGATAATACAGACGAACAAAAATCTTTTTTAGCGAAGTATAGGAAAAATGGGACATTGATTTTTTTCAAATACTTTTCAATCGGACAAAGTCAAATTTCGTCAATTACTGCGCTTACTTTACTGAATGACGGGGACCTTTTATTTGCTGGTAGAGGTATGCATAACAATGGTGTTCGCTACTTTTTCACCTACCGCACCGGTCCAG